>VFQO010005346.1_pt1 | contig 51472 bp, 36 predicted proteins | sample 3512331 | NCBI WGS metagenome assembly VFQO01 (sample SAMN10412371, study PRJNA504923) | tailings metagenome | isolation source: Replicate 3 from Balatoc abandoned mine | place: Philippines: Itogon, Benguet | collected 2017-08-28 | reverse complement strand
CGCCGACGCGGATGACGGCGACGCCGCCGGCGAGTTTGGCCAGACGCTCCTGCAGTTTCTCGCGGTCGTAGTCGGAGGTGGTTTCCTGGATCTCGTGGCGGATCTGTTTGACGCGCGCCTGGATGGCCGAGCCCTGGCCGGCGCCTTCGATCAACGTGGTCGTGTCCTTGGTGGCGACGGCGCGTTTGACGCGTCCGAGGTCGGACACCTGCACGTTCTCCAGCTTCACGCCGAGGTCCTCCGTGAGACAGCGTCCGCCGGTGAGCACGGCGATGTCCTCAAGCAGGGCCTTGCGGCGGTCGCCGAAGCCCGGGGCCTTGACGGCGCAGACCTTGAGGGTGCCGCGGATCTGGTTGACGACGAGGGCGGCGAGCGCCTCCCCTTCGACGTCCTCGGCGATGACGAGCAGCGGACGTCCGCTCTTCGCCACGATCTGGAGCAGCGGGAGCAGGTCCTGCAGGCTGGAAATGCGTTTTTCGTGAATCAGCACGTAGGCGTCCTCGAGCACGGCTTCCATGGCCTCGGAGGAGGTCGCGAAGTAAGGGGACAGGTAGCCCTTGTCGAATTGCATGCCCTCGACCACGTCGAGTTCGCTCACGAGCCCGGAGCCCTCCTCGGCGGTGATGGTTCCATCCTTGCCGACCTTCTCCATGGCGTCGGCGACGAGTTCGCCGATGGAGCGGTCGGAGTTGGCGGAGATGGTCGCGACCTGGGCGATCTCCTTGCGCGTGGTGCAGGGCCGGGCGAGACCGCGCAGACGGTCGATGACGGCGTCGACGGCGAGGTCGATGCCGCGTTTGAGGTCCATGGGGTTCATGCCGGCGACGACGTACTTCATGCCCTCGACGACGATGGCGTGGGCAAGCACGGTGGCGGTGGTGGTGCCGTCGCCGGCGACGTCGGAAGTCTTGCTCGCGACTTCGCGCACGATCTGGGCGCCGAGGTTCTCGAGATGGTCAGGCAGTTCGATCTCCTTGGCGACCATCACGCCGGAATTGACGATGAGCGGCGGTCCAAAGGAACGTTCGAGGACGACCGTGCGGGCCTTGGGGCCAAGCGTCACGCGGACGGCCTGGGCGAGGGTGTTGATGCCGGCGAGCAGGCGCACGTGCGCGTCCTGGCCGAAGACGACTTGTTTCGAGGGCATGGCGGGAGGCGTTGAGTTCGCGCGGCGGCGAAGGCGCCGCCGCGCGGAAACCCTAGACGCAACCGCTCCGGGAGGCTCCGCGGGGCTTGGCAAAGAGTTCCCCAAAATTGGGGGGCAAGATCGGCGCGGTACCCGCCAAGAAGTGCCGAGCGTGCGGAGCGCTTCTCCGCTAGGATGCGGGCGTACCGGAGAGGCGCGGCAATGAGGCCGTCCGAACCGGGGAGAAGGAGTCCGCCATGCTCTCGAAATATGCCGTCGAATACAGTGTCGCCTTCCGCCGGCACTCGCCGCCCCAACACCACATCTACTACACGGACGATCCTGTGGCCTGCGAAGAGTTCGTGCAGGAACTGCTCGAGCGGGGCATGGGCATCCATGCCATCCGACACGAGGGTGCGGACCTGCCGCGGCCCGAGTTCGACCGCATCGTGAAGGTTGCGGCGAACGCGCTGGCGGCGAAACACGTCTGCACTTCCCTGCACATCAAGCCGGAGGAGGAGCGTTACCGTTTTGGGTTTTCCGCCTGAGGAGCGACGGGTTTCCCGTCGTGGCGGGAACACGGCCTTCCGGCCAAGGGGATGGACGGAAGGCCGTTGTCGCCGGCGCCGCCCGCAGGCGGCGCGGGGTGCAGCCGTTCTCAGGCGCCGGCCGGCCCGACCGCGGCGATTTCGAGGCAGCGCCGGATCGTATCGATGAGCACGTTGCCCGGGTAGGGTTTGGCGAGGAAGGCGGTGATCTGGTCGCGAAGCATGTACGGAATGTCGTCGGGCTCGAGGCGTCCGGAGGCTAGGACCACCGGCAGCGGGTCGCCATGCGTGCGCACGCGTGCGATCAGCTCGATGCCGCTGAGGCGTGGCATGTGGTGATCGGTCAGCAACAGGTCGCATCCGTGCTCGAGGTAGGTCCGCCAGGCGTCCTCGCCGTCGACGGCGGTGGTCACGTCGAACCCGGCGAAATGCAGAAGCAGGGCGGTGAGTTCGACGATGGCGGGATCGTCGTCGGCCAGGAGCACGCGCGGACGCAGGGCGGTCCGCGACTGCGCGTTCGGCTCCGATCCGCCGCCCGCATGGTCGTGGTCGCCGGGTGCCGGCAGGAGGGCGGGGAAGGCGGACCAGATGGGGCCGGCATCCGCGGTGAGGTAGAGAGGCGAGGTCGTTTTCATGGGCGCGGGAGGGGTGGGTGGGACGTCAGGCAGCATGCGAGCGGCGCGTACTCGATGGAGCGGCGTCGGTCGCATGGAGGCGATGGCGGTAGGTCGAAGGCGATTCCCCGGTGACACGGCGGAAGGCGCGGTTGAATTGGGAGAGGGACTGAAAGCCGGCTTCGTAGGCGGCCTCGCTTACGTGCACGTGGGGGTTGAGCAGACGTTCCTTGACGCGCGAGACCCGGGCCCGGTTCACGTATTCGGTGAAGTGCACTCCCGTGCTCTCGTGGAAGCGCTTGCAGAAATAATACGGACTGATGCGCACGGCCGCGGCGACGGCCGTGAGAGAAAGGTCCTCAGTGAGGTGGGCCTCGATGTAGGCGCGCGCCGTCTGGACGAAGGGAGGCTCGGCGCGGTGCAGGTCGAGAATGAGGTCGTTGCTCGCATCGGCCAGATGAAGCGTGAAGATCCGCAGAAGGCGGAGGACCGAACGGTGCGCGGCCGGCGCGAGGCGCGGCGGCGCAGTTACGCCCCTGGGGTGGTGCGGCGGCGGGGAGGTCACCTCGGCCGGCGCGAGGAACGGACCCACCCGGAGCCAGGCGACGGTGAGTTCGCCCAGGCGGACAGGCAGGGCCGAGACCCGCTCCCCGGTCGATACGTCGAGGACGAAAGTGAGAGCATCCGAAACGGACTCCTTCTTCGGGCGGCTGCGGACGGATTCGCGCGGATGTCCGGCGATCAGGGCCAGTTGGAGTCCGGTGGCGACCTCGAAGGCGGCGCGGTAGTCGTGGAAGAGGGGAGAGAGGGCGAGGCGGGCGGCGACGCTTTCCTTCTGTTCGTCGTCGTTCGCGGAGGCGGCCGAAGCGGCCCCCGGGTAGGAAACGGAGAGGCTCATCGGGGGTAGATTAGCAGGACGCTTGCGCCGGGAAAATCGGGTGCCGGGCGGATCCGGCGTAAGGATTCGGCTTACGTACGAACCGTAGAGGTTGTCCCTTGCAGCCGGGACGGGTTGCGGCGAAAATGCACCGTGGCTTCGGAGGATTACGCTAACCTGAGCAACGCCGAGCTCGGCGCGCGGCTCTTCGCATTGGAGCGGGAATTTTCGGTGTTTCAGACGGAGCTGCTGGGTGCGCTCACGGAGGTGCGCGATGTCCGCGCGGCGCTGGACGAGCACTCGATCGTCACGATCACCGACGGGCGGGGCACGATCACCTACGTAAACGACAAGTTCTGCGCCCTCACCCGCTACCGGCGCGACGAGCTGATCGGCCGCGATCACCGGATCGTGAATTCGCGCCATCATCCGCCGAGCTTCTTTGCCGAGATGTGGTCGACGATCTCGGCCGGACGTTCATGGCACGGCGAGGTGCGCAACCGCGCGAAGGACGGTTCGTATCATTGGTTGGATACGACGATTTTTCCCTTTCTCGACGGGACGGGGCGCCCGGCGCAGTACTTTTCGATCCGCACCGACATCACGGAACGCAAGACGCTCGAGGAGGAGGTGCTGCGCGTGAGCGAGCACGAGCATCTGCGCATCGGCCAGGAACTGCACGACGGGCTTGGGCAGCAGCTCACGGCGATCGAGTACATGTGCCAGACCATGAAGGGGCAGCTCGCGCAGGCGCGGCCCGACCTCGCGGTGCGCGCCGACGTGCTCTGCCGGCAGCTGCGCGAGGCGATTGGTCAGGCGAGAGGCCTCGCGCGCGGGCTCACCGGCTTCATGCTCGAGGAGGATGGCCTGCCGGCGAGCCTCGCGGATCTCGCGCGCCGCGCCGCGGCGGCCGGTCGCGCGAGTGTCCGTTACGAAGGTCCCGACCGGCTCAGGATTGTCGACGCGACGAAGTCGATGCACCTCTTCCGCATCGCCCAGGAGGCGGTCGCGAACGCCGCGCGTCACGCCGGTGCCCGCGAGATCGTCGTGCGTCTGGCGGACGAAGCCGACGGCGTGCGCCTGGTGGTGTGCGATGACGGCCAGGGCCTGCCGGTCGGCGGCCATCCGGAGGCGGGCATCGGCCTGCGTATCATGCGGCACCGCGCGGCGGCAATCGGTGCGGATTTCAAGATCGGTTCCGCGCCCGGTGCGGGCGTGCAGGTCGAGTGTCTCCTTCACCGCGGCGATGAAAAAGGACGCTGACAACCGGTCCCGCTCCGGAAGCCCGCCGCCGACGGCGCCGAGACGGGTGTTGCTGGTGGAGGATCATCCGATCATGCGAGCCGGTCTGAAGCAGCTCATCGATGCGCAGTCCGACCTTGCGGTCGCCGCGGAGGCGACCGACGTCGCCGAGGCGATCGGGTTCGTCGAGCGGATCCCGGTGGATCTTGTCCTGACCGATCTCACGCTGCCGGGGCGGGGCGGCCTCGAGTTGATCAAGGACCTGCATGCGCTCCGGCCCGGGCTGCCGATCGTCGTGCTCTCGATGCACGACGAGGCCCTTTATGCGGAACGCGCGATCCGCGCCGGCGCCCGCGGCTACCTCATGAAGGAAGCCGGTGGAGAACGCGTGCTGGAGGCGGTCCGCCAGGTGCTCGACGGGCGGATTTATCTCAGTCCGTCGATGACATCGAACGTGCTTTCCGGGCTGGGCGGTCATCGCGCCGCGCAGTCCCGCTCGCCCTTCGCGCGCCTTACGGACCGGGAGATGGAAGTCTTCCAGCTCGTGGGCCAGGGGAAGAGCACGCGGGAGATCGCACGGCTGCTCAACCTCAGTCCGAAGACCGTTGACGTGCATCGCGGCCACATCAAGGCGAAGCTCGAACTCGGCGACAACACGGCGCTGATCCGCCAGGCGGTCCGCTGGACCGAGACGCAGTAGGGGCACGGGGAGGACGGACACTCCTGTCCGTCCGGGTCTGAGCCTGCATATTTCACATCATCGACAAGGATTCTTCTTGGGTCACAGAGGACACTGAGCTCCGACACAGAGGCCACAGAGGAGAAATCCTCCGATCCGAACTTCGGCATGGAGGGGGCAGATTTTGATCCGCCGTGGATTTCCCGCACACCGTGTGGCCTCCCGCAGCCTCTGTGTCGGAGCTCTGTGTGCTCTGTGAAACCGGTCTTGGCTGTTTTTATGGAGAAGACGGACAAGAGTGTCCGTCCTCCCAGGGATCCCGCGCATCGGGTCGATCCGCAAATTTGGACCAGAGTTCGCCAAGGGACGGGGAGCGGCGGTGCCGGGCTCGTGGTAACATAGCCGCGTTCCTTGAAAGAACAGCCGCGGTGCGACGGCATGAAAAACCCGTCGAGAGCACGGCTGGGATGTTCCCGGGCAACCGGGGAAAGGGCGGCGACGACTGGAGTCGGCGCCCCCTGCGGGACGGATAAAACCGGGCATCGCAGGCATGTTTCACCAGTTCCTCCGACCGGGGTCGTGCCTGGTCGGTTCACCCACGAATCAGGAGCTGTGCGGCGAGGCGCGAAAAGAAACCGCGTCCGAGCCGAGTCAGAACCGCGGTCGGTTTCAAGCCGCGCTTCCACGCAGTAACCCTCTGGGTAATGGGTTGCCACTGTGCGGTCCAGGACGCGCACGCTGCTCCCGGCGGGACGACCCCGCCCGAAGGCCGGACGACTTCCGTCGTGCGGCGCGCAAAGGGAGAGGCGGGTGCGGAGAGGGACCGGATCCGGCAGAATCCGGAAAACCCTCGTCACGACGCGGCGCGAAAACGCGTCGCGTCGCTGCAAGACCAAGCGCAACCCTCGAGGCAAGAGGTCAGACCCGTGGTGCGGGGCCAACGCCCGGCGAGAGCCGGGGCCGACCCCGTAGCAAAGACATCGACGCGACATTCGGCTTGCAGGCGCGTCCCTGTTCCGTCCGGCAGGCGGTCTTCGACGGAAGACGGCGAACCCGGGCGCAGAAGCCTCACTCGAACATCCCGAACGGCGACGATCGGGACGGTCCCGCCATGAGACCGAACACTCCGCCTTGCCGTGGAGAGTGGCGTCGGGAAGCACACGGCCCGCCAAGGCGAGGCGCTTAATGTGTGCACGGTAGGAGCGCGCAGCGAACGCCCACCAAGCTTTGGCCCCGGGGACGGGTTCCCCGGGGCCTTCGCATTTTTGGGGCCGCTTCTCCGTCGCCGACGGGAAAATTGCGCCCAGAGAATGACAAGAATTGGCGAGCGTCGCGCCGCGGTTTCCGCTAGGTTTTCTTCACTCCTCTAAACGACAGCGAATCCGCAGCGAAAGGACACCCGCCACGAGCGCCCCACACGACGCCAAGAGATCCCGGCAGACGATCTCGATTCGGCGCGTTGCGGGCCCGGCTCCGGGAGCGCGCGCGGTCGCCGCCCGCCGGACGGTCGAAGGTTCCTTTCTTCGCGCGCCCCCCCGCGATCATGAGTCCCCAGGCTCCAGTTTCCCGCACCCCTGTCGTCGTGCCGACCAACGGCGTGACGCTCCCGGGCGAACTGGCCTTGCCGGCCGAGGCGCGAGCCGTGGTGGTCTTTGCCCAGACGGTCAGGGAAGGGCGCCACTGTCCGTGCAATTTGCGTGTGGCGGAGGCGCTGCACGGCGAAGGCGTCGGCACCTTTCTCTTCGACCTGCTGGCGTCCGGCGAGAAGGCGGCTCCGCATGGAGATCCGGCGGGTGCCGACGGTCCCTTTCTGGCGGGGCGCCTGCTGGCGGTGACGCGCTGGCTGCTGGCCGATCCGGCCTGCCGGGGGTTGCACCTCGGTTTCTTCGGTTCGCACGAAGGCGCGGCGGCGGCCTTGATCGCGGCCGCCTGGCTGGGCTCGACCGTCGCCACCGTCGTGGCCCGCAGCGGTCGACCCAACCTCGCCGAGGGCGCGTTTCGTCGCGTGGTTTCGCCGGTGCTCTTCGTCGTGGGGGAACGCGAGACGGAGTTGATCGCGTGCAACCGGGCCGCCGTCGACCAAATGACGCACTGCCGCCGCGAGCTCGCCGTCGTGCCAAGGGCAGACTCGCTCCTCGAGGATCCGGATGCCATCGAGCGTGTGGCCGGACTCGCCCGGGACTGGTTTGCCCGAAATCTCGGCGTCCGCTGAGCGGCCGACCTTCGGTCTCAGCCCGTATGTTTCACCAGCCCAGACGAAGCGTTTCGCGAGGATTGCGCAGGAGCGGCTTTACGCCGCGATGAACACCGTCCGCCAGCCATCGCGGCGCAAAGCCGCTCCTACCTCCAGACCCTTCATCTGTTGACATATGAGGGCTAGATCTCCGCCCCGACGAAGGCGGCGTCGACCGGAGACGCGGCCACGGGGCGTTCGAGCGCGGCGGCGAGCACCTCGTCCACTTCGTCGACCAGCGTCACTTCGAGGTCCGCGCCGAGATCCTTCGAGATTTCGGCGAGGTCCTTCGCATTGCCTCGCGGAACGATGGCGCGCGAAAGGCCGGTGCGCTGCGCGGCGAGCAGCTTCTCCTTGAGTCCGCCGATGGGAAGGACCACCCCGCGCAGGGACAGCTCGCCGGTCATCGCGACCGAGGCGCGCACGGGATTGTCGGTGAACAACGAGGCGAGTGCGGTGAACATCGCAATGCCCGCCGACGGACCGTCCTTCGGCACGGCGCCGCTCGGCACGTGGATGTGCACGTCGGAGGTGCGCAGGAGCGCGGGCGGGATGCCCAGGGATGCCGCGCGGCTGCGCACGAGGCTGAGCGCCGCCTGGGCCGATTCGCGCATGACGTTGCCGATCTGTCCGGTGAGCGAGATCTGGCCCGAACCCGGATAACGGGCGGATTCGATGTAGAGCACCTCACCGCCGGCGGGGGTGTAAGCGAGACCCGTGACCACGCCAGGCCGGTTCGCCTTCAGCCTTGCCTCGCGCAGATGGCGGGGAGGTCCGAGCGCGGCCCGCACGCGCTCGGGCGTGACCACGAAGGGACCAGGAGCGCCCTGCGCAAACTCGGCCGCGATCGCACGGCAGACGGCACCGACCTGGCGCTCCAGTTCGCGCACACCCGACTCGTGGGTGTACTCGAGCACGACCACGCTCAGGGCGGCCGGCTCCCAGGGGCATTGACAGGCGTCGAGGCCGTTTTCGCGCAGCTGCCGCGGCACGAGGTAGCGTTCGGCGATCGCGAGTTTCTCGCGCTCCGTGTAGCCGGGAATCTCGATCACCTCCATGCGGTCGCGCAGGGCGGGAGGGACGGGATCCATGAGGTTGGCGGTGGCGATGAAGAGGACTTGGGAAAGATCGAAGGGCACGTCGAGGTAGTGGTCGACGAAGGCGTGGTTCTGCTGCGGGTCGAGCACCTCGAGCAGGGCACTGGCGGGGTCGCCGCGGAAGTCGGCGCCGATCTTGTCGGCTTCGTCGAGCATGATGACGGGATTGCGCGTCCCGAGGCGGCGGATTTCCTGCATGAGCCGGCCCGGCATCGCGCCCACGTAGGTGCGGCGGTGCCCGCGGATCTCGGCCTCGTCGCGGATCCCGCCAAGGCTGAGGCGCGTGAACTTGCGTCCGAGGGCGTCGGCGATGGACTGGCCAAGGCTGGTCTTGCCGACGCCGGGCGGTCCGACGAAGCAGAGGATGGGTCCGTGGCCGGCGGGATTGAGTTTTCGCACGGCGAGGAACTCGACGAGCCGGCGCTTCACCTTTTCGAGCCCGTGGTGGTCGCGGTCGAGGATCTCGCGGGCGCGCCGCAGGTCGAGGTTGTCGTCGGTGAGAACGTTCCAGGGCAATTCGGCGAGGGATTCGACGTAGCTGACGATCACGGAGAACTCGGCGCTGGCAGCGGGCACGTGGTGCAGGCGGTTGAGTTCGCGTTCGGCCTGGGCGAGCACCGGACCGGGCGGACGGGAGGCGGCGAGACGTTCGCGCAGGTGTGCGACCTGTTCGTCCACGCCCGACTCGCCTTCGCCGAGTTCGCGCTGGATCGCACGGAGCTGCTCGCGCAGGTAGGCGCGCCGCTGCAGGTCGGTGAACTGCGAGGTGACGTCGGTGTGCAGCTTGTGCTGGATGCGCGCGATCTCGAGCTGGACGGAGGCGTGCTGTTGGGCGGCGTGCAGGCGCCTGAGCACATCGGGCTCCTCGAGCAAGGCCTGGCGCTGGGCGGTCTCGAGAGGAAGGTTGCCGCCCACGAAGTCGGCGAGCGCGCCCGGGGTGTCGAGGTTGAACGCCGCGGCCTTCATCTCGTCGGGAAGGTCGGGCGCGAGGTCGACGAGCTGGCTGACGGTCTCCCTCAGGTTGCGAAACTCCGCCTCGGCCTCGCGGTTGCCTGCATCGGGTTCGTGCGACGGCAGCAGCTCGGCGTGTGCGCGGAGGTAGGGTTCCGTACTCACGTAGTCGCGGATGCGGAAGCGCTCGAGCCCGCGGACCACGGCGACGACGGTTTCGGGGCTCGGGCGGATCAGTTTCAACACGGCGGCGGCGGTGCCGACTTCGTAGAGTCCCTCCGGTTTCGGATCCTCGTCATTGGGGTCGCGCTGGGTGACGACGCCGACGATCTTTGTGCCCGGCAGGGTTTCCTCGAGCAGCCGCACCGATGACGCACGGCCGATGCTGAGCGGCGCCACCATGCCCGGGAACAGGACGAGGTTCCGCATCGGAAGGATGGCGAGTTCCTCCGGAATCCCCGAACGATCTTCGTCCGGGGGACGGGTTGATTCGGGGGAAGGCGGGAGGGCGGTGGTCATGGCAGGGCCGGCTGCTTGGCAAAGGGGGCGAGCGGGAGTTCGATGCGCAGAAGCCCGTCGCGATGCTCGGCGGTGACCGCGTCGGGCACGATCTCCTCGGGCAGGTGAATCGTCCGGTGGAAGGCACCCTCGTCGATTTCGAGGGCGAGCACCTGCAGGCAGGGGCCGCGGGCCGCGCTGGGAAGCCGGCGTTCTCCCGAAATGTTCAGCCGGCGGGGCTCGGCGCGGACGGCGATCGCCGTGCGGTCCACACCGGCGAGGTCCACCCACACGAGAAAGCGATCCGCGCAGCGGTGGACGGTGAGATTCGGACTCCACGGCGACACGCTGCCGCCGGTGGCGAGTCCGCCTGGCGCGAGGTCCCGGAACATGGCGCGTACACGGCCATGCAGGACTTGGAAATGGAGCTTGAGCAGGTCGTCCATGACGGCGCTACGAGGGGAGCCTAGCCGTTTCGGGCCGTTCGTGCTGTGCGGATCTTGGCGAGGTCGAACCCGGGATTGCGGTGGCGGCCTCCCGCGACGGGCCGGGCGGGTCCGGCCGCAGTTTTTGCCCAACCAAAACCAACAACCGACGAGAAACGAAGGCCTCGAAAGGTGTAGGGTGGGCCATCCGAACCCGCCGCGGTGTCGCGACGGAGTGTAGCGAACGCTCATGAAAACGATCTCCATGTTATTCGGGTTGGCGGCTGCCGGCGCGCTGGCCTTGCTGGCGGGCTGCTCGACGCCCACCAGCCGCATCAAGGCAATTTCCGAGGAGATCTCCTCCTGAAACCGGACCGGTTTGCCATTCGACCGCCATGCGCACGCACGCAACCGCTCCGAGCGCCCAGGTCACGATCGACGCCGACGACGTCACGCTCGTCGGCGATCTGGCTCTGCCCGCCGACGCCGGCGCCATCGTGATCTTCGCGCACGGCAGCGGGAGCAGCCGGCACAGTCCGCGCAACCAGTCCGTGGCCCGCGTGCTCCAGCGGGCGGGTCTCGGCACGCTGCTCTTCGACCTGCTGACGCGGTCGGAGGAGGCCGGCGAGGCGCGCACGGGGCGATTGCGTTTCGACATCGGGTTCCTTGCGCGCCGGCTGATAGCGGCGACCCGCTGGTTGCATCGGCAACCCGGCCACGAGGCGAAGCGTCTCGGATATTTCGGGTCAAGCACCGGCGCGGCCGCGGCCCTGACTGCGGCTGCGCACGGGGATCTGCACATCGGCGCGGTCGTCTCGCGCGGCGGACGTCCCGACCTCGCGGAGGCAGCCCTGCCGCGCGTACATGCGCCGACCCTGCTGATCGTCGGGGAGCAGGACGACCTCGTCCGCGTGCTCAACGAACAGGCGGCCGCACGCATGACGTGTGCGCGGGAGCTGGCGATCGTGCCCCATGCGACCCACCTGTTCGAGGAGCCGGGCGCACTGGATCACGTGGCCCGCCTCGCGGCGGCGTGGTTCGAGCGTCATCTCCGGGCGGATACAGGCCACCGCGGTTGAACGCTTCAAGGCAACCGTTTCCCCAGAACCGTCGAGCCTTCGCCATGAACGCCTCTGCCCTTTTCCCCGCCATGGATGAACGCGGCTTCGTCGAGCGATTCTCGGCTGTTCCGTCCTGAGACGGGCGGCCTCCGACCACAACCCACAACACACAACCCCCGCACCCATGAAAAAGAAGAACGTGAAGACCCCGGCCCTCGCCCTTCCGGACGGGCCCAACGAAGACGACATCCGCGCCTACGCCTACCACCTGTACGAGCAACGCGGATGCGAGCCAGGCCATGATCTCGACGACTGGCTGGAGGCCCGCGCCTGCCTGAAGGCGCAGGTGCCGCCGCACCGAGCGCACGCGCGGTTGCACGAGCACCTGACGCGGCCGTACCCGGAGCTCATCGTACCCGAAACCGACGAGGCCCGGCACATGAGCGCCTGAGGAGGCGTCCAGAAAGAGGACAACGCTCCGTCGGAAACGCCGCGTGAGGGGGAGGACAGGGTTGTAGGCCCGGTCCCCCGACCGGGCGGGTTTTGGGATCGGGTGCCGTCGCGGGTGCGCGTGGCGAGGCGCCGCGTGGGGGCACGGGGCCTACAGGGCTGTTGGTCCGGTGACCCGATCGAGCTCGTCAGCCGACTTTGATGTCCACGGCCTTCGGCTCGGCCTTGGCGTCCTTGGGCAGGCGGACCTTGAGCACGCCTTCCTTGAACTCCGCGGTGACCTTGTCGCCGCTCGTTCCGGTCGGCAGTGTGAAGGACCGCACGAAACTGCCGTACTCGCGCTCGATGCGGTGGTACTTCTTGTTCTTCTCTTCCTTCTCCATCTTGCGTTCGCCGGAGATCGTGAGCACGCCGTCCTCGACGGTGACTTTCACGTCCTCCTTCTTCATCTCCGGGAGTTCCGCCTTCACGAGGTAGGCGGATTCGTCCTCGACGATGTCGACGCGCGGCGACCAGTCCGCGACCGTCAATGTTTCCTGTTTGCCGCCGTTGCCGCGGAAGGGATCGAGACTCCAGAGCGAGGCGAGGCGGTTCTGCAACTCGTCCATTTCGCGAAACGGATTCCAGCGCGTGATCTGCGTTTTCATGACCTTGGATCGGTGGTTGAGGGTGACGCGGGCCGTCGGGCCCGCTTGCCGTCAATCTTACAACGCACCGGCACCGGCGCGCTCCGCGCAGGTTGGCCGGTCTTGATCCAAAATTGCGGCCGCGACGACCGCCGGCTTTCAGACGAGCTTTACCAACTCGGCCGTGGGCGGCACGTCCTTGATGATCTGTGAAGGCTCGGGGCCGACGCCAAGGTAGCGCAGGTTGGGCAGGCGGGAGGCGGACGGCCAGGCGTGATTCTCGTAGGCCACTTCGAGTGTGGAGCGCATCATCGCCGCGACATAGCGTTGCGCGTTGACGGGCAGGTCGGCGAAGCGGCGGACGAGGGAGATGTCCTCGCTCCAGCCTGGGTGGCGCGAATACACGGGGAGCAAGGTGCGGCGGACGGCTTCGTTGCGCGGCACGTGCGCGTAGCGGCGGCCGGAGGCGTCTTCGTAGGCGGTGCAGATCAGCAGGTCGCCGCGCCATTCGCCGCGGTGCGTGAGGGCGTCGGACTTGTTGATCATGAGGTCCTGGAAGCCGCCGTAGCGCAGGGCGTCGCCCTTCTCGACGGCGTCGTACCAGCCGACCATGCGCTGGCGTCCGGTGGACGTGCCGAACTCGAGCTGCTTGAGCAAGGCGCTCAGCGGATGAGCGTCGTCCATCTGCGTGAGGAAGGTATGGGTGCCGACCTTGGTGTCGTAGGCCTTGGCCACGCCGAAGGTGTGGATCGGCTGCACGGGGATGCCGGCGCTCTCGAAGAACTCGGGCGTGTAGGTGTGCGAGGCAGTGACGTTGGGCGAAAAGCCGTGGCGCTTGTCGAGCCAGTAGGCCTGGCCGAACTCGCCGATGATCGTGCGGCCGGCGCGCAGTTCGCGCAGGATGAGTTCGCGCACCTCGCCGATGTTGGCGGCGAGCCGGCGGCCGGCCTCCCAGTAGACCTCGGTGAGGCGGTCGAGGTTGAGCGCGAAGGGCCGCAGGCCGCGGAACTGATGAAAGTCGAACTCGATCTCCGGAAACACGCCCATCTGCAGGGCCTCCGCGTTGGCGCGGCGTTCGGCGACGGTGAGCTTTTCGAAGAAGCCTTCCCAGGCATCCGGCGTGACCTGGCAGACGTGCTGGATGGTGCGCACGGCGCGCTCGGCGCGCTGGGCGAGCTTGCGCGCGAAGGCGTCCCGGCCGGCGAGAAAATCGGAGTAGGTGATCTGCCACTGGCCCACCTCATCGCCGTAGGCCGGAGTGATGCCGCGGCCCGTGGAACCGCGCGGTTCCTCCTTGAGGATGTGCGTGCGGTATTCCTCCCAGGCGAGGTCGAGCAGGCGGTGGGTGAGGTCGGAGACAAGGGTGCGCTCGTCGATGAGCAGGCGGGAGAGGATGGCGTGACCCTTGCGCTCGAGCGGGGCGGCCTCCCACCAGAACTTGCGCGGGTCGGCGACGACACCTGCACCAATGGCGAGGTGGGCGGCGTCGGGCACGGCGACGCCCGCGGGCAGGAGGTTGAGCTTGATGCCGGCCGCGGTGTGGCCCGAGTTGGCGCCGCCGTTGACCTTGAGAACGACCGAAACCGCCGCGGGCGTGCCGCGGAGTTCGTCCGCGACCTCGGGAATGAGGCGGCCCTTGCCCTCGTCGCCGAGGGAAATGCCGACGTCTGCGATCAGTTGGCTCGAAAAAGGGAGAAGTGACATGGTTGCAATGCGGCAACCGGAGAAAGCTCCCCTGTTGCCGGGAAGCTAAAAGAGAACCGGGGCGGGCGGCGCAAGGCGCAAATCGGAGGCTGCGCTGGCGAGGGCGACGGTGCTGGGGTTGTTCGAGCCGTTGAATAGCTTTGTAGAGGAAGGACTGACCGGGCGGGATGGGGTGCACGATTCCCGACTGTCGCGCGCGCCGTATGGGGCGGTACCGCGTGCAGAGGGAGGAAGAGCCTGCCGATGACGCCCCCCTCCATGCTCCGTCGAAAATTCATCCGCAGCTTGGCTGAAGGTGCGGCCGCGGGTTCTCTCTTACCTTCGCTTGTCGGACGAGCGTCTCCGGCGCATGCCGGAGGCGAGGAGTGGCGCGACCTCGATCGCGGGCCCGAATCCTACGATTCCGCGGCGTCGGACGCGGCGCTGCGGGCGGCCCGGGCGCGCATCCGCGACGTCCGCATGCGGGACTGGTCGCTGCGATTCGTCGATCCGGCCGGCCGGCCCCGGCGCGGGCTCGAGGTCGAGGTGGCGATGACGCGGCACGCCTTCCCCTTTGGCGATCAGGTGTGGCCGCTCGACGCCTGGACGCGCGAGGGGCGCTGGGACAGCGAACGCGCCCGCGCCTGGCGGCATCGGTTCACGGAAATGTTCAACGCTGCGAACAACCTCTGCTACTGGACGGAACGTCCGCGTCACGATGCGTCGAAGACGGAGGAGCGCCAGGGCGAGCCCCGCATCGAGAACTTCGCGCGCACCGTCGAGTGGTCGCTCGCCAGCGGCCTGCTCGCGAAAGGGCATCCCTTGTTCTGGTCGATCCCCAAGGCCGTGCCGGACTGGGTGCGGCGCTACGACCAGGCGACGGCGTGGAAGTTCGCCGAGGTGCGCGTGCGCAATCTCGTGGCGCGCTTTCGCGGACGGGTCGCGCTGTGGGATGCGGTCAACGAGCCCATGTGGGAGGCGGCCTTCAAGAACCTGGACTCCCGCCAATGGCCGCACATTGAGACGGTCGCGAACCTTGTTGAGTATATCTCGCCGGTGCTCCGCTGGTGCCGTGAGGAGGATCCGGACGCGCGTTTCCTGCTCAACAACTATGGCATGGAGATCGACTACCCGAATCCGCTCACCGGCAGCGACGGTTCGCGTGTCACGGCCGCATCGCAGCGGCGCCGTTATCGCGAGCTGATCGCGGCCCTCCAGGATGCCGGCACGCCGCCCGACGGCGTCGGTCTGCAGTCCCACACGGGCTGGATGGACCACGATTACCAGGGTCGCCTGTACGACGAATTCGCGGCGACGGGGCTGCCGGTGCACGTGACGGAGTTCTGGGCCGACACGAAGGCGCTGGAGGCCTCCGGTCGCCACTCGCCCGAGGAGATCGCGACGATCCAGGCCGACTACATGGCCAACTATCTGACGTGCGCCTTCGCGCATCCGGCTGTCGCCTCGTTCTTCTTCTGGGGCTTCATGGGCACGGCCATCTCGTGGCACGACGAACGTTCCAGTCACGACCTGAAACCGGCCTGGAACCGCGTGCGCGACTTGATCCACCAGGAATGGACGACGCGGGACACGCTGACCACGGACGCGGACGGCGTGGTGCGCTTCCGAGGATTCTACGGGGATTACGTCGCCCGCCTGCGCTGGAGCGAACGCGAGTCGGCGCAACGCGGCCACCGCTTCACGATCACCCGCGGGCACGCACCGCTCGTGGAGATCGCGGTTTGATGGACGCCGATCCTGTCAATGTGACCGCCTCAAATTGCCCAGCCAGTCGATCCGGTGGGTCTCGCGGCCGTCGGTGACCGTAAGCAGGCCGTCGCGCACCATGACGTTGGGACCCTCGTAGGGACCGTTGCCGAAATACACCTGGAGCGGGCGACCATCGACGCGGATCGACGGGACGCGCCCGTGGCCCTCGCCGGAAGGCCACACGGGAAAGCGAAACGGCGGCATCGCCATGATCGTGTAGCCGCCTTCTTTCTCGGCCCCGAAACCCCAGTCGAACTCCGGTTCGACATAGGTTCCGTTCGTCTCGTAGGCGAATTCGATCCGCTGGCCGTGCAGGTTTTCGAGCGTCACGCGTCCGTCCGTCCCGAGGGCCGGCGGCGCGCGTCGGTCGCGCTCGAGAATCTGTCCGCGAAAGCCCGCCAGGTCCCCGTGCTCGCGCCGCGAACCGACCTCGAGCACGAAGCCGCCGAAACCGCCGGGCGGCAGGGAGGCGAGACCGTGGCCGACGGCGCGGACCGCCACGAAGGCGTCGCCGAGTGCGGCGAAAACCGGGGAGCCGTCGTCGGGGAGCGCCAGGGTGCGTCCGTCGCCGAAGATGAGTTGCGCCCGCAGGCCCTCGATCGCGACCTCGCGCGGGCGGACGGGATTCTCGCGCGCGGTGTCGTGCGGAAACGTGCGGCGGAACGATTCCCCGCGACGCACGCGCCAGTCGGCCACGAGCGCCAGGGCTTCGTCGCGCAGGGCCTCGGCGTTCGCGGGGCGGTGCCAGACGTCGAGGAGCACGGTGCCCCACATACCAACCTGCCTCCAGGGGTCGCGGGCGCGGGCGCCGTGAAGGACGGCGGCGAAACCGTCGGCTTGCCGGGCCACGAGCTTCCAGAGCAGGTCCTGGTTGTCCCCGCCCGTCCACCCGCCCGTCGGTCGCGCGACCGCGGCGCCGAGCGTGTAGTCGCGTTCCAGATACGTGAGCACGCGCGTCTGCTGGCGCACGACGCCGGCGCCGTGCACGAGGTAGCTGGGTTTGGTCTCGAAGTGATGGCGGCCCCAATGCTCCGCAGGGAGTTCCTTCCGGGCGAGGCGGGCGATCGGGGAGGGCACGCGGTAGCGGCTGAGCGCAAGGTAAACGAGTTGGCCGTAATCCTGTCCGGAGAAGACGGGTGCAGCGTCTCCGGGCAGGCCGCCCCACCAGAGCCAGCCGGCCTGGTCGAGGTTGCTCTGCCCGCTGCGCACCGGGGCGTTGCTGCGCTGTTCGGCGCCGGAAAAGACACCGGCGGTCGTACGCAGGGCGACCGTGGCCGCGATCCAGTCGAGCACCGCACGCGCGGCGTCCTTCACCTCCGGGTCGGAAGCGAAGTCGTACATCGCCGTCCAGCAGGCGATGACGTAGGGATAGTAAATGGAGCTGTCCCATTCGCCGAATCCGGCTTCGTAGGTGGAGTGCGCGCTCTCGATGAAATAAGATTTCAAGTCTGCAAGCCGGGCGACCGCTTCGGCGTGCAGGAACCCGGAGACGGCGTCGCCGGGCCCGCGGGCGACGATGGCCTGCGCGATCAAGTAGCCGCCCATGCGTCCCATGAGCATATGGTTCTCAGTGCCCTGGCCGGTGAACATGTTGAGCGAGCTCAGGCTCGGGTGGTAGCGGAGCGCGTGCGTGAAGAGCACCCGCCGGTCGTCGTCGGTCAACACGTCGGGAAACCCGTTCAGCACCCAGCCGAGGCCGACCGGGCTGAAGTAGAGGTAACCGATGGCGGGATTCCGCGGTTCGACGCCGGCGCGGTCGTCCGGGGCGTTGCGGATGAGGCCGGCGATCAGCTCGCGGACCGTGAATGAGGAGCCGTCGCGCTGCACAATGCGCGATTCGCCGGACGGATCGGCGTGCAGTTCAGCGAAGATGCGCGGCCACCAGTGCTTGCCGACGTCGTTGACCGCCCGGCTGCGCAGGAGGCCGGTCTCGTCGGGCCGCCAGTTGCCCGACCCGAGAAGGTGCGCGCGCACGTGAGCGAGCAGGTGATCCCGGCGTGTGTCGAAGGCCTCGTCCGCTCGAAGTGATCCGGCGAACGCTCCCAGGGCCACGACACACGCCAGCGCATAAACTGGCAGGAGGATCCTGCAGGCGCATCTCGGGCTCTTGCCCTCGCTGATCGCCTCCGATCCGCGGGAGCAGGATGCTCCCGCCACTTTGGGAGGACGGACACTCCTGTCCGTCCCTTCCGTCGAATGGCCGCCTCGTTCCAGTCCGCGCATATTTCGTCCCTATCGTGGTCCGAGCGGCCGCCACTGCGGCTGCTCGGACGTGTAGTCGAATTCGTAGGACGCCACGTCCGTCTGCAGGGTCATGCGTCCGTCTTTGATCGTGAGCGGTCCGCCCGCGATGTGGCCGCCGTCGGCCCAGCGGGACCAGTCGATTTCCGTGCCGTTGATACGGGCGGCAGGCCGAAGCTCCGTGGGGCGGTAGTGCAGGACGAGTTCGTCGCCCGCGAGAGAGCGATAGGTGGCGATGAGTCCATCGAGGCGGAGGCGCCCGGCGCCTGCAACGCTCGCGAGCGTGGGAAACTCGCGCCGCTCGACGGCTTCGATCGCGAACCCGCTGGTTTCTCCCGGGAGGACGAGGATGCGGTATTCGCGGAGTTGCGACAGGGGGCCGGACAGCCCCGGGCGGTCGAACCACTTCCGGTCGGGCGGATCGATCCAAAAGGCGCCGGGGCGCAGCGGAGAAACGACCACCCAGGCGTCGGTTGCCTCCACGATGTAACGGCCGCCGCGCTCGTGCACGGTCGCGCGGCGGGGCACCCAGAGCCACGTGGCCGCGTCGTCGTGGGCCTGGGCGAAGTACGTGCGCAGGCTTTCCTCGTCCTGCGCCGGCGGTGGCGCGGACGGCGTGCGCGCGCCCGCGAAGGCCGCCTGGCGCGTGTAGCCGCGCGCTCCGTCGAGACTGCCGGGGGCGTATGGCTGCGGCTCAGGTTCTCCGTCGAGGCGCGCGGTGGGTCCGCTCATGAACAGCAGCGCGCCGCGCTTCTGCACCCATTGGTCGTAGGGACTGTGTCCCCCGGGCGAGAGCCAGCGGGGCTGGCCGCCGCCGAAGATCAGGGAACCGTTTTCTCCGCGGACATTCAAGGACCAGGTTGTCTGCTGCGCGGAGTTGTTCACTGCATCGACCTGCACGCTCCCGAGCGCGAAGTGGTGCGAGGCGTAGAACGTCTCCACGTGCCGGGCGCGCGTGCCCATGTGGTAGTCCGGATAGGCGAGCTCGGTCTCGAAGGGCAGGGGCACCCGCTTCGAGGCGAGGGCGAGCAGGGCGGGGTTGGGGCGGTAAGTGCTGGTCAACTGGTGCAGCGAAACATGGGCGTGCTCAAGATCGACGCGGGCCGTGGTGTAGCCGGGCTGTCCGCCGGCCCAGAGCCAGAGCATCGTATCCATTTCTCCGAGCACGGAGCCGTCGACCCAACCGCGCCGTTTGGCGCCGGTGTGCACGCCGTTGAAGGTTTTCAACGCGTAGACGGCGACGTAGTAGTCGAGGGCGGCCTTGGCCATGGCGCGCGTGGGCGGATCGGGCGAGAAATCGTGCAGGTTGAGCAGGGGTTGGATGGAGTGAGGGAAGTAGATCGTCGACTGGTACTCGCCATTGCCGAGCGTGAAGAGCTTGCGGGAGAAATCCGTGAGCACGCCGCCGGCGATGCGACGCGCGTCCTCGAGGGAGTGTCCGGAGATGCGGGCGCCCTCGGGAAACCACTGCGAGTAGAGCAGGGCGGTGGTGCGAAACATGACCTTGTGGTTTTCGGTGCCGCCGCCGCCGAGCAGTTCGGCGGGGTCGCCGACAAGGTTGAGCGGGTTGGGCATCGGCGCGTGCTCGCGGGCGCCGTCGGAGGGCCGGCGCGATTCGGCGTAGGTGGCGACGGCGGCGCGAAACGCTTCGTGCCACACGGCGGACATCTGGTCGCCGACGAGCGGGAGAAAGCGCGCCCAGTTCGACGCGGCGAAATGATACTGCTGGCGGAGGTTGCCCGGGATGGAAAGGTAGGCGACGACCTCGTCCTGCGAGACCGGCGCCGGGAAATCGCGGGGCTGGAGCAGGCGGGCGGTGGCCGGCGGCAGGGCGAACTTGAGCGGGTCGCCGCCGAAGTGGGAGATGCGTCCCTCGGCGTCGCGTTGTTTTGGGCCGAAGTAGCCGGTGTTTCCCTGTACGAACGTACGCCCGGTGAAGGGCGAGTGAATTTGCTCCCCCTCGAGCGCCCACGTGTGGAAGCGCCGGCCGGTGTCCGGGCAGGTGGCGGCGGACATCCCCCGCGTGATAATATTCGGCGTACGGGCCAGGCGTTCCACCAACCCGGCCGAGCGGGCCTTGAAGCCGGCTTCGTCGGGGTAGCTTTCGACAGACCAAGGCACGGCTGCTCCAAAGAGCGTTGCCGGTATGCACACGCAGATGGTTCGAAGGATGACTGCCAGTGGGCGCATGGGAAGACGGCTGAGTAAACGAAAGCGGCCAGAGTTCCGGAGAGAACCCTGGCCGCTGCAATCTCCAACGGCGAATCGCAATCTGCGTTTAGAACCTGACCGAAGCCGTAAGCCGAATCTGACGCGGCTCGAGGTAGGTGATCGCGTTGCGGGGAAGCGTGCGCGTGATGTTGGAAGGCGGCAGGCCGACGGCGAACAGTTTTTGATCGTCGAGGATGTTGCGGACAAACAGCTGAAGATCCCAGCTGCGATCCTTCCAGCGGAAGCTGTAACTGGCGCTGAAATCGTGCATCCAGAAGGCCGGAAGGTCCGGACCGACGAAGTCGTTCAGTTGTTCGCGGTTCTCGTTCGGCCGATCATTACGTCCGGCGTCGATATCAGTGACGCGCTTCGAGGTGAAGCGATGGCCCAGCCCGAGAGAGAGTCCCTTCAGCCGTCCGCTCTCGAAGTTGTAGCGGTTCCAAAGGTTGAAGGTGTGAAGCGGCGTATCGCTCTTCTTCAGACCTGCCTGGACCGAGCCGTCATAACTTGAGTTTCGAATGCCGCTGGTGCTGCTGAAGGACGACGGATCGTTCAGGTTCGGTCCGTTGGAGAAGTTCGTTTCGCCCAACTGCTGAAACACGGCGTGAATGCCGTTCATGAACTCGGTGTCAACGAGTCCGGTGATACCCCGGGTGATCACGACGTCGTTGTACGTATAGCTGAGTTTGGACGACCACCCCTTGACGACGTTCACGTCGAGCGAGAGTTCGTAACCGGTGGATTCCTCATCGTAGTTGATGTAGGCACCGCGGTCGTAGGACGGATTGTTGGCTTGTCCGGCCTGCTGGTCGTTCAAGCCGCTGTTGCCTGCGCGGCGGTCTGCGACGTGCCAGGCGACAAGCTGCGCTTGATGTGCGGGATTGTCCCAGGAATAGAGACCCGGGGCAATGGTGACGCCATCGGGATTCACGCGGCCGGCCTGTCCCGCGTTCACGAAGTAGGTTACAGGCGCGTTGGGATTGAAGTTGGCCCGGAAAGGCGCGGGGGCGTACCACGCGTAGCGGACGGCGTTGAGGCGCTCCAACTCGAAGTAACTGACGCGACCGGAAACCTTCCCGTGAAACAGGTCGAACTTGAGACCGATTTCGCGGTTCTTTGCCTCCATGTTGGGGAACTGGTCCCCGTTGCCGTCGCGCTGGGCGGTGCTCGGAAAGTTGACCGCCTCGGCATACTGTCCGAAGAGCGAGATGTCGTCGGTAAGACGGAAGCTGAGCGCTGCGGATGGCACCGTGTTGGTCAAGGGCTCGCCATTGTTCGAGTAGCCGTTCACCGTGGTGCCGCGCGTGATAAGGGGGTCGAGGATGAGTCCGCCCTGATCCGGGTCGTTGGCGTTGCGACGCGGCCAGATCTGGTCGTTTTGCGCCCGGTTGTTATAGAAGCCGGGGCGAACCTCGGCGAGGCGGAGGTTATGGCTGCGCTCCCAGCGGATGCCCACGACGGGAGTAATCCGATCCTTCCAGAGCGAGCCCTGATAGATGGCGTAGTTTCCGGAGATCCACTGGCGGAGGATCAGGTCGTTGGCGACCGGCACCGTAGGCGTGCCGTCGTAGCGAATGACCTGAAGGTTGCTCAGGGTCTGGTATTGAAGCAGGGGATTGGTGCCGTCGGGCCGGTTATTGAACTGCGTCCAGATCGACGACGTCGGGTAGTTTCGGAACCACGGTTGAAACTGCGAAGTCCGCGTGTCTTCGCTGTACTCCTGCCGACCGAGGACGATGGCATGAGAACCGCCAAGCGCCTTGAAACGCGTGAGCAGGTTGATTCGGGCCTGGTTGACCGTGCGGTCAGTAAAGGGACGTTCCCACGCCCACTGGACGCGATTGTTGTTCGGCTGGGCCTCGAGATTGGCGATGCTCAGTCCGTCCTGATCGAAATCATCGCGTTGACCGGCCACGAGGAGCGTGAAGTGCTTTCCGAGTTTCTGGATTACTTCCGCCCTCAGGGTGAAGTTGTCGTACTCCGAGTAGGGGTCGGGACCGCCCAGATTGCGCGTACGTGATTGTCCGAAGATGTCGTGGAACCACTGAATCGAGCGACCGGTGGACTGTTCGACCGTGTCACCGGGGCCATTGTAACCGATGTCGGACGGGCCGTTTCCGGATTCCTTCTTTCGATTGTATGCGCCCTCGACGACCACTTCGGTGTTGGCCCCGCGCTGCCAGCGAAGGACGAGGCCGCCGTAGGTCGTCTCGGTTTCCCGGAAGTCCCGAAGTCCGGAACCCTCGGTGCCCCAGGCCCCCATGAAGCGGTAGTTCATGTTGCCGCCGAGCAACTGGCGGCCGACAGGGGTGGAATAGTCGACGGTGGCGCGGTAGTAGTCGTGGTTCCCGAAGCCGAACGAGAAGGCCGTAGCCTTTCGTCCCTCGATGGGCATCTTGGTAAGATTGTTGGTGATGCCGCTGATGGCGCCGATGCCGTAGAGGAGACTGCTCGGCCCTCCGGCGCGCTCTATGCGACCAAGGGCAATCGTATCGACGCGGACCTGGGTGCGGAACCCATTGGTGAGGGTCGGCACGGGGAAGCCGCGGACCTTAACGTCCGTGTCGAAGTTGCTGATATTGTCTCCGTGTTCGAAGCCGCCGAGATTGAATCCCTGGACAACGGTATTGTCCAAGACGGAGCTCGAGTCGTAGAGGAGGACTTCGCGGAAGTTGGTCGCTCCAATGTCCCGGATGAAATCCTCGGTGTCGACGTCGATCGCGAATGGCGTGTCGCGAAGAGGTGTGTTGAGGAGGGTTGCCGAAACCGAATTCGTGGCCCGATAACCTGTGTCTTGGGTGGCATCCACGCGAAACTCGCTCAAGACAACGGTTTCGGGATCAGGTTGATTCGGGCCGGCCGCCGTTTGCTGGGCAGCCAAACCCGGTGCGAGGGAGACCAGCAAACCGCCGGTCAGCAGCCGTCGCAGTCGCATTGGGTGTGTCTTCAGGTTCATGTTTGGTTTGGGTTGGGGGTGAAGTGGGTTGAGCGAGTGTGAAACAACGTGACCGAAATCGTCATGTTCGAGCATGGGCATTCCGTTCGAGTAGGCCGGGGTGGGTCGGGGCTGAGTGGAAAGAAACGTGTTTGGCGTTTTCCGACTCGCGAAACCTTATTCATTAGAATCGTTTAATCGCCGATGAAGATGCTGGTAACGATCAAGGATGTTGCGCGCGAGGCGGGCGTCTCCATGGCGACGGTGTCGCTGGTCATGCGCTCCAGCCCGCGGATCCGGCCGGAGACGGCTGCGAAGGTCCGGGACGCGGCCGGCCGGCTGGGCTACACCCCGAGTCCGATGGTCTCCGCCCTGATGGCCCGGATCCGCAGCGCGCGGCCGAATCACGACCATACGACCCTCGCGGTCCTCGGCTGGACGCCGCCGACGGAGCCCGCGGCGCACTCCTGGTTTCAGCGCGATATTGCCGCCGGCATCAAGGCCCGCTCCGAGAAGCTGGGGTTCAATTTGCAGTATTTTGCGGCGGACGGCCGAACCACGAGCCTCGCCCGCATCAGCCAGGTCTTGCGCAACACGGGCGTACCCGGCGCCATCATTCCGCCGCTGCCTCGGAAACTGGCCTCGATCGAGTTCGATTTCACACATCTGTCAGCCGTCGCCGTGGGCTACAGCCTGCTCTCCCCGGCCCTGCACCGGGTTTGTCCGGACCAATATCAAGGCATGTCGGAGATGCACACCAAGCTCTCGGCCCGTGGCTACCGGCGGATCGGATTGTGCATCGACCGGGACACGGACACCCGCGTGATGCACAAGTGGATGGCGGTGCAACTGTGGCACAACCGTTGCGTGGCCGGGGACGACGCCGTCCCTCCGCACCTTTGCGACACCTTCGAGAAACCCGCGATCGAACGCTGGCTCAAGCGGTCGCGTCCGGACGTCATCATCGCCCCGACCTGCCGCGTCCTCCGCATTGTCCGCTCGCTGGGCTACGACGTGCCCGGTGACCTCGGCTTCGCGCTGACCAACCACGCCGATCGCGACGAGCCCTGCAGCGGGCTCGACCAGCGCCCGCAGCTCCTGGGCGAGAACGCCGTCGACGCCGTCGTCGCCCAGATCAACCGCAACGAGCGCGGCATTCCCGCCGTCCCACTCATCACGTCGGTCGAGGGCCTCTGGGTCGACGGCGCGACGACGCGGGGCGCGGCGCCCCGAACCTCCAACGCTGAACCTCCAACGTCCAACGTCCAATGATCGGAAGGAGCGGCGACACTCCGGTCGCCAGGCTTGGGCAGGGCGGCCTGCGTAGGCCGCTTTTTTCGCGCGGGCCGAGGCTTGGGAGTAGGAGCGGCTTTACGCCGCGATGAACACCGTTCGCAGACCATCGCGGCGTAAAGCCGCTCCTAAGCGGTCGTTGAAGAGACGGACAAGAGTGTCCGTCGTCCCAGGGATACCGATCCTCCGGGAGGACGGACACTCCTGTCCGTCCCCGAATGAGCCCGGCATGCGGTGTACGCCTTACGGTTCGGCGGCAGGAGTGCCGCCGCTCCTTTGAGGATGTTCAGCGTTGGAGGTTGGATGTTCGCTGCGCCTCGAGGCGCAGCGGCCCTTGGTACCACTTGCCGCGCTGGAGGCGGACGAGGGCGTCGCCGATGGCGGCGGTGCCGCCGTCGACACCCCTGGCGACGGGGGCCGTTCCGCGCTGCTGCGTGAAGACGACAAAAAACTCCGCACGCCGCCCGCGGGCGGTCGCGGTCAGGTATCGGGCGCCTGGATACTGACGGACGGAGCCTTCGCTGAAGCGGCGCTCCGTGGCCGGTCCTTCATGCAGGGAAAAGGTGGCGTCCCCGGGTGCGAGCAGCGTCGCCTGGCAGGTGGCTCCGCCGAGCGGATCGCGCAGGGTGAAGCCGCGGCCGCCGGCCTCGAGCGTGCAGTCGAAGTGCCGCTCGAAGCAGAGCGACCAGGTCCAGGTCGAGGCCTCGTCGTCGTCCATGCACTGGTCGAGCACGGCGACGAGCGCGTCCGCGCCGCTCGCACCCGAGAAGTCCACGAGGAAGTGCCGGTCGAGCATGCGGACGCCGGCGGCGGGGCCGAGGCGGAGGCTGACGCTGCCGCCCAAACCGTCGGCCGCGGGCGAGAGGTAGGAGATCTGCCCGTGACGGCCAAGGTTGGGTTTCCCGTTGTGCTGTACGACGCACTGGAAAACGGCCTCGGGTTTCGCCTGGCCGCCGCCCTGCGCCCAGCCGCCACCGAGACCCTGCCAGCGCCAGGAGCCGAGGTCCTCGTGGGTGTGCCCGCCGCCGTGGTAGGTTTTCGCGTAGATGCCAACGACGGTGTCGTCCGCGTCGCGGTAGCGATTGCGAAACAGCACGAGTCCGGTCCGCTGGTCGTGCAGGAAGCGCGGCAGGGCCGGGGAGGCGTTGGCCGCGGCTGCCGGCGGGTCGTCCGGCATGTGGAGAAAAGTCCAGAGCAGGCCGCGTCCGCGGGCGAGCGCGCGGCGGTCGCCGAGCGGCCCGTCGAGGCGGTCGAGCATCCAGCGCAGGCCTGGACGAAACGACTCGGGCGCGAGGGCGGCGGCGAGGGCGCCCACGCCGCCGCCGGGCCAACCGCCGCTGTCGTCGTTCCACAAGATACGCCGGCCGAGGCGGCCGTCCGGGCGATTCGTCGCGTCGTCGACCTCCGGACGGGCCACGGTCATGGCGGCGAGACCGATGCCGAACCACGCCGCACCCGGAGCGAGGGCGAGCGGATCGAATTCCCCGCGCTGGCGTTCCGCGAGCGCGTAGGGACCCCAGTGGGACAGCGCGTAGCAGCCGTAGCCGGTTCCTTCGTAGTAGTGTCCGCCTTCGCCGTAGTTGAGCAGGTAGGTGCGCACGCGGTCGCGGGACAAGGCGAGGAGCGGCCGGGCTTCCGGGCGTTCGCCTTCGACGCAAAGCGCCGCGAGGCCGGCCGCTGAATGCGTGACGCCCCACCAGTTGTTGAAGGGGTTGTCCGGATTGTCGGACGAGAGGTCCGGGCCGGCGAGACGCGTGGCGAGTGCGATCAATTCCGCCGCCACTTCGCCGCGCAACGCCGGTGTCCAGGCATGTGCGCACAGATCGTAGGCGATCGCGCCCGCCTGGGCTTGGGCGGCGCGCCCGAGGTCGCTGCGCGAGGCCGAGCGCAGCATGGCAAGCGCCACGTCACCCGTTCGCCGGCCGCGTTCCGCGCGGCCGGAGAGCGTGTGAGCGAGCGCCGAGGCCTCGATCCAGCCCTGGAGCAGGTCGCGGTCCTCCGGCGGATTCTCGTCGGCAAACGCCTCCGCGGCGGCGGCCACCTCGCGAAACCATCCGCGGCGCGCCCGCCGGCGCAGTCGCGGCAGGGTGGCGGGGGAGAACCAGAGTCGGGAGGGCATGGGAATCAGGGATGCTCAGGCGGCGCCGCGTCGCAAATCCTGCGGCTACGTGCGAAATCCGTGGGCGCGTCCGAGGGCGAGGCATTCCTCGATGGGGCCGACCGAATCGGAGCAAGTCGGGTGGCGCAGCGAGGCGGCGGCGGCGCAGACGCCGAGTTCGGCGGCACGGGCGAGGGACCAGCCTTCGTGCAGCCCGTAAAGCACGCCCGTGGCGAACGCGTCGCCCGCCCCGGCCGTGCCGGCGATCGCTTCTGCGGGCAGGCGCACCGACGGCTGCCAGTGCTCCTCGCCGGTCGCGGCGGCGATGCAGGCGCCTTCCGGGAAATGCAGACAGACGCACTCGCGCACGCCCTCGGCGAGCAGGTGGCGGGCGGCGGCGCGGACCGCGGCGCGGTCGAGGTCCGCACCGCGGCCGAGCCGCAGGCCGGTGAGTTGCTCGGCTTCGTAGTCGTTCACGAAGAGCACGTCGACGAGGGGCAGGAGCGGCCGGGCGGTGCCGGCGAACCGGCCGGCCGCCGCGCTGACGAAGTCGATGGCGGTGCGCAGCCCGGCTTCGCGCGCGCGGGCGAGCACGCCGGCCGCGGCGGGACGTCCGTCCAGGCCGGCAGCGTCGAGTGTATCCAAAAGCAGGATATATCCCAGATAGAAGAACCTGGCCGTCGATCCGGCGAAGTCGAAGTCCGCTGGTCCGAGCACGGCGTTGGCCCCCCGGCAGTGGAAGAAAGTGCGGCGCCGTGTGTCGTTCGCGGTCATGACATCCGTGAAGCTCGTGGCGACGCCCGGCGTGACCTGCAGCCGGGAGGAGTCGATGCCGTGGGCGGCGCAGTCCGCGAGGATGGCCCGGCCGTCCGGATCGTCGCCCACGCGTCCGACCCCGAGCAAGGGAAAGGACGCGCCGAGGCGGGCGAGGTTCTTGAGCACATTGTACGGACCGCCGCCGTTCCCCTGCGATTGCCCGACGATGTTCGCGAGCGCATCCTGTGCCGGCCACCCGTCGATGAGCTTGACGTGATCGACGATCCAGTTGCCGCCGGCGATGACGCCGCGGCGGCCGGCAGCGGCCCGCACCGGTTCTTCGGAAGGGCTATCTTCGGAAGGATTATTCACAGGAGGAAACAGAGGCAAGGGAGCCGAACCACAACGGAATTGGGTCACAGATTTGCTCCGGGCAGCATCATACGAGCGATGCCATCCTTCAGGCGAGACCAGCTGCTTTGTTGAAGAGGGGATGCATTCCGCTCTCTGTTGCCTCCGTTTCCTCATGTAAAATAAAAAGCAAACTGAAGGCATTAAATCATCACTACGCGCTGTTCCCTCTGGCTCGTGAGGGCGGCTTGCCAGAGTTCGTGGTGGGCGACGGCTTCGTCGGGGGTGGCGCAGGCGAAGCGGTCGCCGAGCTGGCCGGCGCGTTCGGCGAGGAAGGCGGCCCACATTTGCTGCAAGATGTCGGGGAAACCCGGTTCGAAGATGCCGCCGGTGATCGTCTTGAAGGGGGTGCCGAAGCCGAGGTCGGTCTTCTGCCACCACTGCTCCCGGTCGCGGCGGTAGATCCACAAGGTCTTGGGCTCCTTCGTCGAGTAACGCACGCCGCCGTCGGTGCCGAGCACCTCCATGCTCCACGTGTTGGTTTCGGTCGGCGCCATGCGTTTCATCTCCAGCGCGAGCGGGACCTCCTCGCCGGCGATCGTCGCGGTGGCGTGGAGGACGGCGTTGTCCCAGGTATCGCAGGGCGCGCGTCCCCCGCGGCCGTCGGGGCGCTCGGTGTAGACCTTCTGCAGCTGCGCGTAGAGCCGCGACGGCCGCCAGCCGAGCCGGAGGGGCACGTGGGCGACGTGCAGGCCAAGGTCGTTCATCACGCCGGCCTCGCCGCAGAACTTCACCTGGCGCTTCCAGTTGACGGGCTTGTCGGGGTCGAGGTCGCTCGCGTGGTGAAAGGCGAAGCGCGCGCCGAGCGGACGGCCGAGTACGCCCGTGCGCGCAAAGGCGATCGCCCGCTGCGCGCCGGGCAGGAAGGGGAACTCCGACGAGACCCGCACGAAGCGGCCCAGGCGCGTCGCGGCGTCGCGGATACGGCGGGCGGCGGCGAGATCGAGGCCGAAGGGTTTCTCCGCGAGCAGGTCCTTGCCGGCTTCGAGTGCGTCGAGGTAGATGCGCTCGTGCAGGTGGTGGGGAACCGCCACGTAGACCGCATCGATGTCCGCATGGTCGAGCAAGGCACGGTGGTCGGTCGCGAAGTGGCGGACGGACGGCACTCCACGGAACCACTCGAGGGCGGGCGCGTGGGTGTCGCAGACGCCGACGAGTTCCGGGACGACGGGGCAGTCGAGCAGGGCGAACCAGCGCCCGAAGGCGCTGGCGGCCTCGCGGCCCATGAGGCCGGCTCCAATGATGCCGATGCGGACGCGGGAGGTGTTCATGAAAAATCAGGCGGCCACGGAATGGATCTTCACCCCCGCGGGCGCGAGGGCTTCGCGGTCGGCTCGTGCGAGGCGCGCATCGGTGAACCAGTGGTCGAAATCGCTCCAGGCGGCGAAGCAGACCGCGGCGGTCTGGTCCCACTTGGAGGCGTCGGCGAGCAGGAGGGCGGTGCCGGCCCGGGCCACGGCCTCGCGCTTGATGGCGGCCTCGTTGAGCTCCGTCGTGCTGACCCCGTCGGTGCGGTGCAGACCGGAGGCGCCGACGGCAGCGTAATCGAAACGCAGGTGCTTCATCCACTCCATGGCGAGCGCGCCGACGAGGGCGCGGCTCACCTCGCGCACCTCGCCGCCGATCGCCACCAACTGGACCTTGGGGCCCGCGCGCTCCTGGAGCAGGGGCGCGGAGTTGGTGAAGATGGTCACGTCGCCGCGCTGCAGCAGGATCCTGCCGAGCTCGAGGGTCGAGGTGCCGGCGTCGACGAAGACGGTCGCCCCGGGCGGGATGGCGGCGGCGGCCGCGACGGCGATCCGGTGCTTGGCCTCGACGGCCGCACGCGCCTTGCGGGAGAAGGCCGGTTCGCCGCCCAGGAAGTCCGGATGGATGAGGCCGCCGTGCGTCCGCAGCACCTTGCCGGCATGCTCCAGCTGCAGGAGGTCGCGCCTGAGCGTGGCCGGGGAGACCTTCAGGGCGGATTCGAGATCGACGACGCGCAGACGCTTTTTCTTGGCGAGAAGCTCCAGAATCTGTTGCTGACGTTCCTGAGCGAACATGATTGAAATCACTCAAAGCCGTCACAAAAAAGCAACCCCATGATTGACCCCGCGGACCCTTTTCTCGCCACGCGTTACGCCGCCCTGAACGACTCAGCGATGCAACGTAAGCTCCGCCGCCTGCGGCCCTGGCCCGTGGGCGTGGTCTTCATCGAGCGCCCGGGCATGACGATGGCGGAGATCCGTGCGCACTTCCGGTGCATGCGCGAACTCGGCTTCAACTGTCTCAAGCAATGCCAGGTTTGCCCGACCACGGACTGGCGGGCGGTGTACCATGCGGCCTTGGACGAGGGCATCATTCCCTGGTGGTACGGCGAGGCAGGGTGGGAGGAGCCGACGCCGGAACTCCTGCGCAAGCTCGGACTGCCGGAAGACCTGGACGCGGAGGCCCTGCGGACAAACCCGGTGTGGTTGCAGCGTCAGGAGTCGATCATGCGCGCCCGCATCGACCGGCCCGAGCCGGCCGGCCAGCCCATGGTGAATCACGAGACGGACGGGGTGCCGGGCACGTTGAAGCGCGACCAGTATGGCCTCGCCCCGGAGGCACGGGATCTTTTCGTCGACTGGCTCAAGGCCCGCTACGGCACGGTCGCCGCCTTGAGGCAGGCGTGGAACTTCGACTACCCGATGGTCAATGCCCGCCGGTGGAAGACCTGGGCGCAGGTGCGAAGGGACATCGTCGAATTCGTCACGGCCGAGCGTCAGGAGTACCGGCGCATCGTGGACGTACTTCGCTTCCGCGCCGACATGCACCTGCAAATGATCCGGAGGGCGCGGGACTCGCAGCGAAAGAAGGACCGGAACGTGCCGCTGCGCACGGGCGGCGAGATGAGTCTCTTCCTGCCCTTTGCCGCGCGTTCGACGGACATGGAAGGCATCGCGGCCGAGATGGCGGAGGGCGGTTCATTTTATCCCTCGATCCACCCCGGCTGGCATTTCGAAGAGGCGGATTTCGAGTTTACGCGCCCGATCTACATGCAGGCGTCGCTCGCCACGGACTGGTTCAAGGGCGGCTGGGCCGCGACCTGGGAGTCGACGGGCGGGCCGCAGCAGCTGAGCGGCGGCAAGGCGCCCTTCGTGCCCGAGGTGCGCGACCGCGTGGCCGGCTTTACGGTGAACGAGAACACCGTCGCCCAACTCATGCTCTCGTGGATGGCGGGCGGTTTCAAGGGCTTCGGCCTGTGGTGCTGGAATGCACGCGGCTTCGGCTGGGAGGCGGGGGAATATGCGCTGACCAACCGGCATCAGCAGCCCTGCGCGCGCACGGTCGTGGCCGGAAAGATCGGCCGCGCCGCCGCGCGGCTGCGCGACGAACTTTGGTCGGCGCAAAAAGAACCGCTGGTCGGCGTGTTCCAGGACTGGGAGAGCGACGCGTTCTGGGCCGCGGTCTCGCTCGCGGGACGCGACATGTACAAGCAGTGGCCCGTGCGCGCCCGCATCGGGGCCGCCCGTGCGTTTATCGATGCGAACGTGCCCTGGGAGCACGTCACCGCACGCAACCTCCACGCCGGACTCGGCGGGCGCTACCGCGTCATCTACCTGCCGGCGCAGCTGGCGATCGACGAGAAGGTGCTGGTCCGCCTGCTGGCGTTCGCGGAGTCGGGCGGCCGCGTCGTGCTCGACGCCCCGGGCGGGTGGTATGGTTACGACGGCCGGCTCCTTCCCACCGCCGAGAGCTCGGCGTTCGAACGCCTCTTCGGCGCGCGCATCGACGATTACCAGTATTCACGGGGCAATCACACGCGGTGGCGGGTCGACGGACACGAGCTGGACGGGTTCGCGCTCGACCTTCATCCGACGACCGCGCGCGTGGTCGAGCGCTTCGAGGGCGGGGCTCCGGCCGTGACCGAAAACCGCGTGGGGCGCGGCACCGCGGTCATCCTCGGCTACGAGGCCGCGCTCGGTTGCTGGAAACCCGGCGATGCCTGGCTGCAGGCCCGCCTCGTACGCCACGCGCTCGGCCGGCACCGGTCCCCCTATGCCTGCCGCGGCGGCCTAGCCTACCGCCTCGCGACGCCCGCTGCGGATCACTATTTTCTGCTCAACGACGAACCCGTCGCGCAACGGTTGAAGCTCGACGTGCGCGGGCCGCGCTACCGCCGCTGGGAGGATCCGGTCGAGGGCAAGGCGGTGCGTTCGCCCGCCTCCATCGTCGTGCCGCCGCACGGCGCGCGTTGGCTGCGCGCTGTGAAGTGACGCTCCGCGCGGCGCGGGCGCATCGGCACCCATCGAACGTCTGGCATTCCCGCGCTCGCGGTTTTGCGTCGCATGGCCACTCTCGCCCAATGCCTTCGCCCCATCCGCTCCTGCAACTGACCCCTTCGCGCGCGGCCGCCGCGCTCGCCCGGCTGCGCCGCGAAACCTGGACCGAGGTGGGCGCACCGGCGCTGCGGGCGACCGAGGCCTCGCCGCGGCATCGCACCTGGCGCGAGGCCCGCAAGGAGCGTCTGCGTCCGGTGTCCGTGCCGCAGGCCTGGGGCCGGCTCTGGGACCAGCGTTGGTTCCGCCTCGATCTGCCGGCGGCGCTGGCTCGCCGGGGCGATCTGTATCTGCAATGGGACGACCAGGCGGAGGCGACGCTCTACGTCGACGGCACCCCGCACTACGGCTTCGACGTGGCGCACCGCCGCGCGCCGCTCCCGCGCGGTGCGCGCGAACTCTGGATCGAAAGCGTCGTCGCCCAGACCGGCATCTGGCATCCGGAGGCCACCGGACTCGATCCGGCCGGCTCGCGACTGACCGGAGCGCGTCTTCTGACGCGGGACGACGCGCGCTGGGAACTCTATCACGATCTGCTCGTGTCCTACGAACTCGCGCTCGACGAATTGCAACGCGAATACGGCCCCGACGCCGCGCGCTTTGGCACTTTCGGTTTCCGGCCGGCCTTGGAGAACGTTTCCCCGCTGCTCCGCCGCCTGCTGCGCGCGCTGGAAGATGGTATCGACGCGTTGGAGACAGGCGGGCCGTCGGCGGCGCGCCGGATGCTGGCGCGCCGGCTCGCGGACCTGCCGCCCGACGCCGCCGCGCTGCGGGCGGTGCTCACCGGCCATGCGCACATCGACCTCGTCTGGCTTTGGCCGGAAAAGGTCGGCGAGTTCAAGGCCGTGCACACCTTTGCGACGGCGGCACGCCTGCTGGAGCGGTATCCGGAGTTTCGTTTCGGGTACTCGCAACCGGCGAGCTATGACGCCGTCGGCCGTCGGTCGCCGGAGATGCTCCGCGTGGCGCGGCGGCGTCTGCGCGAGGGCCGGTGGGAGGCGACCGGGGCGACCGAAGTCGAGTCCGACTGCCTGCTGGCCTGCGGCGAGGCGCTGGCGCGCAGCTTCCTGATCGGGCAGGAGGGCTTCGAGGACCTGCGGGGTTCTCCGGCGAAGGTTCTCTGGCTGCCCGATGTCTTCGGTTATCCGGCTTGTCTGCCTCAGTTGATGCGGGAGGCGGGCGTGGAGGCGTTCTACACGACCAAGCTCGCCTGGAGCGCGCTGACGCGCTTTCCGCACAGCAGCTTCGTCTGGCGCGGGCACGACGGCAGCGAGGTCGTCGCGCACGTCACGCTCGAGGGCGGCTACAATCAGGAGGCGAAGCCCGCCCACCTGCGCAACGGCGCGCGCGCCCACCGGCAGGCGGACGTGCACCCGGAGTTCCTTGCGCCGACCGGCTTCGGCGACGGCGGCGGCGGACCGACCGAGGAGATGTGCGAACGCGTGCGGCGACTGTCGCGCCTCGCCGGCGTGCCGCGTCCGGAGTGGGGCGGGATCGAGGCCTTCTTCGCGCGGCTGGCACGGCGGCGGCAACGTCTGCCGGTCTATCAGGGCGAACTTTACCTGGAGTATCACCGCGGCACCTACACGACCCACGGAGCCATCAAGGCGGCCATGCGCGCGGCCGAGCGAGGGCTCCAGCTGCTCGAGGCGGTCCGCTGCGCGACCCGCGGTGCGCCCGCGCCACGCGAGGACTGGCGGCGGACGATCTTTGCGCAGTTCCACGACTACGTGCCCGGAAGCTCGATTCACGAAGTGTATGCCGAGGGCGGAGCCGAACTCGCGGCGATCGCCGAACGGTGCGTGCAGACGGCGGCCCGCGACCTGGGCGGCCGGGGAAGGACCGCACTCTTCAACCCGCTGTCGCGGGCGCGCCTCGTCCCGTTAGCGGTCGGTGCGGACGGTCGGGTCGAAACAGTCGTGTTGCCACCCCTGTCGGGAGCGCCGCTCGCCCAGCTCGCCGCGGGGCCGGCGGTGGAGCCGGTCAAGGCTTCCTCGCGTCGGCTCGAAAATGGACGACTGCGGGCGGAGTTCGATGCGCTTGGATGCATCCGCGCGCTGTCGGTCGACGGCCGGGGTGTCCCGGTCGCGGCGCCCTTGGGCGAACTGGTCATTCATTCCGACCGACCGGCCCTGTTCGAAGCCTGGGACATCGACCGTCCCGCGATGTCGCTGGGCGAGCCCGTGCGCTCCCGCGCGGCGAGCGAAGTCGAGCAGAACGATGGAAGGAGCGCCTCCGTCGTTTGCCGACGCTCGCTCGGCGAGGCCGGCGAGGCGACGATCCGGTACACGCTCGAGGCCGGCTCGCCCGTGCTCCGCATCATCGTCGACGTGGAGTGGCGCCGTCCGGAGGCGATGCTGAAGATGAGGTTTCCCACCGCGTGCCGTGGGACCCACGCGCGTTTCGCCGCGCCGTTCGGCAGCGTGCTCCGCCGGCAGGTCCCCGGCGACCTTGCAACCGAAGCGCAATGGGAAGTACCGGCGAGTCGCTGGGCGTCCGTCAGCGACGACGCGGAGCGCGACGGGCTTTTCGTCGTGACGAAGGACAAGTACGGCTTCTCGTGTCGGGACGGCGCGCTCGACCTGACCCTCCTGCGCAGCGCCGCCATCACCTGCGAAGGTGCGGACACGCATGCGCGCGCGAGCCATCCGCAGTCGCTGCGCAGGACGCGGGCCGCCGCAAAGTTCTCCGACCTAGGATTGCACCGCATCGAACTGGCGCTCGGCCGGCACGACGCCGCCGCACCGCGCGACGAACAGCCGGCGGCGTGGGCCGATCTGCTCTACCAACCTCCGCTCGAATACCGCGGCGCGGCCTGCTCGGCGGGGCTGCTCGGTCTCGAGGGCGGCGAAACCCTGCAACCGGTGTGGGCGAAACCGGCGGGACGCGGCCGTTGGATCCTGCGTTTGAATGAGACGTTGGGTCAGCGCGGCGTCGCACGGCTGCGCCTTGCCGACGGCTGGCAGGCGCGGCGCGTGGATCTCCGGGAGCGACCGGTCGGACCGGGCCGCAACCTGCAAACGATTTCCTACGAACCGTATGCGCTGATCAGCGTGCTGCTCGCACAGACGCCTTGATGCGGACGCGTCCGAGGCGGGGTGCCACGAGGCGCACGAGACGAGCTTTCTGGGCCTTCGTGGCGCGCATCCAGAGGTCGCCGAGGTCCGCGGCGGACACGGTGGCGTTCCCCGTCCCGGCAAGCAGCGGGTGACCGTCGGAAAGAGCGGCGAGGTGCGCGCGCGTCGGTGCGACGAACTCGCGGTAACCCGCGAGGGCGGGCAGGCCCCGGGCGGTCGGCAGCGCGCCGGTGTCGTGCCAGACGCCGAAGTTGACGCCGAAGCGCTCGACGAGGGCCGGCGGCAGCCCGTGCGGACGCAACCGGCCGGCGTTGTCGGTGAAGGCCGTGTGCGGACCGGCCAGCACAGGGCCGCGGTGACCGGCAATCGCCGCCACCACGCGGTCGTCGGCGATGGAAGCGAGCGGCAGCACGAGCGGATCCGCGGAGTCGGCGAGGCGCTCGGGCCCCCCGTCGTCGTCGAGGTAATCCACACGGAAGCCGCAGGCCTCGATGAGGGCGTGCCAGCCGATGAAGGCGGCGTCGAAGGCGTCGAGCGCCGGTGGGAAACGCGAAAGCCAGCGCAAGCTGTCGCGAGAATAGTGGATCCAGACCCGCGGCCGTTTCCGGAAGGCATCGCGCCGCGTTTTCAACCAGGCGGGGTCGCCGGCCAGTTCGCGGACCACCGCCGTGCGCGGCGTGTCGGTGCCGTCGAGCGCCTGCACGCCGTTCATGCCCAGTTCCTGTCCGCCCAGGGTGGGGCGCCAGAGAAACCACCAAACCTGACGTGCGCCGCGGGCACCATAGACGTCAGCAGAGGCCTCGAGGTAGTCGGGCGGGAACGCCTCGCCTGCGAAGCTGTTGGGCCAGGCACGCTCATGCGGGCCGCCCTGGGTTTCGCTGATCACGAAGTCGGCCCCGGCGGACTCCGCGGCGCCGCGCATCAGGTCGGTGCTGCAGGCGAGGGCGGCGAGGTCGCGCGGCCTGTCTCCAGTGGCCTGATACAGGTCGGTTCCGACCCAGTCGAGCCCCCGCGCCTGCGCGAAGTAGTCCTGGCCGATCGCCACCGACAGTTTCACACCCGTCTCGGGGATGTTGCAGCCGATCCGCGTGCCAGGGGAGCACCCTCGCAGGATGTCCGCCTGCCAGCGGACGAACTCCGCCTGACTCGCCTCGCGCCAGCGCAGGAAGTCGAGCCAGGCATGCGGGTTGCCCGCACCGCGGATGACGGCGGCCTCCTCCCAGCGGTGCAGGCGCTGCGACCAGAAGTTTCCCCACCAGGCCGCGTTGAGCGCGTCGAGCGAGTCGTCGTAACGCGCGCGCAGCCAGGCCACGAAGGCCGCGCGGGCGTGGGGGGAGAAGTCGTACCAGCGCTGCAGGTCGGGGTGAACCTCCTCGGCGTAGTTGGGTTCGTTGTCGATCTGCCAGCCCCAGAGGCAGGGGCGTCCGGCATAGCGCCGGGCCAGCCGCACGATGGTGCGCCCGGCGTGCGCGCGGCTGGCGGGATGCGTCCAGCTCCAGAAGTGACGGTGCGACAGACAACGGCGGCCCTGCATGTCGAGCAGGCGTCCGTCAGGATACTTCAAATCGAACCACGGCGGAGGCGTTGCTGTCGGTGTGCAAAGGCAGAGCGAAAGACCGCGCGCCTCGACCAGATCGACAAAACGGTCGAACGCGGAGAAGTCGAAACGCCCGGGCGCAGGTTCGTACCAGGACCAGCTGAACTCGCCGAAGCGCACAAGACCGAGGCCGGCGTCCGCGATGCGCGCGAGATCCGCCGACCAGTCCGGCTCGGGCCAGTGATCAGGATAATAGGCGGTGCCAAAAACGGAGGACGAAGCGGAGGCGGGCATGGCGGGGGCAGCTTCTTGTCGGGACAAACGCTGCGCCCGACAAGGGACAAGCGGCCTTGGTAAACGATTCTACCAAATCCTTGGTTTCGCGACCGCCGGTGCGCTGACAACGGTGGGGCGCCCCGCATGTCGATTCCCCCCGCCAGTCCATCGCCGGCCACGTTACCGCCGGCTGTTGTCGAGGCCGCACTGGCGGGGCTGCTCGTAGCCGCGGATGGACGCGGGATCGCGGGGACGGGATCCACGCTCGCCGACGCGGTGCTGAAACCGGCCGGGGCGGGCGTGCTGGTTGCGATGGAGAAGGCCGTGGCCCGGATCGAGGCGTCTCCGCGGACGCTCGGATTGCCGGACAATTGGCGGGACTACGCCACGCTCGAACTCGAACTGACCGTTTCTCTTGCCGTGGCGCTGGAGCTCGTCGTGCTGCTGCCGAGCGGCCGTCTTGGCGCAAGCGCACGCATCGACCCTGGCGAGCCCGCCTTGGTGCGGGTCGACCTCGCCGACCTGCCGCTCGCGGCCGGCACGGGGCCGCTTTACGAGCCGATCGGAGTACGCCTGTCCCTGCGGGTCCCCGAGGGCGGCGACGCCCGGCTCGAGTTGCGCGCCCTTCGCCTGGTGCCCGCGGAGGTTCCGCGTGGTGCAGTTGTGGATACGCTCGGTCAGCGCCGCAATGCCGCCTGGCCCGGCAAGGCGCGGAACGTGGCCGAGCTGCGGGCGCGGGCGGAGGCCGAGGCGCGCGCCCTGGCCTCCGCGCAGCCGGCCGCCGACCGCGACCGCTACGGCGGCTGGCGCGGGGGGCCGCGCTTTGCAGCGACCGGCTACTTTCGAGTCGAGCGCGAGCCCGGCGGCCGCTGGTGGTTCGTCACCCCCGAAGGAAATCCCTACTGGGCGCTCGGAGCGACCGGCGTCCGGCTGGAGTCCCTCAACGACACCACGCGCGCCCGCGGACGCGAGCACCTCTTCGAGGCTTTGCCCGCCGCCGGGGCCGAGGGGTGGTTCGCCGGCCGCCATCGCACCCCTGCCGGCGAGTTCGAAGTCGAGGGCAACGTCCATCTGTACCGCTGGAACGTCTTTCGCAAATACGGTTCGGCGGAGGCCTGGCGCGACCGCGTGCTCGACCGCTGGCGGGCGTGGGGGCTGAATTCCTTCGGCGCCTGGGCCGACGAGCGCATGTGTGTGCAGGAACGCGTGCCCTGCACGCGTTTCCTGAGCACGCGCGGGCTGCCCGGGGCCGGGCCGTCGGCGGGGGCGTTTCCCGACGTCTGGGATCCGCGCTGGAGCGACGCGGTCGATGCGGCCTTCGCACGCGACACCGCGGCCGGGGCCGGCCGGTCGTGGCTTCTTGGATACTTCGTGGACAACGAGGCGCCCTGGCGGGACATGCGTCTGCTCGACATCGAGGACGGTGCCCCCCTGCGCGCGGCCTGGCTCGACCTGGTGCGTTCGCGTTACGAGACGGTGACGGAGTTCAACCTTGGGCACCGGACGCGCTGCCCCGACTGGGAGGCCGTGCGGAAGCTGCGCATGGCGGATCTCGCCAACGCCGGAGGCCTGCTGGCGGATTTCGAGGCACGCTACGCCGAGCGTTACTTCGCAACGGTGGCGCGCCTGCTGCGCCGGCACGCGCCCGACCATCTTTACCTCGGCTGCCGCTTCGTGCGGCTGCCGCCGGCCGACGGCATCATTGCCGCGGCCGGTCGTCACGTGGACGTGTTGAGCGTCAACTGTTACGCGCGCTCGCCCGATCCGCAGGCCTTCTCCGAGTGGCACCGCGTGAGCGGTGGCCGCCCGATTCTCATCGGCGAGTTCCATTTTCCGCTCGCGAGTGCGCGCCAGCTCCCGCCGTTGTGGGAGGCTTTCCCGGAAAGCGAGCTCGAGGGGATGTTTGCCACCTTCGTCGAAGGCTGGGCCCGCCAGCCCTGGTCGGTCGGCTGTCATTGGTACCAGCACGCCGACCAGCCGGTGCTTGGCCGGCATCTGGACGGCGAGAACCAGACGGTTGGCCTCGTCGACCTCACCGACACGCCCTACGATCATCTGGTGCGCGCCATCGAGAAGGCCTCCGCCGGCATGTATGGCTGGCACGCGGGGCGTTGACGGAAGCCGGTGGAGGTCTCCAGGTCGATATAGTGGCGGCTGTCTCAGGCGCTTTGAGAAGCCGAGGCGCCTGAGACAGGCGCCACTCCATTTGTCGCAGGGGCGCCGGCGCGACCGGCACGGTCGCGGCTACAACAACCGGCGACAGGAGTGTCGCCACTCCTTCAATCTGTGTTCAGCGGAAGTGGCGGGGCACTTCTACGAGGAGGCGGCCTTTCGCGGCGGGGAGGACGAAGGCGCCGACCTCGTCGCGCGGGAGGGCTTCGCCCGATCCGAAGAGGCGGGCTTCCTTCGCGCCGGGAATGCGCAGGCGTTCGCCGGCGAAGCTCATGCGTTCCTCCAGCACGTCGAGTTCGAGGGCCTTGCGCAGCGGCACGTAGTGGAGAAGCGTGACGATCAGGTCGCGCCCGCGCCGGCGCGGCACGCAGAGGACGGTCGTGGGCAGGCCGGCGCCGACGGGGGCCGGGCCGATGCGTTGTTCCATCGTCCGGCGCCAGACGTCGCGGACGGCGACGTTGCCGACCTCGCGGTACTCGCGGAAGATCGGATCCGCGAAGTACACGAAACCCTGGCCGGCCACCACGGCGGGATGGCGCGAGGGTTTCGCCACCGGCGGCGCCTGGAAGTGGGAGCAGAAGGTCAGGTCGGTGCGGTCGAAGTAAGGAGGAACCCGGTCGACGAGCACCTCCGCGCCGCGCCCCGGCACGATGTCGACGCCTTTCGAATACACCACGCGGTCGCTGGCGCTCAATTCGCGCCAGAACGACGGACGGGACCGCCAGTAGGAGAAGTTCTTTTCGGTCTCGCCGACGTAGGTCAGGGGCAGAAAGTCGAGCGTCCATCGGCCCGCGGCGTCGAGCCCGGCCTGGTGCGAAACCATGAGCTGGCCGCCGGCGGCGTGGAAGGCCTTGAGCTTCCGCTTCAGCGCTGGGGACACGACGGTCTGATCGGGCAGGATCAGCAGCTGGAACGGCTTCAGGTCGTCGAGTTCGTCCAGCAGGGTCGCGTCGTAGTGCGCTTCCTCGCACATCTGGATCGCACCCTCGTCGCTGCGCGCGGCGCGAGCCTGGTCGCGCGCGGGATGGTTGGCGGAGAGCACGCCGACCTGCGGCAGAGGGCGGCTGCCGGCGTAGAAAGGCTCGGCGACGGCGCACTGTTCGTAAACGGCGCCGATCAGATCGTAGGCGGCGGCATCGAGCCGGCCGCGGGGCGGCAGCTGGTCGCCGACGGAGTTCGCCCCGCCGTGGGCCTGCGAACGGAAGCATTCGTACTCGAGGGCGGGCTGTGGTTTGATGCCGCCGAAGTCGCCCCACATCTTCTGGAAGCGTCCGGTCATGCCGAGCCACGGCTTGCCCCAGCGGCCGGCGCCGCGGGCGAGACGCGGGAAGTGGAAGTAGCCCCAGAAGCCGGAGGGAAGCGACTCGATCTCCAGGTGCGAGCACTGGGCGGCGCGCACACGACCTCCGGTGCCGTCGACGAACACATCGAAGCCGGAGTTGTAGAACACGGTTGCCTTGGGCGCGAGGCCCTTGAGCAGGCGCGTGAAGCGGCGGGCGAAGGCACCCTGCGCGGCGGACTGGAAGCGCGCGAAGGTCTCGGGACTGTCGTCCTCGAAGCCGTGCTTGCGGCGGAAGGCGCGCGAGGGCGCGGAGTGGTGGGCCAGGTGATCGAAGAAGACGATGTCGTAGAAAATGCCGTCGACCTCGTAGCCCGCGCAGAGTTCGCGCGTGTGCGCTTCGAGGAAGTCCTGGTACTCGGGATGCAGCCAGTCGTTGAAATGCCAGCCCCCCGGGTGGGGTGCCTTCGTGTGGTCCGCGTTGCCCGCCCGCGCGAAGCGTCCGTCGGCCTTCATCATGCGCCATTGCGGGAAGCGCTGCGCGACGTCCTCGTCCCAGGCGACCGTGGTGTAGATCGGGCAGCGGATGCCCTCGCGGTGCAGGGCCTCGATCATCTCGCCGAGCAGGTCGCGTTTGCCGAGCGCGGGATGGACGGTCGCGACCTTCGACGGGAAATAGCACAGGCCGTGGTGGCAGCGCGCGAAGATCGTCACGCTGTTCACGTGGGCGCGCTTCATGGTCCGCGCGAACTCGCGGGCGTCGAACTCGCTGCCAACATCGGGGATGTACGGGGAGGTATGAAAGTCGAGGTGGACCTGGCGCTGATGGGTGACGAGCGGGGAGGGCATGCCGTCACTTTACCTTGACGCGGTCGATTTGGATATGGCGCCGGGTGGCCGCCGCATGTATTTTCCGACCATGGAAACCGGAGTGGAGCGCGTTACGCCGATCGAGGACCTGCTGCAGACCTTGCAGCTGCACGTGGCAGTCTCGCGGCGGCAGGAGCGGGCGGACTGGTCCTACGACCTCGCGAGCCCGTTCTGGCGGCTTTATGCAAATAACCGCTCCGGGGCTTTTGTGACGGTCTCCGGGTGCCGGTTGGACCTGCGGCCCGATCGTCTTTACCTGATCCCGGCAGGCGTGGCCTTCCAGACCGGGCTCGAGCGTCCGGTGGTGCACGATTTCATCCACTTTTATCTGAGCGGATTCCCGCGCAGCCTGCATGACCGGCTTTTTCCCGCTCCGCTGTCCGTGCCCTTCGATCCGCTGCTGCGCCAGCTGCGGCGGCGCTGGCGGGAGTGTCTTGACGACGGTGTCCCGCGCGACTGGACGACCTTCGGCTGGGCTTCGGCGCTGGCCCACGCCGCCTTCGCGACGGCGGCGCGCACGCTGGGACGGGCGGACCGGGAGGCCTGTCAGCGCTGGCTGACCCAGGCAAGGGAAGTGAGGCCGGCGCTGAACGCGATCGAGGAGGCGATGGCCGACCCGCCCGACAATGCGACGCTGGCCGCACGCTGCAGTTTGAGCGAAACGCATTTTATCCGGACCTTTCGAAGGGCAGTCGGAGTGACGCCTGCGCGCTACGGGCTCGAGCGGCGTCTGGCGGTCGCGGCCGGTCAGCTCGTGGGCTCGGTCCGGCCGATCGAGACGATCGCCGCCGCGACCGGCTTCACGGACCGCTTTCACTTTTCGCGCAGCTTCAAGCGCAGCTTTGGCGTGGCCCCGGCCGCCTACCGCCGCATGCACCGGCACGGCAGCTGAACCCGCAGATTCGCCGCAAATAAGGCCAGGACCGGTTTCACACCGCGTCGCCACCGCAACCAAAACTAGATGGGCAGGATTTGGCCACGAAGAGGCACAAAACGCACAAAACTCCAGAAATTCCGATCACCTCTTTTGTGATTTTGAGCCTTTTTGTGGCCAATAGTTCGGATCGGAGGATTTCTCCTCTGTGGGCTCTGTGTCGGAGCTCAGCGATCTCTGTGACCCAAAAAGAATAATTGGCGACGACGGGAAATTTCGCGGCTAACTGACGTAGCGCTGCACGATGGGGATGCGGCGGCCGACGCCGAAGGCGAGGGGGGTGATCTTCAGGCCGGGCGCCATCTGCTTCCGCTTGTACTCATTGAGATCGACCTTGCGGACGATGTCGCGGACGACGGCTTCGTCGAAGCCGCGTGCCACGAGGTCGCGACTCGAGAGGCCTTCCTCGACGTAGCCGGCGAGGATCGCATCGAGAATCTCGTAGGGCGGCAGGCTGTCCTGGTCGACCTGGCCGGGGCGCAGCTCGGCGCTGGGCGGCTTCTCGATGGTGTTGACGGGAATGAGCTCGCGCTCGCGGTTGATCCAGCGGGAGAGGGCGTAGACCTGCGTCTTGAAGACATCGGAGATCACGGCGAGGCCGCCGCACATGTCGCCGTAGAGGGTGCAGTAGCCGACCGCGACCTCGCTCTTGTTGCCCGTGGTGAGGAGCAGGGCGCCAAACTTGTTCGAGAGCGCCATCATGAGCACGCCGCGAACGCGCGCCTGGATGTTCTCCTCGGTGACATCGCGCGGGCGTCCGGCAAAGACCGGACCGAGGGCGGACTCAGCCGCCGCGACGGCCTCGGCGATCGCGATCGTTTCGAAGCGGATGCCGAGGTTGCGCGCGAGTGCGACGGCGTCGTCCTTCGAGTGCTGCGACGAGATGGCCGAGGGCAGCGAGACGCCGATGACGTTTTCCGGACCGAGGGCCTCGGCGGCGATCACCGCCACGACGGCGGAATCAATGCCGCCACTCAGCGCAATCAGCGCTTTCTTGAAACCGCTCTTGTGGGCGTAGTCGCGCAGGCCGAGGACGAGGGCGTCGTGGATGTCCGCCAGTTCCGCCTGCACGAAGGTCGGCGCAAGGGCGGGGGGCATGCCGCCGGCGGCCGGCCCTGCGGGCACGTCGACGACGCGGTTCTCCTCGCGAAACGCTGCGAGGCCGGCGAGCACGCGACCGCTTGCGTCGGCGACAAAGCTGCGGCCGTCGAAGACGAGTTCGTCGTTGCCGCCGATGGCATTGACGTAAACCACCGGGCAGCCGAGACGTTCGGCGGCGTCCGTGATCAATTTCTGGCGGACGTGCCCCTTCTGGTGATGCCAGGGGCTGGCGGAAAGGTTGACCATGATCTCGACCTTCTCCCTGGCCAGCCAGGCGACGGGGTCAAAGTGGTAGAGCATGCGCGGCGCGAAATGGGGGTCGTTCCAGACGTCCTCGCAAATGGTGACGCCTATGCGCCGTCCGCCGATCTCGAGAATCGTCGGCGCTTCCGCCGGCTCGAAATAGCGGTCCTCGTCGAAGACATCGTAGGTCGGCAGCAGGCACTTGCGGGCAATGCGTTCGACCCGTCCCAGCCGGCAAAACGCCGCCGAGTTGAAACAACGCCGACCCTTGTCCGCAGGGTTGGCCTCGACCGTGCCGATGAGCGCGGGGACGGTGCCGATCTCGCGCGCGATCGCCGCCAAGGCCGCCTCGACGTCCGGGACGAACTGCCGCTTGAAGAGCAGGTCCCGGGGCGGATAGCCGCAGACGACGAGTTCCGGGAAGACGACGAGCTCCGCACCGGCCTCGACGAGGCTCCGGTAGGCGGAGAGGATCTTGCGAGTGTTGCCGGCGAGGTCGCCGACGGTGGTGTTGAGCTGGGCCAGGCCGATGCGCATGGAGGAAGGAAGGCTGCGACCGTGGCGGCGTTTACAGCGGCTGACAATCCGCCAGATGCGGGCCGGCCGAAACCTTGGCGGGAATTCCGACGTCGTTAGCGGTCTCCGACTTGCGGAGCCAGATTGGGGGCGAAGGCGGACTTGCGCCGTGCGTCCGTCCTTCTTCTCCTCAAGCCGGCACGATTGCTGCCTTCCCTTCCTCCCATTTATGTCACGCACCCGGTTCCGCATCCTGGCCCTCCTCTCCAGCCTGACCGCGGCCGCGCTCCTCGTTCCGAGGACGGCCGCCGCCAACCTGACCCTGGCGGAGGCGCTCGCGGCGGTCGACGAAGCCAGCTTCACGGTTCTGCTCAGCCGCGAGGCGGTGCTGCAGGCCCTCGAAGTGCAGCGTCAGCAGAAGGCCGGCTTGCTGCCGACGGTCTCGCTCGACGCCACGCAACGCCGTTCACGCAGCGCCTCGTTCGGCGAAAACCTGACGCGCGGCGGCGTCAACGACCGGTTCGACGCGGGGCTCAGCGCCCGTCTCGACGTGCTCAATCCCCAGCGCATTGCCAGCTACGCCGCGGCCCGCCTCGGGGTCTCCGTTGCCGAGCTCGACGTCGATGTCACGCGCCAAACCGTGCTCGCGACCGTGGCGCAGACCTACTTCCAGCACCTGCGCAACGTGAGCCGCAAGGCGGTGCTCGACGCCAACATTGCCCGCGCCCGCGCCCTGCTGGATCTCGCCCGCCGCCAGGTCGACGCCCAAGTCGCCACGCAGATCGACGTCACGCGTGCCGAGGCCCAGGTGGCCAACGCCGAACAGGCCCGCCTCCAGCACGAAACCTTCCTGCAATCCACGGAACTCGCCCTCAAGCGTCTGCTCGCCCTCGATCTCACCGATTCGCTCTCGCTTTCGCCCTTCGCGGTCCGGCGCAGCGAGGCCACGGCCTTTGCCGCGAGCCTCGAACAGACCGCCTTCGAAAACCGGGTCGAGCTGCTCCGCGCCGAGCGCCTGCTCGAACAGAACGAACTCGAGGTGCGCGCCGCGCGCTACGGCCGCCTCCCGGCCGCCTCGCTCTCCGGCGGCACCGGCATCGCCAGCGAACGCGCCTTCGACGGCGACGACGCCCGCGTCTGGTCGACGGCCGTGAGCGTGAACATGCCGGTCTTCGACGGCTCGCGCGTCAAGGCCCTCACCGGACTCGCCCTTTCCCGCCAGCGCGCCCAGGAACTGCGCGTGCAGGAACTCAAGCTGCGCATCGGCGCCGAGGTGCGCCTTGCCACGCAGGATGCACGCTCGCGCTTCGCCCAGGTCGCCGTGGCCGAACGGAGCAAGGCCCTCGCCGAGGACGAACTCCGCCTGGCCCAGATTCGTTTCGAGAACGGCGTGGCCGACAACCGCGAGATCGTCGACGCGCAGAACAACCTCGCGATCGCCAGCGACAACCTCGTCGAGGCCGTCTATCAGTACAACCTGTCCCGCGTCGAACTCGCGCGCGTCACCGGCGACGTGCGCCGCATCCTGGCCGAGCAGGCTGACTGACGCGTGCGTCCGCTGATCCTCGCCTCGGCTTCGCCGCGACGACGCGAATTGCTCGCTTCGCTTGGCGTGCCTTTCGAAGTGGTGGTCGCCGACGTCACCGAGCACGAAGACGCCGCCACGGATCCGCGCGTCATGGTCGCCCACAACGCCGCCCTCAAGGCCGGCTGGGTGTCCGCCCGCCATCCGGAGGCGGTCGTGCTCGGGGCCGACACCACCGTTTTCCTCGACGGGCAGGCCCTCAACAAACCCGCCGACCTCGCCGAGGCCCGCGCGATGCTCCGCCGCCTCTCCGGCCGCACGCACACCGTGTTCACCGGACTCGCCCTGCGTTGCGCCGCGACCGGCCTGGAGGTCGATTCGGGGGAGGCGAGCGAGGTCACCTTCAAGGCCTTTGACGAGGACACGATCTCGGCCTACCTTTCCCGCGTGCACACCCTCGACAAGGCCGGCGGTTACGGAATCCAGGAGCATGGCGACCTGCTCGTGGCCGGATACACGGGCTCGCTGAGCAACATTGTCGGCCTGCCGTTGGACACGACGAAACAAATCCTGACCGAGGCGGGTCTCCTCCGCTGACTCCGGTCACTTTGGCATGTCCACGATCCTCGATCCCAAGCCCGCCCCGCCGCCGCTTCCGCACGAGCGCCGGCGGCAGCTGACCGGAGCGACCGATCGCAAGGCCATCCAGATCGGCATCGTCGGCACGTTGCTCATCCACCTGCTCCTCTTCCTGATCGCACCGCATCTGGAACCGCGGGACACGGGCGAATTGTTCCCCGCCGCCGACGACGGCAGCCGGACCTTCGACATCGAGATGGATGCCGAGACCTTCTTCACGCCGCCCCCGCCGCAGCAGTTCGTCGAGGTCAATCCGGACGCCCCGGAAAACACCCCCGACCGCACGGACAACTTTGGCGCCCGCAACCAGCAGGTTGCCCAGGAGATCCCGACGCCCGGCGGCGAAAGCGAATCGCCCGCGACCGAGGGGCAGACGGAGTTCGAATCGACCGCCATCGTGAGTGGCGACCGCGCCGAGCAGGACGCCGAGCCCGTGCCCGTCGTGCCGGCCACGCCCGAGGAAATCGCCGAGCTCAACGAGGCACTCCAGGAGGCCGCGCGACGCGCCCTCGATCCCTTGCCCGGCACCGAACGCATCGAGGGCGACAATCCCGACGGCTTCGGCAGCAGTGTGGTGCCGCTTCCGACCAACCCGGTGCCCATTCCGGAGCGCGTCGAAGGCGATCCGAACGCCACCGAGGCCTTCGGTGCGGCCACCGGTTCCCCCTTCCGCATCGATCCCTCCCGCCCGGCCCCCCGGCCCACGCTCGCTGCGCGCGACCTTCGTCCGGCCTTCATCGCGGAGCGCGTCGACGGCACCGCCAATATGGGCGTCATCGCCCACAACGCCCTCAAGACCGAGTACGGCTCCTACCTCTCGCGCATCATCGAAACCGTCGACCGCCAATGGGCGAACAACATCCGCGGCAAACTGACGGGCGGCTTCAGCTACCCGCTCTCCGGCAGCCGCGTGAAGGTGAAGTTCCGCCTGATGAAATCCGGCGATGTTGGCATCGTCGAAGTCGATGGCACCGCCGACACGCTCTGGAGCCGGGTGGCCGTCGACGCCATCGCCCAGCGCGCGCCCTACGGCGTATGGACCGACGACATGGTCACGATCCTCGGCGAATCGACCGAGATCACCTTCACGTTCCACTACCAGTGAGCGGGCCGCCGGCGACGTTCTGGGAAACGCTCCCGCTCGGACGCGGCTTCGCGTTACTGACGCGCGACGGCGCCGGCCTCGCCGCCTTCGCAAAACCGGCCGGCGGTCTCTCCCATCCGAACGTACCGCGCGACCAGCCGCGCTCCCTGCTCGACGCCACCTACATCTCCGACGGCGAATATTTTCAATGGACCGATGCCACCGGGCAGCCCCGCCGCCTCTGGCTGCTCAACCGGCTCGACGGCGCCACCTCCGGCGTGATCCTCGCTGCGGCCTCGGAGGAACTCGCCCGCGAAATCCGCCAGATGTTTCAGCGAAAGCAGGTGCGCAAGGTCTACAATGCGCTCGTCTTCGGCGTGCCCCCCGGCGCCGCGCCCCAGGTGTGGCGCGACCGCCTCGTCGTGCAAAAGAAAGGCGGCGTCGTGCGCACAGGCGCCGGCGGCAACATTCCGGCCGAGGCGCTGATGACCGTGCTCCGCCAGGATCGCCACGCTTCGCCGCCACTCGCCTTGATCCAGCTGGAACCCCGGACCGGCCGCAGCCACCAGTTGCGCGTGCAGTGCGCGAAACGCCACCTTCCCATCGTCGGCGACGCCACCTACGGCGACTTCGCCGCCAACCGCGCCTTTGCGAAACGCACGGGCGAGAAGCGCCTCTTCCTCCATTCGCTCGAGACGTCCTTCGACTACACCTTCGCCGGACGCACGCGTCACTTCGCCGCCAAGGCGCCGCTGCCGGAGGCGTTTCGCCTGGCCCTTGGGTAAGTTCAAGAACCCTCTGCGCTCTCGGAGGCCTCCTGTAGAACCGCTTGAATACGTCGATCCTGTGCGCCCGGGAGTCTGAACAGGAGGCCGCCGAGGGCGCAGAGCACCAGACGCCTTGTCCTTCTCCGCGCCGTCTGCGCGCTCCTGTACTCTTTCGTGAATCTTGTTCCTCCGTGAGGAAAGGTGATTGGCCACAAAAAGGCTCAAAAAGCGCAAAAACGAGCGGTCGGAAACTCCGGATCTCTTGAGCCTTTTGTGCCTCTTTGTGGCCAACTCCTGTTCAAACTTTTTTCCGACGTAGAATAGCAGTTGGAGCCGCCACCAAGCCCGCACTTGCCTCGGGCCGTGGCGTAGGGCGTCATTGAATTTACCTTCCTCGCCATGATTCTGCCCAAGTCGAACCGCCTGCAACCCGACCAAGTCGCCGAGATCACCCACATCGTCGAGGGCTTCGGGTGCAAGATCCAGCCGATCGTCGGGGCGGTGCGCACGATCTATGCGATCGTGGGCGACGAGCGCGACGAATTGATGATCACGCGGCTCGAGGGACTCGACTACGTGGAGCGCATCGACCGGATCCAGTCGCCCTTCAAGCTGATGGACAAGCGCTCCGACCTCGCGACGCACCGTCTCACGATCGGCGGCGTGACGCTCGGCGAGGAACTCTTCGTGATCGCCGGCCAGTGCACCATCGATCCGAAGAACCCCGAATTCTTCTACGAGACCGCGCACGCCGTGAAGGAGGCGGGGGCGAACGCGTTGCGCGGCGGCGTGTGGAAACCGCGCACGAATCCCTACACGTTCCAAGGCGACACGAAGTCGCTCGAGATCCTCATGGAGGCCTCGCGCCGCACGGGGCTTCCCGTCGACACCGAGGTCATGGAGGAGTCGCACATCCACCTCGCGCTCGAGGCGGGCGTCGGCACGCTGCAGGTGGGTGCGCGCAATGCGCTCAATTACTCGCTGCTGCGCGCCATCGGCAAGGCCATCGCCGACCGCCCCAACGCCGTGCTGCTGAAACGCAGCATCCACATGGGGCCGGTCAACGAATTCATCTCGGCCGCCGAGTACATCGCCGCCTTCGGCAACCCCAACGTCATTCTCTGTCCGCGCGGCACCACGCCGACGCTCGATGGTTACCGCAATCATCCCGACGAGAGCATCACGCCGCTCCTGAAGGAAAAGACCTGGGCGCCGGTCGTCGTCGACCCGTCCCACTCGGTCGGCAAGGCGGCCTACGTGCCGGCCTGCGCCCTCGCCGCGGTGGCCTACGGCGCGGACGGGCTCTGCATCGAGGCCCACGTTAAGCCGAGTGCGGGCATCGGCGACGACCCCAAGCAGGCCCTCACGCCGGAGGCCCTGACCAAGACGATCGCCCAGGCCCGCGCGCTCTGGAATTTGCTGCGCTCGTAGTCGTCGACGCCGCCAGCACCGCCGCGCTCAAGCCGCCGCGACAAAGTGAGCCCCACCTGGGAGCGCCGGCGTCCCCGCCGGCCCTCCGGCCACATCCCCCAAATCGCCCCTGCGCCTTCCTGCCTTTGCGTCGTGTGGCACGCCTCCAATCCTGTTTAACCACAAAGGCACAAAGACACGAAGGTTCCGATCCACGAAGAAGGAACAATCCGACGGGGAAGACCGGACCTCTCTCGCTCGGCGCGTCTACCAACACGCTTCCGGGCATTTCACAGACTCAACAATTGTTGCCAGGCGCCTTGTTTACGATGCTTCGTGTGCCCTTAACCCGACTTCGCCAACTGGTCCGTGAATCCCGCGATTTTTGAAGGGCGTGGCGGCGTAAGTGTTTGGTGGAGCGAGGTGCGGATTTTGAAAGGGCGTGTAGGCCCGACCTACCCTCTATCGCGGGCGCGACGACGCTGCTATACTCGGGCGCATGTACTTGAAGTGCCGGGTACGGCGCAAGGACGGCAAACTCCATCGCACGTGGTCGATCGTGGAGAGTCGGCGCGTCGGCGCGCGCGTGGTGCACAAGCACGTGTTGTATCTGGGCGAGATCAGCGATCAGCAGAAGCGCTCGTGGGAGAAGGCCGTCGAAGTGATCGATGAGCGCACAGGGCAGCCCCGGCAGATGGAGCTCTTGCCCGAAGACCGGGCGATTACCGCAGGCGAGGTCGACGCGCTGCAGGTCAGACTCAGTGCGATCAACCTGCGCCACCCGCGTCAATGGGGCGCATGCTGGCTGGCGGACTCACTGTGGCGACAATTGCGCCTGGAAAGGTTCTTCGGCGAGCGCTTGGGCAAAAGCCGGGAAGGCACCGACTGGGAAAAGGTGCTGCGCGTGCTCACGGTCTACCGCTTGCTCTCTCCGGGCTCGGAATGGCGGCTGCACCGGCAGTGGTTCCAAACCACGGCGCTGCCGGACCTGCTCGGTGTCGATGAGCGTGCGGTGCAGCCAGCGACCTTGTACCGCTGTCTCGACCAGGTGCTCGCCCACAAGGAGCCGTTGTTCGCCCATCTGCGCGAACGCTGGAGCGATCTGTTCGGCGTGCGCTACGAGGTCTTGTTGTACGACCTGACCAGCACCTACTTCGAGTGCGACGTGCCGGAGTCACCCGCGGATCCACGCCGGTTTGGCTACAGCCGGGACCGGCGCAGCGATTGTGTGCAGGTGGTGATCGCGTTGATCGTCACGCCCGAGGGCCTGCCGCTTGCCTACGAGATGATGCCGGGCAACACGGCCGACAAGACGACGCTTCTGGCGATGCTCGAGTTGGTGCAACAACGCCACGGCCAGGCGCAACGGGTATGGGTGATGGACCGCGGCATCCCGACCGAAGCGGCCCTTGCGCAGATGCGGGCGAGCGATCCGCCGGTGCACTACCTGGTCGGCACGCCCAAGGGCCGGCTCACCGCAATGGAAGCCGCCCTGGCTGAACGTGCCTGGGTGGAGGTGCGCGGGCAACTGCGCGTGAAGTGCGTGCCGCAGGACGGCGAAGTATATGTCCTGACCGAGAGCCCGGCGCGCGTGGACAAGGAACGGGCGATGCGCCGGCGGGCGCTCAAGAAGTATTGGAAACGTCTGCGGGAACTGACCCAGCTCAAGGCTGCCCGACGCGACGAGCTGCTCCTCAAACTCGGCAAGGCTTCCGGCGAAGCAGGCGCGGCCGCACGGCTGGTCGAGGGAGCGACCCTAAGGGGCGACCCTAAGGGGTCAATGATTAACCATTGACAAATAAGAAGGAGTCGTTCCGATGGAGTGATGGCGAGGAAAGTGAGGCTGGAGGAGGCGGGCGGTATGTACCACGTGATCAACCGTGGGAATTACCGTCGGTGGATCTTCGAGGAGGAGG
>VFQO010000360.1_pt1 | contig 51484 bp, 45 predicted proteins | sample 3512331 | NCBI WGS metagenome assembly VFQO01 (sample SAMN10412371, study PRJNA504923) | tailings metagenome | isolation source: Replicate 3 from Balatoc abandoned mine | place: Philippines: Itogon, Benguet | collected 2017-08-28 | reverse complement strand
ACCGCGATTCCATCGACATGTCCAAGGTCTGGATCCAGTCGCGCTGGAACAAGCGGACCGAGGCCAGCAATGAAGGCGGCGACTACATCAACTGCCCGATGACGCAGGAGCAGTATCTCGCCTTTCACAAGGGCCTGATCGAGGGCGAGAAGACCGAGTTCAAACAGTGGGAAAAGGACACGCCCTATTTCGATGGCTGCATGCCAATCGAGGTGATGGCCGAGCGCGGCGTCGATACGCTGCGTTACGGCCCGATGAAGGGCGTAGGGCTCGATAACCCCTTTGATGTGACGCCGGAATTCCCGCAGGGGCGCTGGCCCTATGCGGTGGTCCAGCTGCGACAGGACAACAAGCTGGGCACGCTGTGGAACATGGTCGGCTTCCAGACGAAGCTGAAATATGCCGCGCAAATCGAACTGTTCCGCACCATTCCGGGGCTGGAGAATGCCGAATTCGCGCGGCTGGGGGGCCTGCACCGCAACACCTTCCTCAATTCGCCGGATGTGCTTGATCGCCAGCTGCGCCTGAAAGCCGCGCCGCATATCCGCTTTGCCGGGCAGGTGACGGGCTGCGAAGGCTATGTCGAAAGCGCCGCCATAGGCCTCGTCGCAGGGATGATGACCGCTGCCGAACTGGCGGGCCGCACATGGCAGCCGCTTCCCGCCACCACTGCGCTGGGCGCGCTGCTCAGCCACATTACCGGCGATGCGGAGGCCGCCACCTTCCAGCCCATGAACGTCAATTTCGGCCTGTTCCCTCCCTTGCACGATGTCGGCAAGAAGCTTCGCAAGGAAGCCTATACCGAACGGGCCAAGACCGATCTGGCGCGCTGGATCAGCGAGCAGCGGCGCGAGGCCGTGCCCGCCTGACGCTTCAGCACTTGCAGGCCGGCTTCTTCTTGGACGCCGGTTTCGGGGCAGTGGTCGCAAATTCGCGCGGGGTCAGCCTGCCGTCACCATCCCGGTCGGCCCCGGCAAAGCGATCGACCGTGGTCACCGCCCATTCCTCGAAGGTGAGCAGGTTGTTCCCGTCCTTGTCGAGCGCGCGGAAGCCCTCGGTGCGGGTTGAGAGCATTTCGTCGCGGGTGATGAAGCGGTCGCGGTTGCGATCGTAGCGGAAAAAGCGCTGTTCTTCCTTGCCCAGCTCGCTCAGTTCGGGCGGCGCGGGGCCTTTCAGATCGCCGGGATCGCTGCTCGGCAGTTGCATCGGATCGGGCGCGGACGGAGCGGCGGCAGGCGGCGGCGCGCCCCGTTCGATTGCGGCCCGGCCCTGCCACCAGAACACGCCCACCCCGGCAAGGACGAGCCCCCCCAATACTCCCAGCACGGCCTGTCGCAAGGGTCTGCCCCCCTTTTCGCAGCTATCTCAGATACGTAGATACACGTATTCAGCGGCCAAAGATAGCGCCCCGCAATACGGCAAGCGGCGCGCCGCGCCCCTCCATCAGCGGACGCCCGCCGCGCTGCAAGGCGCGCAAGGCGAGCGAATCGAGCACGGCCAGCCCGCGCAAGTCGCCCCCGATCGCGCCCGGAGCATTGCCGACGCTCAGCCCGGCCGCCACCATCACGGCGCGCTCGGCCGGATCAGATAGGGCCGCAGCCGCATCGGCAAGAGCCCAGCGCGTGCCCGCAGCCGCGAGCCGCGCCCCCCTGCTGCCATCCCCCGATAGCGCCGCGAAGAACGCCCCCCGCCCCGTCCCGAAGGCCGCCGCCTCGTCAGCGCCGAGCGTCTGAGTGGTAACCAGAATCTCCCAGGCATCAACCATTGCCACCAACGCAGCCTCGCGGCCCTGCCAGTGGAGACCGATCCCATCGAGCACCGCATCGCCGCGCGGCCGTTCGGCGAGCGGTTTGGCAAGCGCCTCGCGCCACCAGGCAAGGCGCATCTGGCCGAGCATCGGTTCATGGGTTCGCCCCACGATCCGGGCGAGCCGGCGATCAAGCTGAAGAGCTATGGTAAACGGAGCGCGCACGTTTCTGCCGCTCCACGCCAGTGCCAGTTGGGCCTCGCCCGGAAGCATGTCGGTCGGTTCGGACGTCACGGCGATGCGCCTAACCGCGCCCACGCCCGCTTGGCAAGCGCACTGTGCCGCACTGGCACAAATGCGGCGATACCGCGACGTATCGCAGCGTTAGCCTCTCGTTAACCACGAAATTTCGCGTTCCGCTTACCAGACCTCCTTAAGGGCGGAGGATGCAATTTGAATGTCCGCGCGGTTTGCGGGCGGGCGATCAAGGAAGGGCCGACAGATGGGGCAGAAGAAAACGGCACGAACGTCGTTCATGAAAAGCCTGCTGCACGACACGACAGCCAACACGCTTGCGCTGTCGGCGGCTGCGCTGCTGCCGCTGATGGCGATGGTCGGCGGGGGCATCGACGCGAGCCGCTATTACATGGCAGCAGCGCGAATGCAGGCCGCCTGCGACGCGGGCGCCCTGGCCGCGCGCCGGGCGATGACCGGGACGACCATGACCGAAGCCCAGCGCCAGCAGGGCCTCAACTTCTTCGATCAGAACTTCCACGACGGCATCTTCGGCGTCACCGGCCGCACCCGCAACTACACCGCCAACAGCGCAGGGGTTGTGACGGGGACAGCAAGCGGCACGCTGCCCAGCACGATCATGGGCGCTTTCGGGTTTGCGCAATTCCCGCTCAGCGTGACATGCAGCGCGGACCTCAACCTGTCGAACACCGACATCATGTTCGTGCTCGACGTGACCGGGTCGATGAACTGCCCTGACAACAACATCGCCGGGTGCACCAACGGCAACAACAACGAGGTCGAGGTCGCGAACTCGCTGATCGTGGGCCTGCGGCAGGCCGTGCTGAGTTTTTACGATTCGGTTGCGACGACCGCCTCTCCTGCCGCGCGGGTGCGCTACGGGATGATGCCCTATGCCAACACAGTGAATGTCGGTTTCGACATCCCGACCCAGTACATGGCCTCTTCGCACACCTATCAGTCACGGCTGCCCATGTATACGTCGACGGGGGCCTTCGACCGGTATCGGTATTGCCGGATCACCACCGGACAGGCGACCAATTGCAGCTACACCACACCCACCGGCCGGAACGGTTGGGGTTCGGTCAATCTGGCGACGCTTTACGACGATAATCAGATCCAGATGCCGACCGGAACCAACGGCGCGATGGAAACGATCACGTGGGCTGGATGTATCGAAGAAGCAGCCACTTTGCGCAACGCAACCTTCGACCCCCTGCCCGCCAATGCGTTCGACCTTAACATCAACCTTGTTCCGACAACCGAGGCGCAGCGGTGGAAGCCGCTGCTCAACCGTGCGGTCTGGCAGCGGTTTTCGAACGGCGTTCCCAGCATGGGGGTGAACAGCACCACGACTGACCAGACAAACTGGCGGATGGACCGGCCAGGTCTCAACCTGTGCGTGCCGCGCGCACGTCGGCTGGGTGAGATGACCCGGGCGCAGGTGCAGACCTACGTCAACGGGCTTGTCGCCCGCGGTGCGACCTATCACGATATCGGCATGATCTGGGGCGCACGCTACCTTTCACCCCGTGGCATCTTTGCCGCCGACAACACCTCCGCACCCAACGGCCAACCGATCGCGCGGCATATCGTGTTCATGACCGACGGTGCCCTGGCGCCCAACCGTCTGGTCTATTCGCCCTATGGCATTGAGCCGTGGGATATCCGGGTTACCTCCGATGGCAGCCAGAGCCAGATGGACGCCCGCCACGAGGCACGCTTCCAGGCCGCCTGCGCGGCTGCGAAGAACGAAAACATCACGGTCTGGGTGGTCGCCTTCGGGACGGAGCTGACCACCAGCCTCGAAAATTGCGCATCGCCCGATCGCGCTTTCGAGGCTGCCAACAACGCCGCTCTCAACCAGGCATTCCAGCGGATTGCTTCGCAGATTGCCGCTCTGAGGCTTACGTCATGATCAGGAAATCAGCCCTTCGTTTGCCGCTGCTGGAGCGCCTGCGCGGTGATACCAGCGGGGTCACGCTGGTTGAGTTCGCCTTCGTCGGCCCGGTCCTGATCCTGATGATCATCGGCCTGTTCGATATCGCCCACTCGCAATACACGCTGTCGGTGCTGCAAGGATCGATGCAGAAGGCGGCGCGCGATCTGACGCTGGAAAGCGGTGTCAACAATCAGACCCAGATCGACAACTACATGACCGAACAGGTGCGGCAGGTGGTGCCCAACAACGCCACGGTCACCATCGAGAAGCAGGCCTTCACCGACTTCAACGATGTTGGCCGGCCCGAGGACTTCACCGACAACAATGGTGACGGGCGCTGCAACAACAACGAACCCTATATCGACGCCAACGGCAATGGCAGCTGGAGCGCCAGTCGCGGCAGAACCGGCCTTGGCTCGGCGCGCGATGCGGTGCTTTATACCGCGACCGTTTCCTATCCGCGACTGTTCCCGATGGCAGGACTGGCCGGCCTGCCTGCAACGGTCACGCTGCGCGGTTCGTCCGTGCTGCGCAACCAGCCCTTCGGCGAACAGGCAGGGCGCGGCACGACGCAGAGGAATTGCAACCCATGACGCGTTCGACACAACAACACCGGGCCGCCCGGCTGCGCCGCTTTGCCCGCCGGCTTCATGCCAGCAGGTCGGGTCTGGCGATGGTTGAATTCGCCTTTGCCGCGCCGCTCGTGCTGGGCATGGGGATGCTCGGCATCGACACCGCCTCATTGGTGATTGCCCATATGCAGGTCAGCCAGATCGCCATGCAGACAGCGGACAACGCCTCACGCGTGGGGACCGCCAACCTGCTTTCGATCAAGCAGGTCAGCGAAGCCGACATCAACGAAACGCTGGTGGGCGCGGAAAAGGTCGGTGAGAACATCGGTATCTTCACGCGGGGCCGCGTGATCATTTCCAGCCTCCAGCGAAATTCGTCGGGCGGCCAGTGGATCGCCTGGCAGCGGTGCCGCGGCGCCAAGGTCTACAATTCAAGCTTCGGCCTTCAGGGTGCAGGCGCCACCGGCACGAGCTTTCCCGGCATGGGAGTGACCGGCCGCATGATCACCGCCTCGCCCGGCACAGCGGTGATGTTCGTCGAGGTGGCATACGACTTCCAGTCGATCACCCCGATGAACGTCTTCAACAACCAGCAGATCGTCTACACGGCGGCCTACAACGTGCGCGACAACCGCGATCTGACCGGCGGGCCGACGTCGAACGGCCTGTTCCAGACCAGTCCGGTAACGCCGGCCGCCAATTGCACCACCTATTCGGCAGCGCGCCCGGCCTGATCGCAGACCGGGACGCGCACGCCTGCGTTTATCGCTTGTAGCACACCTTGCGCGCGCCCTCGGCGATGCGGGCGGCATCGATCAGGGCGAGCTTTTCAAGGTTCGCCGCATAGGGCAGCGGCACATCCTCGTTGCACACCCGCAGCACCGGCGCATCGAGGCGGTCGAAACCCTCCTCCATGCAGATCGCGATGATCTCGGACGCGATCGAGCAGGTCGGCCAGCCTTCTTCCGCCACGATCAGGCGGTTGGTCTTGGCGAGGCTCTTCAGCACGGTTTCCTTGTCGAGCGGGCGCAGGGTGCGCAGATCGATCACTTCGGCATCGATACCTTCATCGGCCAGCGTATTGGCCGCTTCCAGCGCAAGGCCGACGCCGATCGAATAGCTGACGATGGTGACATCCTTGCCCTCGCGCACGATGCGCGCCTTGCCGATCGGCAGGACATAGTCATCCATCGCAGGAACATCGAAGCTGCGCCCGTAGACCAGCTCGTTTTCAAGGAACACAACCGGGTCCTCGCAGCGGATCGCGGCCTTCATCAGGCCCTTTGCATCGGCTGCATCATAGGGCGCAATGACGATCAGGCCGGGCACGCTCGCATACCACGGACCGTAGTTCTGCGAGTGCTGCGCGCCGACGCGGCTCGCCGCGCCATTGGGACCGCGGAACACGATCGGGCAGCGCATCTGGCCGCCCGACATGTAATTGGTCTTGGCGGCCGAGTTGATGATGTGGTCGATCGCCTGCATCGCGAAGTTGAAGGTCATGAACTCGACGATCGGGCGAAGACCGCCCATCGCCGCGCCCGTGCCGATGCCGGCAAAGCCATATTCGGTGATCGGCGTGTCGATCACGCGCTTGGGGCCGAATTCCGCCAGAAGCCCCTGGGTGACCTTGTAGGCGCCCTGGTATTCGGCGACTTCTTCACCCATTACGAAGACGCGGGGATCAGCGCGCATTTCTTCGGCCATGGCATCGCGCAGCGCCTCGCGCACAGTGGTGCTGACAAGCTGGGTGCCTGCGGGAATGGCAGGATCGGCCGCCGAGGCCTTAGGCGCAGGCTTATCGGCCGTGGGGGCCGGGGCCGGAGCAGGCTTGGGCGCAGCTTCGGCAGCAGGAGCCTGAGCAGCCGCAGGCGCAGCCGCCTCCCCTTCCCCCGCGATCAGCGCGATCACTGCGCCCACCGCCACATCCTCGGTGCCCGCAGGCACGAGGATCTTTTCCAGCACGCCTTCGTCAATGGCTTCGAATTCCATCGTCGCCTTGTCGGTCTCGATCTCGGCGATGATATCGCCCGGCTCGATCCGGTCGCCTTCTGCTTTAAGCCACTTGGCGAGCGTGCCCTGCTCCATCGTCGGCGACAGGGCCGGCATCTTCAGTTCGATCCCCATGGCTCAATACTCCTCCACGAGAACATCGGTGTAGAGTTCACCCGCAGCCGGCTCGGGCGAGGTTTCGGCAAAGTCGGCAGCTTCCGCCACTTCCGCGCGGATCGCCTTGTCGATGGCCTTCAATTCATCCTCGGTCTTGCCGGCTTCCAGCAGGGTCTTCTTCAGCCCCTCGATCGGATCGTGGTGGTCGCGCTGTTCCTGCACTTCCTCGCGGGTGCGGTACTTGGCGGGGTCGGACATGGAATGACCGCGGTAGCGATAGGTGTTGCACTCCATCAGCACCGGGCCCTTGCCCGCGCGCACATGGGCGAAGGCAACCTCGGCCGCAGCGCGCACTTCGAGCACATCCATGCCGTTCACTTCCATCCCCGGAATGCGGAACGCCGTGCCGCGGCGATAGAAGCGGGTTTCGGCAGAGGAACGCTTGGACGCGGTGCCCATCGCGTACTGGTTGTCCTCGACCACGAAGACGATCGGCAGGTTCCACAGGGCGGCCATGTTGAAGGTCTCGTAGACCTGGCCCTGGTTGGCCGCGCCGTCGCCGAAATAGGCCAGGCACAGCCCGCCGTCCTCATTGTACTGGTGCGCCAGCGCGAGGCCCCCGCCCAGCGCCACCTGCGCGCCGACGATGCCGTGGCCGCCGTAGAACTTGTGCTCGGTCGAGAACATATGCATCGACCCGCCCTTGCCCTTGGAAATGCCTGCCTCGCGGCCGGTCAGTTCCGCCATGATCACCTTGGGATCGATCCCGTAGGCGAGCATGTGGCCGTGATCGCGGTATCCGGTGATCACGCTGTCGCGTTCATTATCCAGCGCCGACTGAAGCCCGATGGCGACCGCTTCCTGCCCGATATACAAGTGGCAGAACCCGCCAATCAGACCAAGGCCGTAAAGCTGGCCGGCCTTTTCCTCGAAGCGGCGGATCAGTAGCATCTGCCGATAGAATTCGAGCATTTCCGCCTCCGAGGCGGCATAGCGCTTGTTCGCCTCGAACGCGTCCTGGAGCGAATGAAGCAGAAAATCGCTATCGTCCACAGCCGCAGGGGCTGTCTTTGCGGGCTTTTTGGCCAAGATAAGTATCCCTCTCTCTGGCGCGCTCATGGGGAGGAGAAGCGCCGTCCAATGCCTTGCTCTATAGGCGGGCAAACCGGGTTGACGCAACGGCAAGGCGTTGCAGAAAACCGAACGCGCATACGAAATCAGAGCGTTTTGGCACGCCGGTTCAGATCACTCGTCTTCGAGCGAAATGACCACCTCATCCTCGCGCATCACGCCGAGCTGGTCGCGCACCAACTCGCTGGCGAGGTCAGGATCGGCGGCTTCGGGATCGAGCAGCGCGACCCGGTTGCGCAGCGCATCGCGCTTGTCGGTGAGCTTGGCGATTTCGGCCTTGCGCGCTTCGAGCGCGGAGGCGTTCTCGCTCCACGCCAGCAGCCCCGTAGGGCCGGCGACGGCAAAGCCCGCCAGCAGCAGCAGCGCGCACAGCGCCACAAGGCGCTTCATCCTGCTTTCAGTAGCTGGTTTGCGCATCACGCGAATAATCCCCTTGGCCCCGCTGATCCCGTCGCAGCCGCAGCATCACAGAATCACACTTGGCGCGCCGCTGCAAGAGCGATGCGGCACAATACGCATAAATCTCTGCCCGGACGGCCCTAGCACCCCGATTCAGTAGGATCGGGGCAGACCCAGAACGTGTTCGGCAAGGTAGGACAGGATCAGATTGGTCGATATCGGCGCAACGGTATAAAGCCGCGCCTCGCGGAACTTGCGCTCGACATCATATTCCTCGGCAAAGCCAAAGCCGCCGAAGGTCTGCACGCACATGTCCGCCGCTGCCCAGCTGGCTTCCGAGGCGAGCAGCTTGGCCATGTTGGCTTCCTCGCCCGGATTGCCGCCCTCGTCATAGACCCGCGCGGCGTGGTGGACCATCAACTCGGCGGCGCGCATCTGGGCATAGCAACGCGCGATCGGGAACTGGACGCCCTGATTCTGACCGATCGGCCGGGCGAAAACGCTGCGGTCCTTTGCATAGCCAGTGGCTTTCCCGATGAACCACTTGGCGTCCCCGATGCACTCGGCAGCGATCAGAATGCGTTCGGCGTTCATGCCGGACAGGATGTAGCGGAAGCCCTTCCCCTCCTCGCCCACCAGAGCGCTGGCCGGGATGCGCAGATCATCGAAAAACACCTCGCACGAGGAATGGTTCATCATCGTGCGGATCGGCTTTACGGTCATGCCGTTCTTGACCGCCTCGCGCATGTCGACGAGGAAGATCGAGAGGCCTTCGGTCTTGCTCGCCGCCTCCTCGCGCGGGGTGGTGCGGGCGAGCAGCAGCATCAAGTCGGAATGTTCGGCGCGGCTGGTCCAGATCTTCTGGCCGTTGATGACGTAATGGTCCCCATCGCGTAACGCCCGGGTCTTGAGACTGAGCGTATCGGTCCCGCTGGTGGGTTCCGAAACCCCGAAGGCTTGCAGGCGCAGCTCGCCGCTGGCGATGCGCGGCAGGTATTGCGCCTTCTGCTCGGCCGAACCGTAGCGCAGCAGGGTGTTCATGATGTACATCTGGGCGTGAGCGGAAGAGCCATTGCAGCCACTCGCCTGAATCTCCTCCATGATCACGCAGGCCGCCTCAAGGCTGAGACCGCTACCGCCATGCTCGGTCGGGATCAGCGCGGCGAGGAAGCCCGCCTTGGTCAACGCATCGACGAATTCCGCCGGATAGGCACGCACCGCATCCTTTGCCCGCCAGTATTCGCCCGGAAAGCCATCGCACAGCGCCCGCACCGCACGGCGAATTTCGGCGAGTTCTTCGGGTTCATGGGCGGACTGGGGCACGCATTGTCTCCTTGTGGCAGCGGGGAATTGCCTGCTCGCAGGTCCCAAGTCCACCTGATGAATTTGCGTGCTTTCAGGCAGGACTGAAGCCATGGCAATCCCGTTTCGATCTGCTACCGGATAGCGAAATGCCCGATCCCGTCAGCCCATCCGCCCCTGCCTCAGCCACCACGACCGGCTATCTCACCCGCACGCAGGAGTGGGCGCTGGCGCTCACCATCGCGGTGGTGACAGCCAATGCCTATTACATTCACCCGATCATCGGCGATGTGGCGCGGGCATTCGGCGTGGGCGAGGCGCAGATCGGACTGGTGCCGGCGCTCAACCAGCTGGCGCTGGCGCTGGGCATTCTGCTGCTGCTGCCGCTTGGCGATTTCTACCCGAACCGCACGCTCTGCCTGATCTTCGTCGCCGGGCAGACCCTGTGCATCGGCGGCATGGTGATTGCGCCGGGCTTCGTCAGCTTTACCGCCGCCTCGACCCTGCTGGGCTTCGTGACGATCGCGCCCTACCTGATCCCCGCCTTCGCCTCAAAACGGGTGGCGCCAGAGCGGCTGGGCGCTGTCACCGCGCAGCTGACGGCGGCGGTGATCTTCGGCATTCTGGTTGCGCGCGTGGGCGCCGGCATCATCGCCGAACATGCCGATTGGCACACGGTCTATGTGGCCGCGCTGGCGCTGATGGCGGGCGTGACGGCGTTTCTGCCCTTTGCCATGCGCTCCGAGACGTCCACCGCCAAACAGCCCCCTGCCAGCTACCGGGCACTCATCGGCTCGGTCATCACGCTTGCCGCACGCCATCCCGACATGCGGATTTCCGCGGCGATTCAGGGACTGAACTTCGCCTGCTTCACGGCGACATGGCTGGCGCTGGCGCTACATCTGACGGGGCCGGCGCTGGGTTATGGCACCGACGATGTCGGCTACCTCGCCGCGATTGCCGCGATCAGCGTCTTCACGACCCCGAGGCTGGGGCGCTGGGCGGACAAGGTCGGCCCGCGCCGCGCCCGGATCGCGGCGGCACTGGTGCAGCTGACAGGGATCGCGCTGTTCTATCCTCTGGGCTTTTCGATCTGGGCACTGCTGGTGCCGCTGTTCATCGTCAATCTTGTCGGCCCGACGGTGGATGTCACGGGACGGATGACGCTGTTCACGCTCGCCCCGGACATTCGCACGCGGCTTACCACCAGCTATATCGTGACGATGTTCGTGGGCGGCGCGATTGGCAGCGCGGCGGGAACCGCGGTGTTCGACCTCGGCGGCTGGGGCGCTACCTGCGCGCTGCTGCTGGCCATGTCGCTGGGGGTGACGGCGCTGTCGTTCCATGCCGAACGGCGCTGGCGCGCCGGGCAAGGTGTCAAGCCAGAGTGACAAGAAAAGGGATTGACGGGTAACGATTTGTTAACCCTCAATCGGTAAACAGGTTTTCGAAGGGCACTACGGCCAGATACCGAATGACGATTTCAGATCCCGTCACTCCGGTTGGGCCGAAAGCCTTTCCCAAAGAAGGGTGCTACGGCCAGAAACCGAATGACGCGGGGCAACCCGGTCACTCCGGTTGGGCCGAGCGCCCTTTTTTCGTTGCCATTTGCGCGCGCTGAACAGCACCTTCCGGCGAAGAGCCGTAACGGACAATGTGACGGTGGGGGGAAGATGGTGACCCCGGCGCGATTCGAACGCGCGGCCCTCAGATTAGGAATCTGATGCTCTATCCTGCTGAGCTACGGGGTCCCGGACATCTCCAATAGCAGTGCGGGCTTGCCAATCAATTCAACTTTTCCGGCGGCGCCACCGGGAACGGCAGCGGCGCAACCGGCACGCCCTCCTCGATCAGCGCCCTGGCTTCGGCAAGGCTCGCCTGTCCATGGATCGGGGCCTCGTCCCGCTCGCCATAATGCATCTTGCGGGATTCCTCGGCGAACTTGTCGCCCACCCATGTCGATTGCTTGAGCGCCTCGGCCTGCGCCTTGGCGAGCGCGGCCAGCGCCTTGTGCATTTCGGGCGGCATCGGCGTGTTGGCCATCGGGCGGCTTTCAGGCGGCAGAACCTCTTGCCGGCTGTTGCCCTTGGCGGGGACCGCCGGAGCCATCGGCGCCTTGGCCACCTCGCCCGATCCGCACGACGGACAGGCCAGCAGGCCGCGCGCACGCTGGTCTTCGTAATCGGCGGAGGAGCCAAACCACCCTTCGAACCGGTGGCCTTCGTGGCAGGCAAGGTCGTAAACGATCATGGCAGGTCAGGATTTGGCGATTTCGCGGCGGTTGGCAAGGGCCGGAACCTGTGCGCGGACCTCGTCGATACGGGCAAGGTCGATGTCGCAGAAACCCAGCCCCGGCGTATCGCCGCCCATATCGAGCAGCACCTCGCCCCACGGATCGACCACCAGGCTGTGGCCATAGGTCTCGCGCCCGTCTTCATGGTGGCCGACTTGTGCCGCGGCGATGACGAAGGCCTGCGCCTCGATCGCGCGGGCGCGCAGCATGATGTGCCAATGCGCAGCGCCGGTCGGACGGGTGAAGGCAGCCGGCACAGCAATTGCGTCGCACTTGGCCCGCCCCAGCGCATCGAACAGCGCCGGGAAGCGCAAATCGTAACAGATCGTCAGGCCAAGCGTGCCGACGGGCGTATCCGCAACCGTCACCACGTCGTGCCCCGGTTCATAGGCATTGCTTTCGCGCCAGCTTTCCCCGCTGGCAAGATCGACATCGAACATGTGGATCTTGTCATAGGTCACAGGCGCGTGCGCACCGGGCGCAAACACCATCGTGCGGTTGGCGTTCTTGCCCCCCTGCACCGCCACCGCCATCGAACCAAGCGCGATTGTCACGCCCGCCTCGGTCGCCGTCGCGGCCAAGCGCGGCACGAAAGGCGATTGATCCTGCGCCGCGATATGCCCCGCCGCCCGCGCCCGGTTGCGATCGAGCAGCAGAGACATTTCCGGGGTGAACAGCATCACTGCCCCCTCCCCCGCCGCAGCCCGGGCAGCATCGGCGATGGTGCCGAAATTCGCCTCGGGGTCGATTCCCGAGGTCATCTGCAAGATCGCGATCTTCGGCATCAGCCCGTCAGCCCTATCCCGCCAGCAGCCCGTCGAGCTTGCCGGCGCGTTCGAGCGCGTGGAGATCATCGCACCCGCCCACGTGGACCTCACCGATGAAAATCTGCGGCACGGTCATCGCATCCGGCGCGCGGGCGAGCATTTCCTCACGCTTGGGGCCGCCCATGGTGATGTCGTATTCGTTGAAGGCCGCACCCTTCTCGGTCAGCAGACGCTTGGCGCGCACGCAGAAGGGGCAGGCGAATTTGGTATAGATGTCGATCTGGGGGGCGGCCATTTTATGCCTCTTGAAAGCCTGAGAGTGGCAACCAGATAAGCACAGTCGCCGCGTTTCGCCAGTCTCGGGAAACGCGGGGGCGCAAGGCGGGCGCTGCATCCGGCAGGCCCGCGCCAGAACCAAATTGCTCAAGCATGAGGATTTGCCGATGTCGCGTTTCGATTTCACTCCCTACCGCCGCTCCACCGTGGGCTTTGATCGCCTGTTCGACCTGCTCGAAAATCAGGCGCGTCTGAATGCGGGCGACAATTACCCCCCCTTCAACATCTCGCGCCGCGGCGAGGACAATTACCGCATCACGCTGGCCGTGGCGGGCTTCCGCGCCGGCGATATCGATATCACCGCACAGCAGAACCTGCTGGTCGTGCAAGGCCGCAAGCGTGACGAGGTTGAGGACGGATCGGAACTGATCCACGTCGGCATCGCCAATCGCGGCTTTGAGCGCCGCTTCGAACTCGCCGATTTCGTGCGGGTGGAACGTGCCGATCTGGCCGATGGTCTGCTGATCATCGATCTGGTGCGCGAGGTGCCGGATGCCATGAAGCCGCGCAAGATCGCGATCGGCGGTCCCGCCACGCTCACCGCTGTGCCGAGCAGCGATGCCGAGGATACGGCCAGCGCAGCCTGAGCCCTTCAGGCGCCCGTACATGCAAAGGGGGCGGACCTTGCGGCCCGCCCCCAGCGACTTGCGTCGCCCCGTTTCAACCTATCCGTCCGGGTCGCAGAAGACGGACAAATTGAAACAAGCTCTTTCCACCGAAAACCATGATCGGCCACGCGTGTAGCGAGAATCAGGGATACCGGGGAGGTTCCTGAAAAACCCTAAACCCATGCCCGTATGTAATGCGGAGTGAGAATAATACGCAAGGCTAATCTGCAAACCTTGTAAAGATGCGACACGGATCTTCCCGCTTGCGAAACAAAGGATTGCATTGCGGATCGTGGCCGCACCACGCTGTCCCCGGAACAGTTCCGAATGTCCCCGAAACCACGCGGCACGCCCCTTTGGCGGCCCTGCGCGCTCTGCACAGGGGCAGGCACGCCAACGCTCCAGCGCACCTGCGCTGAGGGAGAACCGCCCGGCCTTACACCAGGCGGGATTGTTCCAGCGCGGCGGCGATGAAGCCGGCGAACAAGGGGTGCGGATCGAAGGGGCGCGATTTCAGCTCGGGGTGGAACTGCACGCCAACGAACCACGGATGATCCGGCCGCTCGACGATTTCAGGCAGCAGGCCATCGGGGCTCATGCCCGCAAAGATCAGGCCCTGCTTTTCCAGCGGCTCGATAAAGGCGCTGTTGACCTCGTAGCGGTGGCGGTGCCGTTCTGAGATCACCTCCGCGCCGCCATAGATGCGCGAGGTGTGGCTGTTGGGGCTGAGCCTGGCCGGATAGGCCCCCAGACGCATCGTGCCCCCGAGGTCCCCGCCCTCTTCACGCTGCTGGAGGCCTTCCTTGGTCATCCACTCGGTGATGATCCCCACCACCGGCGTATCGGTCGGTCCGAACTCGGTTGAGGAGGCGTTGGCAAAGCCCGCCGCGCGCGCGCTCTCGATGCAGGCCATCTGCATGCCGAGACAGATGCCGAAGAACGGCACCCCGCGTTCGCGGGCAAAGCGCACCGCCGAAATCTTGCCCTCGCTGCCGCGCTCGCCGAAGCCGCCGGGGACGAGGATGCCGTGCATCGGTTCAAGCTGGGCGATGATCTGACTGTCATCGTCGCCTTCGAAGATTTCGGCGTCGATCCAGCGGATGTTGACCTTGACCCGGTTGGCCAGCCCGCCGTGGACCAGCGCCTCGTTGAGGCTTTTGTAAGCATCGGGCAGGCCGACATACTTGCCGACAACCGCGATGGTGACTTCGCCTTCAGGGTTGAAATGGCGATCGGTCACATCCTTCCACGCCGACAGATCGGGCGCGGGCGCATCGGTAATGCCGAAGGCGCGCAGCACTTCGCGGTCGAGCCCTTCGGCGTGATATTGCTGCGGCACCGAATAGATCGATGGCGCATCCAGCGCCTGAATCACCGCTTCGGCGCGCACGTTGCAGAACTGCGCGATCTTGCGGCGGTCGCCTTCCGGGATGGGGTGTTCGGCGCGGCACAGCAGGATGTCAGGCTTGATGCCGAGCGCCGCCAGTTCGCGCACCGAGTGCTGCGTGGGCTTGGTCTTCAGCTCGCCCGCTGCCTTGATGTAGGGCACCAGCGTGACATGGACGCTGACGGTCTGGAAGGGTTCAAGCTCGTTCCTGAGCTGGCGGATCGCTTCCATGAAGGGCAGGGATTCGATGTCGCCCACCGTGCCGCCGATTTCGCACAGGATGAAATCATGATCGGCCTGATCGGCCAGCGCAAACGCCTTGATCGCGTCGGTCACGTGCGGGATGACCTGCACGGTGGCGCCCAGATAGTCGCCGCGCCGTTCCTTGGCGATGATGTCGCGGTAAACGCGGCCCGAAGTGATATTGTCGCTCTGCCGCGCCGAGACGCCGGTGAAGCGTTCGTAGTGACCAAGATCGAGATCGGTCTCGGCCCCGTCATCGGTCACGAACACCTCGCCGTGCTGATACGGGCTCATCGTGCCCGGATCGACGTTGAGATAGGGGTCGAACTTGCGGATGCGGACCTTGTAGCCACGCGCCTGAAGGAGGGCCGCCAGAGAGGCTGCCATGAGACCTTTGCCGAGCGAGGAGACCACGCCGCCGGTGATGAAAATGAACCGCGCCATGGGATTCGGGCCTTAAGCAACAGGAGAGATTCGGGGCAAGCGAAAGCTTGGCCGTAACGTTCGCCATCCACAGCGACGTCGATGCGATGGTGACAAAAGGAGGCGCCAGTGGCCCCCTTTGGTCCGCGTTCTTACTGCGCGGGCGCTTCCGGAGCCGGCTGGGCCGGAGCGGCAGGTGCCGGTGCAGGAGCCGGAGCCGGAGCCGGATCGGCCAGCAGATCGGGCTTGGCCGGGGCCGGCGTGCCGCGTTCAAGCGTGGTGGTCACTTCACCCACCGATCCTTCGCGCGTGGCCAGCGCAGCCAGCACGATTGACAAGGACACGAAGGCCACAGCCAGCCACTTGGTCGTCCGCGTCAGGAAATCCGCCGCACCGCGCGCGCCGAAAGCGCCGCCCGGGCTGGAGCCGATGCCCAGGCCACCCCCTTCGGAACGCTGCATCAGCACCACGCCAACCAGCGCGGCGGCCACCAGGGCCTGGATCACGGTAAGGAAGATGAACAGGGACATGAAAAATTCTCGTGACGAGGGGCGATTGTCTCGCCCGGATGAATATCTGCGCGCCATGTAGGCGCGAGAGGCCTTCGCGGCAAGCCCGCCGGGGCAAGGCGCCCCGAAGCGATGCTGCCTCAGTTGTCGAACGGCTCGCTGGCGGCCAGCGCGATGCCCATGAAGCTGTCGGCGGTCAGGCTCGCCCCGCCCACCAGCGCCCCGCCCACATCCGGCACCGCGAAGATCGCGGCGGCGTTATCGGGCTTGACCGAACCGCCATAAAGAATGCGCACTTCAGGCCCCTGTTCCGGGCCGAGCAGATCAACCAGCAGAGCGCGGATCGCCCGGTGCATTTCGGCGATGTCTTCGGTGGTGGCGGCATTGCCGGTGCCGATCGCCCAGATCGGTTCATAGGCGATCGTAAGCCGGTCCGCGATATCGGCGGGCAAGGCGTCAGGCGCCGGGAGCGAGGCCTTGAGCTGCTCGCTGACGAATGCGACCGCCTTGCCCGATTCGCGGGTGGCTGCGCTTTCGCCGCAGCACAGGATCACCTTGAGGCCCGCGGCAAAGGCAGCCTGCGCCTTGGCGCGCACGATCGCATCGCTTTCGCTGTGGCCCTGACGGCGCTCGGAATGGCCGAGAATGACAAAGGTCGCCCCTGCATCGGCCACCATCGCCGCCGAGATATCCCCGGTGTGCGCACCGCCATCGACATGATGGCAGTCCTGCGCGCCGACAGCGATCTGTTCGGCTTCGCGGTGGATCGGATGGATGAGGGTATAGGGCGGCGCGATCGCCACCTCGACCTTCATGTGGCGCTGGGCAGCACGATCGATCGCACGGGCTTCGGAAAGCATCGCGCGGGTGCCATGCATCTTCCAGTTTCCGACGATATAGGGTCGGCGGGTCATGACGAGTATTGCACTTCCTGCAAAATGAGAGGGTTGGCCCCGGAGCCGGTGTGATTCTGTTTTTGCTGTAGTGCGCCGGGGCCGCGTCCGCTAGCCGAGGACAACGCGCTAGTCAAAAGCAACGCGAACCTGTTGCCGCGCGGTCGCAGGGCCTCTAAAGCGCGCGGTGCGTCGCAGGCCAGCGGCGTGTGCCCGAGATACGTCGGCGTCCTTGATGCGCTGACACCGGATGGGATCCGAACCGCATATGATTTCCTTCTTCCGCCGCTTTTTCGCCTCGAAGATCGGCCTGCCGATTGCTCTTGCGTTCCTGGTGCTGATGGGCCTCGCCTTTGCGGCGTCTGACCTCACCAACACCTCGTTCTCGGTCGTGTCCGGCGGTGACAACATGGCGGTGGTCGGATCGGAAAAAATCCCGATGTCCGACTTGCAGGCCGCCAGCGCCAGCGCGCTCGATCAGCTTCGCCAGCAGAACCCGACCCTGACCATGCCCGAATTCGTGGCCGATGGCGGGCTGGAAGAAGTGGTCCGTCAGATCATCGACCGTGCCGCCGTTGCAGAATATGCGCGCCAGTATGGCCTGCGGGCCGGGGAAAATCTGGTGAACAGCGAAATCCTCAAGATTTCCGCCTTTCAGGGCCTGACCGGCGCTTTCGACGAGAAAGTCTATCTGGCCGCCATCGGCCGCCGCGGGTTGACCGATCAGAGCTTCCGCCGCGGGCTTGAAGCCGATCTACTCGCCCAGCAGCTGATCGATCCCGCGATTGCGGGCACAGTGCTGCCCGAAAAGGTCGCGCGCCAATATGCCGCGCTGGTGCTGGAAAAGCGCAAGGGCGAAATCGCGCTGATCCCCAGTGCCGCCTATGCCCCCGCCGGCAATCCGAGCGATGCTCAGCTGGCCGCGTGGTATCAGGATAACCGCAGCCAGTTCATCCGCCCCGAACGCCGCACGCTGCGCTTTGCGGTGATCGGCACCGAAACGCTCAAGGTCAACGCCGTGCCCAGCGCGGCCGAAATCGCCGAACGCTTCAAGCGCGATGCGGCCAAGTATGCCGCCAGCGAAAAGCGCGCTGTCACCAGCTTTGTGGTGCCCACCGAAGATGCCGCCAAGGCCCTCGCGGCCCGCATCCGCGGCGGCGCCTCGCTGGAGGCAGTCGCGCGCGAGGCGGGCTTCGCCGCCTCGAAATCCGAAGCCCGCGACCGTGAAGCAATGTCGGGCGCGACCAGCTTTGCCTTTGCGCAGAACGCCTTCAAGGCGGCGCAAGGCGGTGTGGTCGATCCGGCACAGGGCCCGATCGGCTGGTATGTTGCACGTATCGACGCGGTCCAGCGCACCCCGGCGCGCGATCTGGCCGCCGCCACGCCCGAAATTACCGAGCAGCTGACCGCCGAAAAGCGCGCCGCCGCCATCGCCGACAAGGTTGCCGAGCTTGAAGGCGAACTCGACAGCGGCACTGCGCTGGCCGATGTCGCCAAGGCATATGGCCTGAAGGTCGAAACCACCCCGGCGCTGCTCGCCAACGGGCAGGCTTTCGGCCAGCCAGGCATGCAGATCGTGCCCGAACTTGCACAGGTGCTCCAGACCGCCTTCCAGATGGAAGAGAGCGAACCCCAGCTTGCCCCCGTGGCGGGCGATCAGTTCGTGGTGTTTGAAGTGGCGCGGATCGAAGAGGCTTCGGCCCCGCCCCTCGCACAAGTCAAGGACGCCGCCATCGCCGGGTGGAAGCGTGCGCAGGGCGCTGTTCTCGCCAAGCAGGCGGCTGACCGCATCCTTGGCAAGCTGCGCGCCGGCACCTCGCTGGCCGATGCGCTCGCTGCGGAAAACAAGCAGGGCTTCGAGCGTCAGGCGATCGATCTTTCGCGGCGCGAACTGCTGGCCCGGATGCAGGGCCGCATCGCCCCGCCGCTGGTGCTGCTGTTCAGCATGGCCGAAGGCACAGCCAAGACACTGGAAGGCCCGCGCGATCTGGGCTGGTATGTCGTCGATCTCGAAGACATCAGCACCCTGCCGCTCGACAGCGAGCCGCAGCTGGTCACTCAGACCCGCCAGCAACTGGGCGCGGCGCTGGCGGCTGAATATCGCGATCAGGCCACCGCCGCGATGCGCAAGGAACTGGGCGTCACCAAGAACGATGCCGGGATTGCCGCTGTGCGCAAGCAGCTTGCGGGCGACCAGTAGGCACGATGGCGGCGCGCAACCCGTGACTGTGATCCAAGGCACAGGCCTCCCCGAAAACGCTGCCGCTGCTGCCGCGCTGCTTGCTCAGGGCAAACCCTCGCTGGTGTGGCGGCGGATCATTGCCGACAGCGATACGCCGGTGGGCGCAGGCCGCCGACTGATCGTGCCCGGACGCGGCGATTTCCTGCTGGAAAGCGTCGAGGGCGGCGAGGTGCGCGGGCGCTACAGCCTGCTTGGCCTCGATCCCGATCTGGTGTTCCGGGCCAAGGGTGACACCGCCGAGATCAACCGCAACTGGAAGCTTGCGCCCGAGGATTTTGCCCCTCTTGCAGGCAATGCCCTTGCCGAACTGCGCGCGCTGGCCGCTGCCTGCCGCATTGACCCGATGCCCGAAGGCCTGCCGCCTGCGCTGGCCTGCCTGGTGGGCTATTTCGGGTATGAGACGATCGGCCTCGTCGAAACCCTGCCGCGCGCGCCCCAAAGCGCGCTCGATCTGCCCGACATGCTGTTCGTGCGGCCCACGGTGATCCTTGTCTTCGACCGGCTGACTGACGCGCTGTTTGCTGTCGCCCCGATCTGGGAGGCGGCCGATCCGCAAGCGGCCGTGGCGCGTGCGGGCGAGCGGATCGATGCAACGCTGAGCCTGCTGGGTCAGCCCGCGCCGCCCGCCCCTGCCGATGCGCTTCCCGATACCCTGCCCGACCTTCAGCCAGTGATCGCACCCGAGGATTACAAGGCGATGGCGCTGGCCGCCAAGGATTACATCGTGGCGGGCGATATCTTTCAGGTCGTGCTGGCCCAGCGTTTCACCTGCCCCTTCCCCCTGCCCCCGCTGGCGCTCTACCGCGCGCTGCGGCGGGTCAACCCGTCGCCCTTCCTTTATTTCCTCGACCTGCCGGGCTTTGCGCTGGTCGGCTCCAGCCCGGAAATCCTTGTCCGGGTGAGAGAGGGCGAGGTCACCATCCGCCCCATCGCCGGGACGCGTCCGCGGGGAAAAACGCGTGAGGAGGATGACACCAACGAGGCCAGCCTGCTTGCCGATCCCAAGGAACGCGCCGAACATCTCATGCTGCTCGATCTGGGGCGCAATGATGTGGGCCGGGTGGCGGCGGCGGGCACGGTTGAGGTGACCGACAGCTTCACCATCGAACGTTACAGCCATGTGATGCACATCGTCAGCAATGTGGTCGGGCAGCTTGATGCATCGAAGGATGCCCTCGACGCGCTGTTTGCTGGCTTTCCGGCGGGCACTGTCTCGGGTGCGCCAAAAATCCGCGCCTGCCAGATCATCGCGCAGCTCGAACCCGAAACCCGCGGTGCCTATGCCGGGGGCGTCGGCTATTTCGCGCCCGATGGCAGCCTTGATAGCTGCATCGTGTTGCGAACGGCGGTGGTGAAGGACGGGATGATGCATGTGCAGGCGGGCGCAGGCATCGTTGCCGACAGCGATCCCGATTACGAACTGGCCGAATGCCGCGCCAAATCCGGCGCGCTGATCGCCGCCGCGCGGGAAGCGGTGCGCGTGGCGGGCGAACCGGGGTATGGGCAATGAAGGGCGTATTCCTGCTGGCCGCTGGCCTCTCCCTTGCCCTTGCTGCCTGTTCGGAAGCCCCCGCGGGCGAGGCGGTGACCAAGATCCGCTTTGATGGCTCGCAGGCGGACGAGCCTGTGCCCGGCCCTGCCGAAACCCCGGCTGGTGGCGGTCCTTCGGCATGCGAGGCGGTTGCGTTCGAAGGCCTTGCCCTTACCCACTGCATCGCCGATCCGGCCCAGCACCGCATCAACCTGGCAAACCTCGGGGCAGACAAGCAGCCCTTCGCCTCGCTGTCGGCCTTTGCCGCCAGCGTCGATCCGGCCTCAATCGCCTTCGCCATGAACGGCGGGATGTATGGCGATGACCTGAAGCCCATCGGCTACTACGTCCAGAATGGCGAGCGCCTGAAGGAGCTTAACCGTGGCGAGGGTGAGGGCAATTTCTACATGAAGCCCAACGGGGTGTTCTTCGGCAATGCCGGCAGCGGCTGGCGCGTGCTGGGGAGCAACACCTTCTTCAACACCGTGGGCGACCGCCCGCAGTTCGGCACGCAATCCGGCCCGTTGTTGCTGGTGGACGGCAAGCTGCATCCCGAAATTCAGGACGACGGCCCCTCGCGCGCGATCCGCAACGGCGTGGGCGTGGATGCAGGCGGCAAAGCGCATTTCGTGATTTCCGATGTGCCGGTCAGCTTCGGGCAGCTAGCGCGCTATTTCCGTGATGTGCTCAAGGTCAGCAATGCGCTCTATCTCGACGGGCAGGTATCGAGCCTGTGGGACCCGGCGAAGGGCCGCATGGACAAGGGCCGCGTCGGCCCGATCATCGTGGTGACCAGGCGCGCCGCAGCGCCAGCGGCAACAGCAACAGCAACAGCAACACCGGCACCGACGCCGGCGGAGGCGCAATGAGCGGGACCTCCACCGCGCCCCTGCACTTTCGGGTAGAGCCGGCCGAGAAGGACTGGGTATCGGCCAACAGGCTGATGCTGCGTCACCGCTGGCTGTGGAGACGGTTGGTTCTCAGTTTTCTGACGATCTGGCTTGTTTACAGCGCGATCCTGATTGCTGTTCCGACTATCGAGTATGGCTGGCATACCCGGTGGGCGCTCTACCACCTGAGTCAGGCGGGAGTTTATGCGGTCATCGTCGTGGCTGTGCTGATTCCGCTCGTGCTCGCCCTGCTGCCGCGCCGGGTGCGCAAACAGCTGGCGGAAACACGGCGGCTGAGTTCGGGCGCCGATGTCGAGTTTGACGAACACCGCGTGCGCTTTGCCACCGGCATTGCGGATGTGCGGCTCGCCTGGGCGCAGTTCAAGCGCTGGCACGAGAACGCCGACGTGCTCGTTTTGGCGATCACCGACCGAGAGGCGCTTCTGCTCCCCAAGTCCCAACTTGACCCTTCCCTGATTGACGCGGTGCGTGCGCATCTCGTCGCAGCCCAAGTAGAACGCGGCCTGACATGATTCTCGTCATCGACAATTACGACAGCTTCACCTTCAACCTCGTCCATTACTTGATGGAGCTGGGGGCCGAGGTGCGCGTGGAGCGCAATGACGCGTTGACCGCGGCCGAGGCGCTGCGGACCAATGCTTCCGGCTTCCTGATTTCGCCCGGCCCCTGCACCCCTAACGAGGCAGGGATCAGCCTCGATCTGGTTGCGGCCTGTGCCGATAGCGGCAAGCCCCTGATGGGCGTGTGTCTCGGTCATCAGGCGATCGGGCAGCATTTTGGCGGCACGGTGCAGCGCGGCGGGCTGATGCATGGCAAGACCTCGCCGGTCACGCATGACGGGACGGGGGTGTTTGCCGGCCTGCCCAGCCCCTTCATCGCCACCCGCTATCACAGCCTTGAAGTGGTGAACGTGCCGGCCGATCTGGTCGCCAATGCCCATGCAGAGACGCCGGGGAGCGATCATCTGAGCGTCATGGGTTTCCGCCACGCCAGCCTCCCGATCCATTCGGTGCAGTTCCACCCCGAAAGCATCGCCACCGAGTACGGCCACGCGCTGCTCGCCAACTTCGTGAAGTTGTGCGGCATGGAGCCGGTGCTGCCCGCAAGGCTGACCGCATGAGCACGCTGCCCGATATCGCCGCGCCCCTTTCGGAAAGCGAGGCCGAGGCCGCCTTTGGCGTGCTGCTTGACGGTGCGCCGTCGGAACAGGAGATCGCGGATTTCCTTATCGCCCTGTCCGCACGCGGGGAGACGGCCGATGAAATCGCCGGCGCAGCGCGGGCCTTGCGGGCGCGGCTGATCCCGATCGCCTCGCCCGAAGGCGCGATTGACGTGTGCGGCACGGGCGGTGACGGGCACCACACGCTCAACGTCTCGACCGCGGTCAGCCTTGTCGTGGCGGCCTGCGGGGTGCCGGTGGCGAAGCACGGCAACCGCGCCGCGAGTTCCAAGGCGGGCGCTGCGGACACGCTGGAAGCCTTGGGTCTCGACATGGACGCGGCGGGGCGCACGGCGGAAAAGACACTGACCGAAATCGGCATCTGCTTCCTCTTCGCCAAGAACCACCACCCGGCGATGGCGCGCATCCAGCCTATCCGGGTGCGGATCGGCCAGCGCACGATCTTCAACCTGATGGGCCCGCTCTCCAACCCCGCCGGGGTGACCAGCCAGCTGATCGGCATCGCGCGCCCCGCCTATGTCCCGATCTATGCCGGCGCGATGGCGCGGCTGGGCACAGGCAAATCGCTGATCGTGTCGGGCGACGAGGGGCTTGACGAACTCAGCCTTGCAGGCGGCAACGAGGTCGCGGTGGTCACCGGCCACGCCTTCACCATGGAGCGGGTCGATGCGAGCGCCGCGGGCCTGCCCCATGCGCCGATCGAGGCGATCCGGGGCGATGATGCGCGGCACAATGCTGCGGCCTTGAAGGCACTGCTGATGGGCACCCCCGGCCCCTATCGCGATGCGGTGCTGTTCAATGCGGCCGGCGCACTGACCGTGGCCGGGCGCGGCGCGGACTGGCGCGAACGGGCCGCAATGGCCGCCGAGGCGCTCGATTCGGGCGCCGCGCTGGCGCTGCTCGACAAGTGGATCGCGCTCGCTAAGTGAGGCACATGAACAAGCTCGAAGAAATCTGCGCCACCAAGCATCAGGAAGTCGCCGCCCGCAAGGCCGCGACCACCACCGCCGCGCTCGAAGCCGCCGCCGCCGCGCAAACCGCGCCGCGCGGGTTCGAGGCTGCCCTGCGCGCAAAGGCGGCGGATGGTTACGCCCTGATCGCCGAGATCAAGAAGGCCAGCCCCTCCAAGGGCCTCATTCGCGCCGATTTCCACCCCGCCGCTCATGCCGCCGCCTATCAAGCGGGCGGGGCTGCGTGCCTTTCGGTCCTCACCGATGCGCCTTATTTTCAGGGCCACGAGGATTACCTCATCGCCGCCCGCGCCGCCTGCGCGCTGCCGGTGCTGCGCAAGGACTTCATGGTCGATCCCTGGCAGTGTCTCGAAGCCCGCAGCATCGGGGCCGACGCGATCCTGATCATCGTCGCGGCCCTGTCGGACACCCAGATGGCCGAAATCGAAGCCGCCGCGCGCGAACAGGCGATGGATGTGCTGGTCGAGGTCCATGACGAGGCCGAGATGGAGCGCGCCGCCCGCGTCCTCCAATCGCGGCTGATCGGGGTCAACAACCGCGACCTCAAGACCTTCACCACTTCGCTGGCCACCACCGAACGCCTTGCCCCGCTGGCGCCGCAAGGCACGCTGCTGGTGGGCGAAAGCGGGATCAACAGCCACGCCGATTGCCAGCGCCTCGAAGCGGCAGGCGTTCGCACCTTCCTTGTGGGCGAAAGCCTGATGCGGGCTGACGATATTGCGAGTGCCACCGCTGCGCTGCTCGGCGCACAAGCGTAAGGCATGAGCAAGCTCACCCACCTCGATGACAGCGGCGCTGCCCACATGGTCGATGTCGGCGCCAAAGCCGCCACCGCCCGCCGCGCCGTGGCATCGGGGCGGATCACCATGTCGGCTGCGGCGCTCGAAGCGATCCGTGCGGGCAATGCCCCCAAGGGCGACGTCCTCGGCACGGCACGCATTGCCGGGATCATGGCCGCCAAGCGCACCGGCGAGTTGATCCCGCTGTGCCACCCGCTGGGGCTTGAAGCGGTCACCATCGATTTCGCCTATGAGGAAGGGGCCATCCGCGTCACCGCCAGAGCCTCGCTCACCGGCAAGACCGGCGTGGAAATGGAGGCGATGACAGCCACTTCCGTCGCGCTCCTGACAATCTACGACATGGCCAAGGCAATCGACAAGGGCATGGTCATTTCCGATGTGCGGCTGATCGCCAAGACCGGCGGCAAATCGGGCGACTGGCAGGCCGCCCGGTGAGCGCGCCGCTCGGCCTTGAGGAAGCGCAGGCCCGCCTGCTCGCCCTCGCGCCGCGGCTGCCTCTGGAAACTATCCCCACGGACACCGCGCTCAGCCGTGTGCTTGCCGAAGACCTGCGCGCCGCCCGCACGCAGCCACCCGCCGATCTGTCGGCCATGGACGGTTATGCCCTGAGCGGCGGGGAAGGCCCGTGGACGCTGGTGGGCGAAAGCCGCGCCGGGGCACCGTTCCGCGCTGTGCTGGAACCGGGTGAATGCGTGCGCATCTCGACCGGGGCAATCGTCCCGCCCGGCGCGGACCGGGTGCTGCTGCAAGAGGATGCGGCAGACGAAGACGGACAGATCACCGCCACCGAACTGCCTCCGCCCGGCCGCCATATCCGCGCGCGCGGCTTCGATTTTCATGAGCAAGACCTGCTGCTGCCCGCAGGCACGCGCCTCACTCCGGCCCGCCTCGCTCTGGCGCTGGCCGGGGGGCACGGACAGGTCAGCGTCCCGCGCCGCGTGCGGGTGGTGGTGATGGACAGCGGCGATGAACTGGCGAGCGATCCGGCCCAGTGCCTCCCCCACCAGATTCCCGCCAGCAACGGGGCAATGATCGCCGCAATGCTGGCGCCGCTGGGCTGCGCGGTGACGCGCATCGGCCCGGTCCCCGATTCCCGCGAGGCGCTTGGCGCGGCGCTGGCGCAGGCCGAAGCGGCGGATATTCTCATCACCTCGGGCGGAGCATCGGTGGGCGATCACGATCTGATCAAGCCCGCGCTGGCCGATTGGGGGGCGCAAACCGCGTTCTGGAAGGTTGCGATCAAGCCGGGCAAGCCGCTGCTGGTGGCCACCCGCGGCGATGCTGTGATCCTCGGTCTGCCGGGCAATCCGGTGTCAAGCTTCGTCACCGCCTTCCTGTTCGCGCTGCCGCTGGTGCGCGCCGCGCTGGGCGATCCTGATCCCCTGCCCCGCGCCGTCACGCTGCTTGCGGGCGAAGACCTGCCGCCAGTCGGCCCGCGCCGCGAGTTTCTGCGGGCGGTGGCCGATGGCAATGCGGTGCGCCTTGCCGGATCGCAGGATTCCTCGGCACTTTCCGCGCTGGCGGCGGCCAATGCGCTGATCGACCGCCCGGCCCACGCCCCGGCGGTCCGGGCGGGCGAGGCCTTGCGGGTATTCCTGCTCCAGAATGGCTGATTTGCGCGCGTTTGCTCGGCGTGTTGCTTGACACCTGTTCCGCGGTTGCCTAATTGTTCCTTGTTCGTTCACCTTAATGGCGGGCGGCAAGTGCAGGCAACGCACCTTGAATTGGTGCCTCTTGGCGCACGCAAGGGATTGGCACGGCGCGCTGTGACCGGCGCGGCGTGGGTGCGACCACAGGAGTTATGACCAATGCTGACGGCTAAACAGCACGAACTCATCCAGTTCATTCAGAAGCGGCTGGAAGAAACGGGCATCTCGCCAAGTTTCGAGGAAATGAAGGAAGCGCTCGATCTCAAGAGCAAGTCGGGCGTGCACCGGCTGATCTCCGCGCTGGAAGAACGCGGCTTTCTGCGCCGCCTGCCCAACCGCGCGCGGGCGCTCGAAGTGATCCGGGAGCCGGGCGCCACCACTCCGGCCCGCAGCCCGGTGAGCGATAATGTCGTGACGATGCCCCCGCCTGCCCCGCGTGTGGCTGAAGCGGCCAATGACGTGATCGAACTGCCGCTGCACGGCCGCATCGCCGCTGGCGCCCCGATTGAGGCGCTGGAAGGCCAGTCGACCTTGCCGGTCCCGGCCGCACTGCTTGGCCCGGGCGAACATTACGCGCTTGAAGTGTCGGGCGATTCGATGGTCGAAGCCGGGATCTTCGATGGCGATTTCGCGCTGGTGCGCCGCACCAGCACGGCCCGCGATGGCGAAATCGTGGTGGCGCTGGTGCGCGGCGAGGAAGCGACGCTGAAGTATCTGCGGCGCGAAGCCGGACAGGTGCGGCTCGATCCGGCCAATGCGGCCTATGACCCGCAATATTACCGCCCCGACGAGGTCGAGGTGCAGGGCAAGCTCGCCGGGCTGCTGCGCCGCTACCACTGAGGCTTGCCGGGCCGGAGAGAGGCGCGTGCGGTGCAGATCGCCCGGAATCGCGCGATAGTCGCCTCTCACCGGCCTGTTTGCTTGTTCCTTTTCAGAACGTTGGACTTTCACGGCGCGGTTTTCAGGCTGCCTTGGCCGGCGTCCAGACCCCGCCTTGCCCCCTGCCAGCCCCCTTCCAGACCCCCGCTAGCCTCCGCTTGCCCCCGCCTTTGCACCAGTCAGCGGATAGGCTGGCTTTTTTCCAACCCACGGCTCAGGCTCGCGCCACCAGCCATGCCGGCCCTGACTTGCCGCAACAGTGGTGATGCGCTGCGCTGACAGGTCGATGGCAAGGCCGCCCGATTGTTCCAGATAGCGCCGATCAGCCTTCAGCCAGCGCGGACGGCACGAGCGCGGCAAGTAGCGATCGGCCACCACGATATCGGCCCGCGCACAGGCCGAAGCGAGGCCGCGCTCCTCCACTCTGTCACGGTTGCGCCCCAGCAGCAGCGTCCATTCCCGCCCGTCGCGCCGGATTGTCAGACTGCAAAAAGCCGCCGAACAGCGCGCACCTGGCCATTCATCAAGCGGCACGGGATCGGCTGCTACGCCGGCAAGCTCCATCAGATTTTCGCGGGTGTAGGACGAGCGGCTGTCTCGCAGGGAAAGCAGGCGCGGCTCTCGATCAGGACCCGTCATGGTGATACCCACCTGCTGCCCGTCTGCTGCCACCAGCACATCGGGGATCGGGGTCAGCACCGCCAGCACGCTCGCTACCGCCACCGGAGCCAGCCCGGCAAGCCGCACCCGCCCCCGCCACAGCGCAAGCCACAGCCCTCCGGCCGCGAACAGCCCGACCGAAAGCCCGCTGATTTGCGGCATCAACCGCACCGCCCCGGCCTGCGACGCGGTGAGGTGGGCAATACCCAGCAGCACCCCCAGTGCCCGTTCCGTCAGCCACCAGAAGGGCGCCCCGGCACCAACCAGATCAGCGAGCAGACCAAGCGCGATCAAGGGCATGGCGATGAACGTCACCAACGGGATCGCAACCACATTGGCAAGCGCGCCGTAAACCCCCGCGCGGTGGAAGTGGAACAGCACGATCGGCATCAGCGCCAGTTCGATCACGACCCCGGTCACGAACAGCATCACCGTGCGCCGCCCGATGCGCGCCCACCACGCCTCATCGCGCGGGGCGAGGAAGGCTTGCACCGGCGCGCTGTTCGCCAGCGCAATGATCGCCAGCACCGCGGCAAAGCTCATCTGGAAGCTTGGCCCGATGGCGCTCTCGGGCCACAGCAGAAGCACGAAGCCCGCGGCAATCGCGACCATCCGGAGCGACAGCGCCTCGCGCCCCAGCGCCAGCGCGCCCAGCACCAGCAACGCGGCAACGCAGCTGCGCACTGTCGGCACCTCGGCACCGGTGAGCAGTGTGTAGCCGATCCCGAAGATTGCACCATTCGCTGCCGCAACAACCGGCAAGCGCACTCGCAGCGCCAGCGCAGGCCACAGAGCCAGCAACCGCAACCCGACGAAATAGGCCGCCGCGATCACCGCGCTCACATGCAATCCGCTTATCGAGAGCAAATGTGTGAGACCCGAATCGCGCATCGCCAATTCGTCGGCCTCAGCGATCCCGCCGCGGTCACCACTGGCGAAAGCTGCGGCGATCGCACCGGGCGATCCGGGCACGCGCGCCTTGACATGCTCGGCCAGTGCGCGCTGGAGTCCGGCGATCCCGCTGCCCTCGGGCGCGGGCGTGATCACCGTGAGGCGACCGACCATCGTGCCTGTGGCCGCCAGCCCCTGAAACCAGGCTGCGCGGGCGAAATCATAAGCCCCCGGCAGCATCGGATGTGCAGGCGGCATCAAACGCGCCCGCAGCCGCACCACCGCGCCCTCGGCAAGGCCCTGCGGAACACCGCCCTCGCTCAGCACCTCCAGCGGCACATTGACCCGGATCCTGCGCGCTGCCCCGCTATCGGCCTCACGCATGGCAAGGGTCAGACGCAAACGCCCCTCGGCGGGCTGGTCTTCGCGGGCGAGCACCCGGCCCTCGATCAGAACCACCGAAGGGCGCGCGATCGGCGCGGCGCCGACGATCTCCGAACGTGCCCAGACCGTCCCCACCCCGAAAGCGAACACCAGACCGCACACAGTGACAGCAAGCCGCAGATTGGCGCGCGTCTCGTCTGCTGCGCTGCCCAGCGGCCAGAGCGCCCATGCCCCGGCCGCCGATCCGACCCCGCCGGCTATGGCCGCGATCCAATGCCACGGCACAGGCAGGGCGAACCATGTCATGATGCCCAGCGCAAAGACCACCGCCAGCCATGGCGCGCGGTCGAAACCGGCCCGGGCGAGAAACGCCTCTGCGCCATCGCACAGGCGCGTCAGGTCGCCGGGGATGCTGGACAATCCCTGCGCACTTTGCCAAGGGCCGCGGCACAGGTCGCCGGGGGCGTCACCACCTTCCGGTCCCTCCCCCATCGGAATGATCGGCACATCGCGCATCGGCTTGCCCCCCGCCCGGCCCAGCCCCGGAACGAGCCTGCGCCAAGCCGCTCGAAATGAACAGGAAAGCAACGCCCATGGCAAGCGAAACCAGCATCCCCGGCCCGGGCTCAGCCGGCGGCGAGGTCGTCACCCGTTTCGCCCCCTCACCCACAGGCTTTCTGCACATTGGCGGTGCGCGCACCGCGCTGTTCAACTGGCTTTACGCACGCCATCACGGCGGGCGCACGCTGCTGCGGATCGAGGACACTGACCGCAAGCGCAGCACGCAGGAGGCGATTGACGCGATCATCGAAGGGCTCGACTGGCTGGGCCTCGATTACGATGCGCCCCCCGTGTTCCAGTCCGATCGGGCCGAGCGGCACGCGGAAGTCGCCTGGCAGCTTCTGAATGCGGGCCACGCCTACAAGTGTTTCGCCACGCCCGAAGAACTCGAAGCGATGCGCGAAGAACAGCGCGCCCAGAAAAAGCCGCTGCGTTATGACGGGCGATGGCGCGACCGCGATCCTTCGGAGGCGCCGGAGGGTGCGCCCTTCGTCATCCGGCTGAAGACCCCGACCGAGGGAGAGGTGACGATCCATGACCGCGTGCAGGGCGCGGTGACGGTGAAGAACGAGGAAATCGACGATTACATCATCCTGCGCGCCGATGGCACGCCGACCTACATGCTCGCAGTGGTGGTCGACGATCACGACATGGGCGTGACCCACGTAATCCGCGGCGACGATCACCTCAACAACGCGTTCCGCCAGTTGCCGATCATCCGCGCGATGAACGCGATCGAGGGCAACTGGCCCGATCCGGTCTATGCCCACATCCCGCTCATCCACGGCAGCGACGGGGCAAAGCTCTCCAAGCGCCATGGCGCCCTTGGGGTGGAGGCCTATCGGGATGAATTCGGCATCTTGCCCGAAGCACTGTTCAACTACCTGCTGCGGCTGGGCTGGGGTTATGGCGACCGCGAGGAAATCACCCGCGCGGAAGCCACCGAGCTGTTCGATCTGGACGGTGTGGGCAAAAGCCCTTCGCGCTTCGATATGAAGAAGCTGGAACACCTCAACGGCCACTATCTGCGCGAAGCCGAGGATGCGCGGCTTGCCGCGCTGGTTGCCGCCCGCATCGGGGAACATGCCGATGTCGAGCTGCTGACCCGCGCCATGCCCGTGCTCAAGGTGCGCGCCAAGAACCTCAATGAAGTGGCCGAGGGCGCAGGCTTCCTGTTCGCCAAGCGACCGCTGGCGATGACCGAAAAGGCCGCTACGCTCCTGGAAGGCGATGCACGTTCGATTTTACGCAAGATTGCCGACACACTCCGGGCGGAAAACGACTGGACAAGCGAAGCGCTCGAAGCCACTACCAAGGCGCTTGCAGAGGAACTGGGATTAGGTCTTGGCAAGCTGGCGCAGCCGATGCGCGCGGCGCTGACCGGGACGACCACCTCACCCGGTATCTTCGACGTTCTGGTCCTGCTTGGACGAGACGAGGCACTTGCCCGGCTCGACGCGCAGGCCGCCTGAAATACCGCCTGACGCAGCGCGCGCTGTATTCGGGCAACCGGCGGGGGCCGGACAAGAATTTTGGACAGGAGACAGATCTTGGCAGACAAGACGGCGAAACTCGAAATCGGCGGCCAGACCTACGAGTACCCGGTGCTCGAAGGCAGCACTGGCCCCGACGTGATCGACATCCGCAAGCTTTACGCACAAACCGGTGCCTTCACTTTCGACCCCGGTTTCACTTCGACCGCCGCGTGCGAAAGCGCGCTGACCTATATCGATGGCGATGAAGGCGTGCTGCTGCACCGCGGCTACCCGATCGGCCAGCTGGCCGAACATTCCAGCTTCATGGAAGTCAGCTACCTGCTGCTGAACGGCGAACTGCCGAGCAAGCAGGAGCTTGACGACTTCAGCTACACCATCACGCGTCACACCATGCTGCACGAGCAGCTAATGACCTTCTACCGCGGGTTCCGCCGCGATGCCCACCCGATGGCGATCATGTGCGGCGTGGTGGGTGCGCTGTCGGCGTTCTATCACGACAGCACCGACATCTCGGACCCCGAGCATCGCAAGATTTCCTCGCACCGACTGATCGCCAAGATGCCGACGATTGCGGCGATGGCTTACAAGTATTCGGTCGGCCAGCCCTTCATCTACCCGGACAACTCGCTGAGCTACACGGGCAATTTCCTGCGCATGACCTTTGGCGTGCCGGCCGAGCCCTATGAGGTTATCCCGGCGGTGGAACGCGCGATGGACCGCATCTTCATCCTTCACGCCGACCACGAGCAGAACGCTTCGACCTCGACCGTGCGGCTTGCAGGCTCCTCGGGCGCGAACCCGTTTGCCTGCATCGCGGCCGGCATCGCCTGCCTGTGGGGCCCGGCGCATGGCGGCGCGAATGAAGCCGCGCTGAACATGCTCAAGGAAATCGGCACGCCCGACCGCATCCCGCATTACATCGAGCGGGCTAAGGACAAGAACGACCCGTTCCGCCTGATGGGCTTCGGCCACCGCGTCTACAAGAACTACGACCCGCGTGCCACGGTGATGCAGAAGACCGTGCGCGAGGTGTTCGATGCGCTCAAGGTTACCGACCCGCTGTTCGAAACTGCGCTGCGCCTCGAAGAAATCGCGCTGAGCGATCCGTATTTCATCGAGAAGAAGCTGTTCCCGAACGTCGATTTCTATTCGGGCATCATCCTTTCGGCGATCGGCTTCCCGACCACCATGTTCACCGCCCTGTTTGCGCTGGCCCGCACCGTGGGCTGGGTGGCGCAGTGGAACGAGATGATCAGCGATCCCGGCCAGAAGATTGGTCGTCCGCGCCAGCTCTACACCGGCCCGACCGAGCGCGACTACATTCCGCTCGACAAGCGGTAAGCAAAGCCCCGGCATCCAAAATGAAGCCGCCGGTTCCACACAGGAACCGGCGGCTTTCGTTTTTTCAGGCTGCCGGCAGTTCGAGTGTGAAGATCGCCCCGCCGCCCGGTGCGGGGCCGACTGTGAGGGTTCCCTCCATCGCCTCTGCCAGACGGCGCGAGATATAGAGGCCGAGGCCCGATCCCTTGTCCTTGCCGCCATCGCTGTCGCGGCCAAGGCGTTCGAACTTGTCAAAAATGCGTGTCGCCTGCTCGGCTGAGACGCCCGGCCCCTGATCGGCGACCGACACCGCCACCCGCCCCTCACCCGCCGGAGCCGCCGCGATCGTGACAGTGCTGCCCGCGGGCGCATAGGCGATGGCATTGCCGACAAGATTGATGAGGATCTGGAGCACCCGGCGGAATTCCGCGGTGGCTACCGCCTCCCCCTTGGCGCCTTCGACGACCAGCACCGTCTCGCGGTTCTGCGCCCGCACCCCGAGGATGCCCCCAGCCCGGCTGGCCGCATCGGCAAGATCGACGGGTTCCCGGGCGGTTGTGAAGCCGGGCGTTTCGACCACTTCGAGGTCGGCAAGATCATCGAGCATTGCGGCCAGATGCTGGCCTGCACTGGCGATGGTCCCTGCATAATCGCTGTATTCGTCGCGCAGCGGCCCGGCGAGGCGCGCGCGCATTGTCTCGGCATTGGCGATAATCCGTGCGACCGGCTGGCGGAGCACAGGGGTGAGCGCCGTGCCCACAAGGCGCGTGGGCGATGCATCAAGTGGCCCCTCGGCTTCGCCTTCGGAAAGCGGTTCGGCCAGAGGCGTCTCGGCAATCAGCAGCAATTCGAAGCCGGCCGGGTTCTGGCTGTCCGGCCCGAGCGGGATCAGCCGCGCCCGCCAATCACGCGCTGACCCTGCAAAGCGGCAGGCCGCCCCATCGAGAAGCCGCCAATGCAGCGGCTGGTGATGGGTGATGTCGGTCAGATCGACAAGCTCGCTCCACAGCTTTCCCGGCTCTGCCAGCGCCGCAGCTTCGAGCACAGCCGCATCGCTCGCCCGGGCGCTCAGCACCTGCACACGCTGGCGGGCATCAAGCCGGGCGCTCACTTCGGCAGTGGCACGGTCGATCGCGTCGAGCCGCTCAGCGAATTCGCGGGCGGATGGTGGGTTGAACGGGCTGCGCTGCCAATTCTCGATCAACACCTCGCAGCCGTTGCCTTCGTCAGGCCCAAGCGGGTGAATCCGCGCAAAGCCCGAAACTTCCGCATCGCCATCAAAGGCCGAAAAGGCCCGTGCGATCTTCAAGCCCATGCGCCGCGCCTGCTGCACCAGCGCCAGAAGTTCGGGAATCGCCAGCGTGCCGGGCAGATCACCGCCGCACCGTTCTTGCAGTTCGGCCAGCGGAGCATCGGCGCTAAGCAGCCGGTCGCACGCATCGGTGAGACCGTAAGTGCCCAGCAAAAGCTCGGTCGAATCCACAGGGTTCATTGCACCGACCGGTCAGCGGTCAGAAACGCTGCGGCGCGCTCTGGAGGAAGGGCGGCGACGGCGTCCGGCAAACGTGCGGCCGGATCGGTGATGAGCAGCTGGCGCCCGGTTGCGGCCGGCGCAAGGCCCGCAGCGCGCAACAGCAACGCAAGCCGCAGGGACTGCCCCTCGTGACAGGCGAGCACGGCATCGGAGCGGGCGAAACGCGTCTCGCTGGCCAGCGCAGTGGCGAACAGCGCGAGCCCGGCATGCTCCAGCCCCAAGGCCGCAAGCGCCCCGCGCCGCATTGCCCCGACAAGCCGCGCCAGCAGACCAAGCCGCGAGGCGCCCTCATCGTAAGCAGCCTGCAACGGCGCAGCACCCTGTGCGATCCGGGCGATCGCAGCGTGGAACAGCTCAGCCGGAAGCTCGCCAAGCGGCAGTTCCATGCGGCGCTGGTTCTGCACGAAACGCGATTGCGCGGCGAGCGTTGCCATGGCGAGCGATGCCACTGCGGCATCTTCTGCGGCGATCAGTTCCTGAAGCAGCGGGCTCAACACCGGGTCGATCGCGTGGCGCTGCATCAGCCGCTCAGCGATGAGACCCTCGGCCGCCAGAACGTGGCAATGGGAGAGCAGCGCCTCGTGGGCGATCAGGCTCTCCGACAAGGCATCGAGCGCGTCGGGATCGGCGCCGGGCGCACGAGTCGCGGGATCGCACCCGGCCTGGGCAGCGATCAGCTGAGCGGCAAGATCGAGCATCATGCCACGCACGCGGGCAACGATGGCCTCGCTCACCAGCCCTTGCGTCGGCGCGCCGAGCAGATGGCGCAGCACCGGGACTACCGAAGCCAAGGCGCGACCTTCCCGCGCGATCCCGCCGCGCAAGTTCGCCTCGACTGTCGCGTCGGCGGCAAGGTCCATCGTCTCTTCGCCCATCATGTCACGGGCATAGGCCCGCATAGTTAAGGACGGGTTAGATTATCCCTGACCGCGGCGCAGCAGCAAAGCTACGCATAGCCCCAAGGCGAGACAAGCCAGCGCCTCGGGTAAAAGGGCGAAAGCCGCGGCCAGGGCGAGCAGCAGCAGCAGGCTGGTCCGGTCCGCAGCCATAGCGGCCAGCGCGTCCGTTCCGCTGCGGGCGGCCAGCGTGGTCAGAGCGATGCTCACCGGACCGAGCGCGGCAAGCGGCTGCCAGTCAGGAAAGGGCGAAAGCGCAAACCACACGGTAACAGCAGCCAGCACATCGCAAAACGCCGCGAACACCACTGTTCCTGTGACACCCTCACGGCGCAGGCTTGCAGCGACCGCGGCAAAACTCTGCGCGGTCTGAGCGGTGAAGGCGCCCAAACCCGCCACCGCGAGGCCCGCCGCCGCAAATCCGAATGCCGCCGCCATCACGCCCATCAGCATCAGCACCAGCGCTGCCCCGCCCGCAATCAGCGGACCTTGCACCAGCCACCGGGGCATGAGCCGGCGCGCCAAAGCCGCCGCCACGGCGTTCCCCGCCGCACGCCAATCAGCAGCGGGGGCAACGCGGGCGATGAGCGAGGCTTCATGCTGCGAGGCCGCCGCCGCAGTTGTCGCAAGCAACCAGCTTTCAGGCACCAGCTCGCGCCCGGAAAGCTCGCGGAGCGGTGTCCCGGCCTGCAAGGCAAGACGCAGCAACAGCGAAATCGCGTCGGCATCGGCAGGAAAGTCGGCAAGCTGCTGAACCGGAGCGCCGCGCATCGCCAGCACGCCAGCCCAGTGATGCGCGGCATCAATGCGCTCGAAATCTTCGGGGCGATCGCCCGCAAGGGGATGATCGGCGGGGATCGTCGCCACGGCCCGGCGCAGGGTCGCCCCCTCGCTCGCGCCAAAAACCGCATGCACCACCGAAGGCTCCGGCACCAGACCATCGGCGATGATCACCAGATCGTCCTCGGCCCGCACCAGCGCGGGTATCGGGGCAAAGCCTTTCAGAACATGGAACTGCACGCTCTGGGACTCCAGACGGTGCTGAAGTTCGATGATCGCGGGTCCGGCCTCGTCGGTCAGGCACAACACCCGCTCCACGCCCAGCGATTGCAGTAGCCCTGCCTGCCAGGCGATCACACTGCGCCCGGCCAGCGGCATGGCTGCACGCAGGCCTGCATCATCGCTGCGGCGCAGCGCCGCGATCAGACCGATGCGCATGGGCTTTTCCCTCCTTGCGGCGCTGGCGATACCACAAGCAGGATTGGCGCTTTGCGCGCAAGGGTGCAAGCCGGACGGGGCCGTTTGCCCCGGCCCGTGCGGTCAGATGCGGTTGGGGTCGCGGGTCTGCGTGCGGGTAAAACGGTTCAGCACCGCCTCGACCTCGCGGATCGCCAGAGGCTCGCCGGGCGCGGCATGAAGAGCGATCTCGGCGGCTTGAAGCAGGTCTTCGGCATTGAAGCTCGCTGCCAGCCCTTTGAGCCGCATTGCGGCCACGTGCCAGTTCCCGTCGCAGCGCGCGCGTTTCAGCAGATCGAGCTGGCGTGCGGCACTTTCGAGGAAGGCGGCGCGCAATTCGCGCAGCAAAGCGGCATCATCGCCCGCCGCTGCTGCGAGAGTTGCATCGAGAGCTCCGTGATTGAACGCCATGCCAAAGGGATAGCGAGGATTGGTTAAAGCAGGGTTTATCCCGAATCGCGCTGTGGTATGGAGTAACCCATGACATCACGGCACCAGATGCGCGCCCTCGGGCGCAAGAGCGGCGACGATCACGCCGGGACCCCGTCTGCGACTGGCACAGATATGCCCGCAGACGCGCTGGATCTGACCGAAAGCTGGCTCGATGAAGCCGAGGCAGGGGCTTCCGATACCCCCTCGCCCGCGCGTTTCAGCCGGGCCGCACCGACTCTGGCGCTGATGGCGATTGCCGGCTGGACCGGGTTTTTCGGCTGGGCGCATCTGGCCACGATGCAGGCAGGCGCCAGCCCGGCACAATGGGCCGAATGGATCGTCGCCTGGACCGTGCCCGTCGCGCTGGTGGGCATCGTATGGCTGCTGGCGATGCGCTCTTCGCGGGCCGAGGCGCATCGCTTTGCCGCCACCGCTGCACTGATGACCCGCGAAAGCGCCGCGCTTGAGGAACGGCTCAAGATCGTCAACCGCGAACTGAGCCTTGCTCGGGAATTCCTCGCAGCACAGGCCCGCGATCTTGAAGCACTGGGGCGCATCGCCGCCGAACGCCTCTCCAGCAACGCTACCGAACTTCAAGCGCTGATCGCCAATAACGGTGCGCAGGTCGAAACCATCGCCGCCACCAGCGAGACGGCGCTGGGCAACATGAACAGGCTGCGCGATGACCTGCCGGTGATCGCCAACGCCGCACGCGATGTCGCCAACCAGATCGGCAGCGCAGGCCGGGTCGCCGAAGACCAGCTGGCACAGCTGGCGGGCGGGTTCGAAAGGATCGACGCTGCCGGGGCCGCTAGCGAGACGCGGGTCGCCAAGCTCGGTGATGATGTCAGCACCACGCTTACCGGCTTCGAAGCCCAACTCCTGCGCATCGAAACCCTGGTCAGCGAACGCTTTGTTGCGCTCCGCAATGAAGCTGAGGCCTATCGCATGGCGATCGGCACGCTTGAGGAAGAAGCGTTTGGCGCCTTGCGCGAACGCGCCGGACTGGCGACGAGCGAGGCAGATAGCATCGCGGCCCGCTTGCGCGAAGCCGGTGAGACAGCGCAGGCGCGGTTTGCCGAAACCATCGCCTCGCTTCAGGATGCGATGGTCGAAAAGCTGCGCCTCGTCGACGAGCTTGACCGCAGCACCAGCGCCGCCGCCAGCCAGCGGATCACTCAACTGCGCGACGAGGCAATGACCTTCGACGAACACCTCGAAGCCCGCAACCGCAGCTTCGATGAATTGATCGAACAGCGACAGGCCGCTTTCGAAACGCGCGAGGCGCAGGCCAGCGAAGTGCTTGCCCAACGGCTCGCCGCGCTCGACGATGCTCTCGCTCAGCGTCGCGAAGCACAATTGGCCGATATCGAACGTCTCGTCGCACAAGGCGAGGCAATGACAGCGCGGGTTGACGAATTGACTCGCAAGGTCGGCGAGGCCGGCAGCGCCGGTGAAGCGGCCCGGGCGAGCCTCGGCGCAGCACTGGAATCGATCGCCGCACAGCTTGCCGACAAGCGTGCCGCACTGGTAGCGACCGAGGCGCAGATCGTGCAACTGACCGATGGCGGCGTGCGCCTGCTCGAAATCCTGCAATCGGGCGCGCGCACCTGCCGCGAGGACCTGTCCACCGCTATCGACGGTGCAAGCGCCGCTCTCGAAGGGGTCGAGGCGCGGGCCGACAAGGTCGGCACGCTCATGCTGCGCAGCACCGAGGCGGGCAGCGACCTTTCGAATTATCTGCTCCAGACCCGCAATGAGATCGACGCGGCTGAGATCGCTATTGCCGCCTTCAAGGCGCGCCTTGCCGATGAGACCGAAGACGCCCTCGCCCGGCTTCAAGGGCTGCGCGGCGGCTTTGCCCGGCTTGCCGAGGACAGCGGGACACTTGCAGTCGCAACCCAGGAGAGCCTGCGTGAGGCGCTGGGTGCTCTCGAAACAGCGATCGGCAACGCCTTTGCCTCGCTCGATCACGGCGCGCGTGAGCGGATGCTGGCGCTGGCCGGCAATCTTGGGGCCGAAGCGGTAGAAGCGCTTGAACGCGCGCTGCGCAACGAGACAGCCGCAACGCTGGGCAAGCTCGAACAGTCTGCGGCCCATGCCTCGGGCGTCGGGCGCGAGGCGGCGATCCAGCTGCGCGATCAGCTGGTCAAGGTCAACGAACTCACAGGCAATCTCGAACAGCGCGTCACCCGCGCCCGCGAACTGGCCGAGGAACAGGTCAACAATGACTTCGCTCGGCGCATGGCGCTGATCACTGATGGGCTCAATTCGGCTGCCATCGATATCAGCGGCGCCTTGTCAGCCGAAATCGCGGACACCGCCTGGGACGCCTACCTGAAGGGCGATCGCGGCATATTCACTCGCCGCGCCGTGCGCTTGATCGACACCAGCACCGCGAAAAACATCGCCGCGCTCTACACGTCGGATGCGGATTTCAAGGCCAATGTCAGCCGCTACATCCACGATTTCGAGGCGCTGCTGCGGCAGACGCTCTCGACCCGCGATGGCCATGTGCTCAGTGTGACGATGCTGGGATCGGATATGGGCAAGCTCTATGTCGCGCTTGCGCAGGCGATCCAGCGGTTTCGGACCTAGCCTGCCGCGCCCGGCGGCTTGGGCAGAAAATCGATATCGGCCGTGGTGATCCAGCCATAATGGTAGTTGGCGACGAACAATGCTGTCGCCGCCGCGGCCACCACTGATGCGCGCGCGGCGATGATGCCGGGTCTAAAATCAACCGGCGCGCTGTCGGCCTGACCCGGCACTTTCTCCACGCCCGCCTCGTCGGCCGTCTTCACGCCGAAGGGCAGCATCAGAAAGCCGCTCATCACGAAGAACAGGAAGTAGATCGCGGCAATCGAAGTGATCTGCATCAGCCCGCAGCTCCCGGCATGACCACGCGCACCTGCGGCTTCTTGCCCGACCAGCGCTGCGCGGCGCGGCGCGCGGCAAGGCGGGCGGCCTCGCGAATCGCCGCCTCATCCTTGGCATCGCGCCCCTTGAGGCGGCCGATCGCCTTGAGCACGTCTTCCGCCGCCTCTTCGAGGAATTCGGGCAGGTCCTCGTCCAGCGGCAAGCCAACGGCTTCGATCACCGGACGCGCCCCGCGGGCCAGCACCACGACCAGCACGCCCTCGCCCGCGATACGGCGGCGCATAGTGATCGCTTCGCCGTCCGCCGGTGCGATAATGTCGCCATCAAGCACCAGACGGCCCGCGCGCACCTCGGCAAGCTTGCCCGGCTTGCCCGGTGCGAGGCGGACAATGTCACCGTTTTTCTGGACGACCTGCGCGGGAATGCCAGCGGCTTTTCCGACGCGCGCCTGTTCGGCCATGTGACGAATTTCGCCATGCACGGGCACGAGCACTTCCGGCTTCAGCCAGCTGTAAACCGCCTCAAGCTCGGGGCGGCCGGGGTGGCCTGAAACGTGGATCAGCGCCTGCCGGTCGGTCACCATCTGGATACCGCGCGCGGCGAGCTGATTCTGGATCTTGCCGATGGCGATTTCGTTGCCGGGAATCTGGCGGGACGAGAACAGGACAACGTCTCCTGCGGTCAGCTCGATCGGGTGATTGTTCTCGGCCATCCGGCCCAGCGCAGCACGCGGTTCGCCCTGCCCGCCGGTGGCGATGATCAGCACCTGTCCGCGTGGCAGACCCATCGCCGTGTCAAAATCGACGGGCGTGGGAAAGTCCGCAAGGTAGCCATTGTCCTGCGCGACCTCGATGATCCGGTCGAGCGAGCGGCCCGCGACACAAATCTGCCGACCAGTTTCGCGAGCGACCTCGCCCAGCGTTTGCAGCCGTGCGACATTGCTGGCGAAGGTGGTGACAACCACCCGCTTGCCGCTGTGGCGGGCCACTTCCTCCATTAGCGCACGGTGGACCGCACCTTCGCTGCCCGATGGGTTGGGATTGAAGACATTGGTCGAATCGCACACCAATGCCAGCACGCCCTCGTCACCGATTTCGCGCAGTTCTTCCTCGGTGGTCGGCTCGCCGATGATCGGTTCTTCATCCAGCTTCCAGTCGCCGGTGTGAAAGATCCGCCCGTGCGGCGTGTCGATCAGCAGCGCGTTGCCCTCGGCAATGGAGTGTGCGAGCGGCAGATAGGTGATCCTGAACGGACCCAGATCGATCTGGCCGTGATCTTCCTCGATGATGTTGAGTTCGACCTTGCCGAGCAGCCCGGCCTCTTCCAGCTTGCGCGCCACCAGATCGGCCGTGAAGGGCGTGGCATAGAGCGGCACGCCCAGATCGCCCGCAAAATAGGGCACCGCGCCGATGTGGTCTTCATGGGCATGGGTCAGCACGATCCCAAGCAGATCATCGCGCCGGTCCTCGATGAAATCGAGATCGGCAAAGACCAGCTCGACGCCCGGATATTCACCGCCCGAGAAGGTCATCCCCAGATCGACCATGATCCACTTGCCCTGACAGCCATAGAGATTGACGTTCATGCCAATCTCCCCCGATCCGCCAAGAGCCAGGAACAGCAATTCGTCTTCGGGGGTGTAATCGTTCTTCACAATGTCTCTTACGTTATGCGCGCTCAGGCGGTTTCAGCCTGGCGGGCGAGGATGGCGAGGCCATCGAGGGTGAGGTCAGCATCGACGTGGTCGAAGATGTCGGTCGCGTCGTCGAACAATATGGCAAGACCGCCGGTGGCGACAACCTTCGCCGGGCGGCCGATTTCGCTCTTCATCTTGGCGACCATGCCTTCCATCATCGCGACATAGCCCCAAAACACGCCGATCAGCATCTGATCTTCGGTATTGCGGCCAATGACCGAGCGGCTCGCGGGCGCGCGGATGGCAATGCGCGGAAGCTTGGCGGTCTTGCCCACCAGCGCATCGAGCGAGAGGTTGATCCCCGGAGCGATCGATCCGCCCTTGTACGCCCCGGTGAAGTCGACGGCTTCGAACTTGGTCGCGGTGCCGAAGTCGACGATGATCAGGTCGCCGCCATATTTGTGGTGCGCGGCAAGAATGTTGAGCGCCCGGTCAGCGCCAAGCGAGCTGGGTTGGTCGACATCGATCTCGAACCGCCAGCGTGCCGCCCCTTGCCCGGCGAACATCGGGGTGATGCCGAAATACTTCTCGCACAGCACTGTCAGGTTGTGGTCAGCCCGTGGCACCACCGAGGCGACGATGATCTGCGTGATCGCGTCGCGCTCGACACCCTCGATCTTGAGCAGTTGCAGCAGCCAGACGGCATATTCATCACCCGTGCGGCGCGGATCGGTGGCGATCCGCCAGCGGGCACGGATGGTATGGGTGCCGTCCGGTTCATAGGTGAACAGGGCGAAGACGACATTGGTGTTCCCGACATCGGCGGCGAGCAGCATGGGCTTCAGTCCTCAGCTTAGGAGATATCGCCTGCGCGAATGACACGTTCACGGCCATCCGCCAAGCGCAGGCGAAGCGCGCCGTCGGATTCCTCAAGCCCTGCGAAGGTGCCGGAGAGGACCGAACCGTCGGTGTCATGGACCGTCACGGACGAGCCTTGTGCATGGACCGACTGGTTGAGGAAGGCCTGCAAGGTAGCAGACAGACCATAAGTCCGCCACGCCTCCACCCGCCGGTCGAATGCGGCCGCCAGGGCGGCGGCGAAATCCTCCAGCGACGGAGGGGTCGCGAAATCCGACAGCGCAGCGGTCTTGCGATCGGGCAATTGAGGCGCGCGGGCAAGATTGACGCCAATGCCGACGATGATGTGCCCACGCACCATTTCGAGCAGGATGCCTGAAAGCTTGCCACCATCCAGCAGCACATCATTGGGCCATTTGAGGCCGAGCCGCGCCGTATCCCCCAGCGCATCGGCGCAAGCATCGCGTACCGCCAGGGCGGCGACGAAGCTGAGGCTCGCAGGCGGCGGGCCGCCCTCACACACTTGCACAACGGTCGAGCCCATGAAGTTGCCTGCCCCGTCGAACCATTCACGCCCCTGACGACCGCGCCCTGCGGTCTGGCGCCGAGCAACCAGCCACCGCCCCTCCGCCCACCCTGCGTCATCGCGCAAGGCAGCGGCGAGGTCCGCATTGGTTGAGCCGGTCTGTTCGACGAACGCGATCAAATCGCAAGGAACAGCGATGCTGCCGCCTTGCCCGCCAGATCGCTCAGCGAAGGCGTCAACAGATAACCCAGCGGCGAGATAATCGCGGCGGTCAGAACCAGCAGGACCCAGTGGCCAGTCTCGCTCTTCCCGGTGACGATACCGGCGGGCTCATCGAAGAACATCACCTTGACGAATTTGATGTAGTAGAACGCGCCGATCACACTCGCCGCGATGGCGATCGCGCCAAACGCCACAAGCCCTGCCTCGATGGTCGCCTGAAAGATCACGAACTTGGCATAGAAGCCAAGCAGGGGAGGTATCCCGGCAAGGCTGAACATGAACAGCAGCAGCGCCCATGCAATCGCCGGACGGGTCGCGGAAAGGCCGCGGATATCAGCGAAGGTCTCGTAAAGCGCGCCGTCCTCGTCGCGCAGCATCAGCAGCGCGACAAAGCAGCCGAGGCTCATGGCGACATAGATGTACAGATAGACCAGCATCGCCGACGCGCCATCGGCATTGGCCACGGCGAGGCCGAGGAGGATGAAGCCGATATTGTTGATCGAGGAATAGGCAAGCAGGCGCTTCAAGTTCTCCTGCCCGATTGCCCCAAGGGCGCCGAACACAATCGAGGCGAGCGCCATGAACATCACGATCTGCTGCCACGCGGCCACCTGCCCGCCGAACACCTCGAACACGACGCGCGCGGTGAGGCCCACAGCGGCGACCTTGGGCGCGGTAGCGAAGAAGGCGGTAACGGGCGTCGGCGCACCTTCGTAGACGTCAGGGGTCCACATGTGGAACGGCACGGCGCTGATCTTGAAGGCAAGGCCCGAGAGCACAAAGATCACGCCAAACAGCGCGCCAGTGCCCATTTCGCCGGTCAGGCCCGCACGGACAGCTGCGAAGGAGGTGCCTCCTGTGAAGCCGTAGAGCAAGCTCATCCCATAAAGCAGGATGCCCGAGGCCAGTGCGCCCAGCACAAAATACTTCAGCCCCGCCTCGCCAGAGCGCGTGTCGCGCCGCAGGATCGCGGCCAGCACATAGGCCGACAGGCTGTTCAGTTCCAGCCCGAGGTAAAGGCTCATGAAATCATTGGCCGAGACCATGATGCTCATGCCGACAGCCGCGAACAGCACCAGCACCGGATATTCGGCGCGCATCCCGCGTTCCGTCCCGGCTGACGGGCTGGCGAAGAACGCGGGGGCGACGATCAGCGCACCGATGGCGGCGAGATAGATCAGCGCCTTGGCAAAGAGCGCGAAGCTATCGACCTTGAGCAGTCCGCCAAAGGCGAGCGTCGCCGGGCCGTCGGTTCCGGTATGAAGACCGGGCACAAGCAGGAAGCCAGCCACAAACAAGGCAGCGGCCGCCGTAATGGCGATCTGGCGCGCAGCCTTGTCACCGCCCCATGCGGCGATCAGCAGCAGGGCAAGTCCGGTGCCGGTCAGAACGAGTTCGGGCAGGACCAATACGAAGGAAGGAGCGAAGTCCATCAGTGCGCGCCCTCCCCGGCGGCAGAATTATCAGGTTCGGAATGGTGGAGCGCATTGGCGGCTTCGGGACGCGGCGTGCCGGTTACCGGGCGCGCATCGCCAGCGGGCGCGGCGGCGGCAAGCCGGGCGTCGAGCGTGGCGATGTCCTTGCGCATCGGCGCGAGGAAGCTCTCGGGATACACACCCATCCACAGCACGGCCGCTGCGATGGGCGCCATCATGATCCACTCGCGCGCCGAAATGTCCGGCATGGCGGCAGCGTCCTCGTTGGTCTGCCCGCCGAAAGCCACACGGCGATAGAGGTAGAGCATGTAGGCCGCGCCGAGGATGATCCCCGTGGTGCAGATCAAAGCAACCGTACTCGACGTCTGATAAATGCCCGCCAGCGAAAGGAATTCGCCGACGAAGCCGCTGGTCCCCGGCAGGCCGATGCTCGCCATCGTGAACAGCAGGAAGAACAGCGCGTAGTACGGCATGTTGATCGCAAGCCCGCCGTAACGCGCGATCTCGCGCGTGTGCAGGCGGTCGTAGATCACGCCCACGCACAGGAACAGTGCCCCCGAGACAAGGCCGTGGCTGAGCATGACGATCATCGCACCTTCCAGCCCCTGCACGTTGAAGGCGAACAGGCCAACAGTCACGATCGCCATGTGCGCAACCGAGGAATAGGCAATCAGCTTCTTCATGTCGGACTGCACCAGCGCGACCAGCGAGGTGTAGACCACCGCCACCATCGACAGCGCGAACACCAGCCATGCGAACTGCGCGGAAGCCTCGGGGAACATCGGCAGGCTGAAGCGGATGAAGCCGTATCCGCCGAGCTTCAGCAGGACGCCAGCAAGGATCACTGAACCGGCGGTCGGCGCCTGCACGTGGGCGTCAGGCAGCCAGGTGTGAAGCGGCCACATCGGCACCTTGACCGCGAAGCTCGCGAAGAAGGCCAGCCACAGCCACGTCTGCGCCTCAGCCGGGAAGCTGTATTCCATCAGCGTCGGGATGTCGGAGGTGCCGGCCTCGGCCACCATCCAGAACATCGCGATCAGCATCAGCACCGAGCCGAGCAGCGTGTAGAGGAAGAACTTGTAGCTCGCGTAGATGCGGTTGTCCCCGCCCCACACCCCGATGATCAGATACATCGGGATAAGGCCCGCCTCGAAGAAGACATAGAACAGGAACAGGTCCTGCGCCGCGAAGGTGCCGATCATCAGCACTTCCATGAACAGGAACGCCGCCATGTATTCGCCGACACGCTTGGTCACCGAATCCCAGCTGGCGAGGATGCAGATCGGCATCAGGAAGACGCTGAGCATGATCAGCATCAGCGCGATGCCATCGATGGCGAGGCTGTATTTGAAACCGGCGAACAGGTTCGCTTCCTCAGGAAACTGCCATTGCGGTCCGCCGATCTGGTAGCTCGACCAGAGCACGATGCCGAGCACAAAGGTGACAAGCGTCGCCCCAAGCGCAATCCACCGTGCGGCGTTTGCGCCTGAAACGAGGCAAGCCAACGCACCGGCCAGCGGCACGCACATCATCAGCGACAGGATGGGAAGGCCTTCCATTACGAAGCGCGCTCCTAAAGCAGAACGTAGGTGACAGCGGCGACCAGCCCGAGAAGCATGATCAGCGCGTAGGTGTAGACGTAGCCCGACTGGATCGACTTGGCAGCGACTGACGAACGCTCGACCACCCAGGCGATGCCGTTAGGGCCAAAACGGTCGATCGTACCGATGTCGCCGAGCTTCCAGAAGGCGCGACCAAACGCGAAGGCAGGCTTCACGAAGATCGCGTCATAGAGCTCGTCGAAGTACCACTTGCGGAACACGAAGTTGTGCAGACCCGAGAAGGTGCTGACAAACTTCGCGGGGATATCCGGCTTGGCGATATAGGCTATGTAAGCCCCCGCAAGGCCAATCAGCATCACCACGGTCGCAGTCAGCTTAACCCACAGCGGCACGCCATGCATCGCATGGATCAGATCCTCGTTGTAGAAGATCGAACCGTTCCAGAAGCTCGCACCATCAATGAACTGGTGGTGGAAGACAAACCCCGCCAGCACCGCACCGATGCTGAGGATGCCAAGCGGCAGCAGCATGGGGAGCGGGCTCTCGTGCGGGTGATAGCCGGCCGTGCCATCGCCAGAGGCGTGCGCGTGGGCGTGATGATCATCGTGGCCATGGCCGTGATCATCGTGCACCGCATGCTGGATGTGCTCGGACTGCTCCCAGCGGGGCTTGCCCCAGAAGGTCAGGAACATCAGGCGCCACGAATAGAAGCTCGTCAGCAGCGCGGCGATGGCGCCCGCCCAGAAAGCGAACTGCCCTGCCCCATTGTGGCGCGCGAAGGCTGCCTCAAGGATCGCGTCCTTCGAATAGAAGCCGGCAAAACCGAACACACCCAGGATGCCAACGCCGGTGATCGCCAGCGTGCCTGCCATCATCGCCCAGAAGGTCAGCGGGATGTGCTTACGAAGGCCGCCGTAATAGCGCATGTCCTGCTCGTGGTGCATCGCGTGAATGACCGAGCCCGCGCCAAGGAACAGCAGCGCCTTGAAGAAGGCGTGCGTGAACAGGTGGAACATCGCCGCCCCATAGGCACCGACACCTGCGGCAAAGAACATGTAGCCCAGCTGCGAGCAGGTCGAATAGGCGATCACCCGCTTGATGTCCCACTGCGTCGTGCCGATCGTGGCAGCGAAGAAGCAGGTCGCGGCTCCGACGATGGTCACCAGAGTCAGCGCCGTCGGCGCGGTCTCGAACATCGGCGAGAGGCGGCACACCATGAACACGCCCGCGGTCACCATGGTCGCAGCGTGGATCAGCGCCGAGACGGGCGTCGGGCCCTCCATCGCGTCGGGCAGCCAGGTGTGCAGGCCGAGCTGCGCGCTCTTGCCCATCGCGCCGATGAACAGGAGGATGCACAGGATGTCCATAGTGTAGAGGCGCATGCCGACAAAGGTGATCGTCGCGCCGCTCATCGACGGGGCCGCTTCAAGGATCGCGGTGATCGAAGTCGTCTGGAACACCAGATAGGTGCCGAAGATCCCCAGCATGAAGCCCAAGTCACCCACGCGGTTGACCACGAAGGCCTTGATCGCCGCCGCGCCCGCAGAAGGTTTGCGGAACCAGAAACCGATCAGCAGATAGGACGCAAGGCCCACCCCTTCCCAACCGAAGAACATCTGGACGAGGTTGTCGGCCGTCACCAGCATCAACATCGCGAAGGTGAACAGCGAGAGATAGGCGAAGAACCGCGGCTGATCCGGGTCTTCCTCCATGTACCCCCAGGAATAGAGGTGCACGAGCGCCGAGACCGAGTTGATCACGACCAGCATGATCGCCGTCATGGTGTCGACCCGCAGCGCCCAGTCGAAGGTCAGCGTGCCCGACTGCACCCACTTGAGCACAGGGACGACTTCGGGGGTCGCGGTGCCGCCGAGGAAACCGAGGAAGATCGGCCAGCTGAGGCCGGCAGCGAGGAACAGCCCGGCGGTCGTCACGCTCTTGGCGGCGACGTTGCCGATCATACGATTGCCCAGGCCTGCGATAAGGGCAGCAGCGAGCGGCGCAAAAACGATGATGAGGATCGGATGCATCGAGGCTTACCCCTTCATCCGGTTGATATCGTCAACCGCGATCGAGCCGCGGGTGCGGAAATAGATCACGAGGATCGCAAGACCGATGGCCGCCTCGGCCGCGGCCACGGTCAACACCAGCATGGCGAAAACCTGACCCGTCAGATCCTGCAGGAACGCGCTGAAGGCAACGAGGTTAAGGTTCACCGCCAGCAGGATCAGCTCCACTGCCATGAGGATGACAATCACGTTCTTGCGGTTGAGGAAAATACCCAACACGCCCAGCACGAACAGGATCGCGCCAACGGTGAGATAATGTTCGATCCCGATCACAGCTCGATCCCCTGGCCCACTTCGGGGCTCTTCATGACGGTGGCCTCTTCCGGACGGCGGCGGATCTGCTTCGCCACATCCTGCCGGGCGCGGGCGCCGGGCTTGGGCGGTTGGAAGGTCAGCACGATCGCACCGATCATCGCAACCAGCAGGATGATCCCGGCGATCTCGAAGAGCACAATGTAGCGGCCGTAAAGCAGCGCCCCCAAGGCTTCGATGTTGCTGGCGTCAGCCGCCTGCATCGCAGAACCATCAGCGGTCCCAAGGCTCAGCCCGCCGGCGTTGTAGGCGCCGACCGCAAGCAGCAGCTCGGCGAGCAGGATGGCGGCGATCAGCAGGCCCAGCGGCGCGTTGCGGCTGAACCCTGCCCGCATCGCGGCAAAATCGATGTCGAGCATCATCACCACGAACAGGAACAGCACCGCGACCGCGCCGACATAGACGATCACCAGCAGCATCGCGATGAACTCGGCGCCCAGCAGCACCATCAGGCCAGCAGCGTTGAAGAAGGCGAGGATCAGCCACAGCACCGAGTGCACGGGGTTCCTCGCCATCACGACCATGACGGCGCTGGCGACGACAATTGTCGCGAAGAAATAGAAGGCGATGGCCTGTATCATGGCTTAACTCCGCCACCTCGTCGTCCCGGCGAAGGCCGGGGTCCAGAAAGCGGCAATGTGATCCCTTTGTGCACGCTGGGCCCCGGCCTTCGCCGGGGTGACGCGCGTTAATTGATTGACCCCATATCCTCGTCGCCGCGCGCCCTAGCGATAGGGTGCGTCGGCTTCAAGGTTGGCCGCGATGGCCCTTTCCCATTTGTCACCATTCGCAAGCAGCTTGGCCTTGTCGTACAAGAGCTCCTCGCGAGTTTCGGTCGAATATTCGAAGTTCGGCCCCTCGACGATGGCATCGACCGGGCAGGCTTCCTGGCAGAAGCCGCAGAAGATGCACTTGGTCATGTCGATGTCGTAGCGGGTGGTGCGGCGGCTGCCGTCCTCGCGCGGTTCGCTCTCGATGGTGATCGCCTGCGCGGGGCACACGGCCTCGCACAGCTTGCACGCGATGCAGCGTTCCTCGCCGTTCGGATAGCGCCGCAGCGCGTGTTCACCGCGGAAGCGGGGCGAGAGCGGGGCCTTCTCGAAGGGGTAGTTGATCGTCACCTTGGGCTTGAAGAAATACTTCAGCGTCAAGGCATGCGCCTTGAGGAATTCCCAGAGGGTGAACGATTTGATGAGGTGGGAGACGGTGGTCATCGAAGCTCTCAAAAGATCGCGAACTGTTCGCCGAAGGCGCCGGTGGCCATCAGCCAGCTGCTCGTAGCGGCGACAAAGAACAGGCTCATCGGCAGGAACACCTTCCACCCGAGGCGCATCAGCTGGTCGTAGCGGTAGCGCGGCACGGTCGCCCAGATCCAGCTGAACATGAAGAAGAAGATGAAGGTCTTGACGAGGAACCAGATGATCCCCGGCACCATGTAGAGCACCGGAATGTCGAGCGGCGGCAGCCACCCGCCCCAGAACAGCAGCGTGTTGAGCGAGCACATCAGCAGGATGTTGGCATACTCGCCGAGCCAGAACAGCGCGAAGCTCATCGAGGAATATTCGGTCTGGTAGCCCGCGACGAGCTCGCTCTCGGCCTCGGTGAGGTCGAAGGGCGCGCGCGCGGTTTCAGCGAGGGCCGAGATGAAGAACACCACCCACATCGGGAAGAGCAGCGGGTGCACCGCATAGGCGTTGATCAGCCCGAGCCCGAAGCCCTGCTGCGCGTTCACGATACCGCTGAGGTTGAACGTCCCTGCGAACAGCACGACGCAGACCAGCACGAAGCCGATCGAGACTTCGTAGGAGATCATCTGCGCCGAGGCGCGCATCGCCGAGAAGAACGGGTATTTGGAGTTCGACGCCCACCCGCTCATCACCACGCCGTAAACCCCCATCGAGGAGATCGCGAGGATGTAGAGCAGGCCGACATTGATGTCCGAGATCACCACGCCCGAATCGAATGGGATCACGGCCCAGGCCGCCAGCGCAACCGTGAAGGTGATGATCGGCGCGATCAGGAAGATGCCCTTGTTCGCGGCGCTCGGGATGATCGTTTCCTGAAGGAAGACCTTGAGGCCGTCGGCGAAGGATTGGAGCAGCCCGAAGGGCCCGACCACATTGGGCCCGCGCCGCATCATGATCGCGCCCAGCACCTTGCGGTCAACATAGATCACCATGGCCACGCTGAACATGACGAGCAGCGAGACAATCAGGATCGCCGCCAGCGTCGCAACGGTCCAGGCCCATTCGTAAGGCAGGCCGAGGGATTGGAAGAAGGCGGTCATTCCGCGGCCTCCTTGACGTCAGCCCCGTGCAGCAGTTCGTCCGAGCAGCGCTGCATCACCTCGCTGGCGCGGGCGATGGGGTTGGTGAGGTAGAAGTCCTTGATCGGGTAGCCCGCAATCTCGCCTTCGAACTTGGCTCCGCTGTCCGCCTTGGGAAGAGAACCGTAATCGGCGAGGCCCTCTTCGCCCAGCGCGGGGACAGCGGCGATCATCTTCGCCTGCAATTCGCCGAAGCTGTCGAAGCCGACGGTCACACCCAGCGCATCGGCGAGCGCGCGCAGGATCGTCCAGTCTTCGCGCGCGTCGCCGGGGGCGAAGACGGACTTCTCGGCAAACTGCACCCGGCCCTCGGTATTGACGTAGGTCCCGTCCTTTTCGGCGTAGGAGGCGCCCGGCAGGATGATGTCGGCGTGATGCGCGCCCTTGTCGCCGTGGTGACCGATATAGACCTTGAGGCTACCCGCATACGGCGCGTAATCCATCTCGTCCGCGCCGAGGCTGAGCAGCACCTTGGGGCTGGCAACAGCAATGTCGCCCATCCCGCCCGGAAGCGTGAAGCCGAGCATCAGCGAGGCCATGCGCGCCGCCGAGATATGCAGCACGTTGAAGCCGTTCCACCCCTCACGCACAAGGTTTAACTTGTCGACCAGCTTGAGCGCCGCCGGCAGCGCGCCCTTGGCCAGCGCCGCCGCGCCGACAATCACCGCCGGGCGCTTGGCCGACTTCATGACGTCACCCAATTCTTTCGGGATGCGGTTCAACAGCTTGAGATCAGAACCGAGGAAGGTCGCCGGATAGGTCGGATCCCATTCGGGGCCGATGATATAAACCTTCGCACCCGCCTTCACCGCCTTGCGCAGGCGGACATTGAGCAGCGCCGCTTCCCAGCGGACATTGCTGCCGACAATCAGGATCGCGTCAGCCGTCTCAATACCCGCAAAGGTGCTGTTGAAGTTCACCGCCGCAAGGTTGGTGACGTCATAGGTCATGCCGGTCTGACGCGCTTCGGTCAGCTGCGATCCGCAGGCATTGACCAGCGACTTGGCGGCAAACATCGTCTCGGCATCAAGCAGATCGCCCGCCACGGCCGCGATGCTCGCCTTGTCGCCTTCCAGCGCGCCAGCGATCATGCCGAAAGCCTCGGTCCACTCGGCAGGCTGGAGCTTGCCCTCGCGGCGCACCCACACGCGGTCGAGGCGGCGCTTGGTCA
>VFQO010005345.1_pt1 | contig 51492 bp, 94 predicted proteins | sample 3512331 | NCBI WGS metagenome assembly VFQO01 (sample SAMN10412371, study PRJNA504923) | tailings metagenome | isolation source: Replicate 3 from Balatoc abandoned mine | place: Philippines: Itogon, Benguet | collected 2017-08-28 | reverse complement strand
CCCCCCCCCCCCCCCCCCATACTGCTGCAGGAGCTGCCCGCCAGCTGGGTCGAGTATAAGGACCTGGTGGGCCGCTGGTTCCCAGGCGGCGTGTACGACACCAAACACCTGTCCGGTGAGCAGTGGCGAGTGGCTGGTAGGTGGCGGTCGGCAGGACACCTACTTGAGGGTGGCTGAGTGGGCGGCGCCGCTGCCGGCTGAAAGGCGCGGCACCAAGACATGCTTACAAACCAGCCAGCCAGCTCCCGGAATGCGCCCCATGCATGCGGTTCCACGCGACCGCTGCTCCCTGCCTGCCCACCGCCGCATGCAGGCCAGCTGCGTCCGGAGCTTTTTGAGGACACGTCCCTGGGTCCGTTGCACGACGGCTTGTGCAAGGGCCAGGTGGGCACACAATGCTGCTGCTGGCTCTGCTGCAACTTCCACCTCCCGACTACCAGCAGCAGCCGGTGCCCAAAGCAGGCGTCCAGGCTGAGGCACGGATGCCTGCTCCTGCCACCCCTCTTTGTGCACTGCAGCTGCAGGAGCAGGTGGACGCGTTCCTGCGGGCGCAAGCGGCGGCAGGCGCCGCATCCAGCGACGACAGCATGAGCGATGGCGAGGTGGCGGAGCTGCCTGCTGTGGAGCATGCCGCCGGGTTTGAGCGGTACAAGGCAAGTGGGGCAGCAGCTCTTGGGCAAGGCCTTCTTCCAGGTTTTGGCAAGGTGCTTACTCAGTTGCAAGGTTCTCTGTCAAGGCAGCAGGTGCATGCTTGGGCCCAGCACCATGTGACGTGCCCGCATGACACATCCTGCCGTGCCCCCCCTTCTTGCTGGGTGTGCAGGGGGTTGACACCGAGGCATATGCGCATGAAGCAGCGTTCGATGCTTACATGACTGGAGCGGTGAGGCAACCTGGCAGGGCCAGTGTGAAGGAGGGGAGCCGGCCAAAAGGGTGGGGGCATGCCAGGACAACCCCTCGAAGCAGCGAGGCTGGGATGGTGTGGTTTGAGCAGAGGCAGGAGGCGCCGAGCCGTGCAGGCAGCTGGCTCACTCAAATTGCCCCTGACCCTCCACCTGCCATTGCCCCTGACCCTCCACCTCCCATTACCCGTCTGCGGCGCAGGCCTTTGCCTGCCTGCTCAGGCTGTACGAGGCAACTGCCGGCGCAGTGCCAGCTGCCGAGCAGCAGCCGGACCTGGCGGCGGTTGAAGACCGCTGCTGGCGCATGCACCTCAGCCGCAGCGATCTGCCGTATGCAGCACTGCAGGTGAGCAGGGGCTGGGGGCCATCGGTGATATGCGTGCAATCGGTTGGCGCCCAGGCTAATGCAGCGCACGCACTCAAACATGCCGTCTCCTTTGCCTAACATCACCTGCTTCTGATGCTTGTCCGCCTTTTTCGTTACAAACAAGCTGTCCCAAACCAGCGAGGCCGCCGTACGCCTTTAAATCGGCCTGCTTGCCTCTGCTGTACTGCCGCCCCACCCCGCAGGGCGAGGATGCGCAGCCGGACCGCAGCCACATCTTCTGGGTGTCGGGCTGGGACGCCAGCGAGCGCGTGTATGGCGGCGAGCTCGTCAGGTGCGCAGCACGTTGCAGGGTGTGCCCCGCTGTCCGGGGGGCGCGATGCAAGGGTTGCACTCTCCATGCTGTGCAACCTGCAGAACTGCTGCGCCGCAGCTTCACAGCAGCTGCGCTGCCATGTCGTCGACCCCCTCCCCTTCATGCAGGCGGCTGGCGGATGCGGGGCTGGGCCAGCTGCGAGGCACAGGCGTGGACGGCGGCCGCGGAGTGCTGCTGGAGGTGGCGGATGTCGAGGCGGTGCCGGTGCGCTGCTGGGGAGGGCTGAACAGTGCACCCAGGCACGGCGGCTGGCGGCTCCAGGTGGCTCCGCTCCTTGCATCCTTTACCACGTGCCTGTGCTCCATGCCATTCCAAACCGCCGCAGGGTGCGCTAGATGTGCTGCGCAAGGCTTTTCCAACCTGGACGGTACAGGAGTACAGTGCTTATGCCGCCTACCGCGCAGAGCAGCGCGCAGCAGCAGCAGCAGCGGCGGCAGAGGAGCGTGCAGCGGCGGCGGCCCGCCGCAGCAACAAGCGGCCGCGTGTTGAGGCGCAGGCGGTTGCCACTGGGGCTGGGGGCAGCGACGGCGAGGGCTGGATGTCTCGCTGCAGTGTGATGTGATAGGGCGCACCCAGGAAGGCAGCTGTAACATGCTGCGTTTGGCAGCCTTGGCTTCCATGCAACCTCGATTTGCAGCAGCAGGCCGCCTGCTTGCCTCCGTTGCATCCCCACCTGGTGAGGGGCTAGCCCATGCTTCAAACCCTGCACCTGGGGCCCTGCTGTGACCCGACAGCATCATCATCACTGTGTGTTACAGCAGCGCCTGCGGTCACAACAACCGGCTGCAGTCAGGCTTGGAAGAGCGAGCAACAGGAAGAGCGGTACAGAGGCAGCAACGTAGCAGTCAGTGCGGAGGGAAACATTCGGCGTCTGTCTGGTGGGTGCAGCTTGCAGTTTGTAAGTGGAAAAAAAGGGGGAGAGAAAAGGAACAAGGGCCGGCGTCCGGCTGCAAGCGGGACAAGGGGAGGGAGGCAGCTGCCTGGAGCCGCCGCTAGTGCCTAACTCGCCCGTCCCGGTGGGCTGTCCCGGCCGCGCCCCTCTGGCCACGCCCCCGCGCCGCCGCCGCCTGCTCTGAACCGCTTCTCCAGGGGCGGTGACCCCGGCCGCTCCCCCACCGGGCTGCGCTTGGGCGTGCCCGCCGCTGCAGCAGGGGTGTGAGGCGTGCAAGCAGGGGTGAGGTGACAGTCTTGCATGCGGCAGCTTGCCACACCCGACCGCTGGGTGCAGCCACAGCAGTTGGCCAGCCCACCACACAGGCCAACACATCACACGCAGCGGCCATGCGGCACAGCTGGCCAGCGCGCCACGAATATGCATGCGACACAGCTGGCGAACGCTCCCCGACCATGCATGCGCACGCACCCCTGAGTGGCAGGGTGTCGCCCTCCTCATCGTCGTCCTCGCCATAGTCCACCAGCGGGCCCAGCAGGCCGGGGAGCGGCGACGTGTTCTCCAGCACCACCCGCCCGCCGCCGTTGCCGTCGCCGCCGCCAAACGCCTCTGCTGGCTCCTCCTCGTCTGCGGCAGGAGGCGGGCAGCAGCAGGCAGCGATGCACATGAGAGGCTTGCGGGCCGGCGCATGTGGGATGCACGGCCCAACAGTAAGGGATGCGATGAGAGCTGGCATCCAGCTGAGGCAGCCTGGGCAGCCAAAGCTCGGCAAGATGCCCGACAAGCTGAGCAAAATGCCCCTCAAGCAAGTCACGGTTCAGCGGGGTACACACAGGCACCCACCCGAGTCCTCCCGGTCAAAGTACGACTCCTCGTCCGCATCCACCTCGCGCTCGCCGCCTGCGGGGGGTTCAAGGGGTGGGGGTGGGGTGGTCAACAGCAGGCATTTAAGGCAACAGCTACGTGCGGTGATGGCCAGGAGCGATGACTGCAGGCATAATGCCCCATGGGAGCCGAGCAGAGCACCGCAGGGCATATCGAGCCGCAGCAGAGCACAGCACGCTCACATCTTCGCCGCTGCTCTGCCGCCGCCGCCGCGCGCTGGCGTGCCAGCAGCTCTGCTTCCTGGGCTGCCCTGTGGGCCGCCACTGCCGCCGCCGAGCCCTCGCCGTCTGGGCCGTTGCCGGGCGCAAGGCGGTCCTGTGTGCGCATAGGGGAGGCAGGGTGGTGGCAGCCATGGTCGGGTTCGGGCAGCCGCAACGATGCCTTTGTGCGATGCAGCAAGTGCCTGCAGGTTTGCACGCCACCTCGCCTCTGGCCGCCCACCTGGTTCTGCTCGTGCCGGATGCGCATGTTGGCAAAGACGTCGCAGTAGTCGGCGCCCTGCAGCTGCTCCCCGTGCTGCTCCATCAGCTCCGCCAGCAGGCCCTTCAGGTTCTCCTGCGGGCCAAGCGGGGAGAGGGGGGACAGCACTGGTGGGCGTGGCGCACTCAGCGAGGGTGGTTGCAATTATGCAACGTGTCGGTTGCTTGATGCAGCTTGTCGGTTGGTTGGTGCACAGCAGGCTTGATTCCTATGCGGGGTTCCCTCCCGCACCTTGCGGATGAACTCGAACAGCTCCAGGCAGGCCGAGTTGAGCAGGTTGTAGCGCGGCCCGTTGTCTGCGGGGGCCCACGACGAGCACGCACACAGTCAGCCATGTGCGCAACACCCTCCAATCTTCCAAAGGTGCAGGGCGCTGGCCATGCGCTCTGCAGGTGGTGCACACGACCGCCGCGCGGGCTCACCCACAAAGGCGGCCACCACGGGCGCCATCAGGTGGTTCTTCACCAGGTACCGGTTGTAGAACTCGTCCTGCAAGCGGGGACACATGTGTGGACAGTGATAGAAGTGAGATAGAAGCTATGCTGTGGGAACGTGGCGGTCTTCAACAAGCCCCACTGCGGGTGCCCAGGCAGTACTAGCGCATGGCCAAGCTGGGCAGGCATGCAGCAGCAAGGCACCAAGTGCGCGCACCTTCATGCTCAGCGCGGTGCGCAGGAAGCGGATGGCGGCGACCACCAGCCAGCGCTCGCGACGTTGCAGCAGCTTGAGCACCTGATGGTGAGGCGCGGCGGAGTGGGGGCATGAGGGGGGCGGGCTCAAGAACAGGAGCCAACGCGACCCGGTGGGAAAGGTACACGGCAGGCACCCTGCGCCAGCTGACCTCCCAATCAACACAGGGCCCCCAGCCTCAGCTAGGTGTCCATGTAACGCACACCCCTACCCACCCACCTTCTCCACCACGTTGTTGCGCAAGATGTAGTACTTTATTCGGTATGAGTGGCTGACGACGCAGAAGCACAGCAGGTCCACAATCAGGCCCACTGGGGCATGAGGCAAGGGGGGACAGGAGGGCAAGAATTGGCCAGCAGGACAGGCAGTAGCTGTGCTGGGCTGCACAGTTAAGATTGGGTGCCCAAGCATTCATGCCGGATGGCAATCCACCCAATGTCGCTCCAACCTGCCCAGCCTTGCCCAGCCTTGCCGCCAGAGCCACCCGCCGTGCGCACCGGTGTTGGCGGCGGGGGCCTTTGGGTCGTTCGGCTTGTCCCCCGCAGCCACAACCGCCTCCAGCAGCAGCTTGACGTACTCGTCGTAAAACAGCTCCACAAACTTGTCCTTCTCTGCAGCAGGCAGGGCAATGGACCTCAAGGTCACCCGCTGCAATCAAACTGAAGGCCAGCAACTGGACAGAATCGCACAGGCCGCGCCAGGCTGGGCAGTCTAGTCTGCACAACACGCAACTGGTTCTGTAATCATTGTCCAAAGTTGCCGAGGCACCCACCTGCGCTGCCCTCCAGCGTGTCAGGGTCCAGCAGCATCTTGAGCATCTCCAGCACCTGAAATGTGAAGGTGTGTGTAGTGAGGAGGAAATTGTCAGCTGGCGGCTGCTTGGCAAGGCATGTTGAGCACGATTAACCAGTCGGCCAGCGCATGGCCGCAGCGCAGGTTCGCAGTGCAGTGCAGCACACTCCATGTGGCACCCTAAGCGCCCACCTGCTCCTGCAGCCCGCTGTCGCTGGCATCCAGCAGCGCCTGCGCCAGGCAGATGGCATGGCACTGGGCTTAGAGAACTAGCTGCGTGCATCGCGTTTGCCGCCCACCCATGCAGTGGGCGCAGATCGGGGAGATTCTGGAGAGATTGGGGGCGCGGGGCAGCAGCACTGCGAGTCCCCTGGCAGCTGCGCATACCTGTATGAGCAGGCTGAAGAGGTCGGCCCCCTCCTCCGACAGCAGGTAGGCGCGCAGCTGCGAGGGGTCGTGCTGCACGTCCGCCAGCAGGATGTCTGCGGCAGGGGGGAAGCGGCGAGCAGGCAGTGAGGTGGGGTGGGCATGGCATCCCATGTGCCAAGCTGGCAAGGGATTTCAACAGGGCTGCATACCTCACGCGCCAACTCCCATCACCCTCCGTGAGTTCACTGCACCACACAACTGAGGCACGGCAGCGCCCACCTGTGGCGCGCAGCTTGACCTCCGAGCTGCCGATGCGCATGATGGTGGTGATGACCTGGAACAGGCCCAGCCCCACCAGGCGCAGCAGCAGCGAGTTGCGCTGCGTGGCCTGCAGGTGCTTGGTCAGGCCGCACAGCTCCTGCGGGGGTTGCAGGGAGTGGCGCAGGCATGCAGCTGGTGTTTGTGCAGTTGGGGTGGAGGGCCGTGGGGAGGTGTTTTGGCAGAACAACAGGCACAGGCCCACCATGCAGGTCTGGAGCGCGACAAGCAACAGCAAGCCAAGCAGGGTTGTCAGCCTTGTCATGCTGCACCGGGCCCTGCTGCAGCAGCATGCACGTCGCACCTGCAGGAATGCCACCAGGTCCCGCCACTCCTGGCTGTCGGGCTCAGCCTGCTTCAGCCGCCTGCGCGTGGGCGGGCACGGGTGGGGAATCAGTGCATGGGCAGTGAGCAGCCGGTGCAGTGCACTGGAACCACGCAGCCGTGGCAACCAGCTCACCCGCCATGCTGCCCAGCCTTCCTGGCCCACTTGAACAGCCCGCCTGGCCCACCTAACATTTGGCCCACCCCACCTGAACAACTCTGGAAAGAAGTCTGCGTCCTGGTGCAGCGCCATCAGCACCTCGATGTTGTTGAACAGCATGAGGGAGGAGAGGGTGGCGAAGGTGGCGTCGTCCAGCACGCGCGGCAGCACCACGTCCTTCAGGTATCCCATCCTGCGGCAGCGGGCAGGTAGGTGGGGCGCATGGAGCACAGTGCATGCAGCGCGCATTCATGTGCAGAAGGACATGGCTGAGCTACTGTGCAGACCAGCACACGGCAGCATGCAGTGCATGCGTGCTACAGCTTGCCAGCACAGCCAGCGGTACAGCTGCCCACAGCCCCCATGCAACGCAGCAGGAGGACAAGCTGCGCAGGCAGGCTGCTGAACCTAGCTGGCTGGCGCAAGCAAGTCTTGCCCAGCCGAGGCGACGCTGCGCCTCACCGGTATGTCTGGTGGATCTTGGTGCGAATCCCCGGGTCGGCAATAGGCACCACTTCCTTGAAGCGGGCATGGTCCCGCAGAAACTCTCGGTGCCGCGCACGCTGCTCCGGCTTCACCTCTGCCCGGGGGCATAGGCGGGATGCAGCAGTTGCTTGGTGAGCGAGTAGCGGCATGTACACATGCTCCACACACACGAAGGTGCGGAACCGTGCTCGCTGCTCTCCCTCCCCGCGGCGAGTTCCGCCCAGGGCCACAAGCAGTGAGTCATGGCAGTGCATGCAGCGCGTCCGCTGTACGCGCTCAACACAACGGTGCGCAGCAGCCGGCAACCCTGCTGCCATTCACGGCCATAGACACCAGGGCTGCTTCCGGTCGTCTGCTCCCGGCGCACCTGGCTCGTATTCCAGCGCCCCCACAAAGTCCATGACGTGCGCCTCGTCAAAAAGCAGGTCAAACAGGCCCGTGTCGTTCAGCAGCACAACTGCGGGGCGAGGCAGGGTGACGCGACATTGTAAGACAGGCGGCGACATGTGCAGGTGAGCAAGGGGCAGCGAGGGCAGCTGGCAAGGGCGATTGGCGCTGTGCTCACGCTGCCGGCATCAGCTGCTCTGCAGACTGTCCAGGCCAGCCGGGACATGCACCAAGAGGCACAGGCTACACTGGCTCACTCTGCTTGAAGATGGCGAAGAGCGTGTGCAGGCTGTCCTCGTCCTCCAGGTCCTCGCACATCTGCGGAGCGGCACGGCAACAGGAGCTGGCTGAGTCGAGTACCTGGCCCCTTGCGCTCGCATTACTGCATGCCAAGCCCCTGCTGCCATCTGCACATCTCGCAAGACACCGACCAGCCGCGGCGTGCCAACCCAGCAGCAAACTCAGCCCACCCTGAAAATCTCCAGCAGTTTGTGCAGGTAGCCGCGCCGCGCCACTAGCTGCTGTGCAAGCCGGTCCCGCTGGAACAGGGACACCTCGGTCAGTGCCTGTGGCAGCAAGGGAAGCAGGGGGCTTAAAATTAGCTTGGCCGGCTGCCTGGAGGCTGCAGAATGGCTACAACACCCCACCCAGCTCAGCTCAGCCTGCTGCACCAACAGCACTGGTGGCACAACAGCATAGACTGGCCAACGCCCCGACACATCCGCCCATTTGTCACCCAGCCCCCCACCCCACCTGCGCAATGTCCCCCAGGCTGCTCAGCTCCGGCTTCGGCAGGTCCACCGCACCGCTGCTGCCAGGTTCGGGGCCCATGGGGCCCATCTCTGCAGCGGACGCGGGCGGGCGCAGTGCCAGGACTACAATGCCAGGACTGTATTGGGGCTGCGGCGCCGCAGCAAAACTGCCCTGGCAATGCAGTGCACCAGCCAGCTTGGCCGCATGCAGTGGCTGCTCACGGCGACGGTTGCTGCGTGGCAAGAGCCATGATGCAGAATCGGCCCGGTCCTTCAGCAAAAAAGCCCTAGCTGGAACGCAGCCAGCCCATCGACTGGCCAGGGCCCTCTCCCTCACCGTCGTAGCGCCCCGCCGGCCCTGCTGCATCGAAATCGTCCATGCCGCCGCCGCCGCCCAGGCGGCGCGGCCCAAACAGCGCGCCATCAATGCCGGCACCTGGGCTGCCGTCGTCATGCGGTGGGCTGCTGCTCTCCTGCACGTGCAGCACCTGCTCCCAGATGTAGTTGCAGCCGCGCGCCTCCTGCAGGGGTGGGCAACCAGGCCTCTTTGAGGGTGGAGCAGCAGCAGCAACAGCAGCGGCGGCACATGGACATCGCATCAGCAGCAGCAGCGGCGGCGGCACCTAGACATTGCATCAGCAGCAGGGGCAGGAGCAACAAAGTTGCAGGAGCGCTGACCTGGAACGACAGCGCGATGTCGGTGCCAATCTCAAGGTCAGTCCATGAAATGATGGTGTCATCTGCGGGCAACAGGTGCACCATGATTGGAGGTTACCAGCTGCTTTGCAAAGCAACCAACAACGTTGGCGGCGAGCAGCAGATATATTGCATAGCTGCCAGCTGCATACAGCTGAGCAGTAGCATCAGCCGCGGTGGCGGCGGCGCAACGCAGACAAAAGCCAGGCAGCAGCGTGCTCAAAGTCACGGCAACAGCATGTCAGAAACCGAGCAGGCATATAACCGACAAGCAAGCAGGCGCGCACCGCCTTGGCGCTGGTACGCATTGTCCTTGGATATCCGGTGGATAAGCAGCGGGCGGGAGCGGTCGCCCTCGCCCATCACCACCAGCCCCACGCCGCCGCTCTGCAGCCGGATGGGAGCGGCCGCAGTGTGGCACAGTGCAAGGCAAACACTGGCAGGCCACACACACATGCCTTACGTACACCAATGGCGGCATGCTTCTTTGCAATGCCCAGGCAACAAGCACCCAAGCCCAGGCGATGCGGGACATCGAGGGGCGCAAAAAAAACGCACAGCACACAGCAGCCCTCACCTCCACCAGCTCCACGCTGACATGGCCGGTGCCCTTGTCATCCCACAGACCCTCCTCGTTCAGCCGGTACACCTTGACCCGCTGCAGCGCGGGGTCCCCCATGGCTGCCCCCGCTGGCAGGCCCAGGCCGGCTGTGCACCAGCTGTTGCCGCCGCTCAAGCACCGGCCTCACAGGCTGCCACGCCCAGTGCTGCCTGGCTGGCGGCCGCTTGCTGAGTGGCGCACGTGTCCCAGCAAGTTCTGCAGTGTGTGGTCAAATCAAAGGCAGTCTGACAGCAGCAGCAGCAGCAGTGGCAGCAGAAGCAGCCAACACGGGCCAGCGCCGGCGACGCTGGCTGGCGGCAAGGGAGGCAGTAGCCTGTCCGCCCGGTTAGGGCGCATCATCGTGCCGTGAGCATTATTCACTCCAGGTCTGGCGGGGTCTGGGCCGCAGGCTTGCAGCGAGCGGTGCTCGGCAACCGCAAGACGAGGCTGGTGACCGGCCCTGGTGCTGCTGCCCGATGCTGGCTGATCTACGCACCTGCTAAAGTTCTGGGATGGCGCGCAGGGCACAGCGAGCGCGCTGGCCACCGCCGCCCTCAGGCGGGCACGCCCCTGCCTTTGGCGGCGCTCGTGCACACCACGCTATTGCGTTTGAAGGCGATGCGCCATCGCCGGCAGCAGAAAGCAGCTGATTGATCGTCGGCGAGAGGAGCTGATTGATCGTCGGCGAGAGGCTGGGCCCCTCCTTGGCTGTCTATGGCAAGTTCCCAAATAGTGAACGATGCCCGAAAGCGGCCCCAGTGTCCGCGGCGGACCCAGCCGCCACGCTCAGCATGGGCGCCACCCGCCGCCCACCCGACATTTCGCGACAGTCGGCCGTTGCTGCGCTGCCGCCTGCCCCTGGCCATCTTGAATGGCAGCCAGAGTCGTCATGCCTGTCCAATGCTTGCGGCCCAGTGATGCGGCCTGCAGGCAAGGCACCTTGCGCTGGTATCCACCGCGCCGATGGCTAAACTTGTACGCCGCGTTGCTGGCTCATAAAGCTCACAGGCAACTGTGCCTTTTGATCCAGCATTCCGTGGAGGCATCCCGCCGGCAGCAACAGTTGCAGGCCACAGCTGCTGCCGCTGCAGCTTTCAGACCCCTGCCGCTACCATTGCCGTGTGGTCCTGCCAGCACTCCTCCAGCCGAGCTGGCGCCTCACTTCTCTTTCAGCAGCACATACTCGCGCGTGCTGTTGCCAAAGCGGACCAGGTCCTGCAGGCAAGGCACAAAAGGCACTTGCATGGAGCAGGTGCTTGCTAGACGGTGCACATGCACACACCCACAGCACACGGCCAGCTGCCGCCTGCTGTCCCCTCCCCATGCCTGCTGCACCTTGGCGGGCCAGCCAACCGCACCTTCTCCAGCAGCTCGTAGTAGCGCTCCGCCTCCAGGCGCTCGCCATTGAGGAAGGTGCCATTGGTGGAACCCAGGTCCATGATGTAGGGCCTGCACCACACCAGCAAGGGGGGCAGCTTAGCCCGCGTAGGAGCAGGCCAGCACCCCAACAGACACGCCACCCGTGCAGCTCCATGGAGGCACCACAGCATCCGCACTATCCGTGCAGCAGGAGCGGCGACAATGGCAGCTCTCTCACCACCACCAGCATAGGCAGCGTGCGCACCTGACCGCCCCGTGCATCATGCCGTCCGCACCCTCCTTCTCTGTCAGCCTGCACAGCAGCAGAGCAGGCAGGGGCACCATTTGCTGAAAGGCCAAGCACAAACGGAAGCATGAGAGGTGAGCTGACACTGGCCAGCAGGCATGCCCCACCTAAACTGCAGCACCGCGTGCTGCTTGCTGCAGGAAGGGTGGTCGGTAGGCACGTCGGCAACCCGCCGCTCCCGGCCAAACAGGTAGCTGCTCATCCTGCATCCAGGTGGGGGATAATCGCAACAGATGATGAGAGCGGCCGCATGCTCGGTCGCTGACCACAGCATGCAAGCTGCTCCACGTGCCACTGCGCCGCTGCTGCCACCCCAGGCAGCACCTGTGGATGTGCAGCGGGTCGCCAAACGGCTGGCCGTTCTTGAAGACATACAGGCGCCAGCGAGCGGTGGGCTTGCGAGCCTCAGGAGGCTCCTGGTGCACCAGCACCACGCCGCTGCAGCACGGGCAAGAGACAGGAGGCAAGGCAGAGCAAGGCAGCGAGTCAGGTGTTGCGGGCACTGCTGGGAGGGGCATCACCATGCCACACAGGGGGCCTGTCTGGCCCAACAGGCTGCCAGCAGTGCACACCGCCCACATGTCACCATGGGGCCTCCTGCACTGCGGCGCGACCTGTGCTTTGCAGCAGCTGGCGCCAACCAGCTGACTCCAATCAAGCTCCTGCCCCTGCTGGGCCTCACTTGACGCGGTTGGTTTCCGCCGCCAGCGCGCCGCTCAACCCAAACTCGGGCTCAACCTCCTTGTCGGGCGGCGCCTCCTCCTCCTACATACATTCAAACCCATGCCCGGGGGATGGTTTGAAGCATGCTAGGGCAGTCTGGAGCAACGGCACAATGCGTGGGACAAGCTTTGTCCAGCCGCAGTGAAGCACCAAGCTGAACTTTGTCCCACCCACCTGCTCCCCCGGCTTGCCCCACGCCATGTTGCCGCCATCGTCGCCGTCGTCTCGCCGCCGCCGCCTGCAGGGCCATGATACATACTGCAACTTGACCCTGCAAGTTGTGTGTGAGCAACAGCAGCAGCCGCCATGCCGGGCAACGTCTTTCAGAGGTCAGAGGGCTGCCTGCCACACCTGCCGCCGGGGCCTGCTCCTGCCGCCTCTGGGTTGGGGCAGTCTCGCGCAATGTGCCCCTCCTCGCCACACTGCACACACGCAGGCAGAGAGATGTCTCAAGGCCCCAGCTATCATGGCGCAGCTGGGGTGGCAGGTGGTGAATGTGGCGCCTGAAGGCTGATAAGCTGCAAGGCCTTGCTCAGCATGGCACAGCAGCAGACCAAAACTAGCATGCGCAACAGCCGCAGGCCCCACACCAGCAGCAGTGCGGGCAGCTTGCCTTGTAGCAGGGCCCACGGCCACCTCCGCCGGTCGGTGCATGTGGGCAGTCACGCGCCAGGTGCCCCTCCTCGCCGCACTGCATTGTTGCAGCAGCGCAGGACGCAGGCAGCAGCTGCTGTAGGGCACACGCAGGTGCAAACCACCTCGGCAGCGTGCGGTCAGAGCACGGGCCATCATACTTGTAAAGCACTCGACAGCTGCCGGCCTTTTCCCACTTGCCCACCTTGAAGCAGGGCCCCGGCCCCCGGCGTTCGGGTGCCGGCATAGCCCGCTGCTCCCGCTCCCTGCTGCTATCCCGCGGCGGCCGCTCGTCCCGGGGTGCACCCTCGTGCCGGTACCCGCCGCCCTCCCGCCGGTGGTGGGGGCTCCTGCTGCGGCCGCGATAGCTGCCATCGGCACGATGCTCCTTGCGGCGAGGGCTGCGTGGCCGTGCGTCTCGCCGTGGGCTGCGGCTGCGTGGGCTGCGGCTGCGGCTGTGATCATGTCGCTCACGTCGGCTGTCACGCGCCCGCTCCTCTCGCCGGCTGCGCTCCGGCGACCGCCGCCTGTGGCAGAGTAGGACATCGGAGCAGATCTGAAGCTGATATGCAGCATCAAAACCTGGCCAGCACCAGCCAGTTGCAACTTCCTGCAAGCAGGGCGACTGCACACAGGCCAGACGGCAAGCAGCCTGCGATGGCACCTGTCGCGGCTCCGCTCGCGCTGCCGCTCTCGGCTTGGGCTGCGCTCCCGCCTCCTGTCCGGGCTCCTGCTGCGGCTTCTGCACGCGTTGGTGGGGCGGTGGGCATGTTGCCAGCTGCCTGGCGAGCAGGCGGTCGCGACAGACGCAGCGTGCTCACCTTGTGCCGCGCCGCATTGCCCCTGCCGTCATTGAGGCGATGCGAAGGGAGCAGAGCTGGCTGCTGGGGTCCCTAGTTCGCCTGAGCGGCTGCTTGGGCACTGGGCTTGCTAGACAAGGGCGCTGTGCACCCTTCGCAACTCTCGAGCTATTTAAGAAACTGAGGCCAGTCGCTGGAACAGGCCCCACATCTGCAAGATGAACAGTGCCGCTGGCGGCGGCGCCCGACGTGGCGGCCGCAGCGCCGCGCCTTCTCAGCCAATTGGCTGCTTGTGCGCCGCTGGGAACACTTCAGATCGCTATCCATACCTTAATAGTTGTGATTTCTTTTCTGGGGAGTCGCCCTGGTTGTCGCCCAGCGCCTCCCCGTTTTCCAGCTCGCTCATTTCCTGTCGTTTCTATTCCCTGACCCCCTGCTATTGCTTGAAAACCGCCCGAGTTATTGCTGCCTGCTACCAGCACAAGTGCGCTCCCTGCCAGGGCCTCGCTGGGGTGCTGCAGCACAGCCGAGGTAGGCCGTAACGGTCAATTCTATTTCGCCACTATTCAAAGAAATGACTGAATGCTCCAACGGCTGTTGCTCTGATCCACAGGCTTGCAGCAGCACATCAGGGGACAGGCTGTAACAAAGAATGGCGTATTATCGGCCGGAGCCTCACAGGCGGCAGGCTGCAGTCGTCCCGGCCACCGCTGCACTGTTGTTCATCGATGTCCAAGTGTACAATTGCAGCAAGGACGGCGCCATCTATCAATCTCTTACCGAGGAGCAGCGAAATGTGGGTCAACTGCTGCCGCCATGCCAGAGGTCCTGTCCATGCCTTGCCTAAGCATGCCTTGCCTAAGAGCACCTGCATGCCCAACATGCAGAGCGAGGCCACCCGCCACTTTTACGAGCGCGTGGAGCAGTGCAAGCCGCTGTGGTCCAGCTTGCAGCGAGCATGCAGGTGAGCATGCTCTGCAGCTTGCCTGGTGGCAGCACTTGTGCCGGCCCACAGGTAGCTGTAGGCGCCTGACGGTCATGGCTGCCGTCGGGCACGCAAAGTCGGCCGGCCATTTGGTTTGCGGGTGTTGGCTTGATTTGGTTCCTGAACCTAATGCAAAATTAGAATATTGCAGCAGACAGATGCGCTATGGCGCGCCCCAAACAACTTTGCAGGGAGGCAGGGCTGGAGGTGATGTACACGGTGATACAATCTCTCACGGCAGATGGGCGGGACCGGGGGCTCGACTACAAGCTGTCCGGCTTCCACGTGCCGCCGGGCTCTCCAGATGCGGAGGTGCGGGTGGTTGTGGACTGGTTGAGGATGGTATGGCAACGACTGCATGTGCAACGTCTGCTGCAACACCTGCGCTGCATGTGGGTGTTGCCCATCTTAGAGGGCACGCGCTGCTGCTCCAGGTTGCTCCCTGGCCCACATTTGCCCCTTGCACCACAGATGCTGCCATGCATTGCCCCGGGGCCGGACGAGATTGTGCTGCCCAAGACGAGCTCCAGCGTGTTCCAGTCGACCAACATCGACTATCTGCTTCGCAGCCTGGGCATGCGGCAGCTCCTGCTGTGTGGCTGCGTGACCGGTGGGTGCCGGCAACTGGCAGGCACACCTGTGCCGCTGGCCGGCTGCTGCCACAAGTTCGCTAGCTTGCAGCCATCAGGCTCACCACATCCCCATTCCGCTGCCGCAGACCAGTGCGTGGAGCATGCCGTGCGTGATGCCTGTGAGTCTGGGCATGAACTGAAGGCTGGCGCTTACAGCCCGGAGGCCACTAGCCACACTGCGCGCGGTGCAGGGCGCCCAAAGCACCTGCTCCGCCTGCACTGCAGGCGATGCGGGCTACCTGGTGACCCTGGTGACCGATGCGTGCGCAACTTACTCGCGGCAGCGGCATGAGGCAAGCCTGGCGGCTGTGGCCGGCTATTGCCGGCAGCGCACCACCTCCCAGCTGCTGGCGGAGCTGCAGCAGGTGGCGGGGCGGCAGGGCGGGCCGCCAGAGCAAGCAGCCGGGGAGGGTGCACCGTGGCCATAACTTGAGCTGCTTGCCTGCTGCACTCTCAACCTCGATTGCAACTCTAGCTGAACCATTACAGGAGGGGTGGTGCTAGCAGGTGCACATGACTAGTCAACTGCCACTGCGGGCAGCGAGTTTTGCTGCGCTGCTACGCGCCCTGGCCCTGCTGCTGCTGCTTGGCCAGCTCTGCTTTGAGCCGCTGCGAGAAGTCGTCGTTGATGTTGTCATCGTCCCAGTCCTGCACAGGACTCCAGGGCGGGGATGCACATGAATTGCGCAGTCGGAGAAGCTTGCAGGGCCAGGTGGGCAAAGATTGGCAGAGAAGAGTGAAAACTGTTGGCTGGAAGTTATGAACACACTAGCAAGGCAGGCGAGGGGCAAGGCGGAAGGCCAGCGGCACAGCCAGTTGACAGGGGCTTGGCACAGCAGCGGCAAGCAGGAGGGTGGGCAACCATTTCCGGCCAGGCAGCCATGGCGTATACTGCTGCCCGGCTGGTGCACACTGACAAAGGCGACACGAGGCACAGGTGCACAGCAGTGGCACAACACCCGCAGTGCCCGCACCTGCTCCCACAGCGCCTGGTTCTTGGGGTCCTCCTGCCGCGCATCCCAGTCTGCACAGGCCATCGGGTGAACAAACGGTGCGGTTGATGTGCCCAGGAATGCTGTGGATGGCTGCAGGTGATGCGGGACGCAGTCCTCTGCAGCCATGCTGCACCGTAGCAGCCCTGACGAAGCGCCAACTGACTGCAGCGCCCGCCCGTGCGCCACCTCACCCTCCGCCTCAAACTCCTCAAACTCGTCCTCCTCCACAATTTGCTGCTGCTGCTCCGCCTGCTTGGCGGCCTCCTGCGGCGCCGCCATCACTGGAACGGTGGCTGTGCGGGTCGGCGGGCCTGCGGTGGGACCGAGGCGGGAGGGGCGGCAGCGGCCAGTCGCAGGCGTGCAGGCTGGCGGCAGGGGGCGCTGTGGGTTCATCTGCACTCCGGCACGCGAGCCAAGGGCCGGGAGCAGCGGCCCAGCGCACCTCTGGAGGCACGGGCTGGGCGCGGCGCCAAGGGACAAGCCTGCTAGCGATCGCCGATCGTTGGAAGGAGTGATGATCGGAGCAGCGATCGTCCTACAGCACCCTGCGTGCCGCGCGCCCAGCCCGCATTTGTTTCGCTTCATGCCAGCAGGGGCCCTTCCACGCGCGATCGGGTGCCGCGTGCCCATTCCTGGAGACCCCCCGCTGCCCCAGGCCACCCAGCCAGCGCCCCTGCCCTCGAAAACCGGCAAAGCCGTTTCCAGCCGGCCCCTGCTCCGCAAGGACATGCGCAAGGAGCAGGGGGAATGGAGGCGCTGAAGAAGACGTTCACCGGCAAGCGCAGCAGCAGCGAGGCGACCGAGGGCCGGCCAGCGCGCGGCGAGGTGCGGGGCGGCCCTGCGTGGGCAGGGCCGGATCAGGGCTGTCCTGTCGCACGTTCTCCAGCCGGCCACAGCCGCGCGACAGCCCGCAGGCCTCGCCGGACACAGCCCTCCGCCGCCTCCGCCCACCGCACCCTTCCCCCTGTGCCGCAGGCGTCCACCGCCAGCACCAGCCAGCGCGCCGCCGCAGAGGTGCAGCAGCAGTTCAAGGAGCTGACGCTGTCGCCGGCGCAGCGCGAGGGCAAGGAGCCGGTGTTTGAGGGCCGCGTCACCGGTGGGTGCTGCGCCGTCCCGGCGGTTGCCGGGCGGGTGGGGAATAGCATGTGCCGGGTGTGCCTGCAGCCGGCAGCAATCTGCTGTGGCAGGCGAGCTGCCTCACGCTGCATGCTGGGCTGGTGCTGGCGCCTCCTGCTCAGGTGGCGGCGCACCTAGCGCCATGCCCTCGGCTGGGCGTGCGGGGGCATCCCACCGGTTCACACGTGGCCATCCACTTTCATGCCAGCCAGCTTAGGCCCTCGTCGCTGCCAAGCCATGCATGGCAGCCACCCGCCTGAGCAGCATGCGGCCCGCCTCGCCCCTGCAGAGGGCGACCCCAACAACGTGGGCCACGTGATCACCACTGCGGGGGGCAGCGGGCCCAGCAAGCAGGTCATCCGCTACCTCACGGAGCGCGTGGTCGGCAATGGCTCATTCGGTGTCGTGTTCCAGGCCAAGTGCATAGAGACGGGCGAGACGGTGCGTGCCATGGCCTGCCTGCTGCCTGCGCCTGCAGATGGCGCAGCAGTTGTTGGAAAGGCAGCGGGGTCTGCGGCTGCTGGCAGCAGTGCCCGGCGGCCAGACACACGGTGCCTCTGGATTATGTGCTGCTGAGCCTGAGTTCTGTAGCGCTGCTGCTGAGTACCGCTGCCCCCTGCTGCTGTTGCCCATGCAGGTGGCCATCAAGAAGGTGCTGCAGGACAAGCGGTTCAAGAACCGCGAGCTGCAGATCATCCGCATGATGAGCCACCCCAACATTGTGCAGCTGAAGCACTGCTTCTACACCACCACCGAGAAGGATGAGGTGGGAGGCCGGGTCAAGCAGGGCGGCTGTGGGTGCAGCGATGCAGGGCTGAGGAGGCGCATGATGATAGGGTGCCGATGCTGAATGCATCGGCCGTGCGGCAGCTTGGCCCACCCTGCCAACCCTGCACCCCCTGCCCTCCTGCCCAACACCACCTGCCCAGGTGTACCTCAACCTGGTGCTGGAGTATGTGCCCGACACGGTCTACCGCATCAACAAGCACTACACCAAGAACGAGCAGCGCATGCCCATCATCCTAGTCAAGCTGTACACGTACCAGATGCTGCGGGCGCTGGCGCACATCCATAGCGTGGGCGTGTGCCACAGGTGCGTTGCAGGGTGCTGCTGCGCTTGGTTGGCGGGGCTGGCATGCCATTTTGCTGCTGCTTTGGACATGCAATGCCACATGCAGCGATGTCATGCTGACCCGCCGCGCTCTCCAACCCCTGCGCCCTGCCGCAGGGACATCAAGCCGCAAAACCTGCTGGTCAACATCAACACGCACGCGCTGAAGCTGTGCGACTTTGGCTCCGCCAAGACGCTTGTGCGCGGCGAGCCCAACATCTCCTACATCTGCTCGCGCTACTACCGCGCCCCAGAGCTCATCTTTGGCGCCACAGACTACACCTGCGCCATCGATGTGCGCCTGCTGGCCTGCTTGCATGTGTGCTAGACGTGCTGCCTCGCTTGCGTGTGCGCGGTAGTGCTGCATGGTATTGCAACTGGATGAGTTTGGGTGACCAATCTGGACCAGCAGCTTGCAGCACGCCTTGGCACCAGGGCAGCTGATGCATGTTTGCAGCAACCAGCCATCGACCTGCTCCCCGACCTGCCTGCTGCCTGGCCGACGTCTCGCAGGTGTGGAGCGTGGGGTGCGTGATGGCGGAGCTGCTGCTGGGCTCGCCCCTGTTCCCCGGCGAGAGCGGGGTGGACCAGCTGGTGGAGATCATCAAGGTGGGCGAAGCAGTGGGTGGAGATGCACGTGTCAGCTTGTATGTGTCAGCTTGTCCCAGTGCTCTGGGTCACTCGCGCTTTGGCTTTTGGGTTGCATGCACGCGCCAGGTAGAGCTGCAGGCTGTGCTGCGGATGCACCAAGCTGGTGTGGGCTGCTGATGCCCAGCCTACAGCCTGCACGCCAGCTGGTGATGCACCCAATGCTACGGGGCTTGACTCGCTGCACTCTGCTGCTGCTGCGCCTGGCAGGTGCTGGGCACGCCATCGCGGGAGGAGATCCACGCCATGAACCCCAACTACACGGAGTTCAAGTTCCCGCAGGTGGGGCTGCAGCCGTGCAACGAGAGAGAGAGCGGGAATGCAACTGCCATCCTGTGTAGCTGCCGCTGCTGCTGCGGCTGCCGAATAGTCGATGCAGTGGCTTTTGCTGACAGCTGCTGGCTGCCTCATGCTGTCCCCGCCCCAGATCAAGGCACACCCCTGGTCCAAGGTGTTCTCCAAGCGCATGCCGGCGGACGCAGTGGACCTGGTGCGGTCTCTATTGTTTCTGTTGTTCGATTGCACATGCTGCACCCAGCGTGTTGCTCTCTCAGCTCGTCAGTTACGACAGAATTGCGTGTACCACTGGTTCCTGATCCCTGCGCCGGCCGCCTTCCCTCCCCACCCCGCTGCCCGCCTGCAGGTCAGCAAGCTGCTGGTGTACAGCCCCACGCAGCGCTCCACGGCGCTGGAGGCGATGCGGCACTCCTTCTTCGACGAGCTGCGCGACCCCGCGTGCCGGCTCCCCAATGGTGCGGCTCGGCGGCCTGCAGACTATTATTACAGGCCTGGACCTTACCCAGTGGGGAAATGATGCCGAGCCTTCATGGTCGTACCCATGCATTCATGTGTTGATGCTGGCTGCTCCTGCTCTGCCGCAGGCCGGCCGCTGCCGCCGCTCTTCAACTGGCTGCCGAACGAGCTGGCGCAGGCTTCGCCGGAGCTGTATGCGGCGCTGCAGCCAGGAGCGCCAGCAGCAGCAGCAGGCGCGCCACTGTGAGTGCGCTGTAGCCGACTGGCTCCCGCGGTGGCTGCACTTTGCGGCAGTGCACCGTGGCGCTGCCCCTCTCACCAGCCGCCCGCTGCTGCCCAGCTGCGGCCCCCTGACTTGCCACTGGGCTGCCCCGCTGCCCAACCGACCCACTAGGATTACTCGTAGGCCTAGGCACCGCAAACTTCAGCTTTACTCTGCAGCTCCTCTCTTGACAGCTCTTTCTTCTCTGATCACGTCTTACTGTGCTCCCTGTCGCACTCGTCCCCCCTTCGCTTTCGTGCCGCGCGCCGCTGTCGGCTAGGGACCTGTCTGCTTCGCTCCCTCTGCCCACCCGCTTCCCCAAACTCCCTGCTGGCTCTGACACACTTCACCAGCACTTCAATTGTAAATGGGCCAGGCACTGGCAGGCATTCAGCATGATGCATTTGCATGGAGGGGTGGTTTGTCGGCATTGTCCCGCTGCCCCAGGCCACCCAGCCAGCGCCCCTGCCCTCGACAACCGGCAAAGCCGTTTCCAGCCGGCCCCTGCTCCGCAAGGACATGCGCAAGGAGCAGGGGGGATGGAAGCGCTGAAGAAGACGTTCACCGGCAAGCGCAGCAGCAGCGAAGCGACGGAGGGCCGGCCGCATTTGCGCCGGCGCCGCAAGCAGACGAAGCGACGGGAGACGACGCTCATTGGTCTGCGCCTATTCTACTCTGCATCCATGAAGAAGCTCCTCATCCAAGTGGCGAGCGCCACGGGCCACGGGGTGCGGGGAGGGTTGTGAGCGCTTGTGCAGGCGGTGCCGAGCGGGGCCGCCCTTTCAAGTTTAGCACAGGGAGCGCTTGCCTTGTTACTGGCTGTCCAGCCGCCGATGTCGTGTGCTCGTTGCGGCGAGTTCCCGGGCAGCTTGACGCTGTGAGGCCTCCGGCGCGCTTGCAGGTTGCTGACATGCGTCAAGCTTTGGCACCCAGTTGTAGCAACAGCAGTGCCCAGGCTGGCCCTACCGCGGTACCGACGCCGCTGTTGGCCGCCGCTGCCGCGTGCAGGTGCACGCTCTGCTACCCTCAGAGCCGGCCTACACTGTGGTGGAGGTGCCAGGCGCGGAGCATGCGCGCTGCCGGACAGCAGCTGTGCAGCCAGAGGCCACACGGACTGTGTGGCAGGAGACGCTGGAGGTGCGGGCGGGCTGGGATCCTCGCATGTGTCGTGTTGAAGTGCTGCAAGCAGTCCACAGAAGTGCTGCAAGCGTGGCACGAGGTGGAATGCTTGCAATGCTTTTGGCAATCAGGCCTTTCTTGGTAGTCGCCAGATCAGCCCTTGTAGGGAGTTGGGAGGACCCTGCCAGGATGAGCTGCAGCCATGGCCTCATGCCCGCTGCTCTCCCCCCATCTCCATGTCTATCATCCCACGCTGACCGCCCAGTTTGACTACGAGGGCTCCACACCGCGCAAGGTCCATGTCGAGGTACGAGCGGGATGTGCGTGGTTGGCAATGCATGCGTGACCTTCCAATGGCCGGTGGGCCATCCCCAGTCCGACGCCGCGCTCTGGCACCCCTTGCACCCAGAGATATTCACACTTGCCAGCAGGTGCATGGCATGCTGCGAGACGGGGCTGACGACCTAGTGGGGGCTGGGGACCTGGACCTGTGCGAGGTTCTGGAGAGCGGGACGCGCCAGGTCAGCGCTTCCCTGCGGCTCGACCTGTGGGCTGCTGCTCATGATTCGCTCGAGTGCCAGCTCTGTGGCTGCAGCATGGCATTGGCTGCTTTGTGCAAGTGCCCGTCTGATACAATGCCTCATGCTAGTTCATTGAATGCCTGCCACTCTGGGCAGGTGGTGGAGGTGCCGCTGACCAAGGCCGGCCGCGAGTTGGGGCAACTGGAGCTGTGCATACAGGTGCGCAGGGCTAGCAGGCGCTGGGGCATAGCCAGCTTTTGGAGCGGCGTTTGGCGCTTCTGTTGCTTGTGGTATACCGTCATGACGTGCGTGTAGCATATCGTCATGGCGTGCCCTTCTGCTGCCTCAATGAAATGCTGCAGCACCAGGCGATGCCGGAAGCGAAGTGATGGAGTAGGGCACAACTATGCACATGTCGACAACGAACCAAGGCATGATTGATTTGATCAATTTGCCACAGCTGCGGCCGGGCAAACAACCGGCCTGATGCATTCTGCTCCACTGGTGATGTACAACACTTGCAGCCATGTAATTTTGCAGTGATCAGAGGATCATCATCAACCTGTTGAGCAGGCAGCAGCGAGAGTGAGCAAACGAAAAAACTAACATGGGCAAGCCAGGAAAGCAGCCAAACAGCAGGTTGGGGTGGTCAGTCAGTCAGGAGGCCAGCGAAAGCTTAGGCTGCAGCCTCCAGCAGCTCACGCCGCCGGCGCTTGCACCGCCGGTTGATGGTGGGCGCCGCAGGCGCAGCGGCAGCCGCAAGCGCGACCGCGCCAGCCGCCTCCGCCTCATCGCCAGACGAAGCGCTTGCGCTCATGGATGCAGATGCCAGGCTGGCGGCCGCGCCATTCTCGCCCGCCGCGGCGGTGGCGGCAGCTGCGGCGCCGTTTTGGGCGGCGGCCGCGTCCCCGGTATCCAGGCTGGCCACGCTTTCAGCCACTGTGCCTGTGCGCCGCGCCTTGCCCAGCTCAATGGGACCCAGGTCGTACTCAGCCAGGTTTGCACCTGCGAGGCAGAAGTCAATAGCATGCGGCGTGGCATTGAGTTCTACTCATGGGTTGGCGCCACATATCACATCTCGGCTCTCGTCAGCCAGAGAGCGTAGGGCAAGCTGCCGAGGCGTAGCGGGGCGCGCATGCATCCACATGCACATCCATCCGCAGCCAGGCGCCGACTCCACGCACCGCCCAGCTTCTTCAGGTAGATCTGCTGCGCCGCCGTGAACACCGTGTTGGCAAAGTAGTAGAGCGACAGCCCGCTGGGCACGTTGAGCGCAAACCAGCCAATCATGAGCGGCAGCACCCTGTGGGAATATGGGGGCAGAACAACCCGCGGGTTGGTGCTGGGTGCAGCTGGTCTTGCTGCCATGGCCGGAGCGCTGCAAAACGCACTGTCACCAACAGACCTGCAGATTGGAGCATGCACAGCTCGCACAAGGGTGTGCCTCCAACTGAACCAACAACCCCTGCAAGCCCTCAGCCTGCCAGTCTGCGCCTCACTTGACGAGGTTCTGCGAGAACTTGGCGGCGTCGCTGTCATCCGTCTGCGGCGGCTGCACAATGGCGTTGGAGATGTACTGCGGGCAGCGGCGGCAGGGTCGGGGAGGAGAGGGGCTTGAGAAGGGGAGGAGATGCACCAACCACTCAGGAGCATGCAACCTGTGGGGAGGCCACAGGAGGAGTGCGGGTACAGCTGGCCAACTCCGCAGTCAGCAAGCGGCATCTCCCTTGCCATGCCTGATGCACCGCTCGCTGGCGCCCCTGCTTGCCTGCGCGATGACCAGTGCGACGGGCAGGGCCAGGTAGCGGGAAGCCATGTCCCAGCCGATGGGCGGCGCGCCGTCCACAAAGGGGAAGAGCCAGGCGGTGCCTGCCCCCGCCTTCTGGGCTGCCACCGAGGTGGGGCCTGCCAGCGAGGGGATCCAGTAGAAGGCTGCGGGCAAGAGGGGCAGAATGGGGGCGGAGTTGCAGAGGATGACAGGAGCGGTCGAGTTTGCGAATTGGTGGGTCAGGTCGACTCCGCGGCCCCTTGTCTGGCATCAGCGTCACGGACTGGCGCCACCCACGAGTTGCCAGCTGCCTGCACCACACACTTGCAGCCTGTACATTACTCCACGGCAGGCAGGTCAACTGCTGGTGGGGACTCAATTCCCCGCACAGCGGCTGACATGGGCGGCCAGGCGCCGCCCTGTTGCTGTGGCCCTCTTACCCGCGGAGCCGGCCTCCTCCTGGGACGCAAAGTCCGAGAGTGAGCGGAAGAGGCCAATGAAGATGGGGATGGTGGCCAGCGAGGGCAGGCAGCCTGCGGGGTGGGAAGCGGACAGGGGAGTGGGGGCGGTCAGCAGGGCTGCTGCATGTCATGCTGCCGCCCGGTGGGCTGCGCGGCCCCTTGCCGGTATGCCAGGCCAGTACGTCGCAGCACCTTCCAACCGCCGTTCATGGCAAGAGTCGCAGCTGCAGGGCCAGGCACAGGCTCAGCTGCTCCTGCCACAGCCCTCCCGGGCCCAGGCTCAGCCCTCACCCGCCAGCGGGTCGACGCCAGCCTTGTCATACAGCGCCTGCGTCTCGCGCGTAATGGCGTCCTTGTTCTCGCCGTACTGCGGGGAGGCGAGGATGAGAAAGGATGCTGATGGCCAGCTGGGGCATGCCAGGCAGAACTGTTGGGCTGCTGCAAAGAGAGCATTGACAAGGCTTCCGCTGGGCAGTGAGGGACGCACAGAACAGAGCGAGCGTACCTGCATTGAAATCAAGTGTAAGTCGGCCTGCAACGGCTGCGAGCGGCCCAACCACTGCACCCAGCCCCTCCCACCTGCGCCTTGATGGCATCGATTTGCGGCTTCAGCTTCTGGATGTTGAGCGCGCTCTCAACCTGCGAGGTTGGTGGGGGTGGTGGGGGCATTCAGCAGGGTGCGTGATGAGGGCAGAAAGTGGCGTGATGTCCATCAACGGCCAGCAGACGGCACGTGCCACCCCACCCCTCTAGCCAAGCACAGCCCAGCGGGCGTGGCGGCACCACCAAACCCGCAAAGCCGCTTGCCTGCTTCTTGGTGAGCGGGAAGGTGGCCAGCTTGATGACGGCGGTCAGCGCCACGATGGACCAGCCGTACGAGTAGGGCACGTTCAGCTTCTTCAGGCCGTCCTGCACAGATGCAGCGGGCAGAAGGGGCGGGGCTGGGGTGAGGAAGGTCCACAACGGGACGAGGGATAAGCGGAAGGCGAGGGCACGAAGCTGTGGCCTGCTGACCAGCGCTGCTGCCAGTGTGTGCAGGGAACTAAAAAACAGTTGCCCACGGCCTGCACCTCGATGAAGGTCAGCACCGTCTCCAGCGCCGTCACCAGCGGCTGCAGCCAGCCATTGTCCTTCTTGGCCGGCTCGGCAGCGGCCGCCGCCGCATCCGCCAGGTCAGCAATGCGCTGGGCCGCCGCATCCCCCAGCGCCAGCAGCTGTGCCAGTGTGTCATGTGCCACGCCCGGGTGGGATGCAAGGCCTGCCAGCTGGTGGGCGGCCGCCGCCGGCAGGTGCGCCAGGTGTGGCAGGGACGCCTGCAGGCTGCCGGCCGCCGCAGGGAGGTCCAGCTCGCCAAGGAGTGCACAGGTCCGCAGCTGCCGCCTGCAGAAGAAAGGAGCATTGTTAAATGCGATTGAGCAACTTGAAGGGAGCTCGCGAAACAGCCACCAGCATCTGGATGGCGGCGGCGCGCCAGCGGCGGCGGCAACGGGGGGCACCCCCTCCCGCACCTGCCGGCTCGCCCTGCGCGACGCGCTGGAAGAACCAGTCTGCTGTGCACCGGCTGAGCCGCCTCCAGCCGCCGCCCGCTGCAGCAGGGCTCTCCCAGCCCCCTGGCCACCGCTGCTGCGCACTGCATGTCTCAGCGCGGTTTGTCGAGCTGGAAATAAGCTAGCAATGTGCTTTGGAGCTTAAAATGAGCAGCCGAAAGCTCGCCAGGCAGCCAAGGAGAGCGCTAAGGTATGGGTCGTGCACCGGCAGGCGCCTGACGACCTGCGGTCTCTGCTCGGCAAGTGTACAACCAAGTAGCAATGTGTTGAGGCTTGCACAGCAAACATATCTCGTGCCAGCCATCCTGATGGCGCTCTTCTCATGAGGCCGCACGAGGTGCACATTTCACGCAGTGCGTCCCTCCTCGGTGTCGACGGATCGCGGGGGTCATTTGGCAACCTCGATTGCGCCGTGCCAACCTCCCTGCCTTCGTTTGCAAAATGGCAACCCTTCCACGGATGCCGGCCTCTCCGCTTGCCAGCAGATCGCAGGCAATATGCGCTGTGCGCTCAGCCCAGCAGCCGCCCCAAAGGCAGCGCCGGCGCGCCGCCGCCACCGCTGCTGCACTGCCGTCGCAGGCCACTGCTGCCGCCCTTGCAGACGTGCTCTTGAGTGCCGGCGAGCTACAGCCCTGGGTGCTGCCCGCCGCCGGGCTGGGAGTGGCTGCCGCAGGGTGAGCAAACGGGTGGGTGCGGACCCTGATGCGTTATGCACAGTGATGCCGTCTTGCTGGCCGCTCCAGCTTAAGCCCCCCGCTCGAGTCCAAACAGTGTCTGCCTGATCCCTGCAGCATTGCGGCGCTGCGGCTCAGCACCTACAGCCAGCTAGAGTACATCACTGCAGCCATGCTGGCGCGGCATGTCAAGGCGGGCGGCGCCCGCGTGCTGCAGGTGGGTCGGCGCTCTCGGCGCTGGGGCTGCTGCATCAGTCGTTGCCGTTCTTCGCCACACCACTCTTTGCCAGCCTTGACGCAACCCCGTGTGCAGCTGGGCGGCTCCACGCGCGACATCTTCTACTATCCGGCAGGCACTGTCCAAGTGACAGTGGGCGGGCCCGAAGTCTCGGCAGGTGCATGCTGCTGGTGCTCTCGCTGCCCACCTGCAAGCGGGGTTGCTGCGGTGTGCATCTGCATGCGATTGCGGGCTGCTCTGAGGACCAGAAGGAGAACAACACCAAGCAGTGCATGCCCCCTCGTAGGCCCACAGGGTGAGCAACTATGCATAACTATGCATTCTCTCTGCCATTCTGCGCCCATGCGCAGGCCTTTGGGAGCAGGCGGGCATGCAGGCCAAGGTGCCGGTGCAAGCGGTGAAGGCTGAGCCGCAGGCAAGCAGCTGGGTGGTGGGGCCTGGGCAAGTGGCGAGGGCAGTGTTTGCATGAGCAGACTGCCAAATGCTTTGGCAGGGCTCACACCATCTTGCCAAACTCTGATGCCAACCCGCTCCATTTGCCCACCTGTGCCCATGCGCAGAAGGTGCTTTCATCGCAGGCGGGCAGCACAGCCGACTCGATCGTGCTGCTCAACCAGCTGCAGCAGTGGGGGGACATGCAGCAGCTGCTGTCACAGGCAAAGCAGAATGAGAGGACTTGCTGGGCTGCTGCTCATTCCTGGCTTGCAGTCGCTGCATGTTGCCACGCTGCTGTATTTCTTGCTGGCCATCCACGCCATCCACATCACTTCACCTTTCAACTGTGCCAGATCAAGTTGTTTGTCCGCTCCCCCTCTCATGCCATGCAGGTGTACCGTGTGCTCAAACCCGGCGGCACGCTTATCTTTGTGCAGCGGCTGCAGGGCGGTCCGCTGCAGCCGCTGCTTGGGGGCTCCGCTGGTGCAGTGGGTGCGTGTGTGCGCCAAGGCAGGGTGGCAAGCCGCGTGGTCGGGTTGTGTGCTGCGATCGCTTGGCAGCTGCCTGCTGCTACTGTGCAGTAATTTGTCCCACCCACATGCACGCTCCTTGCCTGGCTTGACGCCCACCCACCCGCCTGCCTTCCTCCCTTGCCTTCCACAGACCCCACGCTGATCGACCAGATCCAGGATTACGTAGGCTGGGACTTTGTGCAGGTGGATGCCGCACTGCGTGGCTCCGACCTGCACGCTGTGGGCGTTGCAGTCAAGCCGCTGGCCGCGGCGGGGAGCGGCAGCACGTCAGCAACAGGTTCGGTGGACGCTGCGGCATTTGAGGCGGTCATGCGGCGCGGCAAGGGCAAGCGGCAGCAGCAGCAGACGGGCGGCTTCCAGCAAAAGTCGTAATGTGATCACGCTTTATGTAATGCTTGCCTAAACTTGAAAGGAACGGCCTGAAACGCTGAAGGGACTAAGGCAGGCGCAGAGAATGGAAGGTAAAGCCTCTGTGGCGGACGCATGGTGCGGGAGATCAGCAGGCATCCTTGGAACGTCCTGCCTCCGCCCTGGTCAGCCCACTACTACTGTTGGCATGTGTTCAGTGGCTGTGGCGCCTTTGGCCATGACTGGTGGCCATTTTTACAGACAGAAACGGGAAGACAATGGGCATCTGCGCTGGAACAAACTGTCAAAACAGCCCAAGGGACAGGCATCAAGCTGCAGCAGAGCGCTGCTACTACCACAGGCTTGCTGTTTGCTGCACTGCAGGCCCACCGTCACTGGCACTGCCGCTGCCCTCACTGCTGTGCCTTCTCCGCAGAACCGTAGACAGCCTGCACGTTGGCTGGCTGCAGGAAGGCAGGCAGCGCAGCAGGGGCCGCCGGCTGCTCAGCCACCTTGTCAGCAGGCTTGTCTGCCGGCGCAGCAGGAGCGGTGCCAAAGCCAATCATCGTCTCGCCGCCTGCGTTTGGGCAGTTGCAACAGCCAGTCAGCTGCCAAGAATTCATCACTGTGCCTCAGCATGGAGTTACGAAGCACCCTCGTGCTGAAGAACCCTGCTCAGCCAGCCAGCTGACCATGTAGTCACCCGCCCTAGGAGTCTCTTCCATCCCCCAGCATCCCAGGTTGCGCTAACCATCACCCATCAGGTCCTCCAGGCTCCGCTTTTTCTTGGCAGCTGGCTCGCCCCCCGGCGCGCCGCACGCGCCTGCCGCAGGTGCCGCCGCCGGCACGTTTGTCTGCAAGCAAGCAGCAGCCGGGTGGAGAAGCGTTTGACCGGAGCCAGCAGGGTTCATGTGCATGCAGTTGCCTGACACACCTGTAATCAAGCGCGCCAAAATGTGTTCCATGGGTGGCTTCCAGCTGCAACGCCTCATCGCTCCGCAGCAACTGGCCTCAGCATGCTACCCGCACATGCCCCCAAGGCTCTCAAACACACGCCTGCACCGCCCATGGCAGCCCGCACCTGCACGGGCTGCAGGTTGATGCGCTTGGTGCCGCGTCCAACCACTCCCAAGTTCTTCACTGCCGCCCCGCCGCCGCTGGCAGAGTCAAAGCCGCCCTCGCCCTCGGCCTGTGCCGATGCAGCCGCCTGCTGCGGAGCTGCTGCCGCTGCCTGCTGCTGCTGCCCGCCACCCAGGGCGCCCATGGCCTGGGCAAACACGCCCTGCAGAGCACACACAGTGGGGCAGCACATTTGCCAGCTGCACATGAGGCGGCTTCCCCAGCGTTCCCAGGGCAGATGGCAGCAGGCACTGCCCACCGGCCGAAGCAGCCGCAGCTCTGAGCAGGAACAGGCAATGTCAAGGCTGCAGCTCTCCACGGTAAAGCTGGCGCCAACTCGCTTACCTTGATCATGTTCTTCTCGTTCACGTCCTGCTTGATCAGATCCTGCGGCAGCACAAGCACAGACCAGGAAAGCCAGGTGCTCAGCCCAGCAACCCTGTCACTGCAGCTCCGCCTGCGCAACGGCACGAATGCGGCAGCAGCGGCTGGCAAGCTGAGGTGGCGCTTGATGGTGTTGCACTAAATGCAGCCAGCCAGGTACCAACCCACCCGCCCACCCACCTCCAGCTCAGCCACCTTCTCCTTCAAGTCGTCCTGCAGCGCCGCCACCTCCTCGCTCTCTGCAGGCGGCACCAGCATAGCGAGTGGATCAGCTGTGGGTGTGAGGCGGGGCCAGGGCACATGCGCTGGCATGGCAGTAGCGGCCCTTCCGTGGCCCAGCAAGAAGCACACCTGCCGTGAGCTTGTCGGCATCGTCGCCCTCAGCTGGTGCTGCAATGCGCGCCAGCAGCGCCGCCCGCCGCTTGGCCAAGCAGTCCAGCGCAGCCTGCGTGTGGACGCAACAGTGTGGAGCTGCATGTGAACCAGCCTATGCCCTCCTTCTGCTGGCCTGCCTGCTGCCATCAAAACCAACAGCTGCACCGCTGCTGCAATCAGCCTTGTTCTACTGCCACAGGCCAGCCTGCGCCAAGCTTTCATAGCCCACCTGTACCGCCGGCAGCGCCTTGGTCAGCTCGCCGCTGAACTGCAGCGCGCAGCAGCGCTTGTACTGCACCTCTGCGATCCGGCGGTCGTCGTCCTGCGCAAATTTGGGGGAGCGGAGCAGGGTCAAGAGGGATGAGGAGCCGGAATGACCTAGGAAGCACATAATGATGTATGGCCCTGCAGTGCGGCAGGCAGAGGCGGTGTGGCGCAGAGGGACAGCGCGCTTTCTGAGCAACCTCAAAACCAGTGGCTGAACCAGGAGCGCGCAGCACCTGCACAAACTTGGCGAGGTAGGCCAGGCTGGCGTCCAGCTCAGCCAGCGCTGTGGCAAAGTCGTCGCTCTCCATGGCCACATCGCCCAGCAGGCCGTGCACGTCTGGGGGGTCAGGGCAGGGCAGGGGGAGCAAGGAGTTGTTTGGTGGGCAGGCAAAGGCAGGATGAGGCGAAGTAACTGCTGCAGCTGTGCACATGCAAGACGTCCGACAGCGTGGCAGCCACCACCCGCCGCCACGGCCCACCCACCCGCCAGCTGCTGCGCATGGCTGTCCGCGTCCTTGGCCCAAATGACTTTGGCCGTCTCCAGGTTCTCCCAGGCCAGCTGCAGGTCGCCCTCGGCGCCCGCTGCGCAGGGGGCGCAAGCGTGGGGCAGGCAGGCGCCGATCCATGAGAGCCAGACGGCAGGCAGGTGCAGCAGGCACGGTGCAATGGCAGTGGCAGTGGCAGAACATGGCGCAGCCAGCTAAGAGGCCACGTCATCAGCGGCTGTCCTGCAGCAAAGACAGCAGAGAGCGCACCGCAAAGCCGGCAGCAGCAGTAGGGGCACTCACACTCCTCTCCCTCCTCTCCCTCCTCCTCGCCACTCGCAGAGGCTGCCGGCGCCTTGCCCTTGTCACCGCTGTTCTCCTTATCGTCTGCTGGGCAGTGCCGCAAGGGAGGTGCATGTCAGCCGACGCGCAAAGGGTCACGTAGGGGGTCACACAGCTTAAATGCAATACTTCGACGCACCTCTCCCCCAGCAGCCAGCCGCTGCAGCCGCGCACCTGCTTCACCGTCCTCCGGGGCATCATCGTCGTCGGCAGCGTCGGCCACGCCCGCACCAAACACATCGGCCGAGTCCTGCGCCTGATACAGCAGTGCGGCGCCGTAGCGGTAGTACGCGGACGCGCACTCCGGCGCCAGCTCTGCACTCAGGAGGAGCAAGTGGAGCGTGAACCGATGGCTGAGCACATCTGGACTACGTAGGTTGGTAGCAAGAACTGCAGCGCGAACAGCTCAACATGGGCAGGTCGCACCTCCATAGTGCTCTGTCCGGACTTGCAGCACCTCAGCAAACAGCTGCACAGCCTGCTCCAGGTCATTGGTCTGCAGGGGTGGCACGGGCCAGCAGTAAGGGGCCGGGCCGAGGCCCAATGCAGATTGCAACGGGCCCACCGCGGCGGCGGCTGGCTGGGCCCAGGGTGAGGCAGCAACCCGTTCTGCACGCTGCCCCTACCCTGATGCACTGGATGCCGCGCTCAAACTTGCGCTCCGCGTCCTGCAGCGCCTCGGGCGACGCCTTGCCGGTGCCGGCACCGCTGGGGCCCGCCTCGTCGGCCATTTGGACGTTCAAACGCCTCCAGCCGAATGCAAAATACGATCGGAGCACCCAGCTGCCGTCGGTATGCGCGTGCACGGGACGCAGCTGCGGCTAGTGTTTGAGTTGCCTGTCGCTCGGTTGCTTCGTGTGGGTAGAGGGTGCACCTTTGCGAAGCAGGACAGGGGCGCCCTTGCTGCCTGCGGCCCACCTGCTGCCCGCTCGAAAATGAGCGGGCCCATGCAGGCGAAGGACAGCAATGCGCCCACCGCCCCCTAGTCATCTGAACACCGTGAGCATTGCTGGTGGTGCAGGAAAAGGCCGGGCCCACCACAGGCTCTCCCACCGCCACTTCTCGCCGCACGGCTCTGCAGCCCTAAACAGCACGAGCAGCGTGAATTGGCACAACAAGCAACAAGCTGGGTATTGGGCTGGGGCCCGATGGCGTGCTACCTAACGCAGTCCACCCACCCACGCAGCCTCCTGGCGGCTGGGCAGCGCTCGCGGCTAGCAGCTGCATCCCCGGCACTCGTGGCATCACACTGGAACCGGCAGCCGGCGAGCAGCAGGTGTAGGAGGCGGGCGGCGCCGCTGCTGCCAGCAGCCGCCGCCAGCGGCAGCGGCACCAACGCCAGCAGCTGGGAGGCAAGCAGCGGCAGCAGTGCAGATGGCGCGGAGCCCAGCAGCAATGGCAGCAGTGGCTCGGTGTCCATGCGGCCGCTGGAGCCCAGCAGCAGCACCGCGGAAGGCAGCAGCACAGCCAAGGGCAGCAGCAGCGGGCGGCCACCCAAGCCGCCGCCGCGGCCATGGCCCTCGGGGCGCTTTGCCTGGCTGGCTGAGGCGCTGCAGGGGCTGAGAGGCCCTGCCACGCTGCGCCGCATCATCACTGTGCTGTTCATGTTTGGCTTGGGCTCCGCGCTGAGCCTGGCGTCCAGCCGGGGCCGCTGCGCTGGCCCGCAGGAGGTGAGCTGCGGCCGAGGCTGTGAGAAGAAGGGGCCTGAGCTTGGGTTGCGCTCTGATGCTGGCAGGCACCGTGGTAATGTATTGGCCTAGTATTGCTTTTGGTCATATTGCACAGGTCTGCAAGACGCACCGGCTGCCGCGCATGCCCTTTATGACCTTCACATGTGACTCCCTGCCTTCCGACACACACTGCTCCGCCGCAGCTCATGTACAGCGAGTTCCTGGCGCTGGTGCGCTCCGGCAATGTGCGCGCGTGCCGATTTGAGGAGAGCAGCAGCCGCATCACCTTTGACCTGCGGCCGCACAGCAGCGTGGCGGCGGCCCTGGAGCCGCGCGCAACGCAGGTCGCAGGTGGGCAAAGCGGAGACCATAAGCGGGATGGAGCGGGGTTTGGAATGGGGTTTGTGGTGCGAGTCGTTCTGCAGCTGGCTTTAGGGTTCTTCATGCAGCTTGCGTCCCTCTCTACCATGCTTGGTCTTACCTTGCTCGGGCGGTTGCGCATTCGAATGCAACTGTGTATCACATGTGCGTTGCACATGCCCATTCCTGCTGCTGCAGTGAGCGACTCATCAGCAGCGCCCAGCACGGCGGCAGTGGTTACGGTACACGGCAGCGGCCCCACGCCGCGCCAATTCTACACCAAGCGCCCCACTTTTGACACGCAGCTCATACCCACCCTCATGGCGGCGGGTGTTGAGTTTGGCATGCTCAAGCAGAGCGTGACAGCCGTGCTCGTCAGGTGAATGGTGCCAGCCACGCTGCAGACAGGGCGCCTTGTGGCATGACTTCTCTTTGATACAGCAACAAGATGCGAACTGCAGAGCTAGGCGATCCGGCTGGCCCGTGTTGCTGACCCCTTGCCTCGTGCTGGGTCTGCTTCCAGCATGCCTGCTCTTACAGTTAAGCGCCCCTGCCTGCTGGCTGCAGGGTGCTGGGCTCGGCGTTGCTGCTGTGGATCCCGCTGATGCCGCTCTTCTTTGTGCTGCGAGGCTTCATCCGCAGCCAGGCAGGCAACTCAAAGTGAGCTGCAGCCACCCCTGCCTTGGTGAAGCGGCCGCTGCCGGCGCTGCATCTGCGCGGAGGTTATTTCATCTGAGCTTGGCTCTCTGCGCAAGTGTGTGGCCCCTGGCATGTTACTGCATCGCGTCTCACCCAGCCCCTCGTGCTTCCTGCCTGGCTCTTACGGCAGGAAGCGCAAGCCGAGCCTGAGCGGCAGCGAGGTGCCCACCACCACGTTTGCTGACGTGGCGGGCATGGAGAGCGCCAAGCGGGAGCTGGCCGAGGTGGGCTGCCCGGCTGGGGCACGAGGAGGGCAGGGGCGCCTGCCGCTGGCTTGGGCCATGCGGGCTTGAGTGCGCACTGCGGGTGTGGCGAAAGCACCATGTGCAATGTGCGCTATTCCAGCCACCATCTGCATCCTTGTGCTGCCATGCTTGCCACACCTGGCTGCCCTCCCCACCAATAAACTTTGCAGTGTGTGGCGTGCCTGAAGAACAGCAGCAAGTTTGCGCGGCTGGGCGCCAAGATGCCGTCGGGCGTGCTGTTGTCGGGGCCACCTGGTGAGTTGCGGCGGCCACGCTGTGCTGTGTGGGCAGAGCGCGCCGAGGCATGCTGCTGCTGTGGGACCCAGCATGGCGTGCGTACATAAACCCACTGTGCCCACATGTCTCAAACAGGCTGCCATTGCGCCTGCAGCAGTGTGCCTGCTGCAGTGCCGTGTCCCAGCAGCCACACCACGCCCTCCCTGCAGGCACGGGCAAGACGCTGCTGGCGCGCGCGGTGGCGGGGGAGGCGGGCGTCCCCTTCTTTGCCGTCTCTGCCTCGGAGTTTGTGGAGCTGTTTGTGGGGCGCGGAGCAGCGCGCATCAGGTGCGGGCCAGCCCTTGTTTGCAAGCAGGCTGCTCCTGTGCCTCTAACTGCGCTTGCAAGCATGCAGGAGGCGCTGTGCAAGCAGGGCCTGCCGGGCCTGCGCTCACCAGTGCTGTATGACGGTAGCTGACCTGCCCACACCGCCGCGTGCAGGGAGCTGTTTGCGGAGGCGCGCAAAAAGGCGCCGTGCGTGGTGTTTGTGGACGAGCTGGATGCTGTGGGTGAGCGGCAGTGGTGGCTAGAGTGCTCGTATTTGCATGCCTGCATGGAGCAGGGGAAGGGCAAGGGGAGACTTGCTGCACGTTGGTATGCATCGGCACTGATTGGCAGCATGGCCCACCCTCAGCATCCTCCTTGGGCGCATGGCGTCCGTTGTTGTCATCTGCCGCTGTTTATCAAAGGCAAAAGCTCTGCCTCCCTGCTCCCGCAGGCGGTAAGCGCGGCATCGGCCTCAACGAGGAGCGCGACCAGACGCTGAACCAGCTGCTCACGGGTGTGTAGGGTTTTGGACATGCACCATCGCCTGCAGCAGGCGCCTGCATGTTCAGGGCAGCGGGCGCACCACACGCAGCGCCACTTGTGTTTGCGCTGCGCACGCCTGCTGGTTGCTGCTCTGCTCCTCTCCACACATGCTGCCTGGTGTGCCCCTCCCACCAGAGCTGGACGGCTTCGAGGGGCGGCCAGGCGTGCTGCTGCTGGCGGCCACCAACCGGCCAGATGTGCTGGATGCGGCGCTGCTGCGTCCCGGCCGCCTGTCGCGCAAGGTGGGCAATGCCCTGGCGTGGAGGCTGTGCATGTGGCCCTGCTCTGCTCCTTGCAGTGCCGGCAATCAGCGAGTGTCATGCCACCTGGCATGCCCTGTGTGCGGTCCTACGGCCCCACTCACATAGTCCGCCGTGTCTGCCCTACCGTGGCTGCCACACCCAATTGTTCAACCATCACCCCCACCTGCACTCCTGCGCAGGTGGTGGTGCCGCTGCCGGACGAGGAGGCGCGGGCGGCCATCCTGGCGGTGCACCTGCGCCGCGTGCCGCTGGCCTCCCAGCACGACCGCGACCTGGCGTGTGAGGCGGTGGCCAAAATCACCGCAGGTGCGATCAGGGGCATGCTGTGGGTGCCTGGTGGGTTGACGTGAGGCAGACGCATGTGTGGGCTGGTGTCTCCTGTTTCCTAGCCGCTCGCTGCAGGCGGCTTGGCGCCACCTCGCCTGTAGGCAGAGGCTGCAAGTCCAGGGAGCCTGACACCACCACCGTCTGGCTGTTCCTGGGCGCAGGCTTCAGCGGCGCCGACCTGGCCAACGTGGTGAATGAGGCGGCCTTCCTGGCTGCGCGCTCCGCCACCGATGCCGTGGGGCTGCCGGAGCTGGTGGAGGCGGTGCAGCGCACGCGGTGAGCACACACCTGCTGGGTGGGAGGGGCGCTTGCTGCTGGTGGCTCGGGCTGCCATAGTCTTGTGAGTCCCTTTACGCTGCATGTAGATCTTGCATTGTGATGCGCCGTGGCATTCCGTGATACAGTTGTGTGGTGGCTGACGCATCTGTCCCCCCGCTTTCTGGCCCCAGATTCGGCGTCAACGGCGGCAGCGGGCTGGGTGCTGGGCTGGGCCTGCCGCAGCGCCTGCGCGGCTGGCTGGTGGACGCCATGAGCAGCGGCAAGCGGGTGCAGATGTCGCCCTATGGCAGCTGAGGCCGGGGCCGGCTCGATGCTAGCTTACATTGAAGCTTGCAGAGCCCTCCGTCTGACACGCCATGAATAATTCATTGATGAGACATAATGAACAGCAGTTGCATCCGTCTTCTGTTGTACAGCATTGCTGCATTTGTTCATCCCTTTCTTCGCCACTGCTTCTCTAGTTGGTCATTCCCAACGCAGCTTTCGACTATACCCATATCAGAGGGTTGAAAACCTTTCACAAGCAGTGCAGCGGGGCTCTTGCCACGTTACAAGCCGTGATCGTGCCAGAGCTGCGCGGCGGCGCGGTGCAGCCAGCAGTGCCGTTCAGCGAGCACGTCCAGATCGGATGCGTACCCGCCGCCCACGTACCCTGCTGTTGGCACACCCATGCCAAGGCAGCTGTCCAATACCTGGGCAGGGGTGGTGGGTACGGTCTCAAGCCTGTGGCACCTTGGAAGCAGCACAGCACACAGCACACGTGATAGCTGAAAGCTCCGCGTCACGAGGCAACAGAGCCAGAGACATGGCACGTGCGAAGCATATTTAAACCCCACCATGCCCAGCCTCTATGTGCATCGCCACCCACCAGCAGCTCGCGGCGGCGCAGGCCATCGTCACTCAGCGCTAGCCGGCCCAGCGCGTCCCCCGCATGGGGGTCCACTCCCGCATCGTAGAGCACAAGGTCGGGCCTAAACTCTTGTAGCACTCCAGTCAGCACCTCCGCAACTACCCTGCAAGGTAATGGCATGCGGCAGCAAGCAGTGTACGCGGTTGGGCAAGCTGGGAGGGACAGGCTGGCGGGCTAGGTGGGTGTGTCACTAGCATGTGCAAATCGCCCCAAGCGGTACCCCAAGCGTCCAGCCAGCTCACCGCAGGTACTCAGCATCAGCAGTGCCGTCGGGCAGCGCAATATCCAGGTGGCTGCTCTGCTTGCGGGCCGGAAAGTTGCGCTCGGCATGCACGCTCAGTGTGAACACGTCCTGGCGGCCGCTGAAGATGTGCGCAGTGCCGTCTCCCTGCGAGCACGCAAGAAGTGTGCAGGATCAGGCAGCTGCCACAAGCAAACTGGCTCCTCTATGTCCCATGAGACCCGTCTCCAGATCAGCCCCCATTCTTCCTCCCTGCTCCCCTTCCCCCCTCCCCCAACCTTCCCACCTGGTGAACGTCCAAGTCGAGGATGAGCACTCGCTGCACCCGCCCCTGGCGCAGCAGCAGCTCCGCGGTGACAGCCAGGTCGTTGAGGATGCAGAACCCGGAGCCATAGTCGCGGAATGCGTGGTGCGTGCCTGCAGTGGCAGGGAGGGGTCATGTTGCAGTTCAGTCTGGGTCACACCGTGCCCAGTGCAATTGCCTTTGGTTTGGATCACATACGCAGCAGCTGGGCCGCATACGCCTGACTGCTTACCTCCCGCTGTGTTGCAGGCCAGCCCATGCGCAAGCGCCAGCTCAGCCGTCAGGAGCGTGCCCGCTACCTCGGCTAGCGTGCGGTCGATCAAGACATGGCTGCGGGTGGTTTCTCCAAATCCTATCCGCCGCATGCGCTGCTCATCTGAGTAGGCAGGGGCGGCAGGGGCGGTTGCTTGTGTGGCAGCGAGTACGCACCATGCAAAGCCAATGACGGGAGGGCACTAGCAGCAGGCTGGATCTCGCGACAGCGCCGCCCATAAATACCTCACCTAGGCTGCCGCTGCAGAAAGCCTCGACATACTCGGTATCATGCACCATGCAGAGCAGGTCCCGTGATGGCAGCGATGGTGGCACATGAACCTGCCGCGGTACCACCGTGCCCTCAGCCAGCAGTTGGTCGTAGATGCGCCCAAACACTTGCTGCAGGCAGCGGAGATGGTGGATGTGTTGACATCAGTGCGGGCTCGTTGCGAGCAAAAGGGAGTGTTGCAGCAGCGCACCCGTAACTGCTGCGCACCATAGGGAATCGATGGCCAGGCGACAGCCTTGGAGCGCTGTAAAGCGGGTGGTACACCACCGGCAGCCCCGTGACTTTGAGGCGCGTGTCACTGCGGTGATCAAGGTCCCTGGCCGGTGGGCTGGATGGCGGCGCTTGCGACGCAAACGGGCGGGCGGTGGCGGCTGCAGCCGTGCGTGCCAATGCCGCCTGCCGCAAGATCGTCAGCCGGGCTGTGCTGACCCATCGAACCGTGGCCATGGCAACGCTGCAGAAGCTTGGCACAAGGCTCCCCAGCTCCGTTCTACTTATTAGGGCGCCAAGACAATGCGATCGGTGTGGAAATGCAAACCTTCAGCTATTTAGTTTACGAAATTGGCGTTGAACGACGGAAGGCGTGACTTTTTCTGGCCCCTGCTCATTGCGCCCTGCATGGAGTTTTTTTGCCCGACGCTCTGGGCTGGCCAGCTCTTGTGTGGCATCTCCTGTAAGCTTGCACTGTCAGAAGGGGCTGGAGCCGCCTCCCACGGCCCAGCTTCCACCCCCTGTCCGCGTCGCCGCCCTAAACGGCCCTCGGCTCCCTTCCAGCCCTCCACCCCTCTCTTTGCTTCGATCAGAGCAGCTTGGGCCGGCGTGGAAGCCGGGAGGCCAGTGGCGCCCTGCGCTTCGTCCCTCTTTCCGGCTTTGGAGCATGCAGGCTTGAACGCGGACAGGCCAGAGATGGGCCTGGTCCGCCAGGGCGGCGTGCCGCGATGCCAGCAGCGGCGGCGACCGGCAGCTGCGGTTGCGGCGCTGGCGGCACTGCTGCTCGTCCTGGTGAGCTTCCGTTCTGATTCACTTTCATGCCTGCAATGGCCTGCAATGGCTATGTTGTGAACCTTCAAACCCATGCTCCGGCTCACTGCCTAAGCCCCGGCTTCCCGCCCATCCACACAGCTGCCGCGGGGTGCCAGCGCAGCGGCGGTCGTGCAGATGGAGGAGGCGAGGCTGGCGCTGCCGCCGGCGGCAGCTAATGCGTCCGAGGATGCATCGGCCGCCAGCGTGCGCATCGGGGTGCAGCTATCGGGCACACCCCGCCGGCGTGTCAACGTGCAGCTCGCCGTGCTGCTGCGGCCGGCCGAGCCGGCGGCGGCAGGCGGCAGCGGCCGCAATGGCAGCGGCGGCACGGCGGCGGCAGCACGCTGGGCGGCCGCTGACCCTGCGCAGTTGTGGGTGGAGCCGGACACGCTCAGCTGGGCGGCCTGGGAGCGGCCCAGCACCAAGCACGTCACGCTGCGATCGGCGGCCGAGCTGCCGCTGGCGCTGGCGCTGCAGGCTGCGCTGGGTGCCGCCGGCCTGCCGCTGGGTCAGCCACTGCTGCGGGTGGCGCTGGCGGCAGCCCAGGGGGCCACCATTGCCCGACCGCAGAATGCCACAAGCCTGGTGCTGGACGCCAGCGAGGCAGACAGCGAGGAGGCAGACAGCGGGCTGCCCCTGTTTGGCTTTGACGCCAACCAGGTGGCCTACCCACCCAGCGGGGGGAGCAGCAGTGGCAACAGCAGTGCCAGCGTGGCACGTGTCCCCGTGCGGCTGCTGGCGGGGCAGCTGCAGGAGCCCGCCACTGTGCGGTATGCGGTGCGGCTGCTGGCCCCTCTTGGCGCCAGCCTGTCGCTGGAGCAGTTTTTGCCCACCCGCGCCAGCCACGGCTTCCTCTACTTCCGCCCTGATAGTGAGCAATCCATGGCAGCAAACAGCAGCACAGCGACAGCAGCGCAGCAGCAGCAGCAACAGCCGCAACAGCAGCAATCGGAGCCGCAGTGGGTGGAGCTGCCGCTGGCATGGGACCGCATCCCGCCTGAAGCCGAGTACCGCCTGGGTGAGCTCCCTTACTTAGGCTGCCTGTGCAGCATGCTTGTCAATGTGGCCATGCATAAGAGCCTGTCTACCGGGCCATGGTGCAGCCTCCTTGCACGCTGCTCAGATCTGCGTGTGCGGCTGTCCCCTGGCTGCAGGGCTGGAGCTTGAAGGCGTGTACAGCGCCCGTGTGACGCCGCAGCTCGGGGCCGTGGCTCTGCACATCTTTGGCACGCGCCAGGGCACCTGCCCACCCGGCTCGGTGCTTGCCGACAGCACGCGCAACAGCACCGGCGGCAGCAGCGGCTTCTGGCAGGGTGGCGGCAGCGGTCTGGCGGCCACATATGATGCTGTGGCGGCAGGGCCCTTCGGTCTCACCTTCAACGGCTCTGTGATCGACCTGAGCAGCGCCTTCCAGTCAGAGTAAGCTCTGGCAGCTGCCCTGCTGGGTTGCATGCTGCCACCTGCCGATACCCAGCGTGCATGCTGCTGGTCCGCATGCAGCGTGTCCAGTGCTTTGATCTGCTCCAGCCACGCCCTGATAACGCCCGCCTGCTGGGCTTCTGTGCAGCCTTCTGCGGTACGGCGCTGAAGTGGAGCCTGGAATGGAGAATGTGACGCTGTGCCTTGGCAAGGGCAGCCAGGTGCGGATTGTTGCTGCCTGCATGGCAGGTTTTGTGGTAGCCAGCCATTCAGGCAATGTTCGGTTCTGCACAACAACTTGCATGTCACCCCTTTCTACCTGCGTCCCCCCTGAACGTGCAGAGCTCCGGATCAGTGGTCGTGCTGCCGGTGGCAGGCGGCCGCAATAGCACACAGCCTCCACGCAGGCTGCGTGCTGCCACCGCCGCCCTGGCCTGCGGTTGCGGCGGCGATGCAGCAGATGTGGAGCGGCTGGCTGAGCTGGCAGCAGAGGAGGCGGGGGAGCCAGTTGGCAGTGCAGAGGATGAGGCGCAGCAGCAGGAGGGTGAAGCGCAGAGCGCCGTTGATGGCGTGTCCTGTGGCTACGAGGCCTGGCTGCTGCCGCTGCAGGCGGGGCAGAACCGCTTCCACATCACACTGCCTGATCAAGAGGCGCAGGCGGCGCAGCAACTGCAGTCAGCTGGCGATCACGCAGGCAATGCAAGCAGCAGCGGCGGCAGCAGCAAGGGGGTCGGCACAGCCGCATCCGCCAGTGTCAGCGGGCCGCAGTACTCGCTCACCGTGGTGCGGCTGGCAGATCCCTCCAATGCTGAGCTGCAGACCATCACAGGTAGGGGGCCAGCAGTGCAGGCGGCGGTCATGTGAGCGCCCACAAAGAGGCGTGGTGAGCAAGGCTATGCCAGCTCAACCCCAGAACTCCTTCATGCCCGACCCCTGCTGCTCATGCCGCTCTCCTGTTCCGCTGCAGCCAAGTCGTCAGGCGAGACCGTGGTGCTGTGTGGGCAGCCTGCCACAGACAGCTCTCGCCTGCGTGCTGCGCTGGACTGTGATGCTGCTGTGCAGCTGCCGCACTGCGTCCGGCCGTGCGAGCCAGGTGGGTTGGGCTTGCAGGCAGGGCGTGTCTGCGGTGGTGCATTTCACTGGCATGTGTGCTCAATAATGTAGGGCATGGAGGGACATCGTATCAATGCTGCCCTGGCTGCGGCCAATGTTCAGGTCGCCGCACGCTTTTTCCCGCAGGCGTGCCGCTGGTGCTAAATGTGAGCGACGCCAGCGCGGTGGTCAGCCTTACGCCGGCACTGAAGCACCCAGACGTGGACGGCATTCGTGTTGAAGTCAACGGCCAGGTGGGAGCTGTGCTGTGCTGTGCTGTGCTGTGCTGCTTGGTCGGCTGTTGGCATGGAAATTTGACAGCAGGGTGCACATGCAGCAATTTGGCCTGGGTCCACAGCCTGACGCTTTGCTCCCACTCCTCTCCAATCTCCCTTCATCTCTTGTGCCACATGACTCACAGGTGCTGTCAAGAGGCGGCGACGTGGCAGCCGATCAGCTTGAAGACACAACAGCAGCCCAGCAGCAGCGCAGGTGAGTGTCTGGCTGTGCCCAGGCAACGGCTGCACTCAGCTGGCAATACCTTTGCATTTGTTGTGCCCGGCAGTGCAGCAGGGCACACCGTGCGCTCTTTTGCTCACTTTCCTGTCAGCATGACTGCTGCCTCCTATGCTGCAGCAACGGCACCTTCCTGCCCAGCGCCTTCATCATGGGGCTGCAGCCCGGCTCCTCGTTGGATTCAGAGGTGAGCGGCTGGTGTGAAGGCAGTGCATGGCTGTTTTGAAGGCAGTGTACTGCCATGCCTGCTTGGCCCTTGTGTGACCATAATCTGCTCCGATCAGTAGCATATCTGGCACTGATGCAGTGCTCATCTGTAGGGCTGCATGCTGAGCAGTGCTCCTGAGCATCAGGCATGCTGGAATGTGCCAACCATTGCTGCACCCCAACCACTGTGCAGATTGTGGTGGTGGCAGAGGATGGAGTGACCACAAACCGCTACCCAATACGGTTCATGGTGGTCGAGCAGAACACAACCGGCTCACAGCCGCTCAGCGTGTCCGCAGCACGAGGGGTCGGCATGAGCAGCAGCGGCAGCAGCAGCGCTTCACCACCAGCTGGCAGCGAGCGCAACCCAAGCTGGCCGCTGCCGCCAGCAATGCAGCCAGGCTGCTCCATCTGCCCGCGCGGTTGGGCGGCAGGAGGCGGTGAGCGCAGTTGCAGTTGCTTGTTGGGGTTGCACCAGAAGGCAGCTGCTTTGCATGCCCACTCCTTTGGGCTTGTTGAGCTGGGTGGCAGAGCTGTAGCTTTGTGCCTGCCCACACAGCCACATCCCTGCTTCACCCCTCCTCCCTCCCCGCAGTCAACGCAACAGCCTGCCTGATGTGCCCTCCCGGCACGCACGCGCCGTCAGAGCAGTCGCCAGCCTGCGAGCCCTGCGGCCCCGGCACCTTTGCCTACTCCTGGGGGTCCAGCTACTGCAAGGCCTGCATCGAGGGCACTTATGCACCCACAGGTAGGTTGGCTGGCAGGCAGCGTGCGAGTTGTTTCTTGAGCTGGAGTCAATAGCGCGTATGCAGATGGTCACTCTGTGGATGGCTGCCTCGAGGCCAGCTGAGGCGGTGACTTGCCGCAATTGGTTTGTGTGGTGCGCTGTAGCAGCCGCTGCCTGCTTGTTGCATTGCGCATGGCTTGCACACACCTGCCACGCTGCGGCCCACTTGTCCCCGTGCGCAGCCAACTCTTCGCTGTGCACAACTTGCCCCGCTAACCTGACCACCTCCAAGGACGGCCAGGCGGCCTGCACGGTGCCCCTCATGCCCGGCGACTACCAGGCTCCGAGGCAAGCCAGGAGTTGCTGTGTTGTGCCGCACAGGGTTGTCGGCAACTTGTCCAGTGGGAACTGTATGCCTTTGCCGGCCGGTGCTCTTCCATTTGCACAACTGCATGGCGTGCCGAACGCTGCGGCAACACCATTAAGCAGCCGCCCTTCCAACCTGTGCTGCCTCCCTTTCTGCGCAGGTATGCGGTGGTGGTGGACTTCTACGTGGTGCTGACGGGGCTGGACCTGGATGACGTGGTGGTGCGGGTGAGTGTCACGGCTACACACAGTCTGGTTGTGCAGCTGCCCACCTTTTGTGTGCAGTGGAGTGATGCATATGCGCGTGTGGGCGGTTTGGTGCATGATTGTCGACTGAATGGACTGTGTTTGCCTCCAGGCTGAGCCTCGTCCCTTCTGTGGCTCCCTGACTTTCAACCCGCAGGCGGGCGTGGCGGATGTGCCTCCCACCGACATCATCACCGGCCTCATCCGGGCCGACACCGCCTCGCGCTTCGACATCTCCCAGGGTAAGTCAAACATATGTGCTGCCGTAGCCAGCCCTGCATATTTGTGGACTCTCTGGCCTGCAAGCCGCACATGCCAGATTCACTTGACCAGCTGCATGCATTTTGGGTTTGTGCCCCGCAGACGACGTGACGGTGACGCTGCACACGGTGGCGCGCCGCATGCTGTCCGCCAACGTGACCGCCACCCTGGGTGTGGACGTGCCCGAGGGAGCCACAGGTGGGGGCTGGTGCTGGGTGCCTTGTGTGCATCGATACGCTTCTTGCGTGCCTTCCCCCTGCCTGCCCGTGTGCCTGCCCGCGTGCTCGTCGAACTTGTGTCTTCACCGCGGCATTGCGTTGAGCATGCCCCGCTCTGATGTGCCTGCTCTGCAGACGAGGACATCTCCGCTGCGCTGGAGGTGCAGCGCCTGTCTGCGGACGGCCCCATCGACATGCTGGCCTCAGACCCCGATCGCTTCTTCGGCCGCACCACCAAGGTGGGTGGCCGGCAGCTGGCTGACACTGTGGGGACTGAGCAAGGCTTTGGTGTGGCTGGTGGGCCACCCGCCGGCAGGCTCGACACGGCAGGGAACCCACTTGGTCCGGTGTTTCATCCGCCCTGTGTCGGCTCCCTCTGCTCACCAACGTTGCTTGCCCCTTGCCCTGCTACGCCCTTTGCATCAACGCAGGTGCTAGATGTGCAGGTGGCGGGCACGCTGCAGGCCACCACGGAGCGGCGAGGCGGCGGCACCAGCCCCGGACTGTGAGTGCATCGGGGCCACTGGCCTGTGTCAAATGCCTGGCTATGTGCTGCTCAAATTAATGTGTGCCAAAGGGGCTGTCGCTTGACCCATGACAGACACCACTCTTGTTTGATCCTCTCCCGCCGCTGCAGGCTGTGGGGCATGCTGGCGCCAGGCATCCTCCTGCTGCTCACCGGCAGCGCCCTTTTGGCCATGGGTTGGCGGCGCAGCAAGGCCTGCGTGCAGTGGCGCGCAGCGGCGGCGCGCCGGCTGGCCACCACGCGACTGGCACCTCGGGCGCAGCAATACACACGCTACGCAAACGAGGCGGCATAGCGCGGCAGCCACGCAGTGACAACAAACCCTTGCAGCATGTATACTAGAACCAAATAAATCCCCTCGACTTGCAGATTTCCTGACCCTGTGACATAGCGCTCGGTTTGAGCAGTGGCTGCCGGTCATAGAGCGTGCCATGCCGCTCTGAAGAGGCAGGGCTGGGTGTGTGGGTCGGCAGTGAGAGGAGCAGGTGGCTGCTCCCAAGGCAAATCCCGCCGCATGCAGGAGGCGTCTTGAGTGGCCGGCCGGACGTGTGCATGTCTGGCGCATTTACATGACAACTTATATGTGGAGCACCAGAGAACTTGGGACATTGGCACTTGCGCCAAAGCAAAGGCAGCCAAGTGCTTTCCAGCTGTGATGTGCAGTGTGAGCCAGCCATCCTCCTGCCCATTGGCTTCAGTGCTGGCATGGCATAGCATACATATACGTTAGAGTAACCCAATAGATGTTGGCAAACAAACATCAGACCGCGCACTGGCGCAATCGCTTGCCGCCGCTGGCGGCCCGCTCACTTGAGGCGCTTGAGCCAGCCGTCTGCGTGCTGGCTGTACATCATGTACTCGCGCTTCTTGTCCTGCTCCCACACCCCCGCCGGCTCCTGCGCCAGGAAATCGTGCACCGCGTCCAGCGGGCCGTGCTTCTTCTCCTTGTAGCACTTGCTGAACTCGTCCAGCGTCTTGCCCTCGGGGTCGCACAGGTGGTGCTTGCCCATGCTGCGAAGCGGGCAGGCAGGAGAAAGGGGTGGTAAGCCCCACGGGCATGTCAAGTGCAAATTGCAGTTGGGCTGAGCCATGCCGTGCACGGAGCGGCAGCAAGCGGGCGGCTTGGAACAGGCGCGGATACGCAATGGCGAGCTTTGCGCTTGCTGGCCAGCTACGCTGCAGCCGCACCCTTCAGCTGGCATGCAAGAGCAGCAAAGCAGGGCCAGCACCGGCGCACCGTGTTGTCTTGGTGTCCTGGACCAGCAGGTAGGAGCCCACAGTCACAAACTGCTTGTATGCCTGGATGTTGGGCATGACCTGTGGAGCAACGAGTGGCGGATGCAGAATGCAAGGGCGGAATCAGCAAGGTTGACCTTTCCAGATGCATCAAGAGTTGAGCTGCTGCCAACGATGCATCCAGTTCAGCGACCTCTAAGCAACACGATTGGTCGCTGCCACCACCCTGCCCCCACTTTCAGCAGAGCACGCACATGGTGGTACGCGTGGCTGCTGTCCTCAGACACCATCACCGTCTTGGCGCCCCACTGCTTGAGCAGCGCGCGCACACGGTCCAGCACAGCAGCATCGGTGGGCAGGCCCTGCAGGACAGCAGGCGGCAGTAATGCTGGCTGCCGGCATGGCGGGGAGCTGTGCAGGGGCAGGCAGTAATGGGGCGGGTAGGTGCACACGCCCAGCGCCGCTTGGTGCATAGAGCATCACAGGCAGCTGGCAGCTCCCACAGCCTGCTCTGCTCCAACCTGGATGAAGGTGACGTGCTCGTTCCACAGCGGGTTGGTGTCGGGCCGCTTGCAGGGGTTCTCCTTGGTGCACGACAGGCCCGGGAACCAGGGGTTGTGGAAGTCTACGTGAAGAGGAAGGGGGCACATGTGCACGGTGAGGCAGCGTGCACAGCAGTGATGCACAGTGGCAGGCAGCCCCGGTGCCAGTGCTGCATCACTTTTCAGGACAGTGTCCCCCCTCCGCAGCTGGGCTGCCCTCCTGCGCCGCCCGCTGCCCAGCACGCACCGTTGGGGTCGATGGTGATGATGCGCATGCGCTTGTACTCGGGCGAGCCCTTGGTGGACTGCTCAATGAGGTGCATCACCGACGCCAGGGCCAGCGCGCCGCCGCCCGTGTTGGTGCCCAGCTCAATCAGCACGTCTGGCCGCACGTCCCACAGCACCTCCTGGATCACCTGGAAGTCTGCAGGGGCAGCAGAAGAGTTGGCACGAGGGCTTGAATTACCCCACATGCGCTGCTGGGCACAACCAACGGCAAACGGACCAGGCGGCGGCTGTCGGCAGCGCATCACAGCCTCCAGTCGGGCAGCATACCCCAAACCCTGTTCCACAAGAGGCGCAGTTCACTGCACAGTGGCACGCGCGCACTCACCCGTGGGGTCCTGCTCAAATGGAACGCCCATCCAGAACATCTGGCCCCACATCTTCTTGTACTCGAACAGCATGTCGTAGCCGTAGCTGCGCAGGGCAGGTTTTGGGGCATGGCACAGGTAGGGGCCAGAACCATGCAGACTTTTGTGCTGACCACCGCTCACGCAGTGGCAACCAGTACCAGTCTGCGTGCTGTGCTGACCGCCACACTTGCTCCGGTGGCAACCATCCAGCCGACGTCCAGCACGAAATTGCCCCAGCAAGCACTCACATGATCGTGTCCGCGCACACACTTTCGTTACGTCCAAAGCTGACCATCTCGGCATTCCCATTGAACACGGACTGGGACGCGCTCCAGGGGCAGAAGGTGGTTGCTGGCGGGTTGGCGGACGCCTTGGCTGCCGCCAGCGCCGCCGCATCAGGCGCCGCAGGGCACCGCGGGCACTCGGGCGCCGGTGGGCACTGCGGGCACTGCGGGCACGCCTCGGCTTCGCAGCGGCACTCGCATGCTGGGCAGGCGGGCGGCGCCTCCGGCTTTGCGCTCCAGCCCTTCCCAGCGCATATCTCCAGCGCTGCCGCCTCGTTGATGCTGGCACGTGTGGCCAGCTGCACCTGCTGCACCACCGTGCGTGCGCTGCTCGAGTTGGTGGCGACGATGTAAATGAGCATGCTGAGGCACGCCACGCGCCACAGCCACAGGCTCATGTTGCTGGCTTGGGCATCATCGCGGCCGGGCTTGCTGCGGCAAAAAGGAAGGTTGCCAGGCAACAAAACAAGTATGGCTGTGAGCAAGTATGTGTGAGCGGGAAAAATCAGTGCACCGCACTTGCTGCAACAGACCCATACAAGCGGCGTGCGGCGTGGTGTGCAGGGTGCGGCAGCGGCGGCGACGGCGGCGGCCGTAGGGAGCCGAGAGTCAAGCTGCCATGCCGGCGAATGGCACAGCAATTGTTCCCTGGCATTCAAGAACCGGTGCACAGGGCGGGACAGGCTCGCACCTGGTGGGGTGCGCCATGGCTAAGCGAGGCCTGCAAGCCTGCACGTGCACTCTGCTATAAATCCTCTTCGGGAATTGCCGCTGCCACTCGAAGCGGCGAGCGATCTACCGAGCACGGGGGTTTGAATCGCCATTCGAATTTATCTCTGCCACGTGGCGAATGTGCGTGCACAGTGCCGCTCCGGTGTCCTGCTCCCATGCCTCTCTGCTCTTTGGCTGCAACCACCCCAACCCTCTTGCAACGTTGGCAATGCCTGCACAGAGCTGCATGTTCTTTTCCCAGCAACACCACCATGCAACAGCGTTGTCAGCGCATCCATTGGTCTGATCTGATGTCACAAGTCGTAGGAAAGGATATGCCGCTGGATTTCCAGGGCAGAAACTAAGTGCCAAGCACAATGGCAAAGGGAAGCCAGGCAGGTGATGAGCGGAGAGAGGAAGCAGGGAGTAGCGAGCAGGGACACCAAAGCTGGAATGAAAAACAGGAATTGCAGATCAGAGGGGAGCTAATCCTAAAGTGGCCTTGCGCAGCTGCCTGCCAGCACGCTTTGCAGCTTGCCAGACGCTTGGCAGTGCTGCAAAGCGCCTCAGTCCACCACCATGCGCGGTGCTGCGGCAAGGGAAGAGGGGAGCAGCGGATGGCGCCGGATTCATCAGCAGAGCAAGAGGAGGAAGGTCCGCTGGGGTAAAAGCAGGCACATGGCGGGCAAAGCATGCCGAAGCTGGCTGCGCTGCGAGCGCCAATGTCCAACGCTCAGCTGCCCGGCATGCAGGGTGTTTCTTCCAGCCCGCCCACCTATGCACATGGCCATCAGCTCCTGGAACAGCAGCTTGGCGGCGTAGGGCATGAACACCTGGCAAAGTGGGGAGTCAGGGGGTCAGCATGCAGATGGTTGGGAGCCAGCGGCGCAGCTCGGCGCAAGCACCTGCGCAAGGCTGAGGCATGTTGCCGTGCATGGTCGTGTCCAGCAGGACCGGCATGCATAGGCGTGCCCAGCAGGACCAAGCGTCGGCAGTGCGGGCATATGACCCTACCCACCTGCACGATGCCCGTGGTGTTCTTGCAGGCTGTGCAGTAGAACTGGTTCTTCTTCAGGTTGGCCACCGCGATGAGGCCGCAGGAGGAGCAGATGTGCACGCGGTACGCGTCACTCTGGTCAAACAGCCGCTCCTGCGTGGTGCAAATGGGTGCGCGGGCAGGTGGGAGGAGTAGGGGTTCAGTGATGGCCAGGCGTTCGCAGGCACCTACGCAACCTTCTGGCAACCCGAGCACGACATGCATGGGAGGGCCGACATCACCAGTGCGGCACGTCCCCCTCCCCACCTTAAGGAAGGCGGCGGCTCCGTGCGAGATGATGCAGTCGCGCTCCATCTCTCCAAAGCGCAGGCCGCCGTCGCGTGCGCGGCCCTCCACCGGCTGCCGCGTCAGGATCTGGACGGGGCCGCGGCCCCTGAGGAGGTGAAAGGACAGGAAGGGAGGGTGTGAGTGGGAAACTCACCAACAAACCGTTGGCACGTGGCATGGTAGAGGCCAGCCGTTGCGCAGCTGCCCAGGAACTGGCCATGCAGCGCCGCTCGACCCTGCTAGGCACCCCCCAATTGAAACACGCCTGCCAGCCGCACCTGGAGTGGATCTTGTCGTCCACCATGTGCTTCAGCCGCTGGTAGTAGGTGGGGTTGAGGAAGATCTGCGCCTGCAGCTGCCGCCCTGTGTGCCCGTTGTACATCACCTCCCACCCGCGCGACTGGTAGCCGCACCTGCGCACCAACACAACAGCAACGCGTGGAGTCGAGTGCATCGCTATGAGCTCTGGACTTGTCCATGTGCGCGCATCGCAAGCGAGCACACCCACCGGTGCAGGGCCGCCGAGATGTTGTCCACAGTGACAGTGGTGAAGGGCGTGGCATCGCCCTCTTTGCCTAGGCAGGCCGCCACCTGCGGATTGCAGGCAGGACGGCGCGTGTGGCGGCTAGGGCAGGCTGGGCAGCCACTGCACCACCCGTTTAACCTCAAATTTTCCTAATTGTTCCACCTGGCTCTAACCACGAAGCCCAGCCACCCTCCCCGCACCACCAGTCTGTCCCAGCCAGCCGCCCCCAGCCACTGCCCCCCGCTAGGTTACCTTGCTCATCAGCGCCTCCACCAAGTGCCCGATGGTCATGCGCGAGGGGATGGCGTGCGGGTTGATGATGAGGTCTGGGCTGATGCCCTCCGCGCTGAACGGCATGTCCTCCTGCGATGCACACAAAGGGGGTGGTGGGCAGGGGAGCGAGGACAGGTGAGCAGCGGGACTGCTGGGCAGGGCGCCAAGCAGCAGAGGGTGGATCAGGGCATGGCCCAGGGCCAAGGTGCTCGCTTGTCTGCCGGCACACATGCACACCCACAGGCACTTTCGATTGCCCAGTGTGTGCACCTGCGTGTATGTGATGCCGATGGTGCCCTTCTGGCCGTGCCGCGACGCAAACTTGTCGCCCACTTGCGGGATGCGGATAGACCGCACCTGCAGAGAAATGATTGCCATTGATGGGCAGCGTCATGCTCCAGCTCGGGGTATGCGCTCCTGTTTGCACATCAATGTGCTTGCAGGACAGCACAACGCTAGCACAGCTGCAGCACACAAGCTCCCTGCACAGCCCCTCAGCCTCAGCATGGCCACCGCCACTCACCCGCATCTTGACAAACTTCTGGCCGTCTGAGCCGGTGGTGACCAGCACCGAGTCGATCATGCCGCTCTCGCTGTGCCGCAGCGCCGTGGATGCATCCTGTCAAGGGGCCGGAAGGTGAGCGGTTGAGCATGGTGGCACAGGTTGCTCATTGCGGCCCAGCTGCCGATGCCCCGCCTGATGAATCACCTCCCCAACCCAGCTTCTCACCTTCTTGCTATACCGCTGCGGCATGCCGGAGCCGTCATCAGGGATGGGGCTCGTCTTGCCAATCACAATGTCGTCGCCTGCAAGGTGCAGGAGGGTCGCGGCATGCAGGTTGGGTGTGAATGCACACATGCCAAGCGCCGTTAGCTGCTAATGCGTCCATCAAAGTTTAGCTATTGCAGCTGATGCTGGCCTAGGTCAGGGCAGGTTGGCAGCGCACCTGAGACGCGCGTGCCAGGCGGCGCAATGCCGTCGTCGTCCAGCTTGTCGTAGGTGCCGTGCCGCACGCCCGCCGTGATCTGCCAAGTGAGGTGCAGCATGGCAGGGTGAGGTTGCCAGACCAGGTTTGCGGAACAGCAACCGGCACGCAGGAGTCGCGAAACCAGCGTGGCATAATGGCGGGCTACAGCTGTGCTGCAACCATGGCAGGCATAGCCATGCCTTGGCAACCTTCAACTGGCGCTCACCTCGCGGTTGGGTCGCTCGATGCACTCCTGCACCAGGCTGCCCTGCCGCTTCTCCTCCGTCTGCAGTATGGGGCGGCAGCAGCAGGCACAGCACATGAGGCGACCGACTGCTGCCATGGCCTCGTGCTGCTTGTATTCCGCGCCACTGTGTAGGTGTATACAAGATGTCGGAGTGGAGCCGACTAACGGCTGCCTGGCCACATCACACTACTGCCGGTGCCATCCCCCCCTGCTTGCCTTGTAGGAGCGGTAGAAGATGGATCGGAAAATGCCTCGGTCGATGCTGCTCTGGTTCATCATGGTGGAGTCCTCCTGGTTGTACCCCGAGTAGCAGGCGATGGCCACAATGGTGTTGATGCCTGGGCAGGGCAGGGGGGGCAGGTGTTGGTATGTTGGGTTGCTGCGGGAGGATGGAGGAAGCAGCCACTGATGCAAGAGTAGCGAGGCACCACAGCTTGGCAGAACCCCAGCCGGCTACTGCACACAACCATGGACCCGCAAAGCCAGCCAGGGCTGCCCAACTCCCTCCACCCACCGGCGGGCAGCTCCCGGAAGTGCAGGTACTCCATGTTGCGGGTGGTGACCAGCGGCTTCTGGGGGTAGTACAGCACGTAGCCCTGCGTGTCCATGCGCACCTGGTAGTTGGTCACGTACATGCCTGGGCAGCGGTGGAATGGGGGGGGGGTGGATGGGTGAGCAGGCGGGTGGGTGGGTGAGTGGGTGGCCGTGCGAGCAGGTGGCCGGTTGGAACACACGGACCGAAGGCCGGCTTTGCGAAGGGTATGCGAGGCTGCATAGAGGAGCACAGGCTACGCTGAGCAGCATTGCAAACCCCGCAGGCGGGCGGTCTTGCCCCAACCCTC
>VFQO010005344.1_pt1 | contig 51561 bp, 42 predicted proteins | sample 3512331 | NCBI WGS metagenome assembly VFQO01 (sample SAMN10412371, study PRJNA504923) | tailings metagenome | isolation source: Replicate 3 from Balatoc abandoned mine | place: Philippines: Itogon, Benguet | collected 2017-08-28 | reverse complement strand
GCGGCGACAAAGACATCTTCACCGTCGCCGAAGCGCTGAAGGTGACGCTGTGAGTCCTCAGGCTGCTGTGCGCGGACGTCCACGTTTCCGCGGCTTAAGATGCGCAGCGAGAAGAACTGGGTCTTCACTCATTACGCGAGCAGCAATTCGAACCGGCGTTGGGATCGGTCCAGCTTTTCGATATTTTTTTACCGTTGACGGTGTCACGCCAAGTACATCCGCAGTTTCCGCAATAGACAGCTTTAGGCGGTCTTGCCAAAGCCGAAAATCCACATGCGAGAATTTGCCTTGTTCTGCCGAAAGCCGCCAAAGCGACTGGGCCGAAATGCCAATATCGTCAGACCACTCCACCGCAGCGCCCCAGTCACCAATTCTAGCTTTTGAGAACAGGTCTGCATCTTCAAGTGGAGCAAGAGCCGCGAAACGGGCAATCGCGCCATGCAAGTTAGCTCGCGTGGTCTTGCCTGAGGACCAAACCAATTTGAGCGTCTTTGGGCCGGCCATGAGAACAGACTTCAATCGGGGTAGATCAGCCATTTCGTCACCTCGTCTTGCTCAATACGTCCCACGTCGCCTGCAGCGTCGCGCTGTTTTTGGCAGCCCATTCCAGCGCCTGTTTCATCTGACGAGCATCAAATTTCCCAGCGATCATCCGATGACCGGCAATGGCGACGAGAGCCTCTTCGTTCCGGCTCACAACGTGAAAATGCGGCGGATTGTGATCACCCGCGTACATTGTGATCTTGAACGCACCGAAGTTTTTCAGCGTCGGCATGGCGATCAAGGTAATAAATATATGGGCAATATTCAACCATATTTTTTAAAGGGCGGCGTCGAAGCTAGTGGGGAGCTGCAACGGTGAGCCGCATCGCTGCACGTTTCGCGAAACTGAAGGCCGAGAACCGCGCCGCCTTCATTCCGTTCATCACGGCAGGCGACCCGTCGCTGGCCGTCAGCCGCGAGATCATGCTGGGCCTGCCGGGTGCCGGCGCGGACCTCATCGAACTCGGCATGCCCTTCACCGATCCGATGGCCGATGGCCCGGCAGTGCAGGCGGCTGGCCTGCGCGCCCTGCGCGCCGGGGCGACGATGAAGACGACGTTGCAGCTCGTGCGCGACTTCCGCGAAGGCGATAGCGAAACCCCCATCGTTCTTATGGGCTATGCCAACCCGGTCTTCGCCTATGGCGCGGACGCGTTCGCGAAGGACGCGGTCGCGGCCGGTGTCGACGGCATGATCCTCGTCGACATTCCGCCTGAAGAGGCGGGCGAGTTCGCCCCGGAGCTGAAAGCCGCCGGCATCGACATCATCCGCCTCTCGACCCCGACGACGACCGATGCGCGCCTGCCCGCCGTGCTGCATGGCGCGTCGGGCTTCCTTTATTACGTCTCGATCACCGGCGTGACGGGCACCAAGGATTTCGACCCCGCCGAGGTCGAGCGCGAAGTCACCCGCATCAAGAAGCAGACAAAGCTGCCTGTCGGGGTTGGTTTCGGCATCAAAACGCCGGAACACGCCGCCGCAATCGCGCGTTTTGCCGACGCGGCCGTGGTGGGTTCCGCCATTGTCGCCCGGGCCGGGCAATTCGTTAACGCCGCCGGAGAAGTCTCGCCAGGCTGTGCGGCAGATGTGCTAGGTTTCGTGAAGGAACTCAGCGCCGGTGTCCGCGCCGCGCGGGTCTGATGGAGAACGGTTCGGATAGATGAACTGGATCACGAATTTCGTCCGCCCGCGCATCAAGTCGATGCTGGGCGTCAAAGAGACGCCGGACAATCTGTGGACCAAGTGTCCCTCGTGCGGCGAGATGCTGTTCCAGCGCGATCTGGAAGCGGCGCAGTATGTCTGCGCGCATTGCGACTTCCACATGAAGACGGGGCCGAAGCAGCGCTTCCAGTGGATGTTCGACGAGGGCAAGTATGAAGAGCTGCCCTTCATTTCCGTCGCCCCCGACCCGCTGAAATTCCGCGACGAGAAGCGCTACACGGATCGCATCAAGGAGGCCCGCACCAAGACCGGCCAGCAGGACGCGGTGATCGCGGCGCGCGGCACCATCGGCGGCCTTGGCGCGGTGATCGTTTCGCAGAACTTCGCCTTCATGGGGGGGTCGCTCGGCATGGCGGCGGGCGAAGCCTTCGTCGCGGGCGCCGAACGCGCCGTCGCCGACAACGTGCCGCTGGTGCTGGTCGTCGCCTCGGGCGGCGCGCGCATGCAGGAAGGCATCCTGTCGCTGATGCAGATGCCGCGCGCGACCGTGGCGGTGCAGATGCTGCGCGATGCACGGCTGCCCTATATCGTCGTGCTGACCGATCCGACGACCGGCGGCGTGATGGCGTCCTACGCCATGCTGGGCGATGTGCAGATCGCCGAACCCGGTGCGACCATCGGCTTCTCCGGCCGCCGCGTGATCGAGAACACGATCCGCGAGAAGCTGCCCGACAGCTTCCAGAAGGCGGAATACCTGCTGGAGCACGGCATGGTCGACATGGTCGTCCACCGCCACCGCATTCCGGAAACCATCGCGCGCCTGATCGGCTTGATGACCAATGCGGCGCCTGTCGCCGTGGCGGCCCCTGCCGAAGCGGAGCCTGCGCCCGCTGCCGAAGTGATCCCGCCGCCGCCCTCCGATACGGAGCCGCAGGCCGCGCAATGAGCGGCGACGCGGCCAGCGACGCAATCCTCCAGCGCCTGACGCGCCTGCATCCCAAGGCGATCGATCTCTCGCTCGGGCGGATGCAGACGCTGCTGACGCGGCTGGGCAATCCCGAAACGCGCCTGCCGCCCGTCTTTCACGTCGCCGGGACGAACGGCAAAGGTTCGACCTGCGCCTATCTCCGCGCCATGCTGGAAGCGGCGGGCAAGCGCGTGCATGTCTACACCTCGCCGCATCTGGTGCGTTTCCACGAACGCATCCGTCTGGCGGGCCAGCTCATCAGCGAGGATGCGCTGCAGATCCTGCTGGATGAGTGCGAGCGCGCGGCGCGCGAGACGCCGATCACCTTCTTTGAAATCACCACCGCCGCGGCGCTGCTCGCCTTCGCGCGGGTGCCGGCCGATGTGCTGATCCTGGAAGTCGGCCTAGGCGGACGGCTGGATGCGACCAACGTCGTCGCCAAGCCGCTCGTCTCGGTCATCACGCCGGTCGACATGGACCACCAGCACTATCTGGGCGACACGATCGAGCTGATCGCGGGCGAGAAGGCCGGCATCATCAAGCGCGGCCGCCCAGTCGTGGTCGGGCCGCAATCGGATGCCGCCTTTGCGGTGATCGAGGCGGAGGCGGAGAAGCTGCGCGCACCCATCACCGCCTGGGGCCGCGAATTTTCCGCGCATGACGAACGCGGCCGCATGGTCTTCCAGGACGACAGCGGCATCATGGATTTGTCGCATCCGCGCCTTGCGGGTGCGCACCAGATCGAGAATGCGGCGCTCGCCATCGCAGCGCTGAAGGCGCAGGACGTCTTCAAGGTATCGGACGCGGCGATCGAGAAAGGCCTCTCCAGCGTCGCCTGGCCGGCACGGATGCAGCGCCTGACCTATGGCCCGCTGATCGAGGCGGCGCCGGAAGGCTCTGAAATCTGGCTGGATGGCGGACACAACCCGCATGCCGGTGCGGCGATTTCGGCTCTGCTTGCCGATATGGAAGACCAGCGCCCGCGTCCGCTCTTCCTTATCTGCGGCATGCTGAACACCAAGGATGCAGGGAACTATCTCGTCCACTTCCGCGGGCTGGCGCGCCATGTCGTGACGGTCGCGATCCCGGGCGAGGCGAATTCGATGGGCGCGGGCGCGCTCTACGACGCGGCGCGCGCGGCTGGCCTCAACGCCGATCCGGCGGACGATCTGGAAGATGCGATGGATCTTGTCGCCGCGCGGGCGCAGCTCGATGGCGATGCCGCCGCGCCGCGCATCCTCATCTGCGGCTCGCTCTACCTCGCGGGCCGGGTGCTGGCGCAGAACGGCTAGACAACAACGGATAGAAAAAGGCCCCGGTCGAAACCGGGGCCTTTTCTCATTTCAGACGAACGCGTCGCTTACGCGGCGGCGATGGTCGATTCGATCCATTCCTTGATCTTGCTCTTGGGCAGCGCGCCGACGCGGGTCGCGGCGACCTGACCCTTGTGAAAGATCATCAGCGTGGGTATGCCTTTCACGCCGTACTGCACGGGCACCGAGGGGTTCTCGTCGATATTCAGCTTGGCGACCTTCACCTTGCCGTCGAACTCGGAAGAGAGTTCCTCCAGCGCCGGGGCGATCTGGCGGCACGGGCCGCACCATTCGGCCCAGAAATCCACGAGAACCGGCTCGTCTGACTTCAGCACGTCGGCCTGAAAGCTCTGGTCGGTAATCTTGCTCAGGGCCATTTGGGGCCTCCAAAAAGGGGCGGAAAGCCCCGTACGGTTCATTTGCATTGGAAGGTAAGAACCCCCCTCGGCAGCGTCAAGGATGCGCCGCAGCAAGCCGGGCTTGCGCCTGACTTAAGCCCGCCCGGGAGCTTGCACGAGTGCCGCCAGCGCCGTGTCCATCAGCGAATCGGGCAGGTCGATAAGGTCGGGCGTCTCGGTCCACAGCAGCGCCGCCGTCACGCGCTTGTCCGGGAAGGCGGCGCGCATCGCCTCGCGGTAGAGCGCCATCTGGCGGAGATAGGCGGCGGGCGTTTCCGCCGCGTTGGCGGGTGGATTCTTGTTCGTCTTGTAGTCGACGATCAGCACGGCGTCGGCGGTGACCGCCAGCCGGTCGATCTGGCCGGAGATGAACCCCGAGGCGCCGAGCGCCGACACCTTGCCGGCGATGGAAACTTCCGCGCGCGAGCCGGGCGCGAAGGCGGCGGCGAAACGCGGATCTTCCAGAATGGTGAGAATGCGCGCGGCTGCGTCCTCACGTATCGCGGCCGGCCACTCGACCGCGCGGGCGGTGAGATAACGCGCGGCGGCGGCCGGGCGGTCGGCCGGCGCAAGATCGGGCAGGCTCTGCAACAGGCGATGCAGGATGCGCCCGCGCTGAAGCCCGAACGAATCCACGGCGTTGTCGAAGGTGAGATCGGGCGTCAGGCGCGACGGTCGGACGAGGCCGATGGCTTCCTCGGTGGGCGCAGGCGTTCGCAGCCAAATTGGCGGCGCAGAGACGATGTTTTTCAGCGCGTCGCTGTTTGACTCTGTCAGTGCTGGCGGCGGCGCGCCGTACCGGAGCGTGATGCCGTCCTCGCGCGCGATCTCCGTAACGCCGTCGAGGCGTTTGAACCCCTCGAGGATGGCATCATACCACGTCGTGCCGGACGAGGATTTCTGCCCCCGCACGCCGCAGACGACGAGGCGGTCACGTGGCCGCGTCAGGGCGACATAGAGCAGCCGTTTGTGCTCGGCATCCTGCCGCGCCGTCCAGTCCTGCAGCGCCGCTTCGGATGCGGCGGTCTTGGCCGGGCGCCAGACCGCGCTGTCCTCATGCGGCAGGAGGAAAGGCGCGTGCTGCGTCCGCACGGTGGCCATCGTGTCGGGCAGGATGACGACAGGCGCCTCCAGGCCCTTCGCGCCATGCGTGGTGAGGACGCGCACGGCGCCGCCGGCCTCGTCGGGGTCGCGCTTGACCTCGCCGCCGGCCGTTTCCAGCCAATGCAGGAAGCCCTCCAGCGAGGGCGCATGGGTTTCCTCGTAGGAAGCGGCCGCCGCGAGGAACTCGTCGATGACATCCTCGGCCTCGGCGCCGAGGCGCGCGAGCATGAGCGCACGGCCCGAGCCTGCCGAGAGCAAGCGTGCGTAGAAGTCGAACGGCGCGTCACGGCCGAGCCGGTTCGCCGCCGCATTCAATGTCGCGAACGTCGTGCGCGCCACAGGCAGCTCGCTTGCCCGCAAGGCCTGCCAAAGACTGCCTGTGCGGCCATAAGCGACGGCATACAGCGTGTCGTCGTCGAAACCGAAAAACGGACTCTTCAGCAACGCGGCGAGGTTCAGGTCATCCTGCGGCAGCAGCGCCGTGCGGCCATACGCAATCAGATCCTTCACCGCGATATGGCCGAGCAGCCCGAGCCGGTCCGCGCCTGCGACGTCGATATTGCGTTGCTTCAGGCAGCGGATGATCGCCTGGCTGAGCACACCGCGCCGCTGAACCAGGATCAGAATGTCGCCGGCGCGCATGACGCGCAGGCCGTTTTTGCCCTCGACGGTCTCGGTGCCGATCCACCCCGCGATCCGCGCCGCGATGCGATCGGCGAGGATGAGACGCGGATCGCTGCTCGCCACCTTGTCGAGCGGCGCCATCCAGTTCGCCTCTTCGGCGGCCTCCGGCTTTGGCGGCTTCTCGACCAGCGGCCAGATTTCGACGCTGCCGGCGGCGTCCTTGCGATGGGCCTCATGCTTTGCCCAGGACGTGCGCGAGGTTGCGCTAGCCAGCGCCTCATCGGCGAAGACGGCATCGACCAGATCCAGCACCGCGCGGGCTGAACGCCGGGACGTATTGAGCACGGGCGTCAGGAACGTGCCCTTCGCGCCGGTGACCTGGCTCCGGAAGCTTTCGCGCTTCAGCGCGAAAACATCGAGATTGGCGCCCTGGAATGAGAAGATCGATTGTTTCTCGTCGCCGACCACAAACAGTGTCCGCACCGATGCGCCGCGCGCCCCGCGGCCCGCGAAAAACTCCTCGGCGATCCGCTCGACGATCGCCCACTGTTCGGGACTCGTGTCCTGCGCCTCGTCGATCAGAATGTGATCAAGGCCGCCATCCAGTTTGAACAAGGCCCAAGCGGCCGCCGGCCCGGTCAGCAGATGAAGGGCGGCGTCGATGAGATCGTTGAAGTCCAGGACGCCGCGCGCCCGCTTTCGCGCCGCATACGCGGCAGCGACCTTCTCGCCCACGATGCGTGCGGTCGAAACGATCAGCGCCGCCTCCGCCGCCTTGCGGTGTTCCGCAAGGCTGGACGCGCGCTCGATCTCGCTGTCGAACGCGAGGAAGAAGCCGCCATTCGCGCCGCGCAATCCCTTAGTGCCGATCGTCTTCGTGCGCGTGCCGGCCTGCGTGAAGAAGACGGATGTAAACGCGTCGAACAGCTCTTCGGGCGTGCCGGAGGCGCTCAACGCGTCCCGCACGCGCGCCGCAAAGCTTTCGTCCGTCTTGCTGCCGCGCGAGAAGATATCGGCGGCCTGTACGTAGAGCGCGCGCACGCTCTCGCGTTCAAACCCGCCATCGGCGATCACATCCTCCGGCGTCAGCCCCGCAGGCAGACCCAGAACCTGCCACGCATCGCGGCTCATACCGGAGAGCAGCTTGCTGCTCTGGCCCTCGAACAGCGCCGCAAAGTCGCGCGCATCGACATAGGGTGCGAGCCGCCGCATGGCATCGGTCGCTTCTGCGTCATCCATGGCCGACAGGGCGTCGATGCGTGCAGCCCGTTTCAGGCTCGCGGCGTCAGCATCCGTCAGGACTTCGAAGGGGACGGGCACATTCGCTTCCGCCGGAAAGCGCCCGACCAGGCGCTCGCAGAAGGCGTGGATCGTCTGGATCTTCAGACCGCCGGGGGTCTCAAGGGCCGTTGCGAACAACCGGCGCGCCTGCGCCATGCGGGCAGCGTCGGGAACGGCACCTTCGCGCTCTTCGATCCTGCGGGCCAGTGTCGCGTCATCGGCCAGCGCCCAGTCGCCGAGCTCCTGAAACACGCGCGCCCGCATCTCGGCGGCGGCGGCCCGTGTGTAGGTGAGGCAGAGCAGGCGCGATGGCGGCGTGCCGTCCAGCAACAGGCGGATCACCCGGCTCGTCAGCACATAGGTCTTGCCTGATCCGGCATTGGCGCTGACCCACGCCGATGCGGCGGGGTTCGAAGCCTGAAGCGCGGGATCGCTCATCCCTCGCCCTCCCCGTCGTCGCCCCATTCGCCAAGGCGCGCGAGGTGATCATAGTCGCCCTCGTAGCGCTGCTGCTCCATGCCTGCGCGCGATGCGAAGGGCGTATCCTCATCCTGGTACAGCGCGATCTGCTCTGAGAGGCGCAGCGCAATCTGTGCCGTCAGTTCTGCGGGCGATTCCAGCGCGGTCAGCTTGCCGGGTTTCCGCCCACCCGAAATATGCGCGTAGAGCAGGGCGCTGGGCGCCGCCTTGGCCTGCGGGCCGAAGGCGCCGGCCCCGGCCATCAGAGCCAGCAATGGCAATTGCGGCGCCAGGAATGCGGCCGCCTGATTGGCCGTTGGTGGCGTGCCGGTCTTGTAGTCGATCACGCGGATCGTGCCGTCCTTCAGGCGGTCGATCCGGTCGGGTGTGCCCGTCAACGTGAAGTCCATGCCCGGAACGGCGTACGCGCCCGGCGTTTCGACGATGCTGCGGCCCACCCGGTCGGCCGCCCATTTCACTTCCCGCGCCGCAAGCCAGCGCGCGGCGCGTTCAAAGCGCGGCCACCAGAAAGCGCGGACGTCCGGATCGTTCAGATGCGCGCCGAACGCTTCGCGGCCCTTGGCGAGCAGATCGTCATACGGATCGCCGCGCGCGGCATCGTCCATCAGCGCATACAGCTCTGCGGCCTTGTGGATGATGGTGCCGCGATCGCGGACGTCCAGGCCCTGCTCCAGCTTCTCCAGCGGCTTCAGTTTGAGAATCTGCTGCGCGTAGATCGCGTAGGGGTCGCGCCGCCAGAGTTCGATCTTGGTGACCGACAGTTTGCGCGGCCGCGCCGCGACAGGCGGACGCGGCTCTGGACGCGATGCCGGAACGACCGCCTTCGGGGCATCCATCGTTTGCGCGAGCCGAACCAGCTCTGTTTCGCGCGGCAACGGCGTGCCGGCGCCGCGCGCAAGCGCATCCAGCCGCAGCAGGAAGCGCGACGGGCTGGACGGGGCGCCGTCCTTGCGCCGGGCGCGGGTCAAAAGCACGGCAGGTTGAGCCGCCATGGCCGTGAAGTCGTGCGCCGCGAGGCCGATGCGCCGTTCCGGTGCCGAGAGTTTCAGCGCCTCGCGCATGGGGCGGCTGAGCCAGGGATCGTCTGCCGGGTTTGCCGGCCAGACGCCTTCGTTGAGGCCGCCCAGAATGATCAGATCGGCCGATTGCAGCCTCGCCTCGAGCGGCCCCCATATGGAAAGACGCGGGTGGCGCGGACCCTGCGGCCGAACCGGCGCCTGCCGGGCGGCGCTGTCGCTGACGACGCCGTATGCAAAGAACGACACCGGTGCGGCATCCGTTACCGCCTGCAATTCGCTCATCAGGGCGAAGGCGATCTCGCCGTCGGCGCCTGCCCAGGCCGTTGTTCTGCCGCGCTCGTCACGCGTCAGCTTTTCAAGCGCGTCCGACTGCGCCTTCGCGAACGTCGCGACATCATGCTGGCCGTCGCCAAGGATCGTCAGCGGTGCCAGCGCGGCTTCAACGCCGTCCAGCAGTTTCAATGCGGCCGCCCGGCCGTCCCACTGGAGGTCCGCCTCGACGGCGGCACGCGCCGCGCCGATGCCTCCCGTGATCCGCTTCTTGCGCAGGACATGCTTCTCGAATTGCCGGGCATCCGACAGAACCGCAGCGCGCGGCTTGCCAAGGCAGACTCGTGGATGTTTCAGCAGGCTCATCAATGCCAGTGCTGTGCCGCCATTTGCGGCCTCCAGCGCCAGTCGCATCAGGGAACCGGCCTCGGTCTTGGCCAGCGGCAGGCCGGCGCTGTCATCGGCCTCGACGCCCCACCGGCGCAACTCTGCCGAAACGCGCCGCGCCAGCATCCGGTCATGCGTCACCAGCGCCGCGCGCGCGCCGGGTGTTTCCAGCGTCCGCCGCATGGCCAGCGCGATGGTCAGTGCTTCCTCGCGCTCATTCGCGGCCTCGACGACCGAAAGTCCGGTGACACCGGCTTTCAAAGTCTCCGTCTCGGCGCGCGCTTTGCCGGCCCATGCGTCCGCCGTCGCGGGCGGGCGCATGGCCTCGGACAGCAATCGGGCGCGCGGCGAGAAGCCGGGCAATGTCCCATCGAGGGTCCAGCCGCCGACGGCCTGCCGGTCAACGCCGAGATGGATCATCAGTTCTTTCAGCGCGAACTGCGGGTGGCTCGGCGGCAAGACCTCCCAGCTCGCGTCCTCCATGCCGGTATCGAGCCCGTCCAGAACCACCGCGCCGTTCGGCAGGCTGGCGATTACCTTCAACAGATCGGCGCTTGCCTTCACGCTGCCCGAAGACCCCGCCGCGATGAAGATGCCGGACGGCCTGCCGGCGGCCAGGCGCATCGCCTCGGCGCGGATCAAAGCGTTGCGCCGCGCAACGGGGTCGAGCTTGCCGTGGGCTGCAAGGAACTGAGGCCAGGCAGCCGTCACAATGGTCAGAAATCCCAGCGTGCGCTGCCAGTGCTCGGCAAGGTCTTCACCGACGACATCCGCGATACCGTCCAGCGCGACGTCTTCGTTCGCCGCCTCATCAATAAGCCGGGCGAGCGCCCGTGCGAGCGCCAGCGAAACGGCATAACCGCCCGCCGAATCCAGCGTTTCGCGATATCTGTCGACCAGCCCGGCAAGGATCAGCTCGCGGTCCAGGCGCGGGATGGCGTCACGCGTTTCGGCGAGATCACCCGGCCTGAAGAAGGCCTCATCTTCGTCGACATCGCCCAGCGTTACGATCCGCGGCAGCACCACCGCGTCGCGGTTCATCGCCTTGGTCAGCGCTTCGGCCAGCGCGCGGGCGGCGCGGCGGGTCGGCAGGAAGATTGTCGCGTCGGCCAGCGCCAGCGGATCGCCGTCTTTGGCGAAGCGCGCGACAAGACCCTCGGCAAGATCGGTGAGAAACGCGCGTCCGGGCGCGATGGTGTAGACGCCGTGCGGCGCTGCGCTCACGCGGCGCGGCCTTTGCGCCAAAGACCTTCTTCCGACAGCCAGGCTTCCGCCTCGTCCACCGCGTCGGGCGTGTTGATCTCCAGCCAGTCGCCATCGAGCCGTTGACCGAACAGGCGTCCTTTCGCGATGGCGCGGTCCCACACGACATTGGTGGAGAATTTCGCGGCCGGCGGATCGGCGAAGAGACGCGGGTGACAGATCTGCACCGTCGTCCACACGAACGGTGCGACGGTACGCGGACTGCGGCGGCTGAGGCGCCCGGCCGCGTCCATCACGAAATCGCCCGCGCCATGATAGCCGACCGAGCGCACCGTCAGCGCCAGCAGCATCAGCGCGTCCATGCGCGTCTCGTCCCACGAACGGGCGAGGCGCTGCAATGCGTCGCCGCGGGCATCCACGAAAAGCGCATCGGTGTTCACCGAAAAGAACGGCTCGTCATTGAAGTGGTGCAGCGCCGCGACCGTGCCGCCACCGGTATCGAGAAGCTGCGCGCGCTCATCTGAAATGACGATCTCCAGATCGCTGCGCTTCTTCAGGTGTTCGGCCACCATGTCGCCGAGATAGTGGACGTTGACGACCGCGAAGGTGACGCCCGCCGCGACGAGCCGGTCGAGCATGTGATCGATCAGCTTCTTGCCCGCGACGTCGATCAGCGGCTTGGGCCGCGTGTTGCTCAGCGGGCGCATGCGGGTACCCAGCCCTGCGGCCAGCACCATGGCGCGTTTCGGGGCGCTCATACGCGGGCCTCCACCGGCACATGGGTGTCGAACCACGCCTTCACATCGGCAAGCGCCGGATCGATCAGGCAGCGGTCGAGATAGGTCCAGAGGCGCGGCATGAAGGCGGCATAGCGCGGCTTGCCGTCGCGCGTCACCAGCCGCGCGAAGATGCCGAGAATACGCACGATATTGAGCGCCCCGAGTGCGTGATAGTCGGCGAGGAACTGAGCGGGGTCTATGCCCGACCTGACGAGATAGCGTTCGAGACAATGCGTCTCCAGCTCAGCCGAAACCGTGCGGCGCGCGTCATGCAGCAGCATGGAAAGATCCCACACCTTGTGGGCTTTCACCGCGTCCTGGAAGTCGAGCAGTCCCACGAGCGCCGCGCCGCTGCGGTCCGCCAGCCAGATCAGGTTCTCGGCGTGATAGTCGCGGTGGCAGAAGACGGTGGCGTTGCCTGCGCCGCGCGCGCGGATCGGCGCCCAGGCCGCCTCCCATGAGGCAAGCGCCGCTTCGTCGAAAGCGAGCTTGCGGAACGGCGGCAGCCACTCGGTGAAAATGTCCTGCGCCGTCTTGAGCGCGAGATCGTCATAGGCGAGCAGCGGCCACCCGCCAGGCAGCACATCTGGCGGCGTCTCGGCATGCAGCACCAGCAGCGCGTCGATGGCGGCGTCGTAAAGCGGCTCTTCCGGCGTGCCGGTTTCGATCAGCCGGGCATAGAGCGCATCGCCGAGGTCTTCGATCACAGCGAGGCCGTGATCGGCCTCGGCGTAGTAGATTTCCGGCGCCGACAAACCACGAGAGGTGAGATAGCGCGCGCAGGCGACAAACGCGTCCACACGTCCCGCCGCGAGGCGCGCCAGCGCGTTGTAGCCAAGCGAGGCGCGCTCACCGGCGTCAGCTTCGGGCGGGCAGGGCGCGGTTTCGACCGAACGCGGCTGGTTCATCAGCATCGCCTGGCGGCCATCCAGCGTCAGGCGCTCATAGGTGCGGGTCGACGCGTCGCCCGGCAGCTTGTCGCGCCAGGCCGCGCCCCATCCGGCACGCGCGAGGAAGCCGATGATTTCGTCTTCGCGGCTCATGCGGCGTCTTTCACGATACCGGCGATCAGCTCCGGCCAGCGCCCGCCACCTGACAGGGCTGCGCTGCGCGGGTCGCTGCTCAGCGCGACGGTCAGTGCATCGGAAGGGAGATAGCCGTCCGCCTGTTCGGGCCATTCGATCAGCGCCGCGCCTTCGCTCAAAGCATCGTCCAGACCCAGCTCCTCGATCTCCTCCGGCCGTTTCAGGCGGTAGAGATCGAGATGGGCGATCGGCAATGTGAGGTCGTAGCTTTGCAGCAATGTGAAGGTGGGCGAGGGCGTCTCGCCCTGATGGCCGAGCGCGGTGAGGATGGCGCGGGCCAGCGTCGTCTTGCCGGCGCCGAGATCGCCCCGCAGCAGCACCGCGTCTCCCGCCGTCAGGCGACCGGCAATGGCCGCGCCAAGGCGGTCGACCGCAGAGAGATCGGGCAGCCCGATCACCGTGTCCCCACCCTGAATCGCTACCTGCATGGCCCCCTTTTGCCCCATGGCGCGGCGCGGCGGCAACGTCCGGTTTCTTGCCCTGATGCGTTGAACATCGCCGCCGTTTCCGGCAGGGTCCGCCGCCTGAAAATAGGGGGACGCCCGCATGTCGGGAACGGTGATTATCGGTGCGGGACAAGCCGCCTCGCAGCTCGTCGCGAGCCTGCGGTCCGAAGGCTATGCCGCGCCCATTACCGTGGTCGGCGACGAGGCCTATCCGCCCTATCAGCGCCCGCCGCTGTCCAAGAAGTTCCTGTCGGGCGAGCTGGAGGAAGAACGGCTGTTCATCCGCCCGCTTGAATTCTACGCCCAGGCGAATGCCACGCTGATCCTCAACACCCGCGCCACGGCGGTCGATCTCGACGCAAAGACGGTGACGCTGTCGGACGGCGCGAGCCTTCCTTACGAAACGCTCGCTTTCACCACCGGCAGCCGGGTGCGGAAACTCACCGTGCCGGGCGCGGACCTGGCCGGCATCTACTATCTGCGCGGCATCGCCGACGTGAAGGCGATCCAGCCGGTTTTCACGGCGGGAAAACGCCTTGTCGTGGTCGGCGGCGGCTATATCGGGCTGGAAACGGCGGCCGTCGCCGCCAAGCGCGGGCTGAAGGTGACAGTGGTCGAGGCGCTGGAACGCTGCCTCCAGCGCGTCACGTCACAGCAGATCTCGGACTTCTTCGAAGGCGTCCACCGCGCCGAGGGCGTCGAAATTCTCACCCGCACGGGCGTCCATGGGTTCACTCAAGGGCCGGACGGGACGGTGATCGTCAACACGGCGGGCGGCGATATCACGGCCGATCTGGTCATCGCCGGCATCGGCATCCTCCCCGAACAGGAGGTCGCGCAGGCGGCGGGGCTCGTCTGCGAGAACGGCATCGTGGTCGATGAATTCGCCCGGGCCTCCGACCCCAACGTCTATGCGATCGGCGACTGCGCCAATCACCCGAACCCCTTGCTGGGCCGGCGTCTGCGCCTCGAATCGGTCCAGAACGCCATCGATCAGGCGAAGGCTGCAGCCCTCGCCATCACCGGCAAGCCCAAAGCCTATGCCGAAGTGCCCTGGTTCTGGTCCGACCAGTACGATCTGAAGCTCCAGATCGCGGGGCTTTCCGCCCCGGGCGACGAGGTGGTCCTGCGCGGCGACCCGGCGACCCGGAAATTCGCGGCTTTCTACCTCCGCGACGGGCATGTTGCGGCGGTGGACGCGGTCAACGCGGCGCCCGAATACATGATCGGCCGCATGATGATTGCTCAGAAAAAACCCGCCGAGGCTGCAAAACTGGCCGATCTTTCCGTGCCGATGAAGAGTTTCATGGCATAAAAGCCCTGATTTCCGCGCGGACTTGCCAATCCGGCAGGCCCATGATTTCTACCGCCGACACACAGCAAAAATGCGGACTTCAAGTCCGCAAAATTGAGGGGATTGCCCGGGAATGGCCAAGGTCAAATTCATCGAGCACAACGGCAAGGAACATGTCGTCGAAGCTGCCAATGGCCTGACCGTCATGGAAGCCGCCGTGAAGAACCTGGTGCCGGGCATCGACGCGGATTGCGGCGGCGCCTGTGCCTGCGCGACCTGCCACGTCTATGTCGACCCGGCTTTCGCCGACAAGATCGCCGAGAAGTCTGACATGGAGCAGACCATGCTGGATTTCGCCAACGAGGTGACGGACCAGTCGCGCCTCTCCTGCCAGATCAAGCTGTCTGACGATCTCGATGGCCTGGTCGTCCGCCTGCCGGCCAGCCAGCACTAAGCGCCGGTTTCCCGCCACGCGCCCGGCGGCATGCCGTAGCGGGCGCGGAAGGCGCGGTTGAAATGCGAGAGGTCGCCGAAGCCGGAGGCGTAGGCGACCTGCACAATCGTCACCTTCGCCCATGACGGCGCGTGCAGCAGGTCTGCCGCGCGTTGTAGTCGCGCAGCACTGAGCGCGTCGCGGAAGCTCGTACCTTTACTGGCGAGCGCGCGCTGCACCGCGCGCGGTGAAATTCCGGCAGCCGCTGCGACGGCCTCAAGCGACAGAGCAGGGTCGCGGTGACGGCGCGCAATCGCATCCAGCACCAGCCCTGCACGCGCCGCTTCGACGCCGGGCGCGGGCGATGGCGCGGAAAGGTCCGGATCGTCGAGAACCGTCCGCCAGAGATCGAGGATGTGACGTTCGGCGAGGTCTGCGAGTACGCCCGACGGCGGCGCGTCCAGCACGGCGGCGGCATAGCCACGAAGAAGGCTGAGCGCCGGGCGGTTGGCGGCGATCCGTTTCATCGCAGCGTCATGCGCCAGCGGCGTCAGACCCAGCGCCATGTGTGAAGGCAGGATGATGGCGGCGATTGTGTTATCGCCCTCGCCAACCTCGAAATCGCCTTCGAACGCGTCACCGCCATAGGTCAGCGCTGCATCGCCGCGTGCGAGTTCGGCGCTGCGCCCGCGTTGCGACAGCCGCATCGCGCCGCCCTTTGTGTGAAAGGCGAGCTGGAACGTGTCGCTGCCGATGGGGTTGGGGTGATAGCCATTGCCGCGCCGCCGCCGGATCGCCGCCGTGCGCGTGGTATGACGGGCCAGCGTCACGCCGCCCACCATGACCGTCTCCAGCGTGCCTTGCAGACGCTCGCCCGGTGAGATCGTCACTTCGACGAGGAACAACTCGTCCTCGACCAGCGCGCGCGTGCGGCGCGCGGCGGCGCTGTCGCGATCGCCAAAGCCGTATTGGATAATCGAATGCATCGCGCCCCCGGAGCGGCAAACGATAGTGACGGCGGACCGCTACGCAAGCGCCGTCGCGTTGCACGCTATCGCGCGTCGCAATCCGCCAAGAGGCGCAGCAAGGCACATGCGAGGCGCTGGACAAACATCATCCGGAGTTTGTCATGCGCGCCGTCTTCATCGCCGCCAGCCTTCTTGTCGCGCCCGCCATTGCCGGGGACTGGACCGGCTTCTATGCCGGCCTTCACGCCGGCTACGGCGCGGCGTCGCACCAGGTGTCGGAAGCGGGCGGCATGCCCGGCGACACCGTTTCCTACGACTATGAAATCGCGCCGGATGCGGGCCTGGCAGGTGCGCAGATCGGGTATCTGCATCAGTTCGACCGGCTGGTGGTCGGCATTGAAGGCGCCGCAAGCACTGCGCGGTTCGACGAAAGCGTAGGGCCAATCTTCGGGAACGGCGCGACGCTCGACTATGCGAGCTTCACCGCTGAATGGGTCGCATCCATCCGTGTGAAGGCCGGGTTCGCTCTCGATGACGGGCTGCTCGTCTATGCAGCGGGCGGCGTCGCCTTTTCAAACGGGCGTGAAACGGCTGGGGCCAGCGGCGGCGATTTCGATCCGGTGGAAACGAACCGCACCGGCTGGGTCGCCGGTATCGGTGTCGCGCTCGACCTCGCTGGCGATTGGTATGGCGCGCTGGACTACGCCCATTACGGCTTTGAAGGCGGGGATGGCGCCGGCTGGGGCAGCAACGCCGTCAGGGCCGCTGACACCGGCTTCGACACGGTGACGCTGGCGCTCAACTACCGGTTCTGAGCCGTAGAGGTGCCATAAGGCGCCGTTTTCCGGCGATTTCTTCGGTGCGTGTTCGGTCCGAACACTTCGCTGCGGCGCACACAAATCGCCGACGGCGATGGTAATCCATCACATCCGCGTGAGCGGCCTTCCCCTAAAAGGACTGCAATTCGAAAAGTTCCACAAAGTTCCAACCGAAAGACTTCGCCATGCGCCTCGCCTCTGTTCTTTGCCTGTCGACCCTGATGTCCGGCGCCGCCCTTGCCGAAGGCGCGGACTGGACCGGTTTCTATGCCGGCGTTCACACCGGCTACGGCTTCGGCCAGAACCGGGTCGCGGATGACAATCCGATCTATTTCTACGAGATCGAGCCGGACGGCCTGATCGCGGGCGGCCAGCTTGGCTACAACCACCAGTTCGGATCGTTCGTGGTCGGCATCGAGGCCGACGCGACCGTCGGCGACATCGACACGCGCCAGCCCTATAGCCTGAGCTTTGACGAGGTCGCCCTGAAGTTCGACTATCTGGCGTCCATTCGCCTGCGTGCCGGCTATGCCGCCGGAAACGGCCTCTACTATGTGACGGGCGGCGTCGGCTTCGCCTCGTGGTCCGACCACACCTATATCAGCGGCGTCGAATTCGGCACGGGCGCCGATCACAACCGCACGGGCTGGACGCTCGGCGCCGGCGCCGAGTTCATCGTGACCGGCAACTGGACCGCGAAAGTCGAATATCTGCACTACGGCTTCGACGATGAAATCCAGCCGCCCAGCATGTTCTGGTTCATCGGCGCGGATCATTTCGAGACCAGCTTCGACACGGTGAAGGTCGGTCTCAACTACCGCTTCTGATCTAGAAGGGAGACTCGATCCCTTCAAAGCCAGGGAGGGCCGGGGACTCCCCCGAGCGCGGCAGATGGCACGTCACCTCCGTGCCTTCGCCCTTCTTGGAGCGCAGCGAAACCCAGCCGCCATGCAGCTCGACGATCGAGCGCACCAGCGCGAGGCCGAGGCCGGTGCCGCGCGGTGCGTCGCCGACCTTCTGGCTTTCGAACCGTTCGAAGGCGAGCGCCTGCTGCTCCGGCTCGAAGCCGGGGCCGGTGTCGCGCACCCAGAAGCGAAGCCCCGCGCCTTCCGCCGCCGCGCCGAACTCGATCGTACCGCCTGACGGCGTGTAGCTGATGGCGTTGGTCAGCAGGTTGAACATCACCTGCTTCAGGCGCGCCGGATCGGCGCTCAGCGGCCCGAGGCCCTCGGGCGCTTCCATGACCAGCTCCAGCCCTTCCTTGTTGCAGCGTTCCTGCACCATGGATTTGAGCGTCGTCAGGAAGTCGGCCACCTCGATAGGTTTCAGGTCGAGCTTCAGCTCGCCCGCATCCAGCGCCGCGAGATCGACCATGTTGTCGATCTGTGTCTTCAGTTCGGCCGAGGCCGCCAGCACGTTGCCGAGATAGTAGTCCTGCCGCTCGCTCACCTCGCCGGCGATGCCGGCCTTCAGCGCCTCGGCGAAACCCATGATCGAGGTCAGCGGCACGATGAGCTGATACGAGACATGGCCGATAAAATCGGTCTTCAGACGCGCCGCCGTCGTCAGCGCCTCGTTGCGTTCCAGCAGGCTCTGCTCGGCGCGCAGCGAATCCGTCATGTCGACGAAGCTCATCAGCGTCGCGCCGTCCGGCATCGGCACGGCGGCGAAGTGCAGCGTGACGTCGTCGCTGCGCTGCATCTCGCCGCTGACCTCGATGCGCTCCGCTGCGCCCGTCACTTGGCCGCGCACCTTGTCCCAGTCGGCGCTGTCGCCGCCGAGCGCGGCGCAGAGCAGGGCCACCTTCTCGAAATGCGGCTCGCCCGCCAGCTGCTCCGGCTCCAGCCCCCAGAGATCTGCGAAGGCGAGGTTCCACAGCTTCAGACGGCCATCGGTGCCGAAGAACGCGACGCCTTCATGCAGGTGATCGAGGGTCGAACGCTGCACGTTGAAGAGGTCGTTATAGCGCCGCTCCATGCTCAGCTGCTCGGTCATGTCCTCATAGATGTAGAGGAGGCCGCCGAACGGATGCGGTTGGCCGGCGATGCGCAGCGTCGCGCCGTCGGGCAGGTGCCAGACTTCTTCCTGGGCGGAGGTCATCGAGGCGTAAAGCTCGGCGCGCGCCCTTTTGAAGGCGGCGAAGGATTTTTCTTCCGGCAGACGGCGGCTTTCGCGCAGCTTCTCCAGGATCTCGCCTTCGGTCGGTTTCTGCTTCAGCCAGGCCGGGTCGAGCCGCCAGAGGTCGACATAGGCGCGGTTGTAGAAGCTGATCTTCTGGTCCGGCCCGAACACCGCGACGGCGGTCTTCAGCCGGTCCAGCGTGTCGTCATAGGCGTTGATCGTGCGCTGCAGCCGGTCGCGCGCTTCGGCCGCCGCGCTTTCATCGGTGATGGTGATGGCGACCATGTCGCCGGCCGGGGCAGCGGTCACTTCCAGCGCCTTGCGCTGGCCGTCGATCACCGCAAAGCGCCGCTCGGTGACGGGCGCACCGGCCGACATCGCCGCTTCGGCGAGATTGGGTTCATCGGAGAAAAGCTTTGCCTGCGCCGCCACGGCGGCGGCCGGGGTCGCAGCGCCTGCAGCCTCGGCATAGGCGGGGTTGGCGTAGATCAGCTTGCCGCCACGTCCGCGCGCCGCCAGCGGCGTCGGCACGGCATCGAACATCGCGGCCAGCGCCCCGTCGCCCGCGAGGCTCGGCTCCGGCGGCGGCGGCGACAGCAGCGGGTCGCCGGCATAGCTGCCTTCAAGGAAAATTGCGCTTTCGCGCCCGGCCGCGCGGCCACGCGCACGCAGCGGCCCCTGATCGGGATCGCGGGCGCTCATCGTGAAGGGTTCGCCCGAATGGCGCAGCTTCTTGATCGCTTCGGCCAGCGCCAGGCCGTCAGGCCCCCGCAGCACGCGCTCCAGCCGCCCCTGGTCGGGGCCGAAGATACGCGGGCGGGCGGCGCCCGGCGGATAGAGATAAAGCGGCGTGTCGGAGGCGAGCAGCAGCGCGCTCCGCTCCGCCGCCAGTTGCCGCGCCTTGGAAACCTCGGCGCGCAGGGCCGTCTCGCGCATCCGCCCGCGCTGGATCGCACCGATGGCGAAGAGGACGCCGCAAACCGCCAGTGCAACAAGACCCGCAACGGCCAGCGGCATCACGAAAGCGGCGGCCCCGCTTTCCGCGCTGTCCTGCGCCCTCGCCGGCGCGGTACAGGCGCACGCCAGCGCCAGACCGAAGCCTGTCCGCCACTCTGCCAGCGTCTTGAAATGCCGGACCATCAGGCCGCGTTACCCTCGTCGACCCACGCGATTTGTCTAAAAGGCGAAGCGCGAATCGTCCCCCGGCCACGATAGGCGCGCAAGACTCGCCGTTAAAGAGTCCACAGGAACGGATTCACCATGAGCGGTGAGTCCAAACCGAAAACAAAAGCGCCGGCGTTGCCGCCGGCGCTTGTCGTTACAGCCGTTCGGCCGAAATCAGTAGCGGTAGTGGTCGGCCTTGTAGGGGCCGGCGACCGTCACGCCGATATAGGCGGCCTGTGAGTCCGACAGCTTGGTCAGCTTCACGCCGATTTTCTCCAGATGCAGGCGGGCGACCTTTTCGTCGAGGTGCTTCGGCAGGGTGTAGACCTGCTTCTCGTATTTCGACGTGTTCGTCCAAAGCTCGATCTGCGCGATCGTCTGGTTGGTGAACGAGGCCGACATCACGAACGAGGGGTGGCCCATCGCGTTGCCGAGATTCACCAGGCGGCCTTCCGACAACAGGATGATGCGGCGGCCCGAAGCCAGCTCGATCTCGTCGACCTGCGGCTTGATGTTGTTCCACTTGTAGTTCTTCAGGCCCGCGACATCGATCTCGTTATCGAAGTGGCCGATATTGCAGACGATCGCCCGGTCCTTCATGCCGCGCATGTGGTCGATCGTGATGATGTCCTTGTTGCCGGTCGCGGTGACGAAGATGTCCGCGCGGGGCAGGGCGTCTTCGATGGTGACGACCTCATAGCCTTCCATCGCCGCCTGCAGCGCGCAGATCGGATCGACTTCCGAAACCATCACGCGGCAACCGGCCTGGCGCAGCGAGGCGGCCGAGCCCTTGCCCACGTCGCCGAAGCCCGCGACGAATGCCGTCTTGCCCGACATCATCACGTCGGTGCCGCGGCGGATCGCATCGACCAGCGACTCGCGGCAGCCATAGAGGTTGTCGAACTTCGACTTGGTGACGCTGTCGTTGACGTTGATCGCGGGGAACAGCAGCTTGCCCTGCGCGGCGAGCTGATAGAGGCGGTTGACGCCCGTGGTCGTCTCTTCCGAAACGCCCTTGATCGAGGCGGCGAGTTCGGCGAACCAGCCCTTCGGCTTCTCGGCCAGCGTCTTCTTCAGCAGCGCGAAGAAAATCTCTTCTTCTTCCGAGGCCGGCTTGTCGAGGAACGCCGTGTCACCCTGCTCGGCGCGGAGGCCGAGGTGCACGAACATCGTGGCGTCGCCGCCATCGTCGAGGATCATGTTGGGCATGCCGCCGCCGTGCCAGTCGAACAGGCGCGCGGTGTAGTCCCAGTACTCGGTCAGCGTTTCGCCCTTATAGGCGAACACCGGCGTGCCGCCTGCGGCGATGGCGGCGGCGGCGTGGTCCTGCGTCGAATAGATGTTGCACGACACCCAGCGGACATCGGCGCCCAGCGCCTTCAGCGTCTCGATGAGAACGGCGGTCTGGATCGTCATGTGCAGCGAGCCGGCGATGCGCGCGCCCTTCAGCGGCTGCTTCGCGCCGTACTCTTCGCGGGTCGCCATCAGGCCGGGCATTTCGGCCTCGGCGAGGGCGATTTCCTTGCGGCCGAACTCGGCCAGCTTGATATCGGCGACGTGGTAATCGTGGGCGGACATTGAGGCCTCGCGGCAAAGAAAAGGGCGGCTAGAGGCCGCCCGAATCTCTGGCGCCCCGCCGCAATGCGGGAGCCTGTATCAGCCCGAAATCCGCCGCGCAAGCATTATATAAAGATATCTTTATGTAACACGGGAAGGTTCAAGGCCCCTCCACCTCGACGCCCTCATCCCGCAGCATCTCGATGACGCTGTCATCGCCGGCCAGATGCCCGGCGCCGACGATGATGAGGTAGGAGTTCTCGTCTTTCAGGAAGAACTCGCGGATTACCTTCACCCAGCGCGCATTGCGGTCGGCGAGCAGCGCCTTCTGGGCCAGCGGTGCACCTTCCATGCCCCGGTTCATCAGCGCGTCGATTTCCTGGACATCGCCCTTGGCCCAGGCGGCGATGAGGTCGCGCAGCTCGTTCGGGCGCTCCAGCACCTCTTTCGCGCCCAGCACCAGAAAGGCCACCTGCTCATCCATCGGCAGGTCGATGAAGGCATCGAGCTGCTCGCGGGTCTTCTCGAAATAGCCGATGGCCTTGCCGTCGGCGCGGCCCTGGCTCTCCAGCGCCTTGTCGACGCCCTGATCGGAACTGAAGCCCTTGGCGACCGCGTTGGAGACGGAGAGCTGCAGCGCCGCGAACCACGGCTTGTACGGCTCCATCGCCGCATAGCTGATGCCCGCCGCGTCCGCCGCCTTGGCGACGATCGCCGCCTGCTCCGGCCCCAGCAATTCGGTAAGCGTCACGCCCGTCACGTTGGCCGACTCTTTGGCGATATAGGCCTGCATCTCGCTGGTGCCCATCACCGACAAGTCTGTCTCCAGCACGATCACGTCGGCGGCCTTGTAGGCGGCCTCCAGCGCCGCCGTGCGCCATTTGTCGTTGTCGCTGAGAATATGAATGCTGCCGAAGAAGGTGACGGTGGTGCCGTTCTCCTTCTGGATGGTCCAGATCGCCGGCTCAGCCTTTTTCGGCGCGGGCGTCGGCGCGGCATGGCTCGCCAGCGTCAGCGCGGCAGCGAGCGCTGCGGCGCGGCCAAGAAACCCGAGGCCCATCAATCCCATTTGAGATGGCGCACCGAGCGCCCGTCGTCGCGGATTTCCTTCAGCGCCGCGATGCCGATGCGGATATGCGGCTCGACATACTGGCCCGACACGCGCTTGTCGCTTTCGGTCGTTTTCACGCCCTGCGGGATCATCGGCTGGTCGGAAACGAGCAGCAGCGCACCGGTCGGAATGCGGTTCGCGAAGCCGACGCTGAACAGCGTCGCCGTCTCCATGTCGATCGCCATCGCACGGATCTTGCGCAGATACTCCTTGAAGGGCTGGTCGTGCTCCCACACCCGGCGATTGGTCGTGTAGCAGGTGCCGGTCCAGTAATCGTGACCGAGATCGCGGATGGTGGATGAGACCGCGCGCTGCAGCGTGAAGGCCGGCAGGGCCGGGACTTCGGGCGGGAAATAGTCGTTCGATGTGCCCTCGCCGCGAATGGCGGCGATGGGCAGCACGAAATCGCCCAGCTTGTTCTTCTTCTTCAGGCCGCCGCATTTGCCCAGGAACAGCACCGCCTTGGGGCTGATTGCGGTGAGCAAATCCATGATGGTCGCCGCCATCGGGCTGCCCATCGAGAAATTGATCATGGTGATGCCGTCGGCCGTCGCCGAATGCATCGCGCGGTCGAGACCCTTCACCTCCACGCCATGCCATTCGGCGAAGCGCTGAACGTAATTGTCGAAATTGGTGAGCAGGATGTACTGGCCGAACTCTTCAAGCTCGAGGCCGGTGTAGCGCGGAAGCCAGTTCCGCACGATGTCGTCTTTGTTCTCCATGGTGGCGGATAATCTAGGGGGCGGCTGCGCGCAAGTCAGCCCTCCGGTCCGGCGCGGCGGTAACCAAGAGATTCCAGCCCCTTCAGCAGGCCGTCCGCCCCGCCCAGATGCGCCATGCCGACCGCGATGAAGCAGGTCCGCCCCGGCACGTCGCAGGCCTGCCGAATGCGGGGCAGCCAGGCGGCTTCGCGGGCTTGGAGGAACAGGCGGCTCCACCCCGGGCTCAGCGCCGCCTGGTCGCGCTCGATCAGCGTGCGCGCCTGTTCGATCTCGCCGCCCAGCCACAGATTCAGCAGCGCGCCATACTGCTCGGCGACCGAAACGCCCCGGGCGGCGGCGGGCTTGGCGGCGCTGGCGGCCGCACAGTCGAGCGCGGCCGCGTCGTCGAGCTTGCTGAAATTCAGCGCGCGTTCGTACTCGCTTTCCAGGAACATCGTCTCGATACCGTTCGACAGGCCGTACAGCTCGATCTTCATGTCCGGCGCGGCGAGGTCGGGCGGCCCGAAGGTCGCGCCCAGCTCGGCGATCATGGCGCGATCCTCGTCGTTCAGCTTGGTGCGCAACTTGGGCGGAATCTGCAGATCGCGGCACAGGACCCAGGGGCGCAGCCGATCATAGCGCGCCGGGTCGAGATCGTTGGCGGCAACCAGCGCCTGGATCGCCGCGGTGCGCCGGTCGCCCAGTTGCGCTGCCGCCATTGCCCAAAGCGACGCGCCTTTGGGCTGCATGGCGCGTCCGCGCAGATCGTCCGCCTCCTCCGCCGTCACCGCGACCTCCTCGCGGCGAAACATGCTGGTCTCGGTGAGAATGGCATCTGCGCGCGCCAGCACCGCCGCCGTTTCGGGTGACAGCCATTGCAGGCGTTCGGGCACCAGATGCGTGGTGCCGAAGACGGCGATGGTCGCATCGCCTTTGCGCATCACGAAGACATGCGGGGCCGGGGCGCCGCGCGGCGCCAGTTCGTCGCTGAGATCGTAGACGGCGGGCGCATCCAGTTCTGCGCTGATCGTGTTGGCGCAGGCCCCGAGCAGCAGGGTGGGCAGCAAGGCGGGCAGGATCGCAAAAGCGGCACGACGCAACATCAGCTCGTCCCTCCTTTGCCTTTTACGGGCCGCCAGCCCAGTGCTTCAATACGTTTCAACAGGCCATCCGATCCGCCGAGATGGGCGAAGCCGACGGCGATGGCGCATCTGGCCTTGGCGCACAGCGCATCAATCGCCGGCATCCACGACGCCTCGCGCGCCTGATAGAGGCGCACCGCATAGCCGGGCGACAGCTTGGCCGAAACCTCGAACTCCGTTTGCCGCGCACCCTCGATATCGCCGCGCCGCCACCTCGCCAGCGATATGGAAAAGCGTTCGGGAAACGTCGTCCAGTCCGTCCCGGTCACGATGGCGTGGGCGCGCGCGCGAATGCACGCCAGCGCGTCTTCGTCCGGCATGGTTGCGTAGACGCGCGCCCGTGTCGCAAAGGTTTCAAGCTGGCGATGCGCGAGGCCCTGGCTGAGACGGAACCGCTCCAGCCGCGCATCCGGCGAGTTCCGTCCGGCATCGAGCGGCCCCACAGCATCCATACCCGCGAACCGCTCGCGTTGGGCCTCAAGGCTAAGGCGTTTGACCGACTCGTGGGATTCCGGACGCTGCAGATCGATGCACAGAGTCCAGGGTTTCAGGGTCTGCGTCGTGTGGGTTTTCAGCCCGGTCATTTCGATGGCTGCATCGAGTTCGGCGCGTGCCGCCGTGCCGGGCAGGCCGACAAGATCGAGCGTATTCAGCCCGTCATCGCGCGTCATCAGCGGCATCAGCTCCGCCATCTCGCTTGTCCGTGGATTGTACTGGGCGGAATCCGTGGTGCCGACTTCGGTCAACACCAGATCGGCCTCGGTGAAGGCGCGCTTCACCTCCGCATTCAGCCAACGGAGCCCCCCCGGCACAGCATGCATGGTCCCAAAGATGCTTAGGGTCTGCCCGTCCTTCTCGAACACGAACAGCGGCGGCGTGTTCTCGGCAGATGCGGTGGAGACATCGCTGAGATCGTAGAGCTGAGGCCGCGCCGCGATCTCCGGCGCATCGTCTGCGATAATGACACCGCCGCGCGAAGGGGCGGGCGTGGCGCAGGCCGCAAGGCTGAGCGCGATGACGAGGGCGGCGAAACGCGCCGTCATTCCTCGTCGAACTTGGCGCAGATCATCGCGTTGATGGCTTCCAGCGCCTCGCGCGCATCCGGCCCTTCGGCCTCCACCAGAATTGTCGATCCGGGCGCCGCGCCCAGCGTCAGCAGGCTCATGATCGAGGTGCCGTGCACGGTGTCGTCGCCGCGCGTCACCTTGATGACGCTTTCAAACGTCGAGGCCAGCTTCACGAACTTGGCGGAGGCTCGGGCATGCAGGCCGCGCTGATTGACGATCAGCATCTCCTGCGCGAGCTTCGGCATGCGTCAGACGCTGCCCGCGAGCTCTTGGCTCGCCACAATGATATATTTGCGGCCGGCGTCCTGCGCCTTCACCACCGCGTCGGCCAGCTTCTGCGACACGCGGCACGAGGCCAGCTTGATCAGCATGGGCAGGTTCACGCCGGCGATCACCTCGCCCTTCACCTTGTCCATCACCGAAATCGCGAGGTTGGAGGGCGTGCCGCCGAACATGTCGGTCAGCAGGATCACGCCGTCGCCCAGGTTCACGGATTTCGCGGCCTCAAGGATTTCCTTGCGGCGGCTGTCCATGTCGTCGTCCGGGCCGATGCAGACGGACTTCACATGGGTCTGCGGACCCACGACATGCTCCATCGCCGAGATAAGCTCCAGGGCAAGCTTTCCGTGGGTAACCAGTACGAGGCCGATCATCGATACTCTACGCGGCGGCGAGCCCAAAGGCCCTGACAAGGGTGGGGGTTCTAGCAGGAACCATGCGCCGCCCCAAGACCCCGGTCATCCCATGGTCAATCGAGGGCCTCATTTACCCTTCCACCTTGCCGAGCAAGGCCAGCGTCACCTTGGCGTTGGCCGACGGCTCGAAGGGGTTCAGGGCATAAAGCGGGATGCGCAGCGCCCCGCCGCGCGCCCGGAAGGTCTGCGGCGGCTGGTACCAGCGCTTTTCGGGCGCGCGTTCAATCGTCGTGCCGGGCGTCAGGTCGAAGACGCCGGCGATACGGACGCCCGGCGCGAAGGGCAGGCGGATGAGCCCGATGCCCCGCGCTTCGATCAGCCCCGCGATGTTGTCCGGCGCAGCGCCCCAGAGCCCCCCATGGGCAAAGCTGACATCCACCTGGTCGTCGGCGACCAGCACCGCGCCATCGTGGATCAGACGCAACGCCAGGTCGGACTTGCCGCTGCCCGGCGGCCCCAGAAACAGCGCGCCCAGTTCGGTGCCGTCGCTCCGGCCGATGGCGACCAGCGTGGCGTGGATGCGGACGCTCGTCTCTCCGCTCATGCGCTTCGTTTGCCTCACGGCAGTTTCAGGCGGATCGTGAACACCGCGCCGGCCCGGCTTCCCGGCGTTGCCCCTGGACGGTTGGCGGCGCGGATCGACCCGTCATGAACATCGACGATCTGCTTGGAGATGGAAAGCCCGAGGCCCGAATTGCGCCCGAAATGCTCATCAGGCCGCGAGGTATAGAAGCGCTTGAAGACATCCTCCAGATGCTCGGGCGGAATGCCCGGCCCGTCGTCTTCCACCTCGATCACCGCATGGCGCGGCTCGCGCTTCAGCTTCACCCGCACCGTGCCGCCTTCCGGCGAGAACGACAGCGCGTTGTCGATCAGGTTCCGCAGCACCTGCCCCAGCGGTCCGTCGAGACCGGTGATGACAAGCCCGCTGCGCTGGGTCGGCAGGTCGGCTTCAACCGTGACGTCGGGGCCGCCGTCCTTCCGGCAGATCGCGGCGACTTCGTTCGCCAGCTTCACCAGATCCACCGGCTCCGCCTTTTCGCGCGCGAGTTCGGCATCCAGGCGCGAGGCGTCCGAAATGTCGGTGACGAGGCGGTTCATCCGCGTCACGTCGTCCTCGATCACCTCCAGCAGGCGCTGCTGCTGCTCGGGATTGGCGCGGCGCATCGTCTCGACGGCGCTCTTCAGGCTGGTGAGCGGGTTCTTGATCTCGTGCGCGACGTCCGCAGCGAACTGCTCGATCGCATCGATCCGGTCATACAGTGCATCCGTCATCGCGCTCAGCGAGCCGGAGAGATCGCCGATTTCATCGGACCTGCCCGAGAAGTCGGGAATATCGGCGCGGCCTTTCACACGCGTGCGCGCCGTGTCCGCCGCGTCGGCCAGCGCCCGGATCGGCCGCGCGATATTGCGCGCCATCAGGATCGAGGTGCCGACCATCACCGCGATGGCGATCAGCGACAGCTGCAGGATCGCGATGCGCTCCTCGCGCAGGATCAGCCCGATATCGCCGCCTTCATTGGTGAGGTGCAGCACGCCCAGCACCAGCTGATAACGCTGCACCGGCACCGCGACTGACAGAATCAGATCGCCCGAGGAATTGACGCGGATGGCGCTCGCCGCCTTCGCCTGCAGCGCCTCGGCGACCTCGCCATAGAACGTGCCGTCCAGCCCCGGCAGTTCCTGATAGGGCGGATAGTCCGCGCCGGGCGCCCAGCGCGCCAGCCATTGATAGATACCGTCGAGACTTTCCGACCAGAACCACGAATCCGGCTCCGGCAGGCGCATCGCCACCACCTCGTTGGATGGCACGATCACCCGGCTGTCGAGCTGAAGCTGGCCCTTGCGGTCGAACAGGCGCACCCGTGCATTGGTCTGCGCGATCAGCCGCCGCATCAGCGGCACGGCCAACTCGTCGTCGACGCCCATGGCTTCCGGCCCTGTGGTCGCCGTCTCGGCCAACGCAGCAGCAATGATCGCGCCCTGGGTCTTCAGCGAGAGGATGCGCTCGTCGATCATCCCGACGCGGCGCATGTTGAGCCAGAACGTGCCGGAGATGAGCACCAGCAGCGCGATCAGGTTCAGCGCGATGATGAGCCGCGTCAGCCCGCGCCGTCTGCGCCGCGGAGCCCTGTCGGCGTTACTGGCCATCGCCGTTCGTCAGACTTCCTTGAAGCGATAGCCGACGCCGTACAGCGTCTCGATAGAATCGAAATCGTCGTCCACCATTTTGAACTTCTTGCGCAGCCGCTTGATGTGGCTGTCGATCGTGCGGTCATCGACATAGACCTGATCGTCATAGGCCGCATCCATCAGATGGTCGCGGCTCTTCACGAAGCCCGGACGCTGGGCCAGCGCCTGCAGGATCAGGAACTCGGTGACGGTCAGCGTCACGTTCTTGCCGCCCCACAGCGTCGCGTGGCGCTGCGGGTCCATCATCAGCTTGCCGCGCGTGAAGGCGGCCTGCGCAGGGTCCACCGCCGCGCCGTCTTTCGCGATTCCTGCGCGCGCTTCGGCCCGCCGCAGCACGGCGCGTACCCGCTCCAGCAGCAGGCGCTGCGAGAAGGGCTTCTTGATGTAGTCGTCCGCGCCGGCGTTCAGCGCCATCAGCTCGTCGATCTCCTCGTCCTTCGAGGTCAGGAAGATCACCGGCATCTCGCTCTTCTGGCGGAGGCGCCGCAGCACCTCCATGCCGTCCATGCGGGGCATCTTGATATCCAGCACCGCAAGGTCGGGCGGGGTCGAGGCGAACGCCGCCAGCGCCGCCGCGCCGTCCGTATAGGTGCGGACGTGATAGCCCTCCTGCTCCAGCGCGATGGAGACCGAGGTCAGGATGTTCTTATCGTCGTCAACGAGGGCGATGGTCGGCATTCAGCAGGCGCTCACACACGAAAGTTGAATCTCACGCAAAGAGTGATATCATAAATGATATCACTTCAGCGAGTCAGCCATGGGTCAGGTTCTCATACGCAACTTGGACGATGCCGTCATCCAGCGCCAGCGCCGCAGGGCGAAGCGCAAGGGCATCTCGCTGGAGCAGCACCTGCGCGACCTGATTTCGGAGGATGCGGGCGCCGCCTCCACCGAGGAATGGCTGGAGCGTTTGCGAGATATCGGATCGCGCCTGGGTTCGATTGCGGATGGCAAGACCGGGATCGATCTCATTCGCGAAGGCCGCGAAGAATTGGATGCGAAGTGGGGTTCGTAATCGACGCCAGTATCGCGGTGGCGTTGATCGTCGATGAACCGGATAGCGCGCAAGTCCGCCGTCTGGCCATTCGCGCGAGCGGCCTGATCGCTCCGGACTTTCTCTTGGTGGAAATGGCGAACGCCTTATGGAAGTTCGCTCGAAGGCCCGATCCAGTGAAGGAAGCCGCCCGTGCTGAGCGGAAGCTGCCGTCGCACGACGATCGCGTCCAGGCCGCGAAGGATGCACTTGCGGCGCTTGTCGACAGCCATAAGATCGACTTTGTGGACTGCGAAAAACTGGCGGTCGGCGCGCTTGAACTCGCCATCGACCTCGGCCACCCCGTGTATGATTGCGTCTATCTGTCCTTGGCGCTTGCCGAAGGCGTGCCGATGGTCACGGCCGATCGCCGCTTCCTCGAGCGCGTTCGCGGCTCGAACTATGGCGACTCCGTCATCGGCCTCGATGCCGCGCTCGCCCGAACCTAAACCCTCGCCGCCCCGCGCCGCGCAACCACGCGGAAACGCCACAGCAGCAGCGCCAGCCCGGTCAGAATGCCGCAGAGCAGGCCGTAGATGAGGCCGGGCGCGCCGAGGCCCAGCCTGAAGGCGAAGACCCAGGCCATCGTCACGCCGATCGCCACATAGCCCAGCGCATAGGCCACGATCACGACCATCATGTCCCCCGCGCCGCGCAGCGCGCCCATCGAGACGGCCATGGAACCCGAAAAGACGATGAAGATGCCCGCCGCCGTCAGCGTCGCGGCGACGATATCCATCGATTCCACCGATCCGTGCAGGAACAGATCGCCGATCTCGCGCGGGAAGATCAGGAAGGCGACCGACGCCAGCGACATCAGCCCCGCCCCCAGCGCGATCCCGGTCCAGCCCGACAGCGCGATGCCGTGACGGTCGCCGCGTCCCACGGCATTGCCGACGCGCACGCTGGTCGCCGCCGCCATGCCGTTCGCGCCCATATAGGCGAGGGTCAGCACGTTGATCGTCACCTGATGCGCCGCCAGCGCCGCCGATCCGATGAGGCCGGCCATCTGCGCCAGCACGGCATAGGCGCCGTTCTCGCAGGCGCCCGTCACGGCCACCGGCGCGCCGATCTTCCACAGCCGCCGCGCGACGGGCACGAACGGCGTCCGCGATCCGGTCACGCCATAGGTGGCGCGGTCTTTCATCGTCAGAACGACGATCAGGATCGCGAAGAAAATGCCCCATCGCAGTGCGCTGGTGGTCATCACCGCGCCTTCGGCACCCATCGGCTCGACAAGGCCCCACCACCCCAGCGCAAAGATGCCGTCGGCGAAGACGTTCAGCACGTTGGCGGCCAGCATGATGATCATGCCGGCCCGCGGCCGCCCGATCCCTTCCAGCAGATAGCCGGTGCAGACATAGAGAAGGACGCCCGGCATCCCCCAGGCGAATTGCTGCGTCACGACCGCCGCGCCGCGCGCCAGGTCCGGATCGTGTCCTACTGCGAGGAAGATATCCTCCGCCGCGAAGCCGATCAGCGCGAACACTGATCCCAGCAGAACGGCATGGATCAGCGCCACGCGCCACACCGCGCCGCACTGGGCATAGTCGCGCGCGCCGTTGGCCTGCGCGATCAGCACCATCGATCCCTGCAGCAGGCCGACCGTCGCCAGCATGAAGACCATCACGGGCGACAGGCCGAGGCCCAGCTTCGCGATCTCGCCCGATCCTGCCATGCCGGTCATCAGCGTATCGACCGTCAGCATGACGACGAGGCCCGCGCGGGCGACGATCACCGGCCCGGCGAGCCGCAGCATGGCCCTTGCCTCGGCGCGCGGCGTCGCGGCGGGCGCAACCCGCGCCGGCGGCATCACCGGCGGTTCCTGGATGTCAGACATGAAGGGCAGGCGATGTCATCACATCGCCTGCCTAGCACCGCCGCGTCAGCGGCGCGATGCTGTCCTTACGTCGCCTTGAACGCCGCCAGCAGCGGCGCGCGCGCGGCGCGCAAGGCCGGGAAGAACCCACCGACAAAGCCGATGATGAGCGCCAGGATCACCCCCTGCATCACCAGCGCCGGCGTCATCTTCAGCGAGAAGACCACCTGCGCGAAGCCTGCGCCCAGCGTCGAGGCCGACAACCCGTCGAACAGCAGGTAGACGCCAAGCGCCCCGACCACCCCGCCAATCGCCGACAGCAGCAGCGCCTCGGCCATCGTTCCGATAAAGGACGGCAGCCCGCCGAACCCGATCGCCCGCATCGTCGCGATCTCGCGCATCCGCGCATCGACGCTCGCATACATGGTGTTCAGCGCGCCTGCGAGCGCACCGAACGACATGGCGATGGCCAATGGCCAGCCAAGATAGAGAACGAGGTCGGAAATGCCGCGCGCCTGGCTGGCGTAGAACACCTTCTCCGACCGGACATCCAGCTTCAGGCGCGGATCGGCGTCGTTGTAATCCTGCAGGGCCTTCAGCTGATCGGGTGAGGTCAGCTTCACGCGCATCGTCTGCACCGACGATCCGCGATTGGCGACGTTCTGCAGCAGCGTGATGTCGGCCCACAGCTCGCTCTCGAACACCGACCCGCCCGCATCGAACATGCCGACGATCTTCCAGTCGGTGCCCGACAGGCGCACGGTGGCACCCACATCGAAACCCTCGAACTGTTCGTGCACGCCCTTGCCGACCACGATCTCGGCGACGCCCGGCGTGAACATGCGCCCTTCGACGATATTTACCGCGCCGCGCACCGCCTGGGCGTTCGGCCCCACGCCGCGCAGCGGCATGTTGGCCTTGATGCCGTTCGACCGGCGGACGCCGTTCACGACGATATAAAGCTCGCCTGAAACCAGCGGCTTGCCGTCGGCGCCGGTGGCGATGCCGGGGCCTTCGGCGATCAGCTGCTGCTGTTCGCGCCCCAGCACGGAGGACAACTCCCCTCCGCCGCCCTTGCGGATGACGATGGCGACATCGTCGGAGCCGGTGCCGTCCAGCGTCGAGCGGAACCCGTTGGCGAGGCTTAAGAAACCGAGCAGCACGCCGGTCACCAGCGCCACCGCGATCACGGTCGCGAGCGAGGGCCACACGCGCTGGCGCAGCGAGGCGATGTTCATCGCCGTCACGGCGCGGATCTGAGAGAGGAGGGCCATGGGCTATTTCCTCGAGAACGCGGTGATGATGTCGGTCCGCATGGCGCGCCAGGCCGGCAGGAAGCCGGTGACGAAACCAAGCAGCGCCATCAGGACAAAGGCGGTGATGAGGATCGAGGTCGTCAGCTTCACGCCGCCCAGGAACCCGCCGGACAAATCGCCAAGGACGATGATGGCGACATAGGCGAGCGCGGTACCCAACACCCCGCCGATCAGCGCCAGGATGAAGCTTTCCGTCAGGATCATCGCGAAGATGCGCCGCGCGGTGAAGCCGATCGTTTTCAGCACGGCGATCTCGCCCGTCCGCTCGCGCACCGTCAGCATCATCGTGTTGCCGGCAATGAGCAGGATGGTGATGAAGGCCGCGCCCACCACCGCCGTCACGATGAACCCGATATCGCCCAGCTGCGCCGCGAAGCTTTGCGCAAAGGCCGCCTCGGTGCGCGTCTCGGTCTCGGCGCCGGAGTTGACGAACAGCTCATCGATCTCGCGCGACGTCGCATCGATCTGCGAGGTGTCGCGCAGCTGGATGATGATCTGCCCGATCGTGTCGTTCGCAAACGCGCGCGACTCGTTGAAGTAGTCGTAGTGGAAGACGAGATACTGGTCGCCGTTCTCGTCATCGGCATTGGTGAAGATGCCCGACACCTTGAACTGCCAGGTGTCGCTGCCGTCTCTCTGGCGGAAGATGTTGGACTTCAGCGGCACGGTGTCGCCGATCTTCCAGCCATACTGATCGGCCAGCTTCTTGCCGACCAGCATGCCGGTGCGTTCTTTCAGGAAGTCCTGCTTCTCGGCGTCGCTCAGCACCAGCTCGCTGTAGATGGCGACGAAGGTTTCCGGGTCGACTGCGAAGGCCACCGTGAAATTCTTCGGCTCCTGATAGTAGCCGCCGAACCAGCTCATATGGCTCACGATCTCGGCATTCTTCACCGCCGCCACGCGCTGCACATAGGCGAGCGGCAAAGGCTGCGTGAAGTTCACCTTGTTGGTCGAAACCAGCCGCGTTGCCGACTGGCCTTCCGGCGGATCGGTCATCGTCTTCTGGAACGCCGACAGGACGCCGAAGATCAGGAACGCGACGAGGATCGCGAAGATCGTCAGGAAGGTCCGCAATTTCTTGCGGAACAGATTTTTGAGGATCAGGCCCCAGCTTGTCATGCGTGGAGGTCCTTCTCCACGAACACGCCCTTATCCAGATGCAGGGTCTTCTTGGCATAGCGCGCCGCTTCCGCGTCGTGCGTCACCATGACGATGGTCTTGCCGTAATTCTGGTTCAGCTCCTGCAGCATCGTCAGAACCTCGTTCGCCGTCTCGCGGTCGAGGTCGCCGGTCGGCTCGTCGGCGAGGATCAGCTCGGGGTCCGACACGATGGCGCGGGCGATGGCGACCCGCTGCTGCTGACCGCCCGAAAGCTCCGCCGGCTTGTGCTTGGCGCGGTCGGAAAGGCCCACGATCTCCAGCGCGGCGGCCGCGCGCTCGCGGCGCTGCCGGGCGTTCTGGTTCGTCAGCAACAGCGGCAGCTCGACATTCTGCTGCGCCGTCAGCATCGGCATCAGGTTGTAGAACTGGAAGATGAAGCCGATATGCCCGGCGCGGAACGCGGCCAGCGCACTTTCCGACAGATTATCGACGCGCTTGCCCTGGAATAGGATCTCGCCGCTGGTCGGGCGGTCGACGCCGCCCAGCATGTTCAGCAGCGTCGTCTTGCCGGAGCCTGACGGCCCCATGATCGCCAGGAACGCGCCCTTCTCGATCCCCATGTCGAGATTGTCGAAGATCGAGACCTTCTGCTTGCCGCGCGTATAGGCTTTGCCGGCGCGCGACACCTTGACCAGTTCTTCGCTCATCATCGTCGTCCTTATTCGCCAGAACCGGAATCGCTGCCGGAATCCATGAATGAAACCTTCGCCGCCATTTCGGGAAGGATGCGGGGATCCTGCGCCTCGATCGCGATGCGCACCTTCACGGTCGCCTTGTCGCGATTGGCGGTGGGGATGATCGCGGCGACATGCGCCGGAATGTCCCAGTCGGGATAGGCGTCCAGCGCCGCGCGCACACGCTGGCCTTGTTTCACCCGGCTGATGAAGCTCTCGGAAACTTCCACCTCGATCTCCAGCGAGGCCATGTCGACCACGGTGCAGATGCCGGTGCGGGTGGAGCCGCCGCCTGCCGCTGACGGCGAGACGATCTCACCCGGCTGCGCGTCTTTCGATGTAATGACGCCCGCGAACGGCGCCCGGATTTCATATTTCGCCAGCAACGCCTCCGCCCGCGCCAGCCGCGCCTCGGCGGAATGCAGCCGCGCCGCCGCCGTCGCCGCGGCGGCCCGTGCGTCCAGAAGGTCGGCCTCGCTCACCACCGTGCCGCGCCCGACGCTTTCCAGCCGCTTCAGCCGCGCATCGGCATTCGTCTTGTCGGCCCGGGCCGCATCGCGGTCGGCGGCGGCGACATCGCGGTCGAGCTGCGCCAGCGTCGGGTCCAGCCGCGCGACGATCTGCCCGGCCTCCACGACCGTGCCTTCCTCCACCAACATGTCCTGCATCTTGCCGATGATCTCGGCCGACACCGTCGCGACCCGCCGCGCGGTGACGTAACCCGACGCGCTCAGCACCGCGTCTCCGGCCTGGGGCTTCGGCGCGCTCGCTGCGGCCGGCGCCGGCGTTGCGCCGCCGGGTGTCGCCACCGGTGCCGCTGCAACAGCAGGCGTGTCTGCGGCGGGCCACAGGACGAACGCCGCACCGCCGGCCAGCACCGCGCCCAGCACCAGGCCGATTGCGCCGCCCTTCACCGCACCGCCACTCGAAGGCTCCGGCGCGCTGCGGTCGAGCTTCAGCTTGTCCAGCAGGTCCCGCCGGTTCGCCGCCTTGTCGTCCATATCGCCCCCAACCATGCCGCAGTCGTCGCGCATCGCGCCTGCAACCGGAATGGACAAAAGTCACCCTGACCTTGGGGTCGGCGCAAGCGGCACGGAAAGGGCGGCCCATAAAGGTTAAGCTGCAAAACTGTGGCAGCGCCGGGATGGCCTTCGGGGTGAAAACGGCTTGCGTGTCAAAGCCTTAACGAGGGTTAACAGCCGCACCATTCCCCTAAGGCATTCATTTGAAACAACAATTCGCGGCGTGGTGCGATTGCGAAGCCGCCTCGCGCCCTGTATGACGGAATTGCCCTTTCCCCGAAAAGCGGTGGCGGCATCCGGCTACGGCCCGCCCATGCAGAGACGTCTCAACCGGCGCGCCTTTGGGCCGCGCCCTTTGTGCAGGAGCTACGCGCGTGGAACAGACCGGTCCGAAGATTTCGCGTCACGGCCTGGAAGCCCAGGGCTTCCGCAATCTCGCCGCTGCGCATTGGAACTATGGCACCGCCGCCCTGGTCGAAACCGCCGTCGCGGCGGGCGAGGGCGACCTCTCCAAGGATGGCGCACTCGTCGTGCAGACCGGCGAACACACCGGCCGCTCTGCGGGTGACAAGTTCACCGTGCGCGACGCCACCACCGAGAAGACCCTCTGGTGGGACAACAACAAGGCGATGACGCCCGCCCATTTCGACGCGCTGGAAGAGGCCTTCTTCGCCTATGCGCAGGGCAAGGAATTGTTCGTGCAGGATCTCCATGGCGGCGCCGATCTGCGTCACCGCGTGAATGTCCGCATCGTCACCGAATTCGCCTGGCACTCGCTCTTCGTGCGCCACCTCCTGATCCGTCCGGAGATGGAAGCGCTGGAGGATTTCCTCCCCGAATTCACGATCATCGACTTCCCGGGCTTCCGCGCCGATCCGAAACGTCACGGCACCGTCGGCGGCACCGTCATCGGCGTGAACTTCACGAAAAAGCTCATCCTCATCGGCGGCACGTCCTATGCGGGCGAGATGAAGAAGTCGGTCTTCACGATCCTCAACTTCCTGCTGCCGGCCAAGCGCGTCATGCCGATGCACTGCTCGGCGAATGTCGGCGCGGATGGCGCCTCCGCCATCTTCTTCGGCCTCTCGGGCACCGGCAAAACCACGCTCTCGGCCGACGCTTCGCGCACGCTCATCGGCGACGACGAGCACGGCTGGTCGGAATCGGGCGTCTTCAATTTCGAAGGCGGCTGCTACGCCAAGATGATCCGCCTCTCGCCCGAGGCCGAGCCGGAAATCTACGCGACTACCAAGCGCTTCGGCACGGTCCTGGAAAACGTCGTGATGGACGAGCTCACCCGCGAGCTCGATCTCGACGACGCGACGCTCGCGGAAAATTCGCGCGGCGCGTATCCCATCCACTTCATCCCGAACGCCTCGGACACCGGCCGCGCCGGCCATCCCAAGAACGTCATCATGCTCACCGCGGATGCGTTCGGCGTGCTGCCCCCGATCGCCAAGCTCACGCCCGATCAGGCGATGTATCACTTCCTCTCGGGCTTCACGGCCAAGGTCGCTGGCACCGAAAAGGGCCTCGGCAAGGAACCGCAGCCGACATTCAGCACCTGCTTCGGCGCGCCGTTCATGCCGCGTCACCCGTCGGAGTACGGCAACCTGCTGAAAGACCTTATCGCCGAGCACAAGGTCGATTGCTGGCTGGTCAACACCGGCTGGACGGGCGGCCAGTTCGGCACCGGCAGCCGCATGCCGATCAAGGCGACCCGCGCGCTGCTCAACGCCGCGCTCGATGGCTCGCTCGCCAAGGTCGAATTCCGCACCGATCCGAATTTCGGCTTCCAGGTTCCGGTCGAAGTCCCCGGCGTCGACACGAAGATTCTCAACCCGCGCGACACCTGGGCCGACAAGGCCGCCTATGACGCGCAGGCCGCCAAGCTCGTCGACATGTTCATCAAGAACTTCGCCAAGTTCGAAGACCACGTCACCGAACAAGTCCGCGCCGCCGCCCCCGGCCTCAAACTCGCGGCGGAATAACGCTGAAGTCCTACCCGCAGAATTCAAGGGCCGGGACGCAAGTCCCGGCCCTTTCTCTTTTGGTTTATACGACTCAACGATGTTTCTCTCGATCACCACAACGCACAGCCCGGCGCGCGACCTCAGCTTTCTGCTGCACAAGCACCCCGATCATGTGCACGTCCGCGACCTGACCTTCGGCGACGCCTATGTCCTCTACCCCGAGGCGACGGACGAGCGTTGCACCGCCGTGCTCACGCTCAACATCGATCCCGTGCGTCTGTCGCGCCGGCCCGATGGCGCCGGCGAAGGCCTCGCCTATGTGAATGACCGGCCCTATGCGGCATCGTCGTTCCTTTCGGTCGCGATCTCGCGCACGTTCGGATCGGCCTTCGGTGGTCGGTCGCGCGAGCGCCAGGAACTTGCGGATATGCCGATCCCGATGGAAGTCGTCGTCGCGCCCTTGTTCTGCGCCGGTGGGCTTGAAGCGGCGCGTAAGTATTTCGAGCCGCTAGGCTATGCTGTCGATGCCGACGCCGCACTGCTGAACCCGCGCTTTCCAAGCTGGGGTCAGGCTCCGCATCTGGCGCTGAAGCTCAGCGCCACGATCCGCCTCGCCGATCTGTTGAACCACCTCTATGTGCTCGTGCCGGTTCTCGATGACGAAAAGCACTACAGCTTCGGCAACGACGAGATCGAAAAGCTTCTGGAGAAAGGCGGCGAGTGGCTAAAGGCGCACCCGGCGCGCGAGCTCATCGTCAAACGCTATCTCGGCCAGCGGCGTCATCTGTTCGAACGCGCGCTCGATCGCTTGAGCGAAGGCGAAGCCGCCGCAGCGCCCGATGCGGACGAAAGGCGCGATGACGCCGAACAGGCGCTCGAACGGCCTATCAGCCTCAACGAACAGCGCCTCGATGCGGTGGTCGGCGCGGTCCTGCGCGCCGGCGGCGGGCGCGTGATCGATCTTGGCTGCGGTGAAGGCAAATTGCTGCGCCGCCTGCTCAAGGAGCCGGCGGTCGGCTTCGCCTATGGCGTCGATGTCTCCACGCGATCTCTCGAGATTGCCGCGCGCCGCCTCAAGCTCGACGAGATGGCGCCGCGCCAGCGCGAGCGCATCGAGATCGCGCAGGCGGCGCTCACCTATCGCGATCGCCGCTTTGAAAACTTCGACACGGCGACCCTGGTCGAGGTCATCGAACACCTCGATCATGACCGCGTCGATCCGATGGCCCGTGTCGTTTTCGGCTTCGCGCGTCCGCGAACGGTGGTGATGACTACGCCGAACCGCGAATACAATGCACTCTTTCCCGGCCTTGCCGCCGGCGCGTTCCGTCATGGCGATCACCGCTTTGAATGGACCCGCGCGGAGTTCGAGACGTGGGCGCGCGCCACCGCCGCCACCTATGGCTATGAGGTCGCGTTCTCCGGCATCGGCGCTGAAGACCCGGCTTTTGGCGCGCCGACCCAGATGGGGGTCTTTCAGCGATGCGCGTGAAGATTCCCGAATTTGCGATCGTCCTGCTGATCGGCGCGTCCGGCTCCGGCAAGTCCAGCTTCGCCCGAAAGCATTTCAAACCGACCGAGGTCGTTTCCTCCGACATCGCGCGCGGCCTCGTCTCCGATGACGAGAACGCGCAGGATGCGACGGCTGACGCATTCGACCTCGTAAACTACATCGCGGGCAAGCGCCTCAAGCGCCGCAAGCTCGTCGTCGTAGATGCGACCAATGTGCGCCGTGAAGACCGCGCCCGTTTCATCGACCTGGCGCGCAGTTATCACGCGCTCGCCGTGGCCATCGTACTGGATATGCCCGAGACGCTCTGTCAGGAGCGTAACAAGTCGCGGCCCGATCGCGATTTCGGGCCGCATGTGGTGCGCAATCACTGCGTGGCATTGCGCAAGTCGCGCGGCGGTCTCCGGCGCGAGGGCTTCCACAACATCATCACGCTGTCATCGCCCGAGGAGGCGGACGCGCTCGAACTGGAACGCGATCGCCTGTGGACCGACCGGTCCGATCTTACCGGGCCGTTCGACATTATCGGCGACGTCCATGGCTGCGCCGACGAGATGAAGGCGCTGGTGAAACAGCTCGGCTATGTCGTGACCGGGGAAGACAGTGGCCTGCGCGCCCGTCATCCGGAAGGCCGCACCCTCGTCTTCGTCGGCGATCTCGTCGATCGCGGCCCCGCCGTCACCGAAACGCTCGCCTTTGTCATGCCGCTTGTGGAAAGCGGCGACGCGCTCTGCGTCCAGGGCAACCACGAGGCAAAGCTGCTAAGGGCCCTCAATGGGCGCGATGTGAAGCAAACCCACGGCCTGAAGGAAACGCTCGAGCAGCTTGAGACCCAGCCTCCCGAGTTCCGCCACCGCGTCCGCAAGTTTGTCGACGGCCTGCGCAGCCACTACGTCCTCGACAATTGGAAGCTCGTCGTTGCGCATGCGGGTCTACGTGAAGACATGCAGGGTCGCGGCTCGGCGGCCGTCCGCTCTTTCGCGCTTTACGGCGATACGACGGGCGAGACCGACGCCTTCGGTCTTCCCGTCCGCTATCCCTGGGCGGCCGATTATCGCGGCCGCGCGATGGTGGTTTACGGGCACACACCCGTGGTCGAGGCCGAATGGCTGAACGGCACGATCTGCGTCGATACGGGCTGCGTCTTCGGCGGCAAGCTGACGGCGCTGCGCTATCCCGAACGAGAGCTCGTCTCGGTGCCGGCCGCGCGCGTGTACTACGAACCGATGCGGCCGCTTGTTGCGGAGCCGGTGACATCGCTCTCGGCGCAGCAGGATGCCGATGATCTGCTCGATGCGTCCGACGTCGTCGGCAAGCGGATCATCCGCACGCGTTTCGGAAACCCGATCACCATCGGCGCCGAACACGCAGCAGCGGCGCTTGAAGTGATGAGCCGCTTCGCCGTCGATCCAAAATGGCTGATCTACCTGCCGCCGACCATGTCGCCGGTCGAGACGTCCAAGCGCGCCGGCATGCTGGAGCATCCAGATCAGGCATTCGACGCCTATCAGTCTTTCGGCATTACCCGCGTGGTCTGCCAGGAAAAGCACATGGGCTCGCGCGCCGTCGTCATTGCGGCGCGCGAAGGCGCTGCGCTGCGCCGGTTCGGTGTCACGGGTCCGTCGCGCGGCGTCATCTATACGCGCACGGGCCGCGCCTTCTTCCCGACCCAGCCCGATCAGGAAGCCGCCATCCTTGCCGCTGTGGATACGGCGATGACCGGTGCCGGCCTTTGGGACGAGTTGCAGACGGACTGGATCGCGCTCGATTGCGAACTGATGCCCTGGTCCGCGAAGGCCAAGTCGCTGCTGCTTCAGCAATACGGCCCGGTAGGCGCCGCCGGCCGCATGGGCCTTGGCCTCACAGCGTCTGCTGTCGAGACTGCGCGTGCGCGGGGCGTCGAAATCCCGGCCACGATGGACAGTTTCCAAACGCGTCTTCATGCCGCCGATGCTTTCGTCGCGGCCTATTCGGCGTACTGCGTGGAAAATGCGGGGCTCGAGGATCTGCGTCTTGCACCGTTCCACGTGCTGGCGAGCGAAGGCAAATCGCACACTGACCGCCCCCATAACTGGCACCTGGAAATCATCCGCCGGATCGCCGACGCCGCACCCGCCCATCTCAAGATGACGGCCCATCGCTATGTCGACCTGACCGATCCGGACGATCGCGCCGCTGCTGCGGCCTGGTGGGAAGACATCTGCGCCGCCGAGGGCGAGGGCATGGTCGTGAAACCCGAGGATTTCATCGCAAAGGGCCAGAAGGGTCTCATCCAGCCGGCGCTGAAGGTGCGCGGGCGCGAATATCTCCGCATCATCTATGGCCCGGACTACGACGCGCCGCAGAACCTCGAACGCCTCCGCCAGCGCGGCATCGGCGCCAAGCGGGCTCTGGCGAACCGCGAATTTGCCTTGGGGCTTGAGGCTCTGGAACGCTTCGCCGCCGGCGCACCGCTGCGTCAGGTGCACGAATGCGTTTTCGGCGTTCTGGCGCTCGAAAGCGAGCCCGTGGATCCGCGTCTGTAATGTCTGGCGCGAAGCCTCCCCACTGGCGCCCCATGACGCGCGCCGACCTCCCCGCCGTCGCGTCGATCGCCGCGATCGTCCATCCCGCCTATCCGGAAGATCCCGCCATCGCCGCCGAACGCCTCGCGCTCGATCCCGCCGGCTGCTTCATCTTCGACGGCGAAGGCGGTCCTTCTGCCTATCTCCTCAGCCATCGCTGGATCGACAGCGATCCACCTTCGCTCGACAGCCACCTCCACGCGCTCCCGCCGCACCCGAACGTCTGGTACATCCACGACATCGCGCTGATGCCCGAAACCCGAGGGCAGGGCGCCGCCCGCGCGATCGTCACCGAACTGGAATCCCTCGCCCGCAGCCACGGCCTCCACCGCCTCGCTTTGGTCGCCGTGAATGACAGCACCGCCTTCTGGCAACGCCACGGCTTCACCGACGCCACCACGCCCTCGCTTGCCAAAAAACTCGCCTCCTATGGCGGCGACGCGCACTACATGACGCGCGATCTCTAGCTCACCTCACATTGTCATCCTCGGGGCGCGGCAAAGCCGCGAACCCGGGGAACCATGCCTCAGGCCCATCAAGCCATGGCGCAGCCCATCTTGAAAATAGTCCTATATCGTCCTAGATTGTCCACGCGCCGATCTCGCGGCGTGGAGCAGTGAGGTTGGGGCCAACGCAGCCGCAAAATTAAAGATGCTTTGTGTCGTAGTGTTGAAACATCCTGTCGCTTCGACAACAGGGGTCCCAGTTTCGCGGGAAACGAATTCGCCCCCAGGTAATGAATGAGCCTCACGCCTGATCTCATCGCGCGCTTTTCTGCGCTGGTCCCTCCGGGCCAGGCGTTGGCCGCGCCTGCCGATCAGGCTGCCTATCTCACCGAATGGCGCGATCGCTGGACCGGCAAAGCCGCACTCGTGCTGCGTCCCGATACCACGGAAGACGTCGCCGCCATCGTCCGTCTCGCTGCGGAGACGCGCACCGCGCTCGTGCCCCAGGGCGGCAATACCGGCCTCGTCGGCGGCCAGATCCCTGACGACAGCGGCGACCAGATCGTCGTCTCGCTCACCCGCCTCAACAAGCTCCGCGCGGTCGATGCCCCGGGACAGTCGATCACCGCCGAGGCCGGCGTCACGCTGAAAGCCGTGCAGGACGCCGCCGACGAAGCCGGCCTCCTCTTCCCGCTGTCCCTCGCGGCGGAAGGCAGCGCCACCATCGGCGGCAATCTTTCCACCAATGCGGGCGGCACCGCCGTGCTCGCCTACGGCAATGCCCGCGACTTGGCGCTCGGCCTGGAAGTCGTCCTGCCCTCCGGCGACATCTGGAATGGCCTGCGCACCCTCCGGAAAGACAACACCGGCTACGATCTGAAGAACCTCTTCATCGGCGCAGAGGGAACGCTCGGCCTCATCACCGCCGCCTCGCTGAAGCTTTTCCCCAAACCCGCCGCCAAGGCGACCATCTTCGCCGCAACGCCGTCGCCCGCCGCCGCGCTCGCCGCTCTCGGCGCTCTACGCGCCCGCGCCCCCGGCACCGTCACCACTTTCGAACTCATGCCCCGCTTCGGTCTCGAGCTCGTGCTCCGCGCTGTGCCGCAGTCCCGCGATCCCTTGAGCGAACCCGCGCTCTGGTACGTCCTCGCCGAAATCTCGTCGCAGCACGAGGAAGGTTTCGCCGCCGCCGTCGAAACCGCGGTCGCCGCCATTATCGAGGCCGGTCATTTCACCGACGCCACGCTCGCCGCCTCCGGCGCCCAGGCTGCCGCCTTCTGGCAACTCCGTGAGGCGATGTCGGAAGCCCAGAAAATCGTCGGCGGTTCCATCAAGCACGACATCGCCGTCCCCGTCGCATCCGTCCCCGCTTTCCTTGAGGCCGCCCTGCCGGAGGTCGAGCGCGTCATCCCCGGCAGCCGCCCGTGTCCCTTCGGCCATCTCGGCGACGGCAATCTCCACTTCAACATCTCGCAAGGCGAAGGCGCAGACACCGCCGCCTTCCTCGCCCGCCGCGCCGATCTCAACGCGGCCGTCTTCGCCCTCGTCGCGAAATTCGGCGGTTCCATCTCGGCTGAGCACGGCATCGGCATCGACAAGCGCGCCATGCTGCCGTCTGTGAAGTCCGCCGTCGAACTCGGCCTGATGCGTCAGGTGAAGGCGATGCTCGACCCGCAGGGCATCATGAACCCCGGAAAACTGCTCTAGAGCCTCGCGCAACTGCAGGTTAACCAGCGCCGGGCGATGCTCGCGCCATGCCCCACCAGGTGCACTACGAGCTCTTCGTCCGACGCGGCGCTTCGCCCGGCTGGTCGCTTCAGGAGGTCGGCGACAGCCGCGCCGAGCTGATCAAGGCCGCCGAAGACGCCATCACCTCGCCCTATGTCAGCGGCGTCAAGGTGATGAAAGAAACCTATGACGAGGCGACCGGCGATTTCATGTCGCTGCGCATCTTCGAAGAGGGCAAGGCCAAATTCAAAATCGCGAAGATGGCCGAGGATGTGCCGCCCGCGCTGCCGTGTCTGACGCCGGAAGACCTCTACCGTGTCCACGCCCGCCACACGCTGGCCCGTCTGTTCGCGGACGTCCTTGGCCGCTGGAAGATCACCGTCACCGAACTCATCCACCGCCCCGACATGATCGAAAAGCTGGAGGCGACGGGCACGCTCTACCAGCACGCGATCCAGAAGGTCGCGATCGCCCAGTCGAATGGCGGTGAGCAGCCTCTGCCGCAGACTATGCGCGCGCTGATGGACCTGACCGATCGCGCCATCCAGCGCGTCTACAAGGAAGCCCGCGCCAAACGCATCATGTCGCCCGAAACGGTCGGCGATCTCGTCGCCTATGCCGAGGCCAAGGCCGGCACAGCGGGCGATGTCTTCCTCATCGGCCTCGCCTTCGCGCAATTTCTGAAACCGGCCGCCAGCTGGGCCGACAAGCTCGACCGCGTCCTCGCGGTCATCGCCTCGCCTTCCGCCAATGCCGTCGCATCCCGCACGCTCATCACCCTGGCCGACCAGCTGGTGGGCGAAATCCTCGGCGGTGCGGCCGCGCTGCAGGAACTGCTTGGCCCGGTCGATGATCTCGGCGGCGCGCTCGTCGCGATGAGCGATCTCTATCTCGGCCGCGTGCCGCCCAACGCGCCGCATCTGGCGCTTGGCCGCCTCGCCGGCTTCTTTGCCGCCGACCGTCTGCTCGATGCACGCACCGCGCTCGCCCGCCGCGTGCTGTCAGAGCTGAAAACGCACAAACGACTCGCCGCGAATGTCGAGGATGAACTCACGCATCTCCGCGCCATCACCTCGCGCCTGGTGCTCGGCCCCTCGCGCCTCGTGCCCCATGAAGACATCGTCGCGGCCGTCACGCTGCGCTCGCGCCATCTCGTGCAGTCAGGCCCGATCGCCGATTATCTTACCGGCGCGCCGAATGCGCTGGTGAAGGCCGAACGTCTCGTCGCGTTCGAGGTCAACATCGTCGGGGCCGAAAACAAGCGCCGCATCTGGGATCACCTGAAACCCGTCATCACCAGCGCCGCCTTCGACGCCGCCTTGATGGAGGAGGGCGCGCCCGCTGCCCGCCTCGCCCGCGCCGCCTCCATCCAGACCGCCCTGCTGAAATCCGCGCTGGCGGAAGCCGCGCGCACCGAAGGCGCGGCGCTCATCGACGCCGCCGCCAGCCGCATGATAGATGCCCCGCGCGTCATGAAACAGCTTGCCGATCCGGCGAAGGGTGCGGCTGCAAAGGCCTATTACATCGACGCGCTGAAGACCGGACAGGTGCCCAAGGGCGCCTGCGAGCAGACCGTCGCCGGCCTGCTCAAACGCGCGGCTGCCTGAAGCGGCCGATGCGGCGCGGCTAGTGCGCCTCGTCCCAGTTCTTGCCGGCCTTGGCTTCGACGGTCAGCGGGACTGACATCTTCACCGCCGGCAGCGGCGCGGTCTCCATCACGTCCTTGACCAGCGCGGCCGTCTTCTTCGCTTCCTTCTCGGGAACCTCGAAGATCAGTTCGTCATGCACCTGCAACAACATGCGCGCCTTCAGCCCCGCATCGCTCAGCGCGCCGGGCAGGCGGATCATCGCGCGGCGAATAATGTCCGCCGCCGCACCCTGCAGCGGCGCGTTGATCGCCGCGCGCTCCATGAAGGCGCGGTGCGCCGGGCTCGCGCCCTTCATCTCGGGGAAATGCAGCCGCCGTCCGAAGATCGTCTCCACATAGCCGCGCTCACGCGCCTCAGCCTTCGTGCGATCCATATAGTCGCGAATGCCGGGGAAGCGCTGGAAGTAGGTCTTGATATAGGCATCCGCCTCCGCGCGCTCGATGCCCAGCTGATTGGCGAGGCCATAGCCCGAAATACCGTAGATGATGCCGAAATTGATCGCTTTGGCGCGCCGCCGCGTTTCGCTCGGCATGCCTTCCACCGGCACGCCGAACATTTCCGACGCCGTCATCGCGTGAATGTCGAGGCCATCGGTGAACGCCTTTTTCAGCGCCGGAATGTCGGCCACATGCGCCAGCAGGCGCAGCTCGATCTGGCTGTAGTCGGCGCTGATCAGCACATGCCCCGGCGCAGCGACGAACGCGGTGCGGATCGAACGGCCTTCCTCGGTGCGGATCGGAATGTTCTGCAAATTCGGCTCGCTGGATGACAGGCGGCCCGTCGAGGTCGAAGCCAGCGAGTAGCTCGTATGCACCCGTCCCGTACGCTGGTTGATGTAACCGGGCAGGGCATCGGTATAGGTGCCTTTCAGCTTGGAAAGCTGCCGCCACTCCATCAGCACCTTGGGCAGTTCATGGCCCTGCGCCGCGAGGTCTTCCAACGCGGACGAATCCGTCGACCACGCGCCGGACGCCGTCTTCTTGCCGCCGGGCAGGCCCATGCGACCGAACAGAATATCGCCCAGCTGCTTGGGGCTGCCGACATTGAAGCGCTCGCCGGCCAGTCTGTAGATCTCGTCTTCCAGCCCCGCCATTTTCTGCGCGAACCGCCCCGACAGGCGCGACAGCGTCTCGCGGTCCACCAGAATGCCGTCGCGTTCCATGGCGGCGAGCACGCCGATCAGCGGCCGCTCCAGCGTCTCATAGACGGTCGTCATCCCGTCGGCCGGCAAACGCGGCTTCAACACGCCATGCAGGCGCAGCGTCACGTCGGCGTCTTCCGCCGCGTACTCGGTCGCGCGGCCGATCTCGACGCGGTCGAAGGTCAGCATGTTCTTCCCGCTGCCCGCGACCTCCTTGAAGGCGATCGGCTGGTGGCCGAGATGGCTGACCGACAGATCGTCCATGCCATGGCTGCGCCGTCCGGCGTCCAGCGCGTAGGACATCAGCATCGTGTCATCGACCGGCCCGACGGCGATGCCGGCGCCGGCAAATACCTGGATGTCGAACTTGGCGTTCTGCCCGATTTTCAGGACGCTGGGGTCCTCCAGCATGGGCTTCAGGATCGCGATCGCCTTGTCGAACGGGATCTGCTTCGGCGCCTCGCCGGCCGACATCAGATCCTGCGTCAGCGTTCCGTGGCGCAGCGGGATATAGACGGCATCGCCCGGCTTCAGCGCCAGGCTCACCCCCACCAGCAGATCGCGCATCGGGTCCAGTCCCGTCGTCTCGGTATCGAACGCGACGAAACCCTGTTCAGTCGCGCGTGCGACATAAGCCTCCAGCGCCGCCGCGTCGGTCAGCGCGCGATAGGCCTTCACATCGAACGGCGCCTTCAACGCCGCGAGCGCATCATCGCCACCCGCGCGGGATTGCGGCGTCCACTCCGCGCCGCCTTCGACCTTCGGCGTGCGCGACTTCGGCGCGTCGGCCGCTGCGGCCACGGGCGCGGCTGCCTCCACATCGCTCGCCGCGATGGCGTTCACATCGTCCACCTCGAACTCGGTGGCGACGCGCTTGGTCAGCGTCGAGAACTCCATGGCCTTCAGGAAGCCGATCAGCTTCGGCGCATCGATCTCCTCGACCGCCAGGTCGTCCAGCGTCACCGGCACCGGTGTCTTGGTGTCCAGCGTCACCAGTTTTTTGGAGATCCGCGCCTTCTCGGCGTGCTCGATCAGGTTCTCGCGGCGCTTGGGCTGTTTGATCTCGCCCGCCCGCTCCAGCAGCGTTTCGAGATTGCCATAGGTGTTGATCAGCTCGGCCGCCGTCTTGATGCCGATGCCCGGCACGCCCGGCACGTTGTCGACGCTGTCACCGGCCAGCGACTGGATGTCGACCACCTTGTCCGGCGTCACGCCGAACTTCTCGAACACTTCGGGGCTGGCGATCCGCTTCGACTTCATCGCGTCGAACAGCTCGATCTTCCCGTCCTCCACCAGCTGCATCAGGTCCTTGTCGGACGACACGATGGTGACGCGGCCGCCCCGGTCACGCGCTTGGGCTGCATAGGCGGCGATCAGATCGTCAGCCTCGTATCCGGCCAGCTCCACCACATCCACGTTGAAGGCCCGCGTCGCATCGCGGATCAGCGGGAATTGCGGGATCAGGTCTTCCGGCGGCGGCGGGCGGTGCGCCTTGTATTCGGGATAGATCTCGTTGCGGAACGTCACCTCCGCCATGTCGAAGATCGCCGCCAGATGCGTCGGCTTCTCGCCGCCGCGCAATTCGGCCAGCAATTTGTGGATCATGTTGCAATAGCCGCTGACCGCACCGACCGGCAGGCCGTCGCTCTTCCGCGTCAGCGGCGGCAGCGCGTGATACGCCCGGAAGATGTAGCCCGATGCGTCGATCAGATAGAGATGGTCGCCCTTCGCGAACGGAGCCTTGGATTTGCCCGCCGGGCTCTTGTCTTTGTCTGTCTTCGCCATGGCGCGGAGTGAAGCCCGCCGGGCCGACCAAAATCAACCTCGGTAGATTGAGGTTCCCTGTGGCCCTGCCGCCGCTGGACTTTGCCCGGCGCAGGTTTAGCGTCCGCAGGGTCCTGGCCTGAGGTGCCGCTTTGCGTGAGTTGAACCGAACCTGATCTGACGCCCCTCGGCGTCTCGCGCCGCCGCCCGAAGCGGCCGCGCCCGTTCGCGCACGCAATCCAGACACAAGCAGAGCCTCATGGCCTTCCTCGCCAACAAGACGATCAATCTCGTCAATCTCCATTATGCCATCCACTCCGTCGCCATGGGCGGCGGCGCGGCCTTCGTGTCGGCCTTCCTGTTGAAGAACGGCATCTCGCCGCCTCTGGTGCTGGGATCAGTCGCGCTCATTCTCGCGGCGCGCTTCATCCTGCGGCCCATCGCGATCGGCTTCGCGATCCGCTACGGCCTCCGCCAGCTCCTGATCGCCGGCTCCATCCTCTCCGCCCTGCAATATCCCGTGCTGGCCGAGGTGCACGAGGTCGGCGGCGTGCTCGTCGCCTTCTGCCTCCTCGGCGCGCTCGGCGACACGGTCTACTGGTCCAGCTACCACGCCTATTTCGCCTCGGTGGGCGATGACGACCATCGCGGCAAGCATGTCGGCACGCGCGAGGCGGTCGTCGCCATCATCGGCATCTTCGCGCCGCTCGCCGCCGGCTATCTGCTGGAAACCACCGGCCCGCGTGTCGCCTTCGGCCTCACCGCGCTGGTCGTCGCGCTCTCGGCTATCCCGCTCGCCTGGACGCCCAATATCGACGTCGCACCCACGCCGCCGGAAGGCTCCTTCAAGGCCGCACTGCCCGGCGCGATCATCTTCCTCGGCGATGGCATCACCGCCGCCGGCTACCACTTCGCCTGGCAGATCGTTCTCTTCGTCGCACTGGGGGCCGATCTTATGGCCTTCGGCGGCGCGCTGGCGCTGGCGGCTCTCGTCGGCGCGGCGGCTGGCATCGCCCTCGGCAGCTATATCGATTCAGGCCACGGCCGCCGCGCGCTCCGCATCGGCGTCGGCGCACTGGCGCTGGTCGCCGGATTGCGTGCCCTCGCCTCGGGAGATCCGACGCTCGCCATCATCGCCAATGCGCTCGGCGCGCTCGCGGGCTGTCTCTACGTCCCGGCGGTGATGACGGCGGTTTACACCATCGGCCGCCGCGCCCCCTGCACGTTCCGCTTCTACGTGGTGACTGAAGGCGGCTGGGATATCGGCGGCGCGCTCGGCCTCGGCGTGGCGGCGGCGCTGGTCGGCTTCGGCGCCGCGCTCTGGACGGGCGTTTTGGTCGCACTGCCGGGCGCGGCGCTCGTCTATCTGCGCGTCCGCCGCTTCTACATCGACAATCCGAAAGTGGCGCCCCTGCCGCCACCCCAACCGGTCACCATCGACCCGACCGAAGGTGTGAGCCTCTGACCTCTAATGCTCGTCCAGCACGAACTGGCGGTCGCAATACGGGCAGGTGACCTCGTGGGCCTCGCCCATCTCCAGATACACGCGCGGATGGCCCAGCGCCCCGCCGCCGCCGTCACAGGCGACCCGGTGATCCTTCACATGGATCACTTCCGGCGGCGGTGTATGCGGTGTCTTCGTGGGCAGTTGCTCGGTCTGGGTCATGGCGAAATCAGTATGAAGGACCGCGCCGGATCGCAAGGTTTTCGGTGGGTCTGGACTCAGCCTCGCAGATATGACAATTTGTCAGAAGTGACGCGCAGCCGGTAAGAGCCGCCGTCTTGTCTTGGAAGCAGCAGGAGCGCGGCGCATGACCGTCAGCCATGTCGATGTAATCGTTGTGGGCGCCGGCCTGTCCGGCATCGGCGCGGGCGTCCACCTCACGCAGAAATCGCCCGACCGCAGCTTCCTCATCCTCGAGGGCCGCGATTCCATCGGCGGCACGTGGGATCTCTTCCGCTATCCCGGCATCCGCTCCGACAGCGACATGTACACGCTGGGCTACGACTTCAGACCGTGGGAGCAGGCGAAAGCCATCGCCGACGGCCCCTCCATTCTTTCGTACGTGAAAGAAGCTGCCGCCGAACACGGCATCACCGACAAGATCCGCTTCAATCACATGGTGAAGCACGCCAGCTGGAACAGCGCCAACTCCACCTGGACCGTTCAGGCCGAACATAACGGCGCACCCGTCACCTTCACCTGCAACTTCCTTTTCATGTGCTCGGGCTATTACTCCTACAAGTCCGGCTACAAGCCGCACTTCGAAGGCGCCGACAGCTTCGAGGGTCAGATCGTCCATCCGCAGCAATGGCCCGAAAGCCTCGACTACACGGGCAAGCGCGTCGTCGTCATCGGCTCCGGCGCGACCGCGATGACGCTGGTCCCCGAAATGGCGAAGAAGGCCGGCCACGTCACCATGCTTCAGCGCTCGCCGACCTATGTCGTCTCGCGCCCGGCCGAAGACGCGATGGCCAATCGCCTGCGCCGCTGGCTGCCCTCAAAAATGGCTTACGGCATCACGCGCTGGAAGAACGTCACGCTCGGCTCGTTCTTCTTCAACATGGCGCGCAAGAAGCCCGCGAAGGTGAAGGAACGCCTCGTCGGCATGGTGCGCGAAGCGCTCGGGCCGGACTACGACGTCGCCAGGCACTTCACCCCCACCTACAACCCTTGGGATCAGCGCCTCTGCCTTATCCCGGATGCCGATCTCTTCACCGCGATCAAAACCGGCAAGGCCAGCGTCGAAACCGATCACATCGACCGCTTCGATGAAACGGGCATCGTGCTCAAATCCGGCAAGCATCTCGACGCCGACATCATCGTCACCGCCACCGGCCTCAATTTGGAAGTCCTCGGCGGCGCTACCTTCGATGTCGACGGCAAGGCGGTGAATTTCGCCGATACGCTCGCCTACAAGGGCATGATGTATTCCGATGTCCCGAACCTCGCCTCGTCCTTCGGCTACACCAACGCCTCGTGGACTCTGAAGGCCGATCTCACCTGCCTCTATGTCACGCGGCTCCTCAATCACATGAAGGCGACCGGCACGACCCAGTGCACGCCGCGCCGCCGGCCGGGCGACAAGCCCAGCGACGACTGGCTGGATTTCTCGTCGGGCTACGTCCAGCGCTCGGTGCATCTCTTCCCGAAACAGTCCGATCAGGACCCCTGGAAGCAGCACCAGAACTACAAGAAGGACCTGAAGGCCCTGAAGCACGGCGCAGTCGACGATGGCGTCATGCAGTTCACCAAGGCCGCGCCCGCCAACGCCGCCGCGCCCGCGCCGGCCGACCGCATCGCCGCCTGACGGCCAGAAAGCCCAAGAAAACGGCGCGCGTGGCGTTTGCCCACGCGCGCCGTTTCGTTTAAAGCCTCGCCTCGCTGCACCCGTAGCTCAGCTGGATAGAGTGCTGCCCTCCGAAGGCAGAGGTCA
>VFQO010005343.1_pt1 | contig 51606 bp, 97 predicted proteins | sample 3512331 | NCBI WGS metagenome assembly VFQO01 (sample SAMN10412371, study PRJNA504923) | tailings metagenome | isolation source: Replicate 3 from Balatoc abandoned mine | place: Philippines: Itogon, Benguet | collected 2017-08-28 | reverse complement strand
CACCACAGCGTACCGCACCACAATGCTCCCATTTCACCATCCCAACCTGCCCCCACCTTCTCCAGCGCCGCCATGACTTCCGGGAACTGCGAGCGCTCGGCCTTGAGGCCCGGGAACAGGTCGTCGATGAGGGACAGGAAGAGCGGCACGTCCTCCGCCACAAATTTGCTCATGTTCATGTCGCGCAGCGTGCGCATCATGAGCGTCACCTCCGACCTGTGGGGCGAGGGAGGGAGGCGCGTGCAGGTGCGCAACGCTCAATTCACAGCCGGTGAATTCAACTGTTTGTGCCGCTCCAGCCGCCGCCGCCATTGCCACTGATGCTGCTGCTGCGTGCCACATCTTGCATCATCACCCTGAAAACAGCATGGTGATGCATGCAGACGCAGCCGGCTCACGCTTCCAATGCCAAACCACTCCCTCTGCCACCCCGCCCACTGACTTGTCAGGGTTGGCGCGCTTGGAGGCGCCCGCGGTGCGCAGCACCGACAGGATGTTGCGCAGGCCAAAGTCGTAGTGCGCCTGCTTGGACAGCTGCTGCTCGCACAGGTTGTACAGCACGAAGAACTTCTTGGACAGGATGTCGTTGTCCTGCAATAACGAGGAGCGGGCAGGGCACAAGTCAGCCAAGAACTGGTTGAGCAGGCGGCGGTTGTGCAACAGTTCACCAGTCAGCACATGCCAAGCTGCCATGCTGCCAGCACAGCACCCCCTGCGCAGGTATTCCCCTAGCTCCACTGCTCCATCCTCACCTGGTAGCCGCAGGCTGCCAGCTTGACCTTGATGATGATCTGGCGGTTGGGCACCATCATGGTCACGCCGCGGAACAGCGCCTGCTTGGGCGAGGGAGGGGGGAGGGAGCAGACACAAGGCAGCCTTGGGCACAGATGTCAATAGAGACACGTTTGCAGGCAGCAGCAGCAGCAGCAGCAGCAGCAGCACAGCAGCAACCGCCCAGCGATATGACAACCACCACCCACCTTGAGATTCTCCGGCAGCTCCTGTCGGCCCGCGTAGCCGGGGTTCATGGTGATGAAGAAGCCGACGCGCGGGTCCAGTGGCACGGTGGTGCCGTCTGCAGGGTGGGAGTGAGGCAACGCTGTGATCGCCAGTTGCAATAAACTAGTGTGCAGGATCAGCGAACTCCAGGCAGGCAGTTCACTGAACGGCGGCAAAGCAGCAATGTGCAGCCGCAAGAGCGGCACGGTGCGGCACCAGGGCCACCCACCTGTGAACAGGAAGGTCTTCTTGCGCTCGCGGATGGCGGACAGCACGCAGTAGATCTGCTGCGCGCACACCGACAGCACGTCCAGGTTGATGCGGTTGAACTCGTCTGCATGGTGGGAGGCCGAACGGGGACAGGAAGTGTGCAGAGGGCTTGGCATGCAACAGGCAGCAGCTGCCCTGCAGCCCGCCAACATTCGTTCAGCAACCACCACGACGTGGTGCGGCGCGCCACGTGCGGGTGCGGCTGCTAACCCGCCCCGCCGCCACAGCCCCGCAGCTGCCTCACCCATGCAGGCCCACAGGCCGGACTGCGCCATGCCCTTGAAGATCTTGCCCATGCCCTTGTAGTCCATCTGGTCGGAGCAGTTGAACACCACCACGTACTTGCCCAGCGTGTTGCCCAGGTCCTTGGTGGTCTCTGCGGAGGGGGCACAGGGGTGGGTGAAAGCATCGCTCCTCAGCAAGGCGGGTTGTGAAGCACCGAGGGCCAGCAGAGGGAAAGCAACACGAGCAACAGTCTGGAGCTGCCCCAGCAGGCACAGCCATCCCCACAGGCCCACCCACGGCCCACCATCTGCACGCACCCGTCTTGCCGGTGCCGGCGGGGCCTGCAGGCGCACCACCCAGGAACATGCCCAGCGCCTGGGACAGCGTGATGTAGCACACGTCGGTCAGGGGCGTGATGACCAGCCGCTCCTTCACGCCCAGGTACTCGTAGCTGCGGGCAGGGTCACCGAGAGGGGTTAGGGAGGGATGCCGAGGGCGAGAAAAGTGGATAGGCACGTGGGGTGGCTCAGCGGGGAGCACCAGCGGCACCAGCGGCAGCAGGAACACAACGCAAACCGGATGGCAGCATCAAGCCAGCGGCCACCCTGCTGCAAGCCGATTGCAAGCTGCACAACAGCACAGCCGAACAACCCCCAAATATCACCTGTACTCAAAATCGACGTCGCAGATGGAGATGACGACGGTGTCTCGGTCGTCGCGCCATGCGAAGCGGCACTGCTTGAGCCACTCAAAGTCGGAGGGGTCGCGCACCTTCTTGCGCACCAGGTCCTCGCTGGCCTGTTGGGGAAAGGCGGGGGGGGGGGGGGGGGGGGGAAAGGCAGGGTTGTGATAGAGGACAGGTGAGAAGGAGCGCAGTGTGAGTTCGTGGAGGAGGCGAGCAGGCACGCCAGCAGGCCTCTTCCACCAACCCCATGCATGCCTCCGCTGTCCAGCTCTCACATTGTGCCACCTCTGCCCTGCCCCAGCCTCTTCCGCCCCCTGCCCCGCCGCACCTCCTTCTGGTGCATGTGCACGGTGATGCAGGTCTCCAGGTTGGTGCGCTGGATGCGGGACAGGTCGGGGCGCAGCGTCAGCTCCACCAGCTGGCGCAGAATGGCCTCCGCCTTCTTGGCAGCCTTGACCATGGCGCCCTTGTCCGTCTTGGCGGCGTGCAGCGCGGCCTGCATGGGGGGGTGGTGTGAGGGGGCGGTTCACCAATTGAGCGGCGGCTGGAGGGGCGGTGCCGGGATGCATGCTGGCGTCCCTCTGTTGCACATTGGCCACCACTTAGATGCAAGCAGAAACATCCAGCTGCCGCTGCTACAGCACGCCAACCACAACCCTCCCTCTCTACCCCGCCCCGCCCCCGCGCACCTGCATCTCCGCGGTCCACTGGAACTGCAGGCCCAGCAGCGCGACCTGGGCGGGGTGCCCAAAGATGAAGGCCTCCAGCTCCTGCTCGTACACCTCGCGGTGCGCACGCCGGATGATGGCCTTCATGGTGGCCTGGGGGCATGAAGTGGGTGGTGCACAGTGCCGCGAACGGAGTGTGGGCAGGTGGGTGGGAGCGCTTGGCAAGGCAGCATGGCACGATGGGCACACAAACCGTAGGGCCGGCACACGGCGAGGCAAAGTGCAAATCTGGCAGTGCCAACCAGCGGCCCACACTACCGGCGCCGCTGCACACGGCTTGCCGACAGCCCCTCACCAGCCGCTGCCCCCTGCCCAGCGCACCTGCATGCCCTCCACCAGGCGCTGCAGCCAGACCTCGATGTTGCCCTTGGCCTCCACCGGCGCCTCAAACGGCACGCACTCGCCCTCCCGGCTGAACATCTCCAGCATCTTGGTGCGGTCGGCCTGCGAGGAGGAGGAGCAGGTTGCAACGTGTGGGTGGGCAAGAGCGACACAGGTGGATGGAATCATGAAGCATCATATATGTGCATGGCGGGCAAGCCACCGCGCTCCCGTTGACATTCCAGCGGCAGCAGAGCAACTGCAGCCTGGCTGCTCCCCCGCCACCCGCCCGCCAGCATGCCTTGTCAAAGGTGACGTTGGACAGCGAGTCGAAGAGGCCGGACTGGAAGTGGGGCACCACCGCGGGCGGCTCGGAGCCCAGCGACAGGATCTCCAGCAGCGTGGGGTCGGACACAAAGTAGAAGCGCGGGAACTCGGAGCGCTTGGTCTCTGCAGGGGAGGGAGGAGTTGGTGGGGAGGGCAGCAGGTGAGGGGAGCTGCATACTCGACTTGCTGTGGAATGGATTCTTTGCCTAGCGTGCAGTGCTCTTTGAGGCAGCGATGCAGCTTGGAGCCAAGCTGTCCACCAGCCCGCACCGCCACAGCACAGCACAGCGCAGCACAGCGCGACAAAGCGCACCCAGGTAAGCGGACAGGCTCTTCTGCGTCAGCTCCAGCTGCTCCAGCAGGTGCGGCAGCATGGAGCGCAGCAGCTCGGTGGCAACGCACGTGTCCACCACGTTGACCGTCTCGCTGGCGTGTGCCACCACCTGCGGAGAAGAAGCGCACAGGCAGGGCGGGCTGGGTGCTGAGGCAACAGCATGGCCGGGGCAGCGAGCACACAGCCAGCAGGGTGGGCAGGTCAAAGGCACGGCAGAGGCATGGGTGGCAGCAGGACTGACGCGGGAGGCTGCACCCAGCAACCCGACTGCACAACTGCTGTTGGACCACCCCTGCACCACCCCCTGCAGCTCGCCTTCATGAAGTTCTTGTCGATGTTCTGGAAGCGCTTGGCCTCCTGCGGCAGCTGCTTCACGATGTCGCCCCCGCTGAACACCGCCTCCATGTACATCCACATGTTCTGAACCGTCAGCCACTGCTCAATCGTCTCGCTGGCGGTGGACAGCTTGCTGCGGGGGCAGGGTGGGCAGTGGGGGGAAGGGAGTTGAGGAAGGGGGCAGGCCCGCTGTATGGGCACGGCTGCAGCTTACAATGCAGGCAGCCATGCGTATCCCATTTGCATCACGCCTCAGCCGCCGGCCCGGCAGTTGCCATGTGCACATCTGCTCGCCCTACATCGCCCCGCACCTGATGCAGGCCTGCTCCTATGCACAAGTGCATGCTCAGGCAGCAACCGCACCCAGCCCGCCCACAACCCACCGCTCCGCACCTGATCCAGGCCTGAACCTCGGCGCGGAAGGGCGCAGCATAGCGGTTGGTGGCCATGCTGCCCAGCGTCATCAGCGAGTCCTCCAGCCGCTCCATCAGCTCCGAGGTGTCGGAGGGCTGCACAGTAAGCAAGCCGAACAGGGATGCTGAGGCGGGTGGTGGTGGTGGTGGTGCAGGCATGCCGAGCAGCAGCTTTGAGCCTGGCTATTCTCAGTAGAAGGCACGCCAGAAGCTCCAGCACCCTGCAGCAACGAGTGATGCCGCCAATGCCCGCCCACCTTGAGCACCACGGGCCCACGGCTCTTGTGGTCGGCAAAAGTGAAGATCTCCTGCGCCCACTGCTCAGCCACCGCCTTCAGCTTGGTCTCAATGGCCTCCTCCTTCACCGCCGCGTTGCACAGGTCCTCCACGTCCTCCCTGGCAGGAGATGGTGAATGCAGCTAAAGTGAGATGTCCGCATATGTGTATGCTGCCGCCAGCCGGCTGCCCTCGCGGTCCTGCATCCGTGCTGTTCCACGCCACACACTTTCAGGAACGGCTCGCGCCGCCCACCCTCCTGCCGCCCCAGCCTCCACCTGCGCGCCAGCAGGTTGGCGTCCAGCAGGTGCTGCAGCTTGAAGGCGTCCTCCGCCAGGTTGAACTTGCAGCCCGTGATGGACTGCAGCTCCGCCCAGTGCCTGCGGGTGGAGGGCGGCAGGCCAGCGAAGTTGTGTGAAGGGGAGAGCACCAGGCACTCACGTGCTTTACCTCTCGCCAGCTGTAAGCTGTTCCCCGGACACCCGGCTGCCCAACTGCCACCGTGGGAGAAAGTGGCCCCCCCCCCCCCCCCCCCCCCACCCCCCCACCCCCCCACCCCCCACCCGCCCCCCCGCATCCCTTCCTGGCTGCTCACCGCTCGCGGATGGACTTGTGTGCGAGCGCCTGGAACAGCGGCAGCTGGTCCAAAAAGTCGTCGATGGTGCGGCGGCAGTCCTTGTAGGCCACCCAGTCGCGCAGCGCCAGCGGCAGCTTCTTGCACTGCGTCTGGAACTCGTTGACCTGCACGGCGAGGGAGACAGCAGGCCAGGTTGGTGGCAGAGTGCAAATGATGCGCAGGGTGTTTTGATAGCATCAGTGCGCAGCACTTGTTCTCATCAGTGCACATGCCAGCGGCCGACATCCAGCCACCCCAAAGCAACCAGCCGGCTCCGGTCCAGGCAGCCGGCAGAGCCCCACCCAGCCCACCTGGCTGCCCATGGCGTCCACACGCTCCACCACATCCACCCACAGGTAGTCGCCGTAGCCACGGATGGTGGTGATCACCGACACATACAGGCTGCGGCAAGTAGAGGCGGCGGCGTGGGGTGACAGCAGGCCAGTGACGTGTGTTTGCCACATAAGCGGTGAACATGCTACCCGCCTGCCTGCACAACTGCAATGCCTCTGCTGCTAATAGCGGGGAGCATGCTCCCCAGCTGCCAGCCCAACTGCCCTGCCTCTGCTGCCAGGGCGGGGAGCATGCTCTCCACCTGCCCGAGTACAAGCCTTGCCGGCCTTGCCCACCAGCGCACACCCCACCCCCACCTGTACAGCTTGTCCAGCATGGTGATATCCTCCTCCGTCCGCTCCAGCTCCGGGTACTGCGTGACCGGCAGCCCAAACAGCTCCTCGCCGCTGCGGTAGCTGTCCCACTTGCGCTTGCGCACCTGCAGCAGGTAGCAGCATCAAGTGAGCGGTAAGCCGCCCGGTGCTGGCTGACTTGGCGGGGCAACATGAACGCACAGCTGCATTAAAACGACAGCCGGACATGCGCTAGGATGCATGCATGCAAACGTGTATTTACTGCCACCCCAGCTGCCACCAGCTGCCACCAGCTGCCCCACCCATCATTACCCTCCCCGCACCTCAAACAGCTGCTGGAACTTGCGCAGGCGGTCGGTGGCATCCATGGGGTCCAGCCCCGGCACCGTGGGGCCGTTGGCCTCCCAGTCGGCGCGGAAGGCCACGGCGTCCGACACAAACGCGCGCACGTCCTGCAGCAGCGTGCGCTTGAAGCCGACCTGCGGCGGGGGAAGGGACACAAGGGCAGGGAGCGCGTGCTGTTAACATCATAGCCAGACCTGATATGCCCCGCAGCGGCTGCACAGGTTCAACTGCACTGGCCTGCTTGCAGCTGGTATGGTTCAATTTAATGCAATGCCCAAGCCTGATTGCTGTTCAGAGCCACCCCTCCCTCGCAGGCAGCTAGCGCACCTGCACTGTGGCCAGCGCGTCGGACACCTCCGCCGCCGCCTTCTTCAGCTTGCGCCAGCTGTAGCCCAGGTCGCCCACCATGTCTGCCTCCTCCTTGGGCACCCGCACCTCGTAGCTGCCGGAGATGAGCACGCAGGGTGGGGCAGTAGGTGAACAAAGTGCATGGTAGCCTATTGGCCTGCGGCGTCACCGCAGCAGGCTCGAGAACTGCACGTGTGGCCTAATGGCATGCGCTGGGCCCCGCCTCCCACTGTCACTTCCCATGGCGTTGAACGCCATTGCAGCAGCACCTTGCATCAGCAGGGCCAAACGCTCACCGCAGCAGCAGGGCGTAGATGTCCTCAATGGGGCCCACTACAGCGTCCACGTTGGCCTCGTATTCGCGCACCTGCAAAGCAGCGCACAGGCAGGAATTGGAGAGTGCAGGTATCTGAGGAAGCCTGCTGCCGAGGCAGGCCTGCTGCAAACAACTTTGTGTACATCAACAGACCATAACAACACATTCCCGCACATTGGCAGCAGCCGCTAGCTGCTACATACATCCAGCCCACCTCACGCAGCACTGCAACCAGTGCCTTGACGTCCTCCAAGTCCTCGATGTGCCGGCCCAGCTTGGTGGTCAGCTCACGTAGGTAGGCGTCAAAGGCCTGCGGAGAGAGAAGAGGGAGTGAGAGGGCAAGAAGCGGCTTTACTAGTGCAAGCAGGCAGGGCAGGCAGGCACTACGACACAGCCGGACAATTGGCGGCTGCCTCAGCGATGCAAACTCTCCGCTTGACAGCAGCACTCAGCGGCGCGCCACACCAGCAGCATCACCCCACTCCCAACAGCTTGCCTGCAGGTCGGCGGCCGCCTGCTTGTGGATGTTGCTGGAGAAGTGGGCCTTCCAGTTGGCGGCCTCCGCCTTGAGCGAGTGCTTCAGGGGCTGGCTGTCCAGGCTCAGCGCCCCCAGGTTGTGCACCGGCGCGATGGCCGCAATGTCCTGCAGGGGCAGCGAGTTGCGAGAGGGAGCTTGTACGTCCTTCAGTGTGCCTGGCTGTTATGTGGCGCTACAGCTGCTGTTGTCACCTTCCTGGCCCGTGTACTAAGCACGCTGTGCAACCCAGCCACCAGGCTGCAACACTCAGCTACCCCCCACCTGCTCCGCGGCATTCAGGCTCTTCAGCTGGCCCTCGCAGTCCTCCAGCGTGGGCGACGAGGCCACAAAGGCGGCGTACTCCGCCTGCAGGTCGTTCTTCCACAGCCACTCGTGCTGGGAGAAGGTCTCTGCAGATGGGTGGACAGTGCAGACAGGACAGGCAATGAACAGCACGCAGGTCGGGGCACGACAGAGCAGCCTGCAGCATGCATCGCCTCATCCTGCACATGTAGCAATGCATTGCCGGCGTCTCAGCATTCACTCACTCAGGTACTCGGTTGTCTGCTGCTTCATGCCCTCGATGCTGCCGGTCAGCAGCAGAACAACCTGCGGCCAAGTCGGAAACTCACAAGATCGCGCTCAGCCCCAATGGCTGTTGAGCAGTTGCGCAGGGCTTGCTCAAAGCCTGCTGCTGCCGTGCACAACGCAGCACAGCCCAGGCACACCAACAGCAAAACAATGCCGCGCCTCCCTCACAACCCCACCTTGACTACGCCGGCATCCTTGGACAGCCGGTCGTAATAGGTGGCCTCTCCGGCACCCTCCCCCTCGTGCTCTCCCTCGCCCAAGCCGCCGCCCCACATGCGGAGCTGCGTGGCCACTTGCAGCACCTGCGGCGGTTGGGAAGAATGTGCAGCGCAATGCCAACCGATTTCGCAGCCAACATGGCGAGTCCATTGCATCATAAACGATGGTCCAGCAAGCTGAGCAGTGTCCAAAAAGCAGCACCAGCCAATCTGCCCTCAACTCCATTGTCCCTTCCTTCCGCCCAGGCCACCTTCTTGGCAGTGTCGTTGATGGCCTGCTGGATGTCGTCCAGCGAGGGGCTGAGCACCACGGCCGGCACGCGCAGCTGCAGGTCCACACTGAACAGAGGGCGCTCCAGGAACAGCACGCCACCCACGGCGGTGGACGCCAGGCGGCGGCGCAGCAGGGCAAAGCTGGACTTGACAGCGGAAAGCAGGGACTGCGGGCAGGCGGCAGACGGGGTTGGGGGTGACAAGTGGGCACTAGGCATGGCACTGCTTCACTGTGTCATGCCAGGCTGGTTGGTAGAGAGTCCATCTACGGCCGCACGGTCCAGCTACACATGCCACCCACCTGATACATAGAGCGTGAGCAAAAGTCGCGGAACACGTTGCAGACATCACGCGGCAGCCGCACATCGGATGCATTCTCACGCGGCCACGAAGCCACCTGCACTTGGAACATGCATAAGCAGGGCACATCAAACACAGCATGTCCACCAAGCATTTGCACACCAGTTTGCCATTGATGTGCTGCTTGCTCCACAGGCCTTCCTGCTTCCACCTGCCCGCTCACACCTCAGCACATCCCCCAGCAATGCCATGTTGATAAAAAGTGAACAAACGGCGCACCAAGTCCAGCAGCTCCTCGCAAGACCGCTGCACCTCCTGGTTGCGGATGCACAGCGCCTCCGCCTGCCGCTTGATGTGGCGGCTCTGCAGCAGGGAGGAGGAGTGATGGAAGTTGGCAGGCCTTGGCTTGGGTTCAGGCATGCAAGGTCCCTAATGCTCTGCCATGTTTATGCATCCTGAAAAGTGCCCAATCCTCTCCTTGCAGCAGGGCGCCCCGCCTCCACGCTCCTCTGGCCCTACCCATGCGCCCACCTGGTGCGCCACAAACTCGTCGCAGGTGAAGGTCTGGTCGGAGGGCAGGTCCAGCAGGCGGGCGGCGGCCACCGCGCCCAGGTTGGCCTCGATGCGGCTGCTCATGATGTCGCACACCTTGTGCACCAGCTCCTCGCACCGCGCCAGGCACTGCACATGGGAGGGCCAAAGGTGGTGTGGCGGCAGCCATCATGGGCATTGAAACTCTCAGGAGCATGCCGGCATGCCACAATGCAGCCTGCTGCTGCTTGCAATGCCTGCCTCACCTCAACTCCCTACCAGCCCTCCCCAGCACACATCCTGCCTCCCCCTTGCCTGGTGGAACCGGTGCAGGTAGCCGTCGATGTTCATGCTGGTCCAGGTCAGCACCAGCAGGCCCGGCTGCATCTTGTCGGCCAGGTCGTCCAGGTGCGGCTGCAGCAGCGGGCGCAGCACCGCCGGCACGCTGGCCGTCAGACGCTCCAGCTCCTGAGGCAGGGGCAGTGGCGGTGGGGAAGGAGTGTGTCGGTGGCAATGCACAACCCGCGTTGCGCAGCTATGCGCTACACACACGGCTGCAGTCCCCGCCTAAACGAGAAGTCACTGTGTCTGCAAGCTGCGCCTGCATGCGGCAGCTAACTGCCACCCTGGCAACCGCCCGCACACGGCCCAACCATCCACCCACCCCACATCCATCCACCCCTGCTCACCCGCAGCGCGTGGCTGAGCTGGTTGAAGTAGAGCGTGAACTTCTCCTCCTGCAGCAGCACCATGCGCGCCGAGGCGGGGATGGGCAGGCCCAGCCGCTGCATGTAGCGCGCCTCCCGCATCAGCTGCAGCACGTCCTTGTCAAAGTTGACCACCAGCGCGCCTGCGGGTGTAGGGGGTGGACGGTGAGGGGCAGGACAGAGCAGTGAGGTATGCAATGGAAACCGCTCACTCTGCCGAGCACAGTTCAACTGCTGCAAGGCACACAAGAATGCTCGGATAAACACGTGCTGTTATCTTCAAACATCAAGTGAACCCTTCCGCCCCCCGCCCGCACCGCTGGCGGGGTCCTGCGCCAGCAGCATGGCCTGCAGCTGCGCCTTGGCGTTGTCAATGCCGCGCAGCCAGGCCTGGTGCCAGAGGCCCTCAAACTCCAGCAGCGCCTGCACGCAAGGTGTGAGAAGAGGGTCCCTTCGGGTGCACAGCCAGAGAGTGAGCAGGCACAGGCAGCAAAGCAACTGCTGCTGACTTCCCACTCAAACAAAAACCCCAGCTGGTCAGCATGCAGCATCCCTCCAACCCTGAGACTACACACCACCCTCACCTGCGCCAGGCGGTTGTAGGTGCGGAACACCTTCTTGCTGTCCTTGGCAGCCAGCACCGCCTCGCGCTCCCGGAAGCGCTGCATGGGCGCCTCGATGCGGTGCAGCAGGTGGCGGGCCCACTGGATCTTGCCAGCCACAGGTGGAGCATTGCGCGCCACAGGCGGCTCAGCCTTGTGCTTCTCGTACAGCCGCTGCACCGCCTCCAGGTCAGCCGCGTACCGCTGTGGCGCAGGGTGAGGGGTGAGGGAAAACAAACACAATGAGGGTGAGCCAAAGCACATTTCTAAAGGCCGGCAGCTCCGGTGTGCAGCGTGCATAGCTGCAGGCAGCACCTTGTGTTGTCAAAGCACGGTACTTCGATGCCGCCTTGCTAAAAGCGTGTGCCAGCTGCCTGTGCGAAACACACACAGCCAGCGCACCTGGAAGGCCTGCAGGTACTTGGCGTCCAGGTCGGCTCGGAAGGACTCGCGCGCCAGCAGCGACTCAAACTGGCGCAGCAGCAGCAGGGCCTGCTCCGTGGACGCGGCGCGCGCAAACGAGGCGTTGATCACGTCCTGCAGGGGGCAGGTGGGTGCATGGGAACAGGGCAGTCCAAGGTGAGCAGCGAGTGATGGAAGCAAGGGACTACGCGTCTGGATTGGAGCGGCGGCCGAGAAGCAGTCTTCAACTGCTGCACAGAATAGCACCAACATCAGGCAGCCATGCTGCTGCTCAACAATCTCAGCTGGGTCCCATGGGCAACCCCTGCAGCCACCACCAGTACCCACCTGCAGGCGGCCACCTGGCCATGCATGCGCCGCCAGCACCCGCCTGCAAAGCCATACCAGCCACAACCCACCCACCCACCCGCACATCTGCATCCACCACCAGCACCCACCTGCAGGGCCGCCTCCAGGTCGTTGATGTGCACGCTGAACTCCAGCAGGTCGCGGTCGTACTGCGTGCGCCCAAAGTCCAGCAGGTCGTACGGCCGCTTCTTCATGTCCTCCATCAGCTGCGGGGGCAGAGCAACCGGCGGAGCAGCAGAGCGTTGGCAACGGCATTGTACATGTCCTGAAAGGCAAGCTGTCAAGGGCTTGCAGACAGCGGCAGGGCAGCGAGGCCAGCAGCCATGCGGCACTAAAGGCACAACATGCAGCACACCTGCTGGCCAGCGGCAGCAGCAAACCAACCAGGCCCGCACCTCCATGAACTGAGCCAGGACGTTGGACACGCCCTCAATGTGGGTGTGCCCCGCCAGCGCTGCAAACTGGTCCACGGTGCCAAACATCTCTGCCAGCTTGGCGCAGCGCTTGGCAAACAGGCCGTACTTGGCCAGCGCCGACTCAGCTGCCTCGCTAGCCCCTGCCGCTGCAGTGCCAGCTGCTGCCGGCACGCCTGGCTTGCTGCCGCTGCTGCTGCCGCCTGCCGCACCGCTGCTGCTGCCCTGCCGCGGCGCCAGCAGCCGGCCGGCCTGCTCCTGGAATGCCGCATGCAGCCGGCAGGCGTCTCCCAGCGCCGCTATGAGCGCTAGTCGGTCCTGCTCCCACAGCTTGCCGCCCGCCAGGATGTGCAGCCGCGAGCGCTTGATCAGCTGGTTGGCGAAGCGGCGCAGGAAGGCGGCCAGGCTGGCGGGCTGGGCGTAGTGCCGCACAATGCCGCGCACCATGGCCAGGTTGTTGGCGATGAGGGGCAGCGCGTCCAGAATCTGGGCGGGTGGCTCTGCAGGGGGAGGCGGTGGGGAAGCAACAGGGGGTGTTGAGGCGCTGTACCCGGCAGGCAGGCCATCAAGGCACGCGGTGAGCTAGTTGCAACCTCCACCAGTGCTGCAAGCACAATCACAACCACACCCAGCTGCTGCACGTCGCCAGCACCCACTTGTGTAGATGCACTCCAGGCTGCCCTCCAGCGTGCTGAGGTACTTGACCGTCTCCTTGGCCTCCGCCGCCGCATCCGCGAGGTGCAGCTCCAGGCCACGCCAGCGCTCACAGGCCGGCACTGCTGCAGCCGTGCACAATGCAGCAACGGCGCGGTGCGCTGCGCTCGCCAGCTGCTCGGCGACAGCATCCAGCTGCACAGCGCGGGTGCGCCAGTACTCAAGCTCCGCCTCAGGGCCTGCAGCAAGAGTGGAGGTTCAAGCAGGGCTGCATTGTTTATGCACCGAATGAACACAGCAGGCCGTCAAAGCTGCACTTGCTCCACCCACCACCGCCAAGCCAGCTCACACCCCGGCGCCGCACCTGCGTCCTCGGCGTCCTTGCCCTCGAGCGTGCCAGCTCGCAGCGCTGCCTCCACGCTGTCACACCAGCCGGTCAGCGATGCTGCAAAGGCCGCCACCAGCTCCGGGTTGGCGGCCGCCTTGGTGAGCGACTTGGCGCTGCCCGCGCGGTGGCCCACCACCGCCGCCAGGAACTGCTGCTCCGGCAGGGGCAGCGCCACGCCGCCGCCTGCGCCCGCTGCCGCCTCGCCCAGCGCTGCTGCAAACTTGGTGGCACCCTGCAGCCGAGCAGGGAGGTTACAGCAGGTTTCTCACTTCGTTTCAGGCAAACTAGCACTGGATGCTAACCAAGCAGGCCAGTGCCCGTCACACCCTTCACCTGCGCTGCGCACCTGGATAAACTCATCCTTGGCGCTCTCAGCTGCACGGCGCGCCGGCTGCGCCGCAACCAGCGGGATGAACAGGTCGCTGAGGAGGGCCTGCAGGTTGGCCAGGACCTGCAGCAGTGCGGCACAGGGTGGTTAAATTGTCAGGCACGCGGCAGGGCTGGAAGGTGGCGGACGGGAGCGATGCAGGAAATGAGCGGTGCATTTGCCAAGCCGCACCTGTGGGGCCACTTCTGCCACCACAATGTCTGTGTCCACGCTGCGCTCCTGCACGCCGCGAGCTCCTGCCACTGAGGAGAAGGCCAGCGCCTTGGCACGCAGCGGCTCCGTCTGCACACAGGGGGGAACGGTGGGGGTTGGGTGCCGCCGCAGGCCGTCATGGGCGCAGTGCTCGCTGCTGAATGTTTGCTTCCTCTGCTCATAACACAGCTGAACAACCTACCTCTAGGCTGGAGACAAACAGCTGCGGGGCGGCGCCGTTCTTGCCCTCCAGCGTAGCGGGGACCTGCGATGGGTGGATCGCGGAGCGTTAGGGTTTGGGCCGCTTGAACGCCGCCGCCGCCGCTTGGTGGCGGCCCGGGCCTGCGGCCCCTGATCTGCGCCTGCTGCCCCCCTGCCCGCGCAGCACTCGCCTGGTAGAACCAGGTGAGCGTGGCGCAGCCCTCCGGCTGCAGGAAGGCGTCCACCTCCCGGGAGAAGCGGCTGCGGCGGCATGGGGGCAGCAATCGGGGTGTGATCGGGTGCCAGGAGATGAGTAGGGGATCGGGCGGACGTGACTGGATCAGCGGCAGCTCGGCGGCGGGGCCCAGCACTCACGCTACGGCGGCCTCGGCGGCCTCGGGCGCCACATCGAAAGAGTCCGCCAGCTGCGTAGGTGAGGGATGACAGGGTGCAGCCGTGGTGCTTTGCGAGGAGCTCGCAAGCGCAGGACGGCGGTGGTGCAACAGCAGCAGCAAACCGGGCAGCGGCGGCGGCGGCTGCGGCAGGCGGCCGGCCGCCGGCGGGCGGCGGCGCACCCTGGTGGCGATGTACTGGTGCCGCGCGTCCATGTCGGGCGGCCGGCTGCGCGTCTAGGCGCCAATCGGTGCTCAGGAAGGGCGGAGACGGACAGGCTTCGGTCCACCCCCAGTCGTTTGACGCGCGGAGGCGAGCGGGGGAGCCCAGGCGCTGCCCAGGGCCTGTGCGGCGCTGTGGCAGCCGTAAAATGTCGCGCGGTTATTGCCTGAGGGCCCAGCAGGCCGGCGCCTAACATGGCCGCGGCCGCCGCCGGGCGCAGCACGCCGCATTGATGCATTCCCCGTCACTGTGCACTGCACTTGTCTGGCGCTTGACCATGACCTACATGGTCATTCCCCGGACTAGTGACCAGCAGGCATTCGTAGGCCCTGCCTGACTGCTTGCCGCTGCCCGCAGCGGGGCGCACATGCCGAGCACCCACCCCCTGGGTGGACTGCCTTCACCAGCTGCAAGGCTGCGGTGACCACCGTTGATGTAACTCACTGCGCTGCAACAACGCTGCTACCCTGCTAAGCCAGTACATGGTACAGCAGCTCTGATCAGCAGGCATGCCGCCTGCGCTGCACGTGCGGCTGGCGTGCCCGAGCGGCCGCCGCCCGACGCGTCGGCGACATCACATCTGCTGGCACCGCTCCCATGCGTCCTGGCCCCTTGCACAAGCACATTGCGGCCTTCCGACAACCTGCTGTGCACCTGAGTGCGTATAGCACCTGCCCCGGTGTCGAAGCGCCGTGGCCTCAAGCCTCTTGGTCGCGCAGCGTGGGTTCGGCAGATCCCGCCGCCTCTGCATCAGCGTACGGTCCTGTAGCGGGCGCCATGGGCCCGCCGGCAGCCTTTGCAGGTGCGTCGGGATGGGGCTCTTCCCAAGAGGCCTGCTCCGCTCTTGATCCCGCCGCCCAAGCGAGCAGCAGCCCAATTGCATGTCGCTGCACCCGCCGTCATGCCCGCCCTGCCAACCCTCCCACTGCCGCCGCCCACGCACCACACCCACGTCTCCGCAGCCGAGGCGGCGGTGGAGCAGCCCTGCCCCATGTCCGCCCCGGAGGACTACTCGGTGCCGCTGCACCTCGCTGCCGTGTTCATCCTGCTGGGGGTGTCGCTGCTGGGCTCCCTGGCCCCCGTGGCGCTGCACCTGTCTGGCAGCAGCCGCGGCGTGACGACCGCGGTCAAGCTGGGCTCGTTTTTCGGTGAGAGATGCCTCTCCCTCTGGCTATGCCTCATGCCACTGTGTAAGTGAGGCCCGCCAGCACGAGCCGCAATGCCACCAGTGCGCCCCGGCCCTGCCGCCGCTGCAGGCATTGGCACCATCCTGGCCACCGCCACCATCCATATGCTGGCCCCAGCGTCCGAGGCACTGAGCAACCCGTGCCTGCCGGCTGCCTGGCGGGAGGCCTATGGCCCCTGGGCCTTCCTGTTTGCCACCGCAGCCATGATGGCCATGCACCTGGTTGACTACCTGGTCAAGGTGGGGCGGGCGAGGGAGGTTAATTTGGTGCTTTGCGGAAAGTATGGGCGCTGCTGTGGTGCACTGGCTGGCCTGGCCCGGCCTTGTTGGCGCATGGTTTAACTCCCCAAATGATGTGTGCCCTCATGGCCTTGTATCACTGTCTGCCCGCAGGGCCACTACCAGCGCGTGGCGTCGCAGCAGCAGCAGCAGGCGCAGCAGCAAGGCCCCGCCGCGCCCGCGATGCCGCACGTGCACGTGCACGCGCGCGGCGGCTGCCACGAGCACACAGCAGCCATCCTTCAGGCGCTGGCGGACAAGGACCGCCGCGCTGCGGCAGCGCAGCGGCAGGCAGCAGAGGCAGCAGAGCGCGCCGCTCTGTTGGCTGCTGAGGATGGCGCTAGCGGCGCCGACGGCGGCTCGCCATCTGCAGCAGCCGGCAGCAGACGGTCGCCAGTGGGCGGCTGCCGCGGCGGCTCCTGCAAGGGCGCCAACGGCCTGTGCAGCGGCGTCTGCAGCATGGAGGGCGAGGAGCTGTGTGTGCCGCTGCTGGTCAAGGAGCGGCGGGAGCAGTCGCTGGCGGCAGCCTGCGTGTCGGTGGCAGAAGACGCGTCGCATGTGAGCCACCCTGCTGCAGCTGGGCAAGCGCTGCTGGTTTTGCTGCCCAAGTGGATGTGCTGGTTTCGCTGCAGCAGTGCTCGGTTATGGTGACCGCCTGCGCCTTGCCTGCGGTGTTTGTGCCTGCTTTCTTTGCCATTTTGGCAATTCTGCAGCAACTGCCGCCGGACATGCGCCATGCTGTCTGCTGAGGCCCCAACCCTCTCTTCCCTGCCTGCCTACCAGGTCATTGGCCTGTACATGACAGAAGCGGGCATCATTTTTCATTCACTGATGATTGGAGTCACCCTGGGCGTGACCGGCGGCGACGCGTTCTCCACGCTGCTGATTGCGCTGGCGCTGCACCAGGTGCGCAGGGAGGGTTGATGGGGGGAGGATGAGGTGCAGAGGCAGGGGCCGGGGCAGGCTGCCATGCGCTTGTGCCACTGCGGCAGCTTGCAGCATCTGCTGTGCACAGTAGTGCAAGGCCTGCGAGTGCGCAGAGCTGGCTACTTGCAGGCTACAGCAATGCCGAGGCGGGCAGCAGTGTTGCTGCTCAGTCATGCCCTGCCGCTGTGTCGACCCTCCCCACTGCAGCTATTCGAGGGCTTTGCCATTGGCAGCGCAGCAGTGGACTCGGGCCTCTCAGCCACGAGAGCGGCGGCGATGGGTCTGGCTTTCTCAGCCACTACACCCATTGGCATTGCCATCGGTGCGTTGAGCTGCTGCGGTCTTGTATCGCTGCTGCTGCTGCTGCTGCTGCTGCTGCTGCTGCTGTGCCCTGCCGGCTGCTGGAGGCATTTGCAACGCAGCTGCGCTTCAGCCCCACCTGGAGGCCCACACAACGCCTGCACAGCTCCTACCATTGCCTTGTCCTGCAGGCATCGGCGTGCGGGCGAGCTTCAGCACCAGCACGGCCGGCGCGCTGCTGGCCAGCGGCATTGCAGACGCGCTGTCGGCGGGCGTGCTGCTGTTTGTGTGCCTCACAGACCTGCTGCCGCCCATGATGACCGACAACGAGTGGCTTCGCTCGCAGCACTGGGTCATGCAGGTGCGAGCCTGGGCTCCAGTTTCTGATGCTGCTGCCGCTGCTGCGCTGCTGCTGCTGGTTGGGCTGTGCTACTCAGCCCGCGCTGGCTGGGCGAGGTGGCCAGCAAATCGGCGGGCCTGCTCTTGTTCCTGTGGCTGCTGCTTCCCCTAATCCGCACACAAGCTGTGCCCTTCTGACCAGCACCCACTACCCTCACTCGCTGCCTGCGCAGGTGCTGGCATTTGCGGCGTTCTATTCCGGCGCGGCAGTCATGGCGCTCATCGGCCGGTGGCTGTGATGCCGCCGTGCTGCTCTCCTGCGCATGTCGCGCGCGGCCCCTGCGTTCCATTTGTGGCAGGGAGTCGCCTTTGTTGTTGTATGCACGACTGTTGTATGCTCCACCGCTGCGTTGCTACAATGTATGCCTCTCCCTCTTTGTTTCTTTATTATCCTCCTCACTTTGTATGCTACCTTGTATGCTGCAAGACATTTAACTCTTTGACTCAACACACCATAAGGCTATGATGCATACAGATTGACAGGCTGCCACGCGCCATGCACCCCCTGCTAGGCAAGGGATGCGAGGAGGCATGCGCCTCGGTGGCCGGCGCCCCACACCAACATGCCCTTTCTGGCCTGTCAGGACGGCCGCAACTCCGAACAGTGTCTTCTCATGCTTCCCAGTGGCACTTAAGGTGAATGCCAGCTGGCAAAGCAGCCAGCTTCCCCCGAAATCCCAATGTGATCGCGCCAGAGGGGGCAGACTGGCGGCGGGGGGTCCCGCCGCTGACTGGTCGGTGTAGCCGCGCATGCAGCTGCTCCCAACGCGCTGGCTGCCTGCAGTGGCCTCGAATGACTTAATCAGAGCGCCACAGGTTCGGCCCAGCCCACGTGCGGAAGCCGCTGCTCATAATCCCCTGGCCGCACCCCGTCCACGGTATTTCTCGTTTTGTTGTGCTCGGGCATCTATTCGCAAGTATTATAGAGTCCCTGCGCTCAGCCAGCGGCCCCGCGCTGCCCGCCGGCGGTCAGACTGCAACGCGGAAGGCCTTAGGGCGCCTCCCCTGTCACAGCCGGACTAAGAGATAGCCTACAGGTGCGATGGCGCGTTCGCACCGCGCGGGGCCGCTGGCCGGACGTGGCTGCCGGCGCCCGCCGCTCGCGCCCTGCCGGCGTGCCGACCCCGATTGCCGTGGGGTCACCCTGTCTGATAAGCATAGGCTTTACGGAAAGGCCCTCTGTGAACCGCTGTCACTGAATCCCAGAGCTGTGCAGGTTTCCAGGCCAAGGCGTCCCATGGCGCCCCATGGTTGCGAGCGCTTTGAGTTTCTCTGCCAAGCACTAGGCTTGTCAGAGCCGGATGGCAGGCTGCAGCTGTCTGCCGCGCCGCGCTCTTACGAGGCACGGCTGGCGCCAACTGGCGGAGTGCGCAAGTTGCGGCCAGGGCCGCGGGCGCAGACTGCAACCATGGCCACCACAGCCTCAGCCTCTGCTGCCACCCATGCTTCGCTGGGGGTGTGCTCGCCTGGCAGCGGTGTACATGTGCTGCAGCCCCGGCACTGCAATGCACAGGAGCAGCCCCGGCAGCAGCCGTCCCTGCAGCAGCCACCCTGTGCGCGGCAAGCGCGGCAGCGCCGGCAGCAGCAGGTGGCACGTGCCTCTCTTTCCGGAAGCTCTGTAACGACCGCCTCAAGTGGAGCAGCGGACTGTGGGTAAGCTGTCTGGCAGACTGGGGGGGCGTTGCCAGCAGGTCTGCACTCATGCCGGATGCACAGGCGCACATGCAGCGGCTGCCGCCTTCCGCCAACTCCTCCCCTGCGCCCCGCCCTTCACCGCCCTTGCAGGGCCGCGTCGCATGTGCAGCGGCCGCCGTCTGCCGCTCGACCAGCCAGCGTGCGCTCGGCACTGTATGCGTGCACCCTGTCTGCTGGCATGTCAAAGATCCTGGCCTCCATGCCACCCGTCGATGCCTTGGAACTGGTGTGTGCCCGCCGCTTCCTGGCCGCCTTCCCGCTCGCCTGAGCAGCCCGCAAGCTCGGCGGCGCTGGGTGCCTGCTGCGCTGGCACGGCAGACACCCTGGCTCGCGGCGCAGCATGGAATGCAAACACACCAGCAGCAGCAGACATCCGTTTATCGCCTGTGGTCTATGCGACTGCCCACATCCCTGGTCACCCTCTCTCGCGCCCTCATTTGCCTCGCTTCCACCTCATGCGTTGCCTGGCACGCAATGCAGGGGCCAGGACAAGCCCCCTGCCTTTTGATGGGCGTCTTTCTCGCACCCTACAAGGTTACCCGCTCCTCACTGTACTCAAGACCCATGCCCCTATCCTAGCATAGTATGCTTGATTGTGCCGCCTCTTTCCACCTGATTGCCAGCCTGCCTGCCTGATGCCCAAGCTTTTTGCCCTCCTGCCTACTAGTTGTTTTACCTCCGGCTGCCTGCTCTGGTGGTTCCTGCACACGTGGAACCGAAGAGGGCACAGCACGTTTTATGCCCATGGCTCAGCATTTCGTTCCTCGCCACCTTTTGCATGACTGCCTCATCAGCCTACTTGCCCCGCCCCAACCCTGCCGCCTGCCGGTGCCCTTCACGGCATCATGCTTGGCACCTTTCCTACTGATGTTCGACTTGCTCTCCTGGTCAATACTGTCTATACGCCCTGGTCCTTAGCCGCCTTCTCCCGTCTCGTCTCACACTTGCATTGATGCTGGCCGCTGGCCCCTCGGGCCGACAGGGCCTGATGCCCCTCGTGCAGCCGCCCCTGCTGCATATCTCTGCCATGCATCTCTCACATGCATGCATGCCATTACCAGGATCTACTTCTTCTGCTGATAGATGTGTGATGCTACATGATGAAGCATGCTCGTATGCCCGCCGATTGCTGAGAGAATGCTGCGGCGCCCACTTGGCATTTGGCATGACAGGAAGCTTGCCCACAGCGCCCGTCGCCTGACCATCACTTGGCCGCATTTCCATTTCTGTACATTGCCTGAACATCAGCTCGTCAGCACCTGATGGTTTCAGACAAATGTTTGCAATAGCGTGCAGCTGGCCTTGGCAGACTGCACGATGAATCGGCGGGGGTACGGCATGCATGAGGCGCGCCGCCGACCAGCGGTCTTCGGCGTGGCGCAGTCAGCGAGGCGCCTGTTCTGCATCTGTGCTCGTGCCGCGCATCACTCGCAGCTAATCAGGCCTGCGAACACGCCCAGGGAGCTGCGTTGTCACGCTCCAGGGTTTTCGCAGCTGACTGGCGCTGCCCCGCCCCGCCTGCACTGTGTGCTGCTGTGCGCACGCAGACATCTGCAGGTAAGCCCAATGCGCTGGCCGCGCAGCACTTGCTGCTTGAACTTGCGTACACAGCGAGCGAGGGTCTTTATGATGGGCCGGAACATGATCGGAGAGCTGTACCCGGCCTGCTCGTGCCGTGGGAGCCTTGACGCAGCGACCCACCTGCCGCCGCCTGCCGTCGCCTGCCGCTGCCACAGGAGCGGCCGCCTCGCTGACCGCCGAGGTGCAATGTCGCGGCGGGGATGTCGGCTGCCTGCAGCAGCCGCACTTCTGCTCTTGCTTGTTGTAGCGGGGGCAGCAGCACAAGACGACTTTTGCGCTGATGCAATGGAGCCAGGGAGCGGCGAGCGGGGGGCATGGGAGTGGCTCGGCGACCAGGCAAGCTGGGCTTGGGTGCCCTTGTTGCTTTTGAGCGCTGCTGTCCTCAGCAGATGCCAGGTGGACACGGTGCTCCACGACCCACTCAATGCCATGCTGCTGTGCCGCCCAACTTGCTGGTATGCCTGCAGCATGGGGCCAGCCAGCCTGGCTGCCTCTCACGCACCCCTGCATGCCTGCCATGCGGCCCCTCTTTTGCTCATCCCCCACTCCCCTCCCCTCCTGCCCCGCCCGCAGCAGGGGGAGGCGGGCCTGCAGGACCTGCTGCCCGATGTGTGGAACGCCACGCTGGCGGCGTTTGAGGAGCAATATCTGTACGGCCCTGCTCCCGGGGAGGAGGCGTGGGTGCCGTGCAGCGGGCGGGATCTGGAGGTCGCAGTGGACGGCTGCTTGCAGGTTTGTTTTTTCTAACAACTTGCCACAAGTAGCTTCTGTTTATGAGTGATGTGCGCGTCTGCTGCTACCATCTGCAAGCTGCGCCACCTGCCCACGCCTTCCAAGCCCACACTGGGCCGCAAGTATGCCGCCTCGTCTGCCTGTCGTATCGCACCCTGCTGCTCCTGCTGCACCATGCAGCTGCTGCTCTACTCCTGCCATCCCTGGTTCTCCAGCATGCTGCTGCCCTGCCCCGCCCGTGGCCCTGCAGGACGCAGAGGATGCAGTTGCCTACCAGCTGCGCGTCAACCTGACTTGCATGCACGCCGAGCACACAGACTCGGCATCTTTTGATGCGCTGGTGCTGCTGGGAGCGGATGGCGGCAGCCAGGTGGGTGTGCTGATTGGCTGAGGTCAAGCAGGGTTGCTTTATCCAGCAGAGCTGTTGATTGAAGTGAGCCCAAGCCCCCTGTTCTGCAAAATGCAGCCGCCTTTTCTGAATTCACCTTTCGCTGAACCTGCCTTTTCTGAACTGGACTTTGCCGAACCCGCCTTTTCCTGAACTGGGCTTTTGCCGAACTGGGCTTTTTCCTTAACTGGTCTTTTGCCAAACCCGCCTTTTGCGACGCTGCAGTAACAGCCGGCTGACTTCTATCTTTCCTGCAAAATCTTCGTTGTGTATGGTTACAAACGCCCAATGCCGGCAAGCTCTTACCCTCCTGTAATCCTCTGCCACAGGTCAACTTCAGCTCGGTGGTGCTTCAAGTGGACGCCTCACACTACAGCGACCAGGCGAGACAGAAGCGGCAGCATGCTGCCGCCACCTTTATACTGGGGTGTCTGCTGCATCACGCCAGTTCACACCCAAGCTCGCGCCCGCTGCTCTTGTTGTTGTATCAGCCCACCCCACCTGCTGCCGCCGCCCTCCGCCTGCCGCAGCCTTGCGACGACCCTTTGTGCGCGGTGTGCCGCCCCGGCGCCCTGCCCGCGCCCGGCCGGCCGCCGCTGCCCCAGATTTGTGAGCTGTGCATGCTGCACTTCAAAGTCAGCAACACTACAGGGCAGTGTGAGGAGCCGCCTGCAATCCCAGAGGCGGCTGGGGCTGCAGCAATCCAAGGCGCCAGCCCAGCAAACACGGCGGGCGGCCCGCCGGCCTATTCTCCTGCACAGTACACCGCCCCGGCATCCACCGGTCCGCAGCTCAGCCCCTTGCCAGCCAGCGACACCAGCCCCTCGCCAGACTGGTTCAACCAGTATTGTGTGCCCAATGCAGGTGGGTGCAGGTGGGCAGGTGGGTGGGCAGGTGCATGTGGGAGGCGAACGTTCAATCCGATGCCCGTTGCTGTGTATCAGCATCAATCAACAGCCTGGTATAACGTCCTCCTGCCGCCTGGCCCCTACCGCTTGCAGCCAACTGCAAGCAGGTGGACCCACGAGAGATCCCCAGCAAGCCCTGCGGCCAGGTGAGTGGTGACATGCACCTGTGCGTAGCGTGGTTGGTGGCTGAAAGCTGCCCTGCTTGGTGCTGTAGTTTCGCCTTTGCTCGTTGTGCTTTGCTGCATATGCTTGGCTTTGGCTTGGCTTGAAGGTCGTCACACATGCACTGCCCCCACTAGCGTACGCCACATCACTTGTGCGCTGCTGCAGGGTTGGTTCATCATCGCGCAGCTGAGCGACAGCAACTTTTGGTGCACCCGCTGCAACCGGCCGGGCTGCCAGGACTGTGAGTGGGGCTTGAGGCGCTGACCTGTAGAACTGCACGTTGCTGCATTGCCGCAGCAGTCATCTGGGCTCAAAGTGTTCCACTCTGCTGCCACCGCCGGCCAGCTGCGGTGCATTGCACGCTCAGCCGCTTGCGGCATCCATGCACCACCCCCGTGGCATCAACCCTCACTCGTTGCAGGCGTGCGGTGCTACGACGACAAGAACGGCTGCCGCAACGACCAGTTCTGCATCGCACCCTGCGCGCCCGGTGAGAACCCAATGCAGGCAGCAGCACGCTGTGCATGCCGAGACCGTGCCACGCATGCTGCGCTGAGCAGCGCATGACATGAAATGTGGTTTCATTTGCAAGCCTTGCTTGCACCTGCCGCGCCAAGCTGGCGCACATCTCGCTGCAGGCGATCGGCTGGCGAGTGGCCTGCTTTTCTTGCCCTGCAGGCACACTCCGCGGATGACTGCATTATGTCACAACCGCTCCCCTGCCACCCCTTGCCCCGCCTCGCAGGCAGCATGTGGGTCAAGGGCGCCTGCCCGCCCTGCAGCGAGCTAATCGCCGGCTGCGCCCTGTGCGAGCGCTGCACGCTGGGCAGCAACGCCGCGCTGAACAAGGGGGTGCGCTGTGGGGAGGGTGGGTGGGCAGTGTATGCGTGGTTTGCAGATGGAATGCATGCATCATCAACAGACCGCACAGCGCCACTCCTGCTGCTGCCAGTGCAGCCTGTCTGTCTTGACAGTTCCGCCAGCCCAAAGGGCCCACTGAACCGCCAACTTCCCCTGCTGTTGCCATGCAGTGCCAGCTACGGCCGGGCGCACGATCCGGCGTACGCTGCCTTGCTTGCAAGTCCAGACAAGGCTGGGCTTGGATGGGGGACGGCACGGCGCGCTGCCGCCCGCTGCGATGAGCGAGCCAGCTGCGTGCCCACACAGGCGAATGCCCGTGGGCGAGTCAGCCCCCTGCCCTCACCCTGAACTAAGTTGTCACCTGACGGCTGTCCAGAGTGCCAGCATGTGCACAGTCAGCAGCGAGGCCCCACCGGCTGCACACATTCCCATGTTTACTGGTTGCTTGTTTGAAAGTTAGCGTCGCTCCCTCCTGTGCAATGACGTAAAGTTGACGCGTGCAGCGGTCTGCCGCACCCCACCCCTCAACGCACGAGCCCCATGGCTCTTTGATTCCACCCGATGCCCTGCCCATGCCTCACCTTGCGATTACCCGCCCTTGCGCCCTGATGTCCTCCAAATCGGGGGTTTAACCCCCCGAGTGCCACACGTGCTTTCATTCCCTTTTCCGGTCTGCCCGCCATTGGCCTTGCCTCCGATGGGTTACAATGAGTGCAATGCATTAACTGAAAAGCTATAGCAAGGTGTGATGCATGCACAGCCAAGGGCGGCAAGCACACCTTTACCCAGGCGGCCTCAGCGGTGGCCCTGCATGGGCACAGACATTACGGAGCGGTTTTGTCAGCCGAAGGCGCGCTGTGAGTGAATGCCTGGTGCAGGCGCAGGCTGCAGTAGACGGTCTGCAAGTGTGGCAATCCAGCTGGGCTGCTGAGCAGGTGTGGCAACTCCAGCGGGGCTGCTGAACAGGCACCCCGCGTCCCAAGACAGCCGTGGCTGTGCACACAACGGTGTGCCGGCCTGGCCAGAGGCGGAGCAGCTAGCTGCACACATGCACATGCGCGCACGCACACAAACTGTAATGCAGGAACAGCATCTCACACTCACATGTTTGTTCGTGGGGCTCCTTGACCCACCAAGCTGCCGCCCAGCGCGTCTCCTCAGCCGGCGGCACAAACATCACCTGTGCGGCGGAAGGCAACGGGATCAAGCACCCGTGCTGAGGTGCACCAGCTAGGCAACCGAAGCGCATCCTGGCCCTGGCAGCCTTAGACAGCCAGATAGGATGCAGCAGGCACAGCAGGCGCTGCGTGACAGAGCCCGGCACCACCCTTTCCGCACAAGTACAGATGAACCCATGCACCCGCTGGCTGCACCTGCTCCGGCACAGGCTGTATGTTGAGGGGGCTGCGGATGCCGCGCCGCTGCCGGAACTCGTGCACCGCCCGCTGGCAGCCTGCGCGCATGGTTGCGGTTGAGAGGTGCAACGAGGCAGTAGAAGAGTCGCAAGGGTGCCCCAAAATCGAGCTGTTTGTGGCGCCGGAGGTTGCCAAATGCAAAGGCAAGCACTGGTGGGCCAGCCTCGCAAGCAGCAGCCGGCCGTGCTGCCCTCAGCCGTATCACGGAGACCGCTGTCCTTGCATCAGCTGCACCTGTGTATGCTGCGTAGTCATCAATGTAGACCAGCCCCCCGGGGGATACCCGGTCGTACAGCGCCTCCAAGGAATCCCGGGTGGACACGTATCTGCGCATGTGCGATGCAACGTGTGGTAAACAGCAGGCAGGTGGAGCACAGCTAGGTGTGTGCGCAGCAGCCGGACATGGATGGCATCAACTCGCAAGCAGTCGTGGACTGATGCCATGTGACATGCTTTTGGAACTTCGCCTCACTGCGTCAGAATCACCAAAGCCGCCCCTCGCACTCACAAATCTCCGCCAACAAGTACTATTTGCCGCGACAATGTTACTGACACCAAAGTGCAATGCAAAGGCATCTGCCATCACTCACAGGTCTCCATCCAGCCGCAGGAAGGCGATGCGCTGGACCGGAGCGCCCACCAGCGTTTCGTTGAACCAGCCCTGCAGGGCAGTGTTGCAGGGAGGCGCTGAGGGGCGGCAGCACGAGTCTGGACTCGCTGCCCAGCACAGGGACACTGCTTGCAGCCCGCCCGAAGATGCAGCTATGAATGTTTATTAGCGCCCCACCTTGAGTATACGCAGGCGGCCTGCCTCCAGGTGCTGCCCCAGCCCAAACTCCTTCAGGTTGGTCTTGAACGTCTCCAGCGAGGTGGCGTACTCGCCCTGGAACCTGCAGGTGCAACGGTCAAAAAACTTGAAGGTAACACGAGGCAAGCTTGCGCCACTAGTAGCCAAAGCTGCGCGCACACTTGGCATGCAACGGCAACCCCCTCCCTCCCTCCACCACCGCCCGCTCATCCCCCATTCACAGTGCCCCTTCACCCGCTGCGCATGCCGGGAGCGCCACCATTGTCCTGTTCCACGGGCGCAGGCGTCCCCTCAAAGCTGTCTGCCGCCCACAACATGCGCCCAGCAGGCCTCCAGCCATCTGGCGGGCCTGCACCGCCGCCACCGCTGCTCCCGCCGCTGCGCTGCCCTGCATGTGCTGTGCCGCTGCCGCCGGGACCGCTGGTGCCAGAGCCGCCGGTACCGCCCCAGCTGGGATCGTACCGCTCCAGCACCTTGGCCATGATGATGGATGTGCCTCCGGTGAACACGCCAGCCTCCACAAAGTCCTGCAGGGCAGGAACATCAGAGCAAGCGGGAATGGGGTGAAATGAGGGCATGCTGAGGCGGGCCTGGAAGAACGGCGGCAGCTGCGAGGGCAGACAGCCATTGATTAATCAATGGCGGCGACAGCCGAGGGGGCAGGGCGACCATTGATTAATCAATGGCGTCGGCAGTTGAAAGGGCAGGACGCCACTGATTAATCAATGGCGGCGGCAGCCAAGGGGGCAGGATGCCATTGACCAATCAATGGCGCCGGCAGCCAAGGTGGCAGGATGCCATTGATTAATCAATGGCGGCGGCAGGCCGAGGGGGCAGGACGTGATTTGTTTAGTCGGGGTTCAGGGTGCCCCCACTCACTCCGGGTATGTCGTTGAACAGCGCTGCAAGTGCCAGCTGGGCCGTCAACTGCGCAGTGAGGAAAAACAAGCAGCAGAATCGCAGGTATCAGAGGCAAGTGTGCAAGCAGCCAGCAAGCATAACCGTCCTGTAGACGACGGACAAGATGCCACACATGGTGGCAAACACAGCTGCAGCACATCTCCAATGCACCCACCAGGCGGCGCAGCTTGGTGACCAGCGTCGGCACATCCATGCGTGCCAGCTCGTAAGCAAAATGCCGCTCTGACAGCGGCAGAGAGAAGGGCGTGTATGGCAGTGGCGGCGGCAGCGGCGGCGGGCCGTGCGGCGGCCGCAGCAACATGCCGGTGGCGGCGCCAACTGCCAGGCACACTAGCGCCGTCCACGCCGGGCTTCGCTGCCTGGCCCTCGGCTGCGCAGCTACGCCTGCCATGGCGGCGTACAGACGAACGCAGGCTGAGTGTGCTGGCCGAGCGGCTCGCTTGACGGCGCAGGAGGGCCGACGGGCTGATGCCAAAACTGTCGGACTTGATGCGGCGCGATAATGATTGATCCAGGCCGAGCAGGCTTGTGTGCATGCCGCCGCCGCCGCCGCCGCCGCCAGCGGGGCGCCGCCTGCTTCCGGTCTGGAGGGATGGGCAGGCTAGTCAGGCCTATTGCCTCTGCAGGGGGAACCGTCTCTGAAAGTGATGAACATTCACTCTTCGGTGGATTTCACACAGCGAGTGAAGGAGCGGCAGCTGTTGTGACAGCTGGGTCGCCTCCTGGACTCCAACCGCCTGGCTTGCACAATCAGCTGGGTCAGCAACACCTGCGTTCCTGTTACATGCAGGCACTGCAGCAGCGGCAATGGCAGACGAGATCCCAGTGCCTCTCGTGCCGAGGCGGTGTGTCACGGCTGCCTGCCGCCGAGGTTATAGCCGTGACTATTCACCGCTTGCCGGCCCGGCTGCCGGCGCCACCAAAGAGGTTAGAGAAGAGCTGCGCCGCAAACTGGGGCGCCTCCAGCTCCACGGGGGTCATGAAGTTGACCAGCTTGGAGTGCACCTGGGCAATAGAAATGGATGGGAAACAGGCGTGCAGCCAAGTCAGGAAGGGGACAGGGTGTGAATCATGCCAGTTAGCGGCAATGGGGACAGATGAGCACATGCGTGGCCGGGGGCACGAGGAACCTGGGCAGCTGTGGGCTGCACGCTGGCATCGGCAAGCAATCATGACCAGCAGGCAGCCGTCTAGTATGCCTTAAAAAAGGCAACTGACTCACGTGGTAGCGCAGCTTGCGGCCCTTGGAGGCCCGCCGGTCCACCGCTTTGCGATGCTTGGGCCCCTGCGGGGTGAGCAAAGGACCAGCAAGGACAGCGGAAGTTGAGAGGCAGCCGCGGACGGAGCGAACGCAGCAACCTTGCACCATCAGGGACTGAAGATTGCTTGACCAGGCCCTGCCGTTTCTTCCTGCCATCTTCAAACACCCGCCAACCACAGCCGCGCACCGAGTGCCAGTTGGCGCCGCCGGCGTCTGCTGAGCCTTCAAGGAACTCGCGCAGCAGCGTCTGATAGAACTCTGCGGCAGGCGGGTGGCATTGGAACAGAGTCGATGTGTGAGCGCAGCTGGCGAGCGAACAATCGCAGCTGCCATGTGTCGGTTAGCAGGCGGAGCAGGCGGCGACTGCCCGACGTGCGGCGATTGCGCTCGCCCCCATACACCCAGCCCAGCCGCCCACCCGAGTCGTCGTAGGTCTCAGGGTCCCGCTCCTCCTCCAGCTTGGTGTCCACGCCGTTGGCTGCCGGCTCCTGCAAGAGTGTGAAAACACGGGACAGCGGGGTTGGGGGGGAGGGCGGCGGCGGGAGCGGCGGGTGGGCCAAGTTCAGAGGTCGGCAGGCCCGATCGCATTTCAGATTTTCGATCGCGAACTGTAGTGCACGATAAGGCGCCCGATGGAGGCCGGACCTGTCCGCGCGAGCGACCTCCCGAGCAGAACGGCCCAGGCTCCCCCGCTTTTCAGATGGCAAATACAGGCGATCGCGCTGATCGCAGAGGTGCGGCACAAGAGCGGGCCAGCTGCCCATAAGGCCAGGGGGTGCCAACCGCCCATGGGCCGGCAGCGCCCGCCTGTGCGGGCCTGGCCCCTTACAAAATTCCGAATATTTCTTCGCGCAGTGAGAGACCTGCACCCCCCCACCACCACCACAACCCCACCAACCATCAACACCCTCAACTTCCACCGCCAAGCACCCACCTCATCGTCCGACCAGCGGCCCCGCTTGGCCGCAGGCGCCGCTTCGGGGTCGGGGCACAGCAGGCGTGCCGCATGCTGCTGCTGCGCAGAGCGAGGCAGCCGCGTGCGCTCAAGCACCTTGCCGGGGTCCTGCAGGAAGGCATGAGGGTGGGGTGCAAGGCATAGGGGCTGGTGAGGGCATGTCTAACCCAGCATCTACGGCGCACATTCAAACGGCTGCAGTGGCTGCACGCTCCCGCCCCCTCCAACCACCGCAACAACAGCAGCAGCGTCAGTTGGTAAATCCAACAATTGCATGCAGCCCCTACACTAGCTCACCTGCATCAGCTGCGCCACCTGGGTGCTCACGCTCTGGTTGAGCGCTTTGAGCTGCCCCCCGCGCAGCGTGGCGCCGCCTGCTGTGGGAAATAGCAGGTTGGGGCGCAGGTTGCAGCGCAATTTTGGGCAGCAACGGCGTGGCAGACTTGCTTGCAGCATGGCATCGAGCCGCAGCAAGAGAGCCGCGCCTCGCACAGCAGCCGGCCAGGCACACGCACCTCGCTGCTGCCACACCCAAACTCCTCCAAACCACCATATCAACCACACACCCCAACCACACACCCACCTGCCGTGAGTGTCGTCTTGCGGTGCCAGCGGTCGATGGAAGCATCCCGGAAGGCAGCAAACGCTGCATACGCCGCCTCCACCTGCCCCCACAGAGCTTCTGCCGCCGGCGCCTGCCCCGCATCCTGCTGCTGCTCGTCACTGCCATCTGCCTCACCCCGCGCCCGCTTGTGCCCGCCGCCGCTGCCTTCTGCTGCTGCTGCCGCCTGCGCTCCCGCACCCGCCGCTGCGGCCGCTTCAGCAACTGCCGGGTTCTGACCAGCCAGCGCGCCTAGCAGCTGCAGCAGGTCTTGCAGCAGCGCCGAGGCATCTGCCGCTAGCCCGCCAAACGCAGCCGCCATGTCAGCACAGGAGGCAGCTGCTGCGGCCTGCATCTCGCCTTGGGGCAGGCGGTTGCCGCCAGCCAGCGTGCGCTGCAGCAGGATGCGCGCCTCCAAGCCGCGTTGCCACACCGCCTTTTGCGCCTGCGGGTGGGGCGTTGGGTGCGGGTTTAGACCTGAGTGTCGACGGGACAGATTTGTGCTGTGCACGGGCCCAGGCATGATCCAACACATTTGTCTGTCCAACACATCCAACGTGTAATGCGTGAAGACCGCACGCCACTGGCCTCAAGCGCAGCGCCAGTCATCGCCACCGTTGCAAACCACCATGACACAGCTGCGCCACAGCCGCACTGTGCTGTGCTGTGCGGCGCTGCGCTGTGCTGCGCACCTGGACAGCCAGCGCCTTCTTGCGCTCGCGGGCCGCCCGCTCTTTGAGGCCAGCCATGGCAGTCTGCTCGTCCTGCAGGATTGAAAGGGAACCAACTTCAAGTGAGAGGCAGCCTGAAGACCTGCATTAAGTTTCATTCTGGCCTGCCTTGCTTGATACCTGCGTCACAGCCACGAGTCGCAACACAAAAGCGGGATACCAAACTCACGTCAAAGCCAACGCCGCAAAACAAAAGCTGCAACCAAAGCACCGCATGCAACGTGACACTAAGCACCCCATTCAGCACAGTTGCACCACATTCCGCAACCTGTCTCCCCACCCACCCCTTCACGCCCACCTGCTGCATCTGCTCGTATTCCCGCTCCAGAGCAGCCATCTCATCATCCTCTGCCGCCGCTGCTGCTGCCGCTCCTGCCGCCCCGCCCCGCCCGGCTTCATCCTCACTGCCGCCCGCCAGCTCAGCATCGTCATCTAGATCCTCATCTCCTTCAAAATCCCCAGCTGCAGCTGCTGCACGGCGCGCCGCCAGCCGCCCCGCGCCGCCGCTGCCTGCCGCCTCCTCCTCTGGAGCCTCGTCCTCGCTGCCGCTGCCGCCGCCGTCCAGCCAAGCTGCATCCTCCTGCTGCTGCTCAGGGTCGCTGTCGCTGCCCTCCTCTCCGCTGCCGCCCTCTAGCTCACTGCTACCCTCACCACCCTCCTCGGCATCGCTGCCGCTGCCGCCCTCACTGCCCTCAAGCTCACTGCCACTGCCGCCCTCCTCCTCGTCCTCCTCAGCTGCCGCATCGTCTCCAAACAGTGCAGCCCGCGAGGTGCGGCGCCCAGCATACTCCCGACCCTCCATCACCAGCTCGCCGCGCAGGCGAGCCCCCTCCTTGCCGCGCCTGCGGTGGGTGCAGCGGCGGGGACTTGGGACTTAGTGTAGCGGGGCGGGTCGGCAGCGGCGAGGAACCGGCATGGCTTCAACAGCACACAGCGGGTTGCCTGAGTTCGTCCAATATTTGCAGAGCAAGTGTGGGGCCAGCATGCACAATCAGCAGGCAGCAGGCAGCGCCAACAACTCCAGCACCACAAATCGTTCACCTGCGGGCGGGCTGTGCGGCTGCCAGCTCCTCATCGCTCTCCTCCAGCGCCGGCCCGGCCCCAAAGACATCCGCCTCGGGATCGTACTCTGTTAAAAAGGGATGGTTGGGCGGGGAAGTCAGTCAACTAAGTGCAACTCGGCCCGGCAGGCGGCAGCAGCGGCGACGGCAGCAAGCAGCAGCAGCGGCTGCCATCAGGCTTGGCGCGCCGCTCTGCGCACCTTTGGTTGGCGCGGGGTTGAACAGATCTGCCAGCTCGTCCGCCAGGCTCTTCTTCTTGGGCGGCATCGCTCCACGCTGCTGCTGGGTGCCTCTTTGCGTCTGTTACCTTATTGGATGTTGCCGGATAGATGTCCGATGTTTAAAGGCACAACAGAAGTCGCTGCAGCCGTGCACGGGCGCGCCGCCAATGTGGTGCGTGACGGGAGGCGCTCGGATAGGCTCTCCTCTGCGCCGGAACGTTTTTAGCAGTGTTGCTGATGCTCTCGGAACGCGCATGCATGCCATGCACTCCGCTCGCTCTGCAAAGATGCAGTGCTGAGTGGAGGCCAAACGCGCCCTGCAGGGCCGCCAATCGACGATCGCGACCCATTAAATCAATTGGCCAGCGAGCAAGGCGGGCAGAACGCTGCCAGGGGCCACTCCATCCCTATGCCGCACTCTCAGGCCGAGCCAGAGGCCAGGGAGGGAGGGACCAGCCCCCTCAAGCAGAAGGGTTGCATGGAGATAGCGGCAGCGTCCCCCCAGGCAGCCCAGGCGCCGCCCGCTCAAATCGACGGCGGCAGCGGCAGCGGCAGTGCGCAGGCCGGCTCCGGCGGCGGGCAGCAGCAGGGTAGCTTTTGGCAGCAAGCCCAGCTGGCGGCACTGCTGCTGGAGCGGGGGAGGCACCGTGACGCGCTGGCAGCCCTGCAGCCGCTGCTGGCGCAGCAGCCGGCTTCGCCCGGCCTCCTGTGCCTTCAAGGCCGCTGCCACGCCTCCGCCGGCAGCCGCGCCCAGGTGGGTTTCTTGTGTGGGTTGGCAATGCTTTGGTTCAAGTTTACTGCACTGTACTGTACCATGCATCGTTTGTTCTTTTATTGCTGCAGTTGGCTGTACTGTGCATTCACTGTCGCGAGAGCGTGGTGTTACGGTACAGTACACTGGAACACACAATGCCTGCCTCTGCTGCCTTTGCTGCGCAGGCGCTAGCAGCATATGCAGCTGCGCTCGCGGCGGATGCAGCCTGTGTGCCCGCCCTGCTGGGCTGCGCAGCCATCTACAAGGACAGCGGGCTGCTGCCGGAAGCGCTGGCCTCGCTGGAAAAGGCGCTGCTTGCGCTGCACATCTCAGCTGCGATAGCAGAGAGTGGCAGCCGGGATGGCAGCGCCTCCCCGGCAGCAGACGCAGCGGCGGCAGCGGACAGCTCGCTTGCAGCGGCGGGCATGCCGTGTGATGCGGCCAGCGTGCGGCAGGCGATGGCTGTTGTGCTCACAGACCTGGGTGCGGTGCCTTTTGGGCAGAGGGCACTGGGATTGTCAATTTAAGCCATCCCATGCCGGTGTGGGGCTGTGGGCTGCGCTGCGGGTGCATATGCCTGCCTGGCTTCGAGCTGCAGCGCTAGCTCTGGCATTTACTGCCTGGCATTTGCACCTACACGGCTGCTGATTATCTGCTTGGTACGCACTCTTGCTTTTGGCATCGACATCCCAATCCTGCTGTGGCCCCGTCACCTGCAGGCACGCAGCGCAAGCTGGCGGGGCAGGAGGGCTGGCTGCAGCACTACCAGCGGGCAGTGGACACCTGCCCAACCTACGCCCCCGCCCACTACAACCTTGGTAGGCCTTGTGGCATCTCCCATCTCTGCTGCCCTGCGCGTGCCTGCATCTGCAACTCTGTCCAAAGGCCTTCTGCCACGGCTATATCAGCCTCCGTTCCCAGCTGGCTGTGTGCCCCGCTGCCGCTTGCCTGCAGGCGTGGCTGCGGGGGAGGCTGGCAGGGCAGCCAAAGCCATCGAGCACTACGGCACAGCGGTGAGCAGGGCTGCCCTGGTTGAATGTTGCATTGCGGTTGCTCTGTTCTGGTGCCAGTGCAGCTGTAGGTGCAGAGGTTTCAACCCAGTGTTCCAGGCGCTAGTTATCTGTGCGGCACTGCACGTGCGCAGATTCGCACCCCTGCTGCAGCACTGCACCTGTTCATCGCCCTTGCTGTTGCTGCCGCACCCCACCTTGCCCGTGTGCCTGCAGGTTAGGCTCATGCCGCGCTACGCGGAAGCCTGGTGCAACATGGGCGTGCTGCTGAAGCAGCAGGTATGTGGGAGGCGGACTGAGCATGCATTGTACTGCAGTGCTGTGCTACATGTTGCTGAGCGCAGGCTCTGGCCGGGATCTCACGGCTGCAAGCGCCCGACAAATGCCTGGGTTGTGCAGCCCACCCTGTGTGCTCATGTCTGCCCGCAGGGCGAGCTGGAGAAAGCGATTGCCGCGTACGAGCACGCCCTGACGGCCGCCCCCAATCTGGAGGTGGTGCAGCAGAACATGGCGGCCGCGCTGACCGAGTGGGGCACGCACCTCAAGGCAGCGGGTGCGTGGCTTTGATACTGTTACTGTTGTTGCGTTGGGCTTGCAGACAGGCAGTTCCAACTGTGCGGCCTCCTTCCTGAGCGCTGCTCTGCACAAACAGCTTGTACCCACAGGCAAGGTGGCAGATGCCGTCCCTGCTCATTACCCCGCCCTACTGCTCCCCTTCTCTGCATCCCTCGCAGGCAAGGTGACACAAGGCATCGCCGCTTACGAGCGGGCGCTGGCCCTGGTGCCGCGGCAGGCTGAGGCGCTGTACAACTTGGGGGTGGCGTACACCGAGGCTGGCCAGATTGACAAGGCGCTGTTCATGTGAGGCTGCTGCTTTGGCTGTCTTGTGTCTGGTGTGCGGGCGGGGTTCATACGAGGTTCAATGCATGGCACCGCCGCAAGCACTGGCCAGCCTGCGGGAACGGGGCAGTCTGCAGGCATGGCCCGCTGTGGCTTGTGCACTATCTAAAGCTGCCTGCTGCCACTCATGTGGCTTGGTGCAGGTACCAGACCGCGCTGCTGGTGCACCCGAGCTGCGCAGAGGCCCACAACAACCTGGGTGAGGTTGGGAGGGGTGGGTGGGGTGCGGGAGGCAGGGCGGGTTGATGTTGGTCATGGCATGGCAAGGCATGGCAGGGCAGGGCAGGGCATGATATGCCGTGGGGTGGCATGGCATGCCATCACATGCCATCACATGCCTTCACATGCCCGCCGCCCTCTGTTGCACAGGCGTGCTGTACCGAGAGCTGGGCAACATGGAGCGGGCGATGCAGTGCTACCAGGCGGCCCTCAACGCGCGGCCCAACTTCCCGCAGGCAAGCCCAGCCATGGGGCCGCATGGCATGCATGGCATCCTGTAATGGGTTGCATGGCATGCTGCCATGGCATGAGCGGCATTCAATCATGGCATGCCTGCCATGCTGCCATGGCGTGCTCCTCATGCTGCGGCGTGCACCAGCCGCCGCGCCCAACAACCGCCATCCGCTTCTGCCCTTGCCGCGCCCTCCCTGCAGGGCCTGAACAACCTGGCGGTTGTGTACACGCAGCAGGGGCGGGCGCAGGAGGCGCTGCAGCTGCTGCAGGCGGCAGTCATGGCGGCCCCCGACTACGCCGAGGCGCACAACAACCTGGGCGTGCTGCAGGTGGGCGCCTGTGTATGCATGGCTGGGTTTGGCTGGGTGGCGCACAAGCAGGCCGTGCGTGACATCATTGCGTGGCGTGACTGGCATGGCATGGCATGGCATGGCATGGCATGGCATCAGATGCTCATGCGTGCGGGGCATGGCATGACATGGCATGTGCTTATGCATGGGAGGCATGGGCATGGGCATGGGCATGGCATCGCATGGGCATGAATGGCATCAACATTTGACATGGCAAAGGTGAGCCATGTCATGTTGTGGCAAGCGAAAACTGCAGACGTGCATTTTCCCACGGCTCGATCTCCGCCCATGCAGAGGGATGTGGGCGCGGTGCATGACGCGATTGCCAGCTACAAGCGCTGCCTTGAGCTGGACCCGACCAATCGGCATGCGGGTGGGTGGGCGCTTTGTGTTGCTATTGGTTTGGTGAGCGGAGGCCAGTTTATCAAGTTTGTGCTCTGATGCTGCCTTGAGCCTGACCCAACCAACCAACCGGCATGCGGGTGGGTCGGCCATGATGCTCATGCCCATGCACTCGCAACTGCCATTTGCTGAGCGACGGCTGCAGCTGGCAGTTCTGCCTCGCCGCACACCTAATGCTGCTTGCGGCTCGACTCGAGCGGCACGTGGGTGGGTCGCCGCCGTTGCGTATACCGCAGGCCTGCCTTTTGATATTTCGTGCCGCAACCCTGCAGGCCAGAACCTCATGCTCGCCCTCAACTACGTGTACCACGGCGAGGCACGCCTGGTGTGCGAGGCGCACGAGCAGTGGGGCGCCTCCTTCCAGGCCCTGCACCCGCAGCTGCCGCCGCTGGGGCTGGGTGATGTGGACGCTTCTGAAGGCCGGCCGCTGGTGGTGAGTATAGCGTGAAAGGACATGGTTGTGCACGCTGTTCGTTTGACTTGTGGGGCGCCTCATTCCAAGCGCTGCACCCGCAGCTGCCGCCACTGGGGCTGGGCGATGTGGATGCGACAGAGGGCCAGCCACTGGTGGTGAGTTGTGCAAGGAGGCTGGTTTTGAAGGGCTCCTCTCAAAGTTGGGCGATGTGGACGGGTCAGAGGGCCGGCCGCTGGTGGTGAGTGGGTTCAGTGGGTGGCAAAGGGCCCCGCATTCTGCGTGGTTGTGTGTTGGGCTGGGCGATGTAGATGCCTTGGGAGGCCTGTGGGTTGCGGCTGCCTCTCTCAACCCTGCCCCAACACGGCTCACTTCCCTGCCTCCATCGATTGCAGGTTGGCTACGTGTCGCCGGATCTCTTCACGCATTCCGTCTCATACTTTGCGGAGGCGCCGCTGGCGCACCACAGCCCACAGCGCGTGCACCACATCGTCTACTCCTGTGTGCCCAAGGTGAGATTTATTAGGCTTGTTCACAGTAGGGCGTAAAGAAAGCGCGTGCGCCACATCGTCCTCTCCTGCATTCCCAAGGTGGGGATTATTGCAAGCATTGATTGGACATATACTTGTATTGCTTGATGAGGAGGAATGTGCGCCACATTGTTTACTCCTGCGTCCCCAAGGTGGGGGACAGGGGAGCAGATTTTCCGTTGGCACGTCTGGAGGCGTGTTGCAGTGGGAAGGCAGGCACGCCAGACCCTGCGGTGCATGCCAAACAACCCGTTCATTTCTGCGTCCCACGGCATGCACACCCCTCACCACTCCCTCCCTCTTTCTGTCACACAGCCGGACGGCAAGACCGAGAAGATTCGGCGCGAGGTGTTGGCGGCGGGGGGCACGTGGCGGGACGTGGCGCGCATGCCGGAAGCAGGTGCGCGCTTTGGGAGCAGGGGTGGGGCTGTGCGGGTGCGATAGCGGCATGTGCTTGAGATGGCGGGCGGTGCCTGAATGGCAAACCAATGGGCTAGGGGCTTGCTGCACAGTGGAACGAGAAACTCCTCCACTTGAAGGGTTGCCATTTGCCCCAACCACAAGCACATGCACTGCCCTCCTCCCTCCTTCCATCACTTGTCGCGGCACAGGGCTGGCGCAGCTGGTCCGGGCCGACAAGGCGCACTTCTGGGTTGACTGCCCTTCCTCGCATTCTTTACAATTCGCGCAGAGCTGGCGCAGCTGATTCGGGACGACAAGGTCGATATTCTGGTGGAGCTGACGGGGCACACCGCCAGCAACCGGCTGGGGGCGGTGGCGCGGCGGCCCGCTCCCATCCAGGTGGGCAAGGCTGCTGGATGACAGCTTAAAAATAGTGCAGGTGGCATGGGCATTGTGAGCTGCATTGTGCGTGTGGAGCAGCCACGGCAGGTTCATGCTGTGCCAGCTTGGCAGGACCAAATCGCGCGTACCGCTCTCTTCTGCTCCCCGCCAGGTGACCTGCATCGGCTACCGTGACGGCACTGGGCTGCAAGAATTGCGATTCCGTTTTTTTCCAACCACTTTTATGATCCATCCCTTTTCTGCACACCAATGCAGGTGACCTGGATCGGCTACCCCAACAGCACCGGCCTGCGCAGCGTGGACTACCGATTCACGGACGCCATCTGCGACCCAGAAGACACTCAACAAACCTTCACAGGCAAGCTGATGTCTTGGGTGTGTGAAGGTGCCGGTTTTTTGTGAATGCCAGCTGCCACCCGGAGGACACGCGGCAGAGCTCCACAGGCACGCGCTCGGTTGTGCAGCCATCGCACGGGATCACAATGGCACTACTGTGAATGGCCCGCAGAGGAGCTCGTCCGTCTGCCCGGCTGCTTCCTGTGCTACACCGCCCTCTTCCTGCTTGATCAGCCCCTGGCTCTATTCCAATTTCGTTCATTTTCTTCTTGACCGCCCACTTGCAGAGGAGCTCGTCCGCCTGCCCGGCTGCTTCCTGTGCTACACCCCCGCCGACGACGCGCCCGCCGTGGCGCCGCTGCCCGCGCTGGCAAATGGATTCGTCACCTTTGGCAGCTTCAACGCGCTGGCCAAGCAAACTCCAGAGGTGGGTGGTGGCGGGTGGGGTGGGGCTGCTGTGCATGCGCGTGTACTGATTGTGCATTGGATGGCAGCTTGTTGAAGGGCATGCAGTGTGCACAAGCTCAACAGCCGATTAATGTTTCATTGGTACATGCCCCATTGCTGTGCAGGTGCTGCGCGTGTGGTCGCGCATCCTGCTGGCCGTGCCCGGCTCCCGCCTTGTGCTGAAGAACAAGCCATTCGCCTGCGAGGCAAGAAAAGCTGTGCATTCTTTCTGCTTTTGTTGCATTGTTCAGTCTGGCTCTCCACTGGTGCTCAAGAACAAGCCGTTCGCCTGCGAGGCAAGTTCTGGTGGATTTGACTGGCAGCCTGCACGGTTGGGTGCATGCCACGCCATGCTATGCTATCCCATGCCATGCTCTACTGCCCCTGCCCTGCAAGCCGCTCCCCTGATCCTGTGCTGTAACCCGATCTCATATGCGTCTACTCCCCCCACAGGTGGTGCGCAACCAGTACTGGCGGGTGTTTGAGGAGGCAGGGGTGGAGCGCAGCCGGGTGAGCAGCCCTGTTGATTTTTGGGTCCATTTATTGCTGCGCTGTTCAGTCAACCAGATCTGTTGGGGGGGCGCCTGGAAAGGAGGGGCGGCGCGCAGCCAGGTGAGCAGCACACCGCTGCCTTCCTCTGCAGCTGCCGCTGAACTGGCTGCAAAGGGGAGGTTCCTCACACAAGAACAGCATCCCTACTGCTTCTGATACAGCAGTCGCGCCCACCGCTGCAACTGCTAAATCAATTGCGCCCAATCAATTGCATCCAGCGCCGCACCGATAAATCAATTGCACCCAGCGCCGCAGCCGATACATCAATTGCAACCAGCGCCGCAACTGATAAATCAATTGCACCCACCGCCGCAACTGATAAATCAGTCGCACCCACCGCCGCAGATAAATCAATTGCACCCACCGCTGCAACTGATAAATCAATTACACCCAATCAATTGCACCCACCGACGCAACTGATAAATCTTTTGCGCCTACCGCCGCAACCGATAAATCAATTGCACCCACCGCCGCAGCCGATACATCAATTTGCAACCAGTGCGGCAACTGATAAATGCAAGCAAGGGCATGTGTGGAGGTGCAAAGAGTTGCTGAACCGCCCCTCTTGGGTCCGTTCCCCCTTTATTGCAGGTTGACCTGCTGCCACTGGCTGCCGCAAACCGTGACCACCTGACACAGGTGGGGCTTGGTGCCATGTGTCGGCGGGTGCTGCTGAGCAGTAACCCACATCGCCCACCTGCTGCGCAGCCTGCTCTGTTGCCTGTGCACCGCCAGCTCTAAACAATGTGGTTGATGGATTGCAACCGGCTGCTGCGCCGGGTTGTGCAGTACTCTCTGATGAACATGAGTCTACAGCCCCACACTCGTGATCACCGGTTTACTTTTGCATCGTGCTGCCCTCCTGTGTGTTGCGCAGTACGCTCTGATGGACGTGAGCCTGGACCCCTGGCCGTACGCCGGCACCACCACAACGACAGAGTCGCTTTACATGGGTGTGGCGGGGGCATTTTTGGCACGGCATGCTGCAAATGGGCATGGTTGTGTTGTGGCAGGCCGTGCTAAGCAAGGTCAAACACTCCGCTCAACGCAAACAGGCGCTTTGCATCATGCCGACGCCCGGCTGCTCCCCGATTGAACAACCAACAAGCGCCATTGCTTGCCGCCCACTCCCGCAGGCGTGCCGTGCTTGACGCTGGCGGGCAGCTGCCACGCACACAACGTGGGCGTCAGCCTGCTGACCGCTGTGGGCCTGCAGGACGACTGGGTGGCACACACAGGTGTGCCTGGCTGTGCTGGCTGGGCAAGTGTGAGTGTGTGGCATTGATTTGGCCGGCCTGCAACCGCCAATCCAAACTGCCCTCCACTACGTTCATCAACTCACTGATTGCCCCTCAACTGCAGTGGACGAGTACGTTGCAAAGGCGGCGGCCCTCACTTCGGACCTGCAGCAGCTGGCGGAGCTGCGGGCGGGGCTGCGCCAGCGCATGGTGCAGGTGCGGCCTTGGGTGGCTTATGTACTAACAGTTGCCAAAGTGCGTCCGCACATCTGCGCTCTTGGTGGATTTCACGTGTTTCGTGAGACTGCTGCTGAGTTGGATGCTAGCGGGGAGGGGGCACAACCTGCAGGGGCTGCCGGCCTGCATCGGCACTGCTGGGATGCCGCTGGCTGTGAGGCAGGAGCGTCCCTCACGTCCCGGCACCACGGCCCTTCCAGCGAATGCACAGTCTGTCCTGCAAGCTAAGGGAACAGCTTCTTTGCTTCTGCCCCTGAGCCCGAAGTCTTGCCCCCTCCCCGCCTGCCACCTGCCGCAGTCGCGCATGTGCGACGCCCCCGCCTTTGTGCGGCAGCTGGAGGGTGTATACCAGCAGCTGTGGCAGCGCTGGGTCAGCCAGCAGCGGCAGCAGCAGCCAGAGCAGCAGCAGCAGCAGCAGCAGCAGCAGCAGGAGCAGCAGCAGCAAGAGCGGGTGCAGCAGGAGGAGGACGCAGTGTCGTAGCGGAGGCTGAACAGGTCTACAACGTTTACCCTAGCATTGCCCCTCACTGCATTCCTTTGTGATACTGCTGCCGGCACCGCATGCCAGGCCCTTTCATTGCTTTCACTGGCTGTTTTAAAACATTATGGTATGTGTAGCATGGGGGGACACCAGCAGCTAAGTCTCCGGGTGGGACGAATGCGCTGCACACGGCCCCTTTGCCCGGGCACCACATGGCGTGGCGGGCGGATGCCGCGGCATCCATGCAGGGCGGCAGGCCTGCCGGGCCGCAGGCTTGATCGCGAGCAAATTTTCTGGCGTTCATCCAGCGGCTAGCCCGCGGCGTAAGGGGGGCAACGCAACTCCCGAGCTGGAGAGCTGAGGCCCGGCAGGGCAGCAGGGGACCCACCCTTGTGAACTCGACGACACGGCGACCTGGAGGGGGCGGGCTCGGCGCCAATGGCGCAGCGTGTGAGCCCCGAGCAGAGCGCGCCGCTCCCCGAGGGAGCGGCGCGGTTCGAGCAGGTGCGAGGTCACTCCCATGTCGGATGGGGGAAGCTGACGAGGCGGCGGGCGCCCTCCCGCTGCCCGGCACATGGTGCCGCCGCCGCCTACCGTGGCGGTCTCGCCGGCCTTGCCCGGCCCGGCCTTGTGCCGGACTATCTTTGCTGCTGCCTCTGTGGGCCATCGCCACCCACCAACTTGTAGGGCTGCCAGGATGTCCCTGTACCGCACTTTCTGCGCCTCTGCCCCCTCGCTGCACCAGAAAGGAGCGGACGGTCCGTCTCCTGAACAGACCAGCCTGTGGGTGGAAGCTGTCAACCTCGCTACTGCTCCTCCTAGTAACTGCCACCCAGACGCATCTTTGCGGCTGCATCCACGCAGGTCCGGCACCTGAACCGCGGCGCCTTTGGCATGGTGACGCTGGCAAAGGACCTGCTTCATGGCGACCTCGTAGCGCTCAAGTACATTGCTCGGGGCGCCCAGGTGCGTGGCCTGCCCGGCATGGGAGACGTGTTGCCAAGCGTGCTCAGCTTGGACAGCCTGCATCGAGACCCTTTGAGTGCAGCAGCTTTGGGCAGGGCGGGCTGTGGCGTCATGTGCCTCTGCTCGTGGCGCCATACCGGCCCATGCACGCATCATCAGCGTGCAGGCGTGTGGCATGCTTGACCAGTGCGATTGGCGTGTGCGACTCACTTTGCTGCCCTCTGCCTTGCCCTCTGCCGCTGCCGTAGCACATCAGCAAGTACACGGAGCGGGAGATTGTGAACCACATGAAGCTGCACCACCCGCACGTGATTGCGCTGCGAGAGGTGCGCTGCGCTATGCTGTGCTGCGCCCTGCTGCGCTGCGCAGCACCTGGCCAGGCTTGCAGGCAGCGCACTCCAGCCGGCTGCCATGGTGGCACTGCAACTTGCTATAGCTGGTCATCTGCGGCCATGCAGTGATGCACCCCAGCTGGTCCTCCCTGCAATGCCTGCACCCAGCTGAAGTCGGTGAGGCAGTGCACTGTTGCAGTCATGTATGATGAGCCTCAACATATGCCTGCTGCACACCACTGCCTTCCCACTGCCTCCGTGTTGCACTTGCAGGTGTTCCTGACCTCCACCCACCTGGTGCCAATTTGGAGCTATGCCCGTAGCCACCTGCATGCTGACCAGTGCTTTGTTGCACATGCACTGCCCCCCTCCTGCAGGTGTTTTTGACGGCCACCCACCTGGTGCTGGTCATGGAGTATGCAGCGGGCGGTGACCTGGCGCACTACGTGGCGGGCAAAAACGGCGTCACCGAGGCCGAGGCCCGCTGGTTTTTCCAGCAGCTGATCGTGGCCGTGGACTACTGCCACCGCATGGTGCGTGGGCTTCAGCAAGCGGGTGGATGCAAACCTGGGTGGCTGGATGCCGTTGACGCTGCTGCTGCTGCTGCTGCTGCTGCTGCTGCTGCTGCTGCTGCTGCTGCTGCTGTGCCTACCATCCTGGTCTGGCAGCAGCCCTGAGTGCAGCCCGCCTCTGTTGCTTGCAGGGCGTGAGCAGCCGGGACATCAAGCTGCAGAACATCCTGCTGGATGGCAGCCCGCAGCCGCTGATCAAGGTGAGTTCATGCGTGGGTGGGTGGGTTGGTGGGTGGGAGTGGTTTCGCTATGGCATCAAGCAGTGGGAGCAGCCGAAAAGTCAAGCAGTCCTCTGTCTGTGGTGGCGGTTGTGCACGCCGCTGGGTAGCTGTCTGGGCTCCTCCCTTGCACTTATTGGAGCGTGATGCAAACGCAACAGCCTTGCCACCCAACCTGGATTTCTCAGCAACCCTCCTCTGCACGCCCTCCTGCAATGCGCAGCTGGCGGACTTTGGGTTCAGCAAGGACACCAACCAGCACAGTGCGCCCAACAGCCGAGTGGGCACCCCCGCCTACCTGGCGCCAGAAGTGGTGAAGCTGCAGCTGGGGCAGAAGTACGACGGTCAGGTGAGTGAGCGAAAAGAGTACGTGTTGCCTGGCCTGGTCGTGGTGTCAACTGGTGTGCAGCTGCCGCACTTTGCCCTGCACTGCCGGAAGCTGTACATACACTGTCCAGCTGGATTGGGGGCTCACCTGTAGCTGGATTGGGGGCTCACCTGCATGCTTGCGGCTGTGCTGCTGCCTTCATGCGCTCTGCTCCCGCCTCCGCTGCCACCTCATCAGAAAGCGGACATTTGGTCCTGCGGCGTCGCGCTCTACGCTCTGGTCACCAACGAGCTGCCTTTCAGGTGCGCGCCTGCCGCCCTGCGTGCCGTGCTTGCAAGAGGCCAGGCCTGGCCTGGACAGCACGCCCTGCACCAAACATCGTCGCTGCATTGCCAGCTGCCGGCGCACGATGCATGCGGCACTAGAGGGCGAGCATCCACTGCGTCAGGCCGGCATGCACAGGGAGGCACTCCGGTATCCGGTATCCTGTGTGTCTGTGCCCCTGCCGCGGTGTGGTTGGGGGCGAGATGACGGCACACAAAACACAGATATGCACTAACGCGCAGAGACACGTCTGCAGGCACTCGGGGGACGAGTCGTTGGGGCATAGCCTGTGGTGTTGACTCCAGCCAGCATTCCCTGTTTCACTTCCCTTCCTGTGCCTGCAGGCGCGCGGGGGACGAGTCCCTGGGGCACAACCAAAAGGTGCAGGCCATGCTGGGGCGCGTGCTGAAAGCAGAGTACACGTTCCCGGCCCACTGCCAGCTCAGGTGCGTATTGGGGGGTGGGAGCATGCGAGTGGCGATTCTGGCTGGGCCAAGCAGCATCTCTGCTGGGCCGGCAGCCCCCGTGCTGTGCCACCGGGTGCTTGCTTGGCGGGTGTGCACGCACCCCAGCCTGCATGGTCAGTGCACGCAGCTTTGCTGGATGAGCATGCGTGGTCGATGCACCCAGCCGCTGCACATGTCACCAATGCTGCAAGCAGAGCAGCCGCTGCTTGTGGTGTGGGCACCCCTGCTGCTGTGCATGCTGGCCCTCCCGCTGTGCAGCGAGTACATGTGGCAGCCTGCTAACGACAGATCTTTTTCCTAATGTCTCGCTGTGTGCAGTGATGGCATCCGGGACCTGATTGCCCGCATTTTGGTGGTTGATCCCGAGAAGCGGCTGTCGATACAGGTGGGTCATAGCAGACGAATGGTAGGGTTGGGTGAAACGTACGAGGCCCTCAGCACCTGTACCCCTGGCCCCATCACTGCCTGCAGGAGATGCAGGGGCGCCCATGGTTCACGGAGGGGCTTGGAACTCCTACCAACCTCCCCGCCAGCCTCCAGTAACAAGTGTGTGGTGCTTTCTTGCTCCACTCCACCTTCCTTGCAGGAGATCCAGAGGCACCCCTGGTTCATGGAGGGGCTTGGCTTGCAACTCCTGCCTACCTTCAGTAACCAAACTGGTGCTGTCTGCTTTTAACTGCGCAGGAGATCCAGACGCACCCCTGGTTCATGGAGGGGCTCAACCCCGCAGCGCTGCAGTACAACGACACCATCCTGCAGCTCAGCCTGGAGAGCCAGCCGCCGCAGGAGGTGCTGGACGAGGTGCGCACAGGCTTTTCACAGGGCAGCAGTTGCACGGTGTGCCTTTGGGGCTGGGGTGGCAGTTGAATGATGTGCGGAGTAGGGGATGCGGATCAGGCGTGCCGTGCCTGCTCGCCTGCTTTGCCCGCGACCGGTTCTGAGATGCCAGGCGAGGGTGCGGGTGGGAGGCTCAGCGCCGTGATCGGCACAGGGTATGCGTGTGCGCTGCTTTTTATGGCACATTGCCCCCATTGTGTGTTGCAGCCTTAACAGTGGCACGCTGCTGCCTGCTGTTGGTGCCCCGCAGGTGCGTGCGGTGGTGCAGGAGGCCGTCAAGTGGCCCGCCACCAGGGTGGGCCAGCAAGGTGCGCTGCTGGGGCGCCGCCCGTCTGGCGTGCAACCCTGCCTGCCTGCTGCTGACTGGACCACCTTGCTCTGGCCCGCTGCTGTTGAAACCCGCGCTTGAAGGCCAGTGCTTGCCAGCCGAGGCGTGCTAGACAAGCGGCGGTACACGCCATGCCGCCGCGCGCAGCGCTTGCGTGCGGTCACATGCGCATGGCATGCCAAGGCAGCACAAGAACCTGACCGCCTCAAACGCACCTCGCTTCACTGCTGCACATGCCTGCTGCTCCATGCAGGTGCGGAGGGGAGCAACCCGGACGCGATGGTGGCGGCGGCAGCGGCAGAATCTGGCTCATCGTTTGACATCAGCCACTCGACTTGAAGGACGACTCTGTGCTCTTTCTTTGCAGCATACTCACACGACCGGTGCTCCCCTGCTTTCTGTGCATTTTGTTTTGTGACTGGTGCGCTGTTGCTTCCTTTGCTCTCACTTGCTTTTCCACTTGCACTGCTCCCTGCCCGTACCAATTCATTCCGCGCTCATCGCTGCCAGCCTTATTTCCTTCGCTGCACTCTCTACGCCCAATTACACGCACTGTCGTGCTGCAACATGGAAGATGTTACATTCTGATAGTGGGCTGACCAGTGCGCTCTGCAGCTAGCTGGCGCCAGAGCAAACGTGCCCCAGCGCTCGCACCCCCGACATCATCCAGATACTAGCGTCTGCTTCCCGCATGTGCAAGCCCCCATTTCAGGCCCTGCCCAAGTCCCCTGCTTGCGTCACACCGTTGCATCGGGCAGCCGACTGCTCAGGAGCGGTGTCTGCGCGCCTTTGCATTCGAGCTGCGCGGGCCCGCGCTCCAAACGCTGCCTTTCTGCCACAGCAGCGTTCATACACCCTCTGCAACGATACAGGCGCGCCAGACCTCGACATTACCTCTCTTAGAGGCGGTCGGCAGATGCAGGAGGGGTCTGCGAGCCTTGAGGGCCTCTCTCGCTATGTCAAGGTAGGCGTGTGACCCCCTGGAGGCGATGGCCGTCGGCTGCGCGGCTCAAGGCAGGGGTCGCGGGCGCCGCCGCTGCCGCCGCCGACGGCTGCCCTCTGCCGCCCTTGCCCCCCACATCAGGTCAGAGATCTCAGCCGCGGCTCCTTTGGGTTGGTCATCCTGGCACAAGACAGGAGGACCAACGAGCTGGTGGCGCTGAAATACATGCGGCGCGGCCCGCAGGTGCGGTGGCAATGAGCCGTGTGGTGGCGCCACGCTCGGGGCGGGTGACCCCTGCCTGGGCCCGCCCCAGCCACACAACTGCACATGCGCCCGGGTCCGGCGCATGCTCAGCAGCTGGTGCTTCTTCCCCCACTGCTGCAGCACATCACCAAGTATACGGAGAGGGAGATAATCAACCATATGAAGCTGCGGCATCCGCACGTGATCGCGCTGCGAGAGGTGCGCATGTTTGCCTGCCGTTGCCCTACACAGCTACCCGACACACGGCAGCTGCACGTCCAGATGCTTGGCTGCTGCGCCCGCAGCAGCTGGCACCCCCCTCACTCTGTGCCGCTCTGCGCTGTGCATGCCACGGTCCCAACCAAGCGCAGGTGTTCCTCACTGATACACACCTGGTGCTTGCCATGGAGTATGCAGCCGGCGGCGACCTGGCTGGCTACTCGACGGCGAGGCAGGGGCTGCCAGAGGTGGAAGCACGCTACTTCTTCCAGCAAATCATTCTGGCGCTGGACTACTGCCACCGCATGGTGCGCTTCCGCTCGCGCAGTGACTGCCGAGCGCGGGCACTGTCTCAGGACTGTCATGGCTGCCGCTCAAATGAGGTGCAGGTGCAGCGGCCGCAGGAGCCGATTGCCTGCCGCCGGCGCCTTGCATGTCGTCGCCTCGCGCCTAGAATTGCCGAGCGCAGCACAACTGTGTCGGGACCAGGATGGGCGGCATGTCCATACACAGGCTTGAGGTTCAGGGGCCGCCCTTCCTGCCTCCTCTTGTCCCGTCAGAGCGTGAGCAGCCGGGACATCAAATTAGAGAACATACTCGTGGACGGCAGCCCGCGGCCGCTGATCAAGGTGGGTGCTGTTGTGGGTTTCTGGGATGGTGATTGTGGTGCTGGTGCCTGTTTGGTGGCGCAGGCGAGCGGCCTTGTCCAGCCTGCATCGTTACACCTGCTCCCACCGTGCCGCTGGGCGACTGACCATTCTCTCTGCATGGCTTTGGCAGCTGGCGGACTTTGGATTCAGCAAAGATGCGGGGCAGCACAGCGCGCCCAGCAGCCGAGTGGGTACACCCGCCTACCTGGCACCGGAAATTGCCAAGCTGCGGCCAGGGCAGGAGTACGATGGGCAGGTGCGCAGTTGCAGCAACGGGCTTGCAGGCACGCTGCTGGTGGGTGCGTGCAGCACCACTGTACTGTTACTCAGCTGGTTTCGCAGGGTGGCACAGAGGCTGCTGCAGCTGTCGTGGGTTGAGTGGTGGTTTTGGCAGGTATCAGCAGCATTGGCAGCTTCCACCGCCGCCCAACCACCCATAATTTTATACATTTAAACCAGAAAGCACCCTGCAAGTTGCCGCCTGCCTCTGCGCACTGCAGAAAACGGACATTTGGTCATGTGGCGTCGCACTTTTTGTGATGCTGACCAACCAGTATCCCTTTAGGTGGGCTGTTAAACTGAAAACCACCATGCGCACGACTGAGCGGCTGTGCCAACCAAAGCTGCACTGCTTGCTGTTGCGCTGCCAAGTAGGTAAGGTTGCGCCGCTCCGCCTCTCCGCTGCAGGCGTGCCTCGGATGACGGGCTGGCACAGCATCAGCGGCTGCAGGCCATGCTGCTCCGAGTGCTGCAAGGCGACTATGCGTTCCCGCCCGGCCGCCAGCTCAGGTGCGGCAGCACATGCTGGACGGGAGTGTATTTGCCGTTTGCCGGTCTGGTGCCCCGACGCCATCGGCGGTTCGTTGGCTGACGAGCATGGCTGCTGCGTCTCTGCTGCGGGTTGCACAAAACTTGCAACATACAGCAAGCAACACCGTGCACGCACCAGATAGTGCCGTGGCTATGCCCCGAAGCAGCTCAGGCATGCCAGCTGTCATGTGCAGATGACGTTGTTGACCTGAGACATTGCTGACCTGGCGCCCGCCGCCTGCAGTGAGGGTGCCAAGGATCTGATCGGCCGCATCCTAGTTGTGGACCCGGAGCAGAGGGCCAGCATACAGGCGAGGCAGAGCAACAGCGCTGTCTAGCAGAGGACTTTCGCTCATTTGGGTCCTCATCGGTACCTCTCGGGGTTTGGCTTGGGGCTGAGCTCTGCAGCGCTGTACTGTTTTTCGACCTGCCCACCAAATGCTCTCCTCTGCTCCTCTGCTACTGCTACACTCCCACCCCATACTGCAGGACATCATGGCACACCCCTGGTTTGCAGAGGGCCTGAACCCAGCGGTGGCAGGCTTCAATGACGGCATGGTGCAGCAGAGCCTGCAGAGCCAGCCGCCGCAGGCGGTGCTGGACCAGGTGCGCCCCTGGTGCCGTTCACACACCCTGGCATGCCGCACTGCTGACATGATGTGCCAGCGGGGCATGTCAGTGCCTGCCTGCCTGGGTGCATGCACTGCGCACACCACTGGCACACATGCTCTGCCCTTGCAGCCACCTGACTAAGGGTGCCTCCTGTGCGCGCTGTGCTGTGCAGGTGCGGTTGATAGTGCAGCAGGCGGCCATGGGGCCGCCCGGAGAGCTAGGTGGGTGCTGCGAGCTGCAGGTTGTGATACCAACAGCGAATGTGTTACTGCCACGTTGGTCTCAGCGCAGCCCCTGTTCACAGGCATAGGCAGACCCGGTTTGCATCCCAAGTTTCCCCGCGGTTGTGGTGGGCCGTGCTGCTGCCTGGCCGCCCGGCAAACGGATCCTGCATTTCTCTTGATGGCCTGCATGATGTACTTCCATGCTATGCAGATGAGCTGGACAGTCTGGATGCTTCCGGGGAGCAGGCCCAAGGCCACTCGTCTCAGCAGAGCCCGCGGTAGTGCTGCCGCCGCCGCCACAGCAGGCGTCAGGCTATCCGGCTTGCTGTGCTGATGCACCACACGTACATGCCACTCCTGCTGGGGCGTTTTGCGAGCTTTGGTTGGATTGGCATGTATGCCTGCATGTGTAATGTCGGCCCAGAGTGCTGCAAGTGGACGGCCAGGGAGCAGCTGCAGGGCGATTGGCAGCATGCTAGAGGCAGCAACGGCAGGATATTGCAGGTAAGGGAGACCAAAGCTGTTGTCATGGTGCGAGAAAGGTGCATTAAACGAAATTGAATGCCAACTGGCATGGTGTGCTGCATCCTGGCAGTGTGGCTGCAAGCCGCTGCCGTCACTGCCGCTGGGCCGCAGCCGCTGCCCTGCTGCCGCTGTCATGCACGCTGGGGAGGTGAGGCCAGGCGGCTGATCGTCGCACGCCTACACTGATCTGCAAGCTCGCAAGCTTTCCAGTAACTCAGGCAGCTCACACCGGCTTGTCGCGATGGCTGCGGAGTGGGAAGGCAAGCTGGGGCGGTCGCTCGGCCTACATCTTGCTCCGTATGGCGGAGAGAAGCTCTGCGATCCAATCCGCGACGCGCCAGTGGCCCTGCTGCCACCTCCGATGCGCCGCCGCTCTGCCCGCCGCTCCGCCACTGCTGGCCCTCACTCCGGCCTGTCCTGCCAGCGGCCCTGCCCGCCTGCAGACGATTCCAGCCTCTTGGCGGTGCTGCTGGATGTGAGCCCAGCTGGACTGGCGCACTTGGCGGCCATCCCCGGCCTCGGCCTGCAGTCGCTGCTGCAGCAGGTGCGGCGCCAGCGGTGGGGCGCCGGCCCCTTAGTTCTGGCCCCAAGTCCCTTGCCCCTCTTGTAACTCAATGCACCGCTTGCGTATGGCTTGCTGTAGCTGTGCTTTGCTGCTGCAGCTTGTTGTGGCGCATCACTACTCAGCAGCCCAAGGCAACCTTCCGCTTGCCCACTTTTGCTCCCCTGCTCGACCCCCCGACCCCCCGCAGCTGCTCACTTTCCTGAACGCCTTCACGCTGCTGAACGACGCCAACCGGCTGGCCGTGTTCACCGCGGGCGCCGGCGGCTGCCAGCTGGCCTTCTGCTCGCCGAGCTGCCAGCCATCGACTGTGGCAGCAGCAGGCGGGCACGTGGTTGCAGACCCCTGGCCGCCCTCTGCTGCCATCCTAAGCGGCCTGCAGCGGGTGATGCAGCAGGCGGCGGCCGCCGCCGAGGCCGCCGCAGCACATGGCGGCGCAGTAGCAGCAGCACCCAGTGGAAGCGCCTGCCAGCTCAGCAGCGCGCTGAGCCGCGTGCTGTGCTTCATCCACAGCATGCAGCGCCGCGCGGCCGCCGCCCAAGGCAGTCTGCTGGGCGGCAGCGGCGGCGGCGCGCCCCCGGCGGCGGAGCGGCTGCAGCCGGCGCGCCTGCTGTGCCTGAGCGCGGCACCAGATGTGCCCTCCCAATACATTGGCGTGATGAACTGCATCTTCTCGGCACAGGTGGGGCGGCTGTGGGTTGGGGCGGATAGCTGGGGCAGCTGTCGGTCGGTGCGTGTGCGACTGAACGGATGCTTGCATGGCTGCTGGGCCTGCTGCCTGCAGCCGCTGGATGCGCACATGCCGCTGCATCTGCCTGCTTCCCTGCATCACAAGCACCAACTTCCCTGCCCTCGTCCCCGCAGCGGAGCGGCGTGCTGATTGACGCCTGCCAGCTGGGCCCGGGCCACTCGTCCTTCCTGCAGCAGGCGGCTTACCTGTCCGGGGGCACCTACCTCAAGCCCGCCCGGCCGCAGGCGCTGGTGCAGTACCTGAACGTGAGTCCCAGTCCTGGATGGCCTGCACAGTGCTGGAAGCAGGCTGGGTGTGGGCGCCCTGTATTGGACAATCAGAGGGCTGTCCAACGGCCCCCTTGTTAGGCCCCCCTTCTGCCGTTTGCCCACCACCGCCGCTTCCCTCCACACGTGTACGTCCGTCCTCCGCTCAACTGTGCAATGCCCTTCAAATTCTCTGCGCACGCAGTCGGTGTTTGGCCGTGGATGCGCGCTCTGCCGCCACGCCACTGCACACCCTCATTTGATACTCAAGTTGGTTCACTGGTTGTGCCGCATTCCGTTTCCCCCTACAGTCTGTGTTTGCCGCCGACGCGCGCACCCGCCGCTACCTGCGCCTGCCGGGCACCGCAAGTGTCGACTTTCGGGCCTCCTGCTTCTGCCACAAGCGGCCGATTGACCTGGGGTGAGCTGTCCTGTCGTTAGTTGCTGCCGATGTTGAGTTGCAGTTGCCGTTGAGTTGCCGTTGAGTTGCCGTTGCCGTTGAGTTGCCGTTGAGTTGCCGTTGCTGTTGAGTTGCTGTTGAGTTGCCGTTGAGTTGCCGTTGAGTTGCCGTTGAGTTGCCGTTGAGTTGCCGTTGACGTTGC
>VFQO010005342.1_pt1 | contig 51676 bp, 81 predicted proteins | sample 3512331 | NCBI WGS metagenome assembly VFQO01 (sample SAMN10412371, study PRJNA504923) | tailings metagenome | isolation source: Replicate 3 from Balatoc abandoned mine | place: Philippines: Itogon, Benguet | collected 2017-08-28 | reverse complement strand
TCTGCTGTGCAGCCCCAGCCCACCTCCACCCTCCCCCTCGCCGCCGCCGCCGAGCCCCAGCCCACCTCCGCCCTCCCCTTCGCCGCCGCCGCCATGCACCAGCGTGAGTACCGGGGCATGGCGAGGCCAGCGGTGGAATGGCAAGCCACCGGCCTGCCGCCTTGTTTTGCCTACGCTGCATGTCAGTGTTCTGGGCCTTACTCACACACCATGCCATGGAATCAATCACTTTGCTTAAGCCCGGTGGTGGCGGCCCTTGCGCAGCCTGGGAGCACTGAACACCTAGTGTGCAATCTCCTACTTGCTGCGCAGGACGTCTGCCAGACATGCTGCGCCGGCGCAGTGTGCAAGACGGGCCTGGGCCTGACCTGCAGCGGCACCCTTAACAAATGCATCGCAAGCCAGAGCGGCACCGGCGTGGCGCTGGACAACACAAATATTGGGACTGCCGCCAACACTGGACAGGGCACCGACTTGAAGAAAACTGCAAACAAAGCGGTGGTCTTCGTTGCACCGGGCGACGCATGCAGCGGCGCCGTGTCCATCTCCAAGGTGGGGCCTGGAGGCGGTGTGTCTGCCATCCCCTCGACTGCTGCTTCCATATGCATCCACGGATCCAGTGCGTGCCCCTCCGCCTGCGGTCCTTGCCTCCCGTCTCGCACTTTACATTGCCCCTGCAAGGCTGCACATGTTGCCGCCCTCTCAACCACCACTCCCTCTTCTGCCTGTGCTGCCGTGCGGCGCAGGTGACGCTGGATCTGTGCTACAAAGCAGCGGTGACGGAGCCCCTCTTCCTCTCCCTGAACAATGTCGACGCCAACAACAAGCCGACCGGTTATGGCACGGCGGACCTGAAGCGCACCAACTTCACCGTGACGGACCTCTCAGCGTGCACCACGCCCACTTCCACCTTCTACCGCACTTTCGACTTCTCCTACCAGCTGGCGCCCTGCACCAAGTACGCGCTCAGTGTGGGTACTTACTCTTCAACTACCCAGGTCAATTGGGGCCGCCTCGATGTCACGCCAACCCCCTCGAGCTATTACGTGGCGTTGTGGTATACAAGCAACGGGGGCTCCAGCTGGAGTGATTCCTCGAGCGTGAAAAATCCAATGCGTATCGAGTTCGTCTGCGCATCATGACCGCTGCTGCTCGCCACGTATCCATTGTTCACATACCCGGATCTTTGATCTGCCCTTATACCCACACACCTGCTCCAGCCCGCCGCAGCTTGTCTGACGCTAAGTACAGAGTACTCTCAAGTTCTTGCATGCAGATGATGTTAGCATCTGTGTGCAGCGTTTCTAATCCATGTACTGCTTAACCAACTAGATTCGGAAGTAGCACATGTTAAAGCCGCAAAGCAGAATGCACCCAGCACCCAGCTTTGTCAATTCACGTCGCGGATGCTGATATTGATGCGGCAGCGCTGCATGTGGCGGGCAAAGGGGGCAAACGCCAAGTCGCCGCAGCCGCCGCCGTCTTCGTGCTTGCTGCAGGCGGTGCTGTCTGCTCCTGTGGTGCTGCAAGCGCTGCCGCAACACAGCGCTTCTGCCAGAGGGTGGTCTGTGAGGATGCGTGGCACGCCATGGTAGCAGCGCCGCGCCGGCCCGCTGAGCACCACGGCATCGCCGCTGCAAACAGGCGGGGGTAAGGGCGCAGCTTTTTGAGCTCATGGGTAGGTGTTTGAAGGTGCGGGCCACAACATGGGAAGTCGGCTGAAGACCAAGCACCAACCCACAGGTCCAGGATGCTCTTGCACTTGCGCAGCTCAGCTGTAGCAGCGGTCACCTGTGCAGCAGCAGCGCCGTGGGTGGCACATCCTTGCTGTCCGCCCCCATGAGGAAGATGGCGGGGCAGCCCAGCGACAGGCTGACCAGGGGCTGGTGCAGGCAGCGCTCGGCGTCGTCGATGTGGCCGTTCAGCGTGTCACCTGGAGGGAAGGGAGGCAAGGGAAGGCAAGGTGTGTGAGGCTGGCTGGGTAAGGGTGCCGGCCCAGCCAAACGGGTCAGCAGTGGCAGCGGCATGCCGCAGATCGAGAGCAGGGAAGGACCCAATAGACTCTCCAGCCGCAAGTCAGTGCCCACGGGCTCCATCCTCTGCCTTGCCTTCGTAGTAATAGTTCACCAGCGCCGCATCAGGTGAATAGGGCACGGCCGGGCGCTGGCAGCCACACTGTTGCTGCTCATTCTGCTGCTGCTGGTTCTGTTGTTGCTGCTCATTTTGCTGCTGCTGCTGTGCCTCTTCCCCCACCGCTGCGCAGTTGGTCGCATTGCAGGCTGTGCTGGCACCGCCGCCACAGCCCCGCAGCAGCAGCTGGTCCGCCGTGCCAGCCAGCGCCACCGCCAGCTGGCGCAGCTTGGGCGGCAGCGGCATGTGGGGTGCATCCCGCAGGTACAGCCGCCGCGTCCAGTCGTAGGGTGGGCCCAGCGTGGCCCAGCGCAGCTTGCGCAGCAGGCTAACGGCAGTTGGCCCGCTGCCGCCGGCTCCCCAGATGCTGCCTACATCACTGCTGCTGGCATCATCGGCGCCGCTGCTACCGCTGCTGCTTTCCTTGCTACCGCCATCGCTGCTCCCATCGGCAGCGGCAGGCGCGGAGCCACCCGCCGGCTGCTGCAGGCGCAAGCCCGCCTGTGCCGCCGCCCAGATGCCAGGCAGCCCAGCAGGGTACGCCCGGATGTGGGTGGTGTGGTTGGGTGGCTCGTTGAAGCGCGTCAGTGCTGCCACCACCAGTTGTCGCTGCTGCTCGGGCGCCAGTGCACCGCGCACCAACAGCAGGCCTGCACAGTGCCGGCGGCGGGTAGCCAAAGGTGCATGTGGAGGTGAAAACAATCTCAGAAGGCTCTAAAACTGTCAAATAACTGGCTGGAAATGCAAGCAAGCAGAAGGCTGGGCCGCACCTGGGTGGGCGGCGAATGCGAACGCGGTGGCGGTCGGCGGCAGGCCCGGCAGGCCCGGCAGGCCAAGGCAGGTCACCCCCGGGCAATCCTCGCCCTCCAGCGTGACCACATCCGTCAGATCTAGCGGCCGAACAGCAAACTCGTCCTTGCGGCGCCCTCTCCTGCACAGGCGAATTGGGGCGGCGCTCAGCAGGCAGGCTGCTCGCCGCCACGCACGCTAAAATCACTGCCTGTGGACTTGCCGGCCCGTTGACACGTGCTCCTTGTGCAGCTGGTATCGCTTCTCTGCAGCCCTGAACGCCGTGCCTTGCCCAGCCCCTCTCAGGGGCTCCGGCTTCTCAGGATCGTACATGGCGATAACCAGAAGCGTTACAGATCGACAGAGGGAGGTTTTGCTGCTTCTGCATGCCACGCCGCCGCTGCCGCCGCTGCCTTCTGCGTCCGTCGGCATGGGGTAACGGCACCAGGCATCAGCGCGCTGGGCTGAACCTCTTGGCACCCTCTCCTGTAGCAGGGGCCGTAAATAGACGTTCAAATGCACTGTAGGGCCTCATAACAATCAGCTCAGCGGCTCCCCTCCCAACGGCACTCGCTTACCAAGAGGTGCAAACTTGATGGCCAGGCCTCGGGGCGGCGAGGCGCCTGCGTCTGCAGACGAGCCCCCGGGGCTGCCGCCCACCCACTGTCGGGCGCAGCACAGCAGGAGTGCAGCTGGGGAGGGAGGGGAGGCTGAGGGGCACGGCCCCACAGGGGAATTTGGCTGAGCCATGGGCGGGCGCTCGAGCTGCCGGCCCCCCGGGCATGCACCATCTGCCGGCAGCGGCGGCTGCTCTACAACAGGACCGCTGAAGTGAGATGTCATTCCACTGCGTTTGATGCTCTCGCCGCCGCTGCTGCCAGGTGCCCCGGCTGCCTGGCCCTCCTCCTCCTCGCTTGCAGGCTGGTCCCAGAAGGCCAGCCCCGCAGCCGGCTGGCGCTCCCGCCAGCCCTCTGCCGACTTGGCCAGGTTGGTCAGTAGGGTCTGCACACCCGACCACTTGGCCTTGACTGGGCTGCCGCTGGCAGCCGCTGGTTGTGCAGAAGAGGCGTCCAATGGCTGAGAGGCGGCATGCACCTGCGGCAGCGGCGACTCTGGCCACTCCTCACTGCCCGCACTGCCGCTGGGCGGCCTGTCTCCTGCGGTGTGCAGCCCCTGCTGCGCTGAATATGGTGCTTGCCCTGCGCTGCTGCATGCGCTAGCGTCTACAGGGTTCGGAACCTCCTGCCGCCTGGCTGCCAGGGTCCCCAGCAGGGCCTGGTATCTGCCCGTCTCCTCGGACACGTGCCGGCTGACGCGACCACTCACTAGCCGTGCCCCTTCGCTGCTCTCTGATGTCCACCGCCAATCTGCCGCCGCGGCAGCACCTACTGTCCCTGCCGCGCCCCAAGCGCTGCAGGGATCCAGAACTGTGCCGCTGTGTGGGGAGCCACCAGACGCGCTGCCAGCAGCAGGGCTGGGCTGCACACCTGGGCCTCCACAACCAGGGCTGCCGGCCACAGCAGATGGCGGTCCAGCCGACTCAGCCCCGCCGTCATCCCCTGCCCATGACTCGCCATCAGGCAGTGGCGGTGCACTGGGCTCATGCTCCAGCTCAGCCTGCGACCCCTCGCCCTCCTGCTGCTCCGCTGCCTCAAAGCCGCCTGGCGCCCAGCCCTGCGAGCCGTACAGAGGTGGGTACCGCAGCGGTGCCCATCCTGCCGCCTGGCACTGTGCAGGCTCAGAGGCTGGCGAGCCAGTGGGGCTGCAGGCATGTGCTGGACCCGCCAGGCAGCCTGCATGCAGCAGGTGCGTGCATCCACCAGCACTGCTGCCCTCGGCCGCCGGTGCGCTGCTGGCTGGGGCGCCCAGAATCGAGTCGCTGCGAACAGTATACTGCATGTACTCGCTGCCAGCTGCATTGTTGGGGCTCCCTGGTCTGCTGGCATTGACAGTGAGCAGGCTGCAGGCCTCCATGCCAGGCCATGGCAGGCCAGCGAACCCCGGCTGGTGCCACGGGGGCGGGCTGTGCCCCTGGCTAGCACTGCCGCTGTGGCCGCCAAAGCTGCTGCCGGCGCTGCCCCAGCATGCCGCCAGCTGATCCTCAGCTGCCCACCCAGCAAAGTGCTCCGAGGCGGCAGGGGAGGCTGAGGCCGAGCTGGTGCCGCTGGCGCTGCTGGTAACAGATGCATCGCTGCGGGTTGAAGCAGCCTGGCCACTGCACCGGGAGGAGGGTGCACGAGTGCCGCCAGCAGCGGCAATGGCCCAGCTGTGATCAGCATCGCCACAAGGGGAGGCAGGTGTGTCTGAATGCGCTGCAGACCCACAAGCCTGCAACCAAGGTAGCGGTGACTTGAGAAAAGGTGAGCAACAGCCCGTGTTCCAGGCAAGGCAGATGTCAAACAAGTGCATCAACGACTGGTGGCACCAGCACACCTGCTTCACGTCCTGGTCTCTCTCTCCACCGGCAGCAGCCTGAGCCTTGCATGTAGCCGGCGGCTGCTCCTGCACGGCAGCACGCTGTCGGCTGAAGGCGCGCTGCAGGCGCCGCATGTTGCTGCGGCCAGGCGGCAAGAGCGGGGTTGCGGCGGGCGGCGATCCGCCCGCAGCAGTGCGCCCGCCGGTCCGCCTCCAAATGGTGCTGCAGACACAGCAAGGCCACCCGCTGGCTGCGCGCCTGCTCCCACGCCGCAACCGGCAGGCGCCTGGTCTCTGGGCACTCCCTATGCTACTGAGCGCCGCATCAGCCGACGCCGTGTGGATTCAGCTCGGCATCACAGGCACCGTCATGCATGACCTTTGCTCTCCACACCCGCCGCCCCGCTGACCCTGCTGCGCCCAACGGCGCCTGCTGCAGCATTGCGTGGAGGGTCGGGTTTACGCTCGAACCAGGCGCGTTCAATCAAGGCTCGTCGCTGACGCTCTTTTCTAGCTGCGAGGGAGGCTGCGATGACTGCGGCAACTCCGTTTCCGCTGCCGCCGCCTGCTGCCTCGCGCGGCGCCCGCAGGTGCAACACCGCCGGGGGTCAAGGCGCATTGCTGCTGCTGCAAGGGCATCCCACCCTGCCTGCTTGATGGGGTCGATGAACCGCCGCCACTTGGGTGTGAGGCCAAACGGCCAGCCATAAAGCTGCGTGACGGAGGGCCAGCGGACGACAGTTAAGCCAGAACGCAGCAACCATGAACCCGCCCTCGTCCCAGACCTCTTCCGGAGTCCTGCCCCGCACCCTCACCTGCTCCATTGCAGGGTCACGCCACCAGCCGCGCTCGCCGTGCCTGCAGCAGGTCAGAGGAATTGCAGGTCACCACCATTCATTCACAATTACTGAACCCACGCAGCCCCGTGCTTACGTCTGGACCTGCCACGCCTGCTTGCCCCGCTCCCCAGCCGGCATCGGGATTGTCAGGTCCAGCAGCAGGCATGCCATGAGAGACACCTGCAGGATGTGGCCGGGCAGCAGGGTCACCACAATAGCGCTGACAGCTGCCAGCTTATCTGCGCAGCCCTGCAAGTCATGCGATGCAGCGACACATGGCTGCTCCAACAACGCCGATCCTCCTCTGAGCGCACCGCCGCGGGTGTGGAGAAGATGGCGTTGGCGATGTTGTTGAACGTGGTGCTGCCGGTGTCCACAGGGCCGTGCCCATTCGAAGCTGTGTAGCTTTCGAAGTAGGCTGGAACCGACAGGCCGCAGTCTGCAGGGCGCTTTGCGGCAATACATGACTAAAACCTGATGGGAAGGGGCAATGCACCTCTGCTGCACTGAAACATGGGCCAAGCAACATGCGGCAGCAAGCGCGCCACTTACACAGACCAAAGCCAAGGATGAAAATGTTGCGATGCGACTGCAGGTTGACGCCATGCAGGTTGCTGAAGCCCACCTGGCAGGCGCAGGTGGAACAAGGGAACAGCACTGGTGTAGGGCGGGCTGGATGGCAACTTGATCATGCTTGCAGTGGTGTGAGCTGAGGCTTGCACTCACCCCGGCAATGAGGCTGAACATGACTGTGAATACACCCGCCACCATCTGCAAGGGCAACGCTGAGACAGCGGAAGGGCATCAGCGCCGCAAGGGTGCAAAGTGAACCATGCACAACCCCAACCCCACTGCTAGCACCCGACCCGCCCACCGCTTGTGGGATGGACGCAAACAAGGCGCCTATCTTGCTGATGAAACCAATGCCAATCATAATGGCAGCGCCCGTCTGGGTCACGCGGCGTGAGGCTACGCCCGTGATGCTGATGGCTCCCACGTTTTCTGCACAGGCACAAGAGGGCAGCACGCGGAGCATCGCCACCCAATGATGCCATGTGGGTAACCAAAGCGGCCATGCGCCTCTGCCGCCACAGCAGGCACATGACTGCCAGTCAAGAGCAACAGATGCGCACCTGCATATGCGGTGGAGCCGCTGGTCGTGCCCCACACTCCGGCAATGGCGCAGCAGGCCGCCTCTACGGCCAGGGCGCGAGATACCACCTCCCCCGGCGGCTTGGGCGCGCCCGCCAGCCGCGCTGCTGCATAGTAGTCGCCTATCGACTCCAGAGCAGCGGGGATGACTGCCGCCAGCATGGTTAGCACACCTGGCGTGGCGTGGAGGGAGTGATGGTGGAGAGATGGACGGTGAAGAACGTGGGGTGGGGTCCTAGGCAGGCTGTGCAAGTCTGGGCATGTTGCCTTGCATGCTACCAGCCACCCCATCACCTGAGGTGTTGAAGATGGGGCTGCCCCACTGCCCCGGGTACGGGGCACGAAACCAGGGGGTCTCGCTGAGGATATAATTGAAGTTGCTCTGGGATGTGGTGCACGCCTTCTGCGGCAGCAGGGTGTGCCGCCATTGCAACGGAAGGGCAGGCATAGGGTGGGCAGTGGGTGGGCACCTGGGCAGCAGCACCAGCAGCCGTCCCATCACAGGATGAATGAAGACTTTGGATTCAGCTGACCAGGTGTTAAGCAAGGTGGTGCAACCGCTCTGCCCACCTGTGTTGCGGCGGAGGCGTTGTCGTACACACCGGCAATCGTGAAGATGTAAGCATAGAGCCAGGTCAGGCCGATCCCCAGTATGACCGGAAAAAGGCCAAAGAAGGCCAGCCTGCAACGACACCCATGGGCTCAATTTTAGGCACAGCAATCTGCAGCACGCAGGCACATACGCAGACACAGTGCCGCCGGCATGCTGCACACGGAATGCGCTGGCGTCTGTCTGAGCAGGCCCTCTCACCCGCAGATTTGGACTCTCCGCAGGTGAAATCCAAACACGATGATGAGCACCATGACGGGGAGGCCCAGCTGGATGCAGGCACCCATGGCCGGCCAGCCCGAGTTGTACAGAGAGAGGCCCAGGATGGAGATATTCACGCCGATGGTGATTGGAGACAAGTGCCTGCAAGGGCCAGCACAAGCGCGGCTTACGTGCAATGCAGGCTGGCTGCAGTTCAGGGCATGTGGGGACATGTGGACACCGCATAAGCAGTCAGTCAATGGGCCACCATGGCAAAGTCACAAAGTCACAAAGTCTCACTGGAGCAGCCAGTAGAAGATGCCCAGCAGGGCCAGCCCGAGCGCAATCAGGGCAGAGCCAATGATGCCGCCCTGCAGCAACCGCATTGTGTACTGCATATGGGAGGTGGAGGCGCAGGATTTGTCAGGACAGACAACTTCAACCTGCGGCCCAGTTGCCGAGCCCCTGCTGCATTTGCACAGCTAGAGGGGGCACAGCCGCACACAGCACTGCCGCTCGCTCCTCACGCTCGCTCCTCACCAAGAAGCGGTCCTGATCGCTGCTGAACGTCTGAGTGGCCTGTATGCCTGCCGCAATGGTGAGCACCTGCAAAGCCGGGAAACTCCGCAGTGCATGTTGAAAACTCTATAACTGATGCTTCTCTGAGCAAACGGCAAGAAACGTGCCACCGCCACGCACCGGAGACAGGTATGCAAAGCTGCCGCCTTGCACAATGGGCAGCCGCGCCCCCAGCAGCGTCTGGATCAGCGTGTTGATGCCCGAGGTCAGGAAGCAAGTGTTGATCACTTCCGCCAGGTCTGCGGCAAGGAAGCAGTGGAAGTGGCGCCCTTGCAAACCCCTGCTTGCTGTGCCAGCCCTGCTGCCGCTAGCAGGTACGGTGCGTGCAACAGCTTGCCGTTGGTTGTGCCGCCCATGGCGGGCACCAGGATTGAAGGGATCAGCACAGTGGCGCCCAGCATGGTCAGGTATGTTTGCATGCCCTGTATGTTCGAGGCACGTGAGAGCGGTGAGAGGAGTGGGCAGTGGGGCTAGGTTGCTTGCAGCATGCCGTGGCACACCGTGAGGCACCCTGCGGGATACATGCGCTGAGGGCAGTCGGCCGTCAGCAACTGCTGGGCGCCTCACCAGCAGGATGCACAGCCACCAGGGCGGATGATCCGTGATGCCGTATCTCACTGCATCAAGCAGGGGTTTGCAAGGGCGCCTCCTCTGCATTGATGCTGTGGGCTTGCAAGGGCGCCAACGCGCTGTGGCGGCGGGAGCAGCCCTCCCGCCGGTGGCCCCTGCCGGTTGCAAGCAGGGTCCTGCCGGGCGTGTGCACATACACAGGCTCCCAAACCGATTCCAAACCCGAGCTCGCCTGGAGGGTCCTCGAACGACAACTCCACCAAGCTCCTGCCCCTGCCCGGCCGCCGTGACCCCCGCCGAGACTCCAATCGCGCTCCTTGACCGTCAGCATGCACTTCAGCCTGTCCCGCTTCGCCGGCGGCAGCGCCAGCCAGTGGGTCCATTTGGGAGGGAGCGTCCTTGCCCACTGAGAGTCTCCCGGGTGATTGAAACAGCCTATCGGTGTCAGTCTCTTGCTTGCAACCCAGCAACAGCTTTGCGTCACGTCGAATTCGCCGCTTGCCACCCCCGCTGCCCCCGCTGCCCTGCCGTTGACGGCAGGCACCGACCTCAACCAGTCGATTTGTGATGTAGACTCGTAGCTACCCTGTCGCGTAAGGTGCTGTGGCGCCCCCCATATACATTTCTCTCAGCATCTGGGTGTTGCTGCACTCCTGACCTAGCAGCCCTGCATGTACGGACGAACCCTGCACGGTCCCAGCAACTTGCTTGAAGCACGCATGCATTTCTCACACACAATCAGGCAAAACGGTAGCCTGGGTTGAACATGAAACAGGTAGCGATCAATCATGCAACACACTGCATGCAACACTGTTGTGTTAGCACAAATCACCGACCTGCCCACGGCTGCCCCAGCACCCTCAGATTGCATGCTCGTCTATGTCGTCAGCCAGGCTGCGCAGTGCCGATTCAATGCTGGCCAGCTCGTGTGTGGCGCGGGAGGCCACCGCCGGCGACAGCAGAGGCGACGGCGAGCGGTGATGCACTCTGGGATGCTGCTGAGGCAGCGCGGGCAGGGTCTGCTGTGCCGGCTGCTCCTGCTGCTGTGGTCCCTGCTGGTGCGGCCCTGCTTGCAGCTCCTGCAGCTGCTGGCGCAGGTCCGCCTGCCACAGCTCCGCCTGCCGCCCCTCTGCCAGCGGCTCTATACCTGTGGAATGCTCCTGCGGCTGCCACTGCTGCTGCTGCTCCTGCTGCTGCCACTGCCGCTGCGGCTGCGGCTGCTGGTGCACCGCAGGCATCAGGGGGCTGAACATGGCAGCACGGGAAGGCTGCGGCCAGATGAGCGGCGGCGGCGGCGGGCTGGCCATTGGGGGCAGGCCTGGAGTGCTGACCAGCGGACCGCAATCCAGTGTGCTGCCGCTCGTCTCTAGCGGCCTGATCTTCAGAGGGCTGTACGGCTCAGCCAGGCGGCTGGGCGGCAGCACGGCCGCGGCGCTGCCGGCGCCAGGCGGCAGCGGCGGCAGGCCCAGCGGTGGCAGGCCCCCCGCGCTCGCCGGCCGCATGCCCCAGTCGACTGTTGATGCCTGCTCGAGTGAGGCGCTGGCACCCACTCTGCCCCAGCTGCCCGCTGCCACGGGGCGGGGCGGCGGGCGGCGCGGGCGGCTGCCGCCGCCTCCACCCGCCACCGCTGCGCCCCCGGCAGCCATGGCGGCGGCCGCCTGCTGGGCAGCCTGCTGCTGCAGCAGTGTGCGCTCGAGCGACTCCAGGTCTGTGACCGAGGCTGTGGGGGTGAGCGCCTTGCGCTTGTTGCCGCCTCGCCCTGCTGCCCCACCGCGTGCGCCACCTGGCGTGGGGCTGCTGGCACGGCTTGGAAAGGGGCTGGCATCTTGCGCCGGCAGCGGGCTGGCGGCACAGCTGGGGAAGGGGCTGGGGCTGCTGGCCTTCCTGCCGCTGGCGGGCGGGACGCTGGCGGGGCGCCGGCCCCGGGTCAGCGACTTGCTGTAGGTGCGCAGGGCCGCCACCACTTCCGTCTGCGCAGAGAACGGAGCAGGGCACGGCATGGGATACGAGACATGCCTAAACGTGTGCAGAGCTACCAGCTTATCAGTTTCATCCAGTGTTCGCTAGCGAGCAAGCCGTGCACTCGCTGAAAATGCAGCGCAGAAGTTCTCGCGCAACACACCCCAGCAAGCCCAGAGCACGGCCCGCACCTGCGGCATCTGGCGCAGCAAGGGCTCCAGCGCTTCGTACAGATCCAGCGGGAAGTTGATGTCCTCGACGCGGATGGACTGGCAGGGTGAACATGACAGCTGAGCCATGTGTTTAACAGGAGTGCATGCAATGCGGATGGCTGGGGGGCCAGGCATGGGCAGGCAGGCGAGCCAGGGAAGTTGGGCAGGCACCCAGGCAGTGCATTGCAGCATCCGAGCACCCCAGCCGCAGTGCTGCCCAGCTCGCCTGCCCCTTGGACCGCAGTGCCATGATGTCATGCCCGCAGGCCGCCTGCCTGGGGTCGTCAAATGCACCTGCAGAGGAGGAGCATTCGGGCTGTTTGGGTGTGCAGGGTGGCAAGACCGACGCGGCAGCATCCCCCTGGTGGCCATGGAGTCAACCAGATCACCACGGAGCCGCACCCAAGTAAACTTGCTTCTTATCGATCCAAACGTGTCCTACAAGAGATATGGCGTGGTGGCAAATGTAAGGGAGAACATTCGAGAAGCAGTGCAGGTGGACGTCGCGCAGGCATGGCGAGCACGGCCAACAATTGGTTGCCCATGGCTGCTGCCCTGCCGCAGCCGCTTACCCTCGTACCGCTGCGTCCGCCTGCACGAAGATCATGCAGGGATTACCATAAACACAATAGCATGGCACGGTTGCTTGGGCAAGCAAGGCATGGGAGCCGGGCGGTGCATGGCGGGTGGGCGGCGGGCGGCGCCGGCGCCGGCAGGAGCGGCCTTGGACGGCTGCCGGCCGCCTGTTGCGCATCAGCGAGAACTGGCCCACTCACTTGTGCAGAGTGACGCCCCGAAAGCGCCCGGACTGCCCCTGCAACGCCGCCTGCTCCATGCAGTTCTGCAGAACGGCTGTAAAGCCACCCAGTGCGGCGCCTGTTGCTGCCATGGGGGCCTGCGCCACGACCGCTGCTCGAGGGAGGGGGCGCAAAACAAAAGTGGGCTGGGGACGGTGCAGGCGGCAGATACAGCTCAAAACAGGCCACCAGCGCCAGCAGGAAAGTGGGCAGGGCCCCAGGATGGCCACAATCGTGAGTCCAGGGCGCAGCGCGACGGCGGGCCCGGCTGGCGCCCGGCGTTTGCGCTCGCGCTGAAGCCGGGACTTTGTTGCAGCTTGACGCAGGTGTGTGCGGATATCTTGTGTGCTGTGCCAGCCTACTGTGCACATCAGCTGTTGCAATCAGTCACATGCCGAGAAGTGAGATGCTGCCGCTCAAGTTCGATCCGAGCATGATGAGCGCGGCAGCGGCAGCGGCACATGGGCGAGCGGCGGCGCTGGAGCCTCCGTTGAGCATCATCTCTCTTTCACTGGGCCTCCCCGCAGCCTGATCACGCAGGCACGGGGCTTTTGAAAGGCAGCCGACAGCCTGGAGCAGTAGCATTTGGCCGAGAACCGCTCAGTGGAAGCGGGCCGCTCAGCAGCCATGCAGGCAAGCTCCCCTGCCTCCCTGGCTCCTGAGGGTGCACTGGTCCGCCCGCCGCCTCGCCGCCTCTGCCGCCGCCTCTGCCGTCATCCACTGCCGTCCGCGGCGCATTCATGCCTGCAGGAGCTCGTGGAGGTACTTTTCGATGGCCTGTCCAACCGCTACGCTGTGTGGCGCTCGGGCTCGAGCCGGCTGATCTGTTTTGTGGATTCACAAGTGGGTGCTGCCTCAACGTCAAACCGCCTTGCCACCTGGGTGCGTGGTTTGCGACCGCCCGTGAGACGCTCCACGCATGGTGCCCTGCTGCAGGAGGACGCAGATGAGGTGGCGGATGTGTGCGCCGTCAAGATTGCTCTGGAGCGGAGCATCCCGCTGGAGAGCGTGGCCTTCAAGAACGAGGGAGCTCTGCACGACATCCTGCCCGGGCTGGAGGTGAGACGCTGGCATGGAGATGAGCATGGCAGGGAAGCTTGGCGGGGGCATGATACTTACCACTGCACCCGCACTGGAAAGCCACCAGCACCCACTACGCAGGTAGCATGTGCTGCGCAGCACCACAGCAGCACGCTGGTCACACCACCCAACCATGCAGGAGGTGCGGACGGCATCTTGGCCGCACCTGATACGCATGCTCACGGGCGGTGATGGCGCCTGCGTGGACGCTGCGCAGCAGGCAACGCAGGTAGAATACAGAGTGGAGGTTGGTGGTTGTGGCGCGATGTGGCTGCTGCGTTGTCCAGCCCGGGAACTCTCAAGACACACGCCAAAGCCTGCAAGCGCCTGGCCCTCCCACCCACATGGCAGCCGATGGACGAGGGGGCTGAGGCTCCGCAGCCAACAGCCATCAGCAGCAGCCAGCCGCACAATGAGGGGGAGGCCATTGAGCCAGCTGCGCCGGCCGCCCAGCTCCCCAAGCAGGGCCCAGACACAGTGGCAGCACCGGCGCAGCACGCAGCAGCCAGGCCCGACTCGCTCACGCTGGCCACAGCACACAGCACGCCAGCCGCCGCCGCACAGGCTGTGGGTGCAGCAGCTGCAGCTGCAGCCGCACAAGGTACGCCCGAACGCAGCAAGCGATCTGCACAGGCAGCTGGGCTCAGCCCTCGCGGCGGCAGCAAGCAGCAGCGGGTGGACCTCCTGCTGGGGATAGGCAGCGGGCCGCTGCCCAGTGCAGCACAGGCTGAGCAGCAGAAGGCAGGCCAGCCGCGGCACTGCCGGGTGTGCAGCTCCAGCAGCCCTGGCCCCTACGCATCTGCCTGCTGGCACCGGCACCCAGAGACAAAGGAGGAGTGGCTGTGCCAACCCTGCTACGGCAAGGCGCTGAGGCAGTTCCGCAAGAAGCAGGCGCAGCATGGGCAGAACCAGCCTGCGGCGCAGCAACCCGCGGGGGCGCCGGCACCAGCACCAGCGGCAGTGGTGGCAGTGCAACCGGAGGCAGCGCCTCCTCTATCAGAGCAGCAGCCGCAGCAGGCTGCCCAAGCACAGGTGCACGCCCAGAAGGGCGCGTCTGGTGCGCCGCCAGCCGCTGAAGCGCCGGCGCACCCGCCGCCACCTCCCCAGCAGCTGGTTGAGGCACAGCCAGCGGTGCCACGCACTTCCCTGGCTGAGCCCAGTGCAGCAGCAGCTGCGCCCCGGCCCCAACACTCGCACTCGGGCACACAGACGGGGCCCACAGGTCCAGTGGCCGGCGCAGCAGCAGAGGTGGTGCCCACAGCACGGGCAGCAGGGGCGGATGAGGTAGCGCAGGGGGCAGGAGGCGAGCCGAGCCAGTATCACCTGTACCGTCAAACCAAGCAGGCACTGGCTGCCTGCGGTGCACCAGGTGTGCAGAGCAGGAGCTGGCTGCGGCTGAAGACACGCCGGCTTTGCGGCAGGCCTGCATCTGTATTGCATGCAGCGCCAACTGATTCCCACTTCCTTGCTTGCAGCGGAGCTGCGCCATGCATACCTGCAGCAGGTGTTCATGCGGCTGCCCTACGAGCTGCAGCGGATGCACCACGACGTGAGGCAATCGGGGTGCATAGACTCTGCTTTTCGGGTGCAAAATTGCCCTTCAACCACATGCTTGTCCAAGCATCATCGCGCTTTCCTTTGACCTTTGCCCGCGCAGGAGGTGGTGGACATGCAGGGCGAGCAGGCCTGGGACCTGCTGAGGCAGTTCATAGCAGATGAGGTGGCGCTGGTGGAGCGGCAGCGCGGGTGCGGCATCGGCGGTGGCCCTCTGGGTGCTAGCGGCGGCAGCGTGCCAGGGCGCTAGAGACATGCAGAACACGCAATGCCAGCTGTGCATGCTGGCAGTTATGTCTGCTGGCTCTGTGTCCGCAGCTTTCTGTTAACAAGAGCAAGCAAGCTCCAGGCGCCACTACCATTTGCGCACAGACAGGTCCTGATTTTGACATGGGTTGGTTCAAACACGCGAGTCATTTTGCTGCAAGACATTCGTAGAGAGAGGGTTAGGGAAGCATTGGTATTGCATCAAAGGGAGCAAGGGCGAGGAGACAGGGTAGGAGTCGATGGTACAAGGTTGCGAGAAGGCAGGTTCGCGCATGGTGTGGGGTAACGAAGGTATCGCAGGAAGCAGCGTGCCGCTGCCTCAGCAAGTTACTAGCTATGCACTGCTAGGGCTGCCGGGCCGCATCACTTGGTGTTCAGCCAGGCGGCCAGCTCATCCCACTCGCCGCTGTCGACCATTTGGCGCAGCGAGTCGTAGTGCCACCACCGCTTGCCGGCAGGCTCCTGCATTGAGCAAGCAAATCATGAGCGAGATGTTGAAGGTCTCCGTTTCCAAAACTTCTTTCACGGTCGCATAGAGCCAGACCCTGCCGGCTGCCTATGCACAGCTGGGCAGCACCCAGTTCCATCTAGACCACAGCTTACCAGGCGGCCAAAGAAGCGGCGGTAGGAGGACACCGCACTTGTGGGAACGCGGCCTGCACCAAGCAGGGCATTGCAGTGGGGCTCGCAGTCAGGGTGCATGCCCATCTTGCAGGCAAGCATGTTTGGCATTTGGAACCATCCAAGTCTAGCATCCGGCCTGGCTTGCCCCCAGCCCCTCCCCACATGCAGCCCGACCCAGCAGCGCACCCGTGGATGCCACCAGGGCCAGCAGGCGCGACATGGCATGATAGACCCCGTCCTCGTCATTAGCTAGGGTGAGCGGGTCGGGCAGTGCCTGCTGCGCCTCCGCGCCCGAACCCTGCTGCGCGCCAGACGCCTGCTGCATGGGAGCAGCCGGCGCGCCGGCGGCCGCGCCGGCACCCGCCGCAAGCTGGCGGTGGGGGGCTGGCGATGCGTCTGCGCAGCTCATGCGGGCAGGGCTGTGCGTGGCGGCCCTGCCGTTGCCGTTGTCGCCAGCTGTGGTGCCGCCTGCTGCGGCAGGCTGGTCCAGCGGCAGCGGCGAGACGCGCTCAGGCTTGACGTCAGGCAGGTGGCCCGAGCCCGCAACCGGCGCCTCCGCCAGGGGCGCCTTGCGAAAGGGGCTCTGCGCCACCTGCGCCATGGGGCTCAGCTGCATGGTGTCCTCTCCGCTGGCGGCAGGGTGGCTGGGGTCCACCCCCGCCTCCGCCATGGCCAGCAGCTCCTCACGCTGCAGCCGCTGCGCCTGCGGCTCCTGCGCATGCTGCTGCGCCGCCTGGGCCAGCGGTGCCGAAGCGGCAGCCACCGCCGCGTGCGACGCCGCTGCTGCCGCCACACCGCTGGCCTTGGGCGCCTGCTGCTGCTGCTGCTGCTGCCCCTGCTCTGGCTGCTGCAGCTTGCGCTGCGCCGGCAGGCTGGCGCTCTTGCTGAGCTGGCGCGAGGCATCGGGCGAGGAGGACGCCTGGCGTGGCTTGCCGCTGCCGCTGCGAGCCTGCGCCTTGCCCGCCGCTCCAGAGGCCACGCCGCCAGCGGACGCCTTGGCAGCCTTGGAGGGCGGCTGCCGCGGTGCACTGGAGTCTGCGCCGCGCTTCTTGCCGCCGCCGGCTCCAGAGCCGCTGCCGCCGCCCTGGCGCGCAGCCTGCTTCTCCAGGTGAGCCAGGAAGTCCTTGGCCTCCTGTGCAGCAGGCAAAGCAGCAAAAGTAGAGTGAGCAGATACAGGGTATGAGTTGTGCACCGCTCTTGAGGCAGCAGGCATGTATGGCAGACGGTCAGCAAAGACAGCACTGCCACACCACACAGCTCAAGCATGCCACCCACCTCTGAACCGGTCTTCCACACAGTCGCCTTGACGGCCCCAGGGGCACTTGCCACAGCCACCAGCACGTCCCCGGCAGATGCCTGCAGCAAAACGGGAAGCGGTGGTCTGAACCTGTGCTGCTTGCCGCATTGCGCTGCAAGCAAGCTGGACTTGCAGGGCATGCAATAATGCCTGCCTCACACGGATGGTGCACGCTTCCAGACCCACCTGGTAAAAGCGGAAGAATGTGCCCAGGTTGTAGAGGTACGTGGACTGCCGCTCGTCTTTGATGTAGTCTCGCACCTGGGCATTTCACAAGAATCATGCGGGCCAGTGGTGAGCGACCAAACAATGAGCAGTGTGCGCCAGGCTCGGCGGCAGGCGGCCTTCAGACGGCAAGCAAACAACACCAATGCGGCGCTGGAACTGAGGAGGTATGGTCCATCACGGCCAGCTCCAAGGCAACAACTTTGAACACAGTGGGGCACGTCCAGCGCCCCGACGAGCGCACCTCCCATGTCCACTTCTCGTTGCTGCCCGGCCGCATGTCGTACACTGCAATCTCGCACACAGCGTCGCTGACCTGGAACAGCTCGCGCTTCATCCGGGCTGCGGCCAGGGAGGGGGAGAGTTGAGCGAGCCGGTTGGAAGCAGACAGGCATGCGCTGCCACGGCCAGCATGCAACAAGACCTGGCCCAGCTGTCAGCCTGCCTCCATGCCCGCACCCCACAAGGGCCCAAAGCCCTTCCAGCCCCACAGCGCGCCTGTGCGGCTGCCCCCACAGCTACCCTGCACCCACCTGGCAGCGTCATACTGTTCTTGAGGGCGCGCTCAGAGATGCAGGTGGCAAACTGGCCGCAGCCCTTGGCAGGCCACTCCAGCCAGCGGTGCGGGCGCTTCTTGGGGGAGGAGCTGCCTGGACCATCTCCACCCGCCACTGCTGCTGCTGCTGCTGCCGGCGCCCCAGCGCTGCCGGCGCCTTGTGCTGCTACGCCCGGCGATGCTGCTGCCGGCGGCGCTGCTGGCGCACCGGCACCGCCCGCTGAACGCTTTGCTTCAGGCTGCGGCGGCGAGGCAGCAGCAGCTCGGGGCGACTGCACCTTGTCTGCCTGCTGTTTGGGCGGCTGCGGTGCGCTCTGCTGCTGCTGGCTGGGCGGCGGTGGCGCCGCCCCGCTCTTCTGCCGCTCCACCTGCGGCCGGGCCGGCGGCTGCCGCTCCTGCTGCCGCTCCTGCTGCGCCAGCTGCGGCATGGAGCGCTGCCGGCTGAGCGTGGAGCGGTCGCCAGAGGTGTTGCTGGATGCCTTGCGCGTTGTGCGCTCCTGGACCGCAGGCGGGCGGGACGGCGCGGTTGGCAGAGGCCCTGCTGCCTTGCGCCATGCACAGCGCACTTGCGGCTCCTTCCTGCCTGCAGCAGCAAACACAACCTGCGCCGGCGGTCACACCCTTCCCACCCAAGCCCACCTGGGTGACCAAGAACTGGTCAGTCAGCGCGCCGCTGCGCAGCAGGCTGCACACATCCGCAAAGCTGGTCTTGTTGTCCAGCAGGTCGGTGAAGGCGTGGTCATACTTGTACGCATCTGCAGGCAGCACAGAAGCCGGGGAAAGCAGGTTGACATATGGTCGATGTTGGTAGGGCCCCCTCCTGGCTTCTCGCTGCGCTGCCCAGCATCGTTCGCAAGCTCACACCGCCAGCATGCCGCCCCCAGCCGCCGGCGGGAAGCCCAGCAGGTAGGGCACCTACCCAGCGGGAAGTGTGTGCCATTGTCGCTCCACACCGCGCCCGGCCGCTTCTCTTGGATGAGGATGAGGCGGGCCACGTCATGGGCAACGGCCGCGCCGCGCACTGCAGGCACATGGCACCAGGGAGGGTGTGCATGGCAGTGTGCTCCAAGAAGCAGCGGCCGCCGGGAGCCCCAATCGCACCAGCCCAGACATGCAGGCTGCACTGCAGCACCCCTGGATCGCCAGCTGCAACAGACTGCAGCTGCAACAGACTGCTCACTCGTTGAGTAGACGCCCAGGTCGATGCGGCCCTCGCCCTTCACTTTCAGAATGGGCACATAGCCGGCCGGCGTCTGCTCCACAATCTTGTCGAGTTCCCTCATCGTGCCCGTGCTGCCGCCGCCCGGAGGCGCTGGCTGCGTTCTGCGTTACAAACCTGCACTCCACAAGGGCGGGCGGAAGGCCATGCGACTTGAGAGCCGGGGCATGGGTCTGGCGGCAGGTGCACGCACGGCAAGGCGGCGGGCGGCGGCGGCGGCACTGGGGAGCTCCCCGCACGGCACGGGTGCACCAACAGGGCGCGCTAGACGTCACCGAGCAGGGTGATGCGCCGCAGTGGCGCGCCCGCGCTGAGAAGCGAAAGCGGGCGGCGGCTCTTGCGGGCGTGGCGTTTCAGGGCCCTGCCAGCCAGCCGCGCGCACGTCAAGCAGCCCTCAGCCTCCAGGCCACAGGCTGGCGCGCCCCGCACCCACCCGAGAGGCGCTCTGCAGCTTGAACGCACGGTCCCACGCCTGAGTGCCCGCAGGGAGCCCTGGCTGACCGATGTGGGGGTGCTTAGACGGAAGGACGGCTGAATTGCGAACCTCGGCAGCCGGCGGCGCCAGAAATGAGGGCACGCTGGGCGGCGGGCGGCAGCGGCCAACGAGGGTTGCATTTCTCAGATCATCGTGGTTCACTCTGTTCCAACGCCCAAGCTGCCAAGCTTTTGCACAACGCCACTGCAAGACATTGAATCATGCAAAACTCAAGGAGCGGGGCAGAGCTGGGGAGCAATCAAATTCATTTATGCGCGCACATTCCTGCTGATGCATCCCACCCCCAAGTACAGCCAAAGCTAGCCATCATCATCCTCAAACAGCTCCTCAATGGCAGCCTTGGCGGTGGCAGGCGACAGCGCGCGCGCCCCTGCAGGCCGCTGCGGCGGGCTGTACAGCGGCACATCCTCGCTGCTGCTCGTGCTGCCCGTCTTCTGCTGCTTCTGCTGGCGCTTTGGCTGCTCCTCCTCCTCGCTCGGGCCGGCCCCGCCGCCATTGCCCGCTGCCGCCGCTGCCGCTGCTACATCCTGCAGCATCTGCGCCCGGGTCCGCTTCTTGCCGCTCCCCGGCTTGCCGCTGCCCAGGTGTGCCTTGAAGGCCGCTGCCTCGGGCGAGCCCCAGCGCCACACGCCAAACAGCAGCTGCTGGCCGTGCGGCTCGCCAGCGCTCAGCCACAGCACATCGTGCGGCCGCAGCTCGTTCTCGCGGTTGAAGGCTGGGAAGGGTGGGTAGGGGAGGCAGGCAGGCAGGCGGCAGTGGGAATCATGACGCAGCAGCAGCACGTGACTTGACTGGGATGTTCTGAAACAGGCAAGCCCTGGGACATGGGTTGGGACATGGCTGAACAAAATCTGGCCAGCGGGGGCCTCACCTGTTGTTGCGGTCAGGTAGCGCGACTCGCTGGCCCCTGCGCGCTTCAGGCTGCAAGGAAAGGGGCAGACCGCCCCTGTCACACATTTGCGGCATGGGAGTGCTGCTGCAGGAGCAGGCACTCACTGCGCAACGCCACCGCAGACAGCTGGCAGGCACCTGAAATGCCCACAGCATCTCTTGCCAAAGGGCAGCTGCCGCCCGTCACTCACTGCGTCTTGACGGGCCAGCTCTTGCCGGTCGCCGCATCGCGCAGCGTCACCGCACCCTCGTGGCGCCCCAGCAGCACAATGTCCGCCTCAGCTGCGGCATGAGCACAGCGGTGAGCAGCTCAGACCAGGATGTGTGGGCAAGCAAGGATTCAGCCCAGACGCGAGGCACGGCTGAATTGTAGATCTGCCGATGCACCGCTGCAGTCAGATACAAGGCAGCCCGCTTCTCTGGCTTACTTGAGATGGTGTAGTAGCCCTTTGAGAGTGGTCCTTCCTTCAGGTAGAACGGGTACTTGTTGCTACCTGCATGTTGCATGTTTGGCCGCAGCTTCTGACCCTGCAAAATACCGCTCTCTCTCTCTCTAACATACAACCTGGCTGTGTTGGCATTCTGCAAGCTGCAGCTCCCAATAGCCGCATTTCCCGTTCCCCACCTGCTGGGAACTCTGCAGGCTTGCCCCACACAGTCTTTGGCTCGGCCTCTTTGCCTGGCCGGGGCGGCACCGGCTGCTGCGGCCCCTGCTGCTGCTGTGGCTGTGCCTGCTGCACCTGCTGCTGCGCCGGCTGCACCTGCTGCTGCGCTGGCTGCTCCCGTGGTGCCTTGCCAGCCCGAGGGCTGCCCGGCCCTGCTGCAGCCACCCCTGCTGGCTTGGTAGCTTTGGGTTTGCCGGGTGACGTGCTCGGGTAGGCCGCAGGTGCGGTGGGCTGCTGCTGGGGCTCCTGCTGCTGGGGCTCCTGCTTCCTGGCAGCTGCCTCCCCTTTCTCGCTGCCCCCGCTGCTAGTTGCAAGCCCGCCGTTGACATGGTTGGCCACGCCTGCAGCTTCTGCCGGCGGCCCAGCTGCCGCTACCGCTGCCACCGCCGGTGCTGATGGCTTGCTAGCAGCAGCGGGCTGCTGTGCTGCTGGAGGCGGCGAGGCGGCTGCCTTCTCTGGCGAGTGCCCCTGCTGCTGCTGCTGCTGGTCGCCATGTGCTGCTGCCGCCACTTGGGCATTCTCCTGCTGCTTCGGTGGCAGTGAAGGCACCTCCGGTTTGGCGCCGTGTCCCACCTTTGCAGCACCTGTAGCGGCAGGTGCCAGGCCAGCAGCACTCCCAGGGGCGCTGCGCTGCGGTTTGTCGGCGGCGTCGCTGCGCGGCGCACCACTGGCTGCCTGGTGCCCGCGCCGGGCCGGTGCCGCCGGCTCACGCTGCTGCTGAGGCGGCGGCAGCGGCTCTGCCTGCTGCTGACGCTGCCGCTCTGCCGCCAAGCGCTGCTCCCCAAGCCCCGGCTGCATTTCGTCCCCGAAGAACAAGATCTGCAGCATTTGGTGGGAAATATGCAATGATGGTGAAGAGTGGCTTGCGTTGATGTTGCACATACAGCACACAATGGCAATCTGCGCCAGGAACATGAAAAGGTGCGGCAGGGCACATGGAACCCCAGCCCCGCGGGCCAACCGCCATCCCCACCTTTTCTAGCTCTCGGCTGGTGCGCAGCTTCATGACCAGCTCGCCAAAGCTCATGTCAAGGGCCGCCCAGAACGCGGGCTGGTCCACGAAGCAGCTGAGCGGGAAGTTGAGCCGCTCGCCGTCGCTCCGGCCACTGCTACCGGCGTGCTGGACCCCACGCAGCTGCCTATCGCCGGCATGGTAGGCCCGGGAGCAAAACGCAACGTCGTGCGCCACTCCCGCGAACCAGGGCTGGGGACAGGAGGGACAGCGCGGGGCAAGCTAGATGGGTGCACCAACATGGATGTTGGTGCAGGCAGCGTGCATTGCAGAAAGCATGGCTCAGGTCTACACAGCACTCACCCTGGCCATATGGCAGATGTTCGCACCTTCTGCTTCACGCCCAGCGACTCCTCGTAGCGCGTGCCGGGCTTGCCCTGCCATGAGACGAACGCCGCATAGCCGAGGTTGTCTGGCAGCGGCACGACACCCGCCTCGCACTTGATGCTCTTGGACACTTTCGACGGCGGCAGTGCCGCCATGCCTGCGCAGCAGCCGCCTGCCAAGTGCGGCTGCAACCAAATCTGTATGTGTTGTGTCATGGTGGAGGTTGATGCTGGTGGGACGGCTCCCGAGCGGCGGCGGCGGCAGCAGCGGCGAGAGTGCCTCTCGTGGAGGAACCCAGCCACCGCTGCACCCCTCAGTGCTACACGCCGCTGCAATGCCTGCTGTCGTGCGCTGCACCAGCAGCGGCGCTGCGCGGGAGTCGCCAGTGGTGGCTGGCCGCTCCGGGCTGCTGCCGCAGCTCCCCCATTCGCTCACCAGATTGAGAGCTTGCAGATTTTTCACGCGGCGCCGCCAGCTGTTTGCCAGCCCCCCTGCGCCCCCGCGGCGGCCGTCCCTCTTCTCGCAAACCAAGCAAAAATGTGATCTGAGACACTCGCGCACTGCCTTTCTTCAGGCTGATCACAGCGCGCCAGCGCCTGCTGCCTGCTGCGCCGCCGCCGCAGCGCTGCCTCGCGTGCCTCGGTGTGCTGCCTCGAGGATGCCTCGGGGCGCACGGCAGATCATGTTGCTTGTATTTACATAGGCCCTCTAGCTCACTTCCCATCACAAGTGAGGGGGTTAGTCCAAGCACTGCCACAGCACTGCAGTGTTGGCCACCCACTCACCGCAGCCAACCTGCTCAAGCCAACCGCCGCTCCAGCCGCCATGCCGCCCGCAGCTCAGGCCACCGGCCCTCAGCCTGGGCAGCAGGGGCGCAAGCGAAGCAGCAGTAGCAGCGGCAGCGAGGGCAGACCTGCCGCCAAACGGCCAGTGCTGGTGACGCTGGAGCGCAGCGGCAGACAAAGCCCGTCCCCGCTGCCCTCCCCAAGTGCCACCGGTGCAGCCTCTGCCTCTGGCTTTCGCGGCGTTACGTACCACCAGCGCACGGGGCGCTTCGAGTCACACATTTGGTGTGGCAAGAAGCAAGTTTACTTGGTGAGAGGCGGAGGGCAAGGGTGGGCAATACGGGGGCATGCCCATCTGCCTACCTGCCCTGCCAAACCATGGCTGACCTTCCACCCGGCCCTCCTTGCAGGGCGGCTGGGACAACGGCTCTCAGGCAGCCCTCGCGTATGACGTTGCAGGTATGTGGTTAGCAGCTGCCACGAGGGTTTATGAAATGCATCCTTGCCCTGGCTTAAAACCTTTGTCGACTGGCCTTGTCCCTCGCTCCCTGCTGCAGCCCTGCGCCTGCGGGGAGATGGCACCACCACCCTCAACTACCACCCAGCATACTATCGGGGCGTGGCCCAGCAGCTGGCGGGGCACAGCATTGAGGAGGTGGTGGCAGCGCTGCGTGCGTTGAGCCGCGGTGGGCGAGGCAGCCGCCTGCCCTCCTCCCTGTTCCGGGGTGTGAGCCGGCATGAGAAGGTAGGCGGCTTTGGCAAAGAGTTGGAAAGGGGCAAAGGGTCGGTTGCTGGCTGTGCTTGTGCAAAGGTTTTGCTCATGCAACAAGCTTCAGCATCCATCCTGCCCTCACTCCAAACCCCTCCCTGCACCTTCGCTCCCCACAGGGCAAATGGGAGGCACGCATTGGCACTGCCGACCGCAGCGCGGCAAGCAAGCGCTACGTGTACCTGGGCCTGCATGACAGCGGTGAGGAGGGGGTGGCTGGCTGCCCTTGCACTCGTTGGTTCCAAAATGGGGCAAGCTTGCTGCAGTACGATGCCCTGTTGATGACATGTGTGGCCGCCTCTGGACAGCAACAGCCAATCTTACAATCAGTGCCCACCTGCCGTGCAGAGGTGGCGGCAGCAATGGCCTACGATCGTGCCGCGATCCGCGAAAAGGGCGTGGATGCAGCCACCAACTTCCACCTGGCCGAGTATGCAGAGGAGCTAGGTGAGAGGGCTGGTGGAGCAGTTGAACAGAAGAGTGCTTGCTGGGAAACTGTGCTGGGGACACGCGACAATGTGGCAAAGCTCCAGCCGTGTGGCCCCTGCTCTCCTTCAAACGTTGCACCCTCCTCTGCCTGCTCCTCTCGTTGCCACTTTCCCAGACCCCGCCCAGCTGTCCGACGCGCTGCAACGGGGCATCATCACCCAGGCGGACCTGCACCTGCGCCAGCAGGTGGCAGCCGTGGTGGTGGCTGGCGGGCATCCTGGGTTGCTGCTGAGCAGCGCAGCTGAGGCAGCGGCAGTGGCTGCAGGCAGCCCCAGTTTGTACGACGGTGAACCCCAGCTATCAGCTGCCACCCAGTCTGCGCCTGGTAGTCCGGACCTGGCCAGCCTGCTGTTTGACTGTGTGTGCCTGGAGGGCGACTCGCCAACCTCGGTGCTGCCCAGTGTGGCGGCGGCCACAGCAGCTGGAAAGGCAGCGGCATGGTAGCCTGATGCGAGCTTCGGCTGAGAAGCATGTGGCAGCAAACAATTACAAAGCCAGTCACAGTCGGCATGGCAAAAATTCATGCTCCATTAAAGCATTTGTTTACGGATGAGTAGCGAACACGCACCACATGTGAAACGCAGGAGCAGTGGCTGCAAACAGGGGTGTTAGCAAGGGGTCTACTTGGGGCCCTGCTGCTGCCAGAAGCCTTTGAGCAAGGCATCAAACTGGGTGGCCAGCACATGCAGGCGCTCGCTCACGTGCTGCCGCCGCTCCTGCCCAGGCGGCACGCGCACCGCCACACCCGCAGCAAAGCTGTTTAGCGCCGCCTGCATGTGGGCGAGGCTGTCGTTGGCGTCTGGCACGGGCTGAGCAGGAGGCTGCACAGCTGCTGCCGCTGGGCCGCTGCGCGCCGGAGGGGGCTGCTGTACCGCCGCTGCCTGGGCTGGTGTGGCGGCAACGGGGCGTGCTGCCGCCATGGGCGCAGCAGCCCCGGCCAGTGGCTGCGCCTGCTGTGCTGGCTTGGGAGCGGCAGCAACCACTACAGGCGGCACGGTGGTTGAGCGGATGAGCATGGGGCGAGACATGTGGATGGCAGGAGCTGCTGCTGGTGGCCGTGCCAGCTGGCCCACGCCGGGCGCAGCAGCCGCTGAGACGGGCGGGGCTGCCGCCGGCTTGGGGGGTGGGGTGGACACCGTGGGCTGCGCCTGCATAGGCTGTAGGCCGCTGGGCGAGGACGGGCGGGCGGGCCGTGCAGTTGGCTGAGCAGGTGCTGCTGGGCCGCCACCTGCTGGCGCCTGAGCTGGCGCAGCAGGCGCCGTTGGCACAGGTGCTGGTGCTGGTGCCGCCGCTGGCGCGGCCGCCTTCCCAGGCTGCCCTGGCGCTGCTGGCGTTGCAGCTGCAGGCTGTGCAGGACGTGGGCCTGCTGCTGCTGCTGCCGCCGCCTGCTGGGCCATGGCCGCCGCCATGGCCGCTGCTGCCTGCGGCTGCCCTGCCAGCAGGGCGCTCATGCGGGCCATGTCTTGCATCACCCTGCCCTCCATGCCGGCTGGCACAAGCACAGACATGGGGCGGCCTGCCACCATGACCTGCACCTGGCGCATGGCGGCAGGGGGCTGCCCTGGCGGCCGCGCCGGCCGAGGCACCGCTTGCTTGGGCAGCGCCGGCACCGCTGGCGGCCGCTGCAGCGGCTGCTGTGGCCGCAGGGCTGGCCCCCTCTGCTGCAGCTGCTGCTGCAGGGACGGCGTTGCAGCAGGCTTGTTGGCTGCCGCAGGCCTGGCTGCGGGCTGCTGCGCCGCTCCTGCGCCTGCTGCTGCCGGCGGCTGTGCAAACCTGCTCAGGTGCTGCACAGTCTGCTGCAGGGATGCAATGTGTTTGCCGCAGTCCTCGTGCTCCTTGCTGCCCTCCTTCAGCCGGGTCTGGTACTGATGCAGCACGGCCAGCTGTGCCTGGACGTTAGCCATGGTTTCCGCCACACCAGCCGCAGCCGGCGGCTGCTGGGAGGCACCGCCAGGCTGCTGCTGTTGCGCATGCGCCTGCCGCTGGGCCGCGGACACCCGGGCAATGTGCTGCTGCATCGCCTGCAGCTGCTGCTGCTGTGCAGGCGGCAGCGGCGGGTGCGCCGCAGGCGGCAGCGGTGGGTGCGCCGCAGGCACAGGATGCTGCAGCAGCGCCGATAGGCCAGAGGGCTTGCGCTGCACCTCCCGCCCAGGCGCTGGTGCGGCAGCCGGCAAGGGGTGGGGGCCGCCATCGGGGTGCTCCCATTTGGGCCGCTTGTGGTGCGGCATCATCTCTTCCACCGCATCAGCCGCTGCTGCCTGCTCCACCGCCTGCAGGTAGCCTGGCGTTGGCTTGGCTGGGGGCGACACGTGCTCCTGCCTGGCCGCCGCATGGTGCGGCACAGGCGAATGCTGGCGCCCGCCCTCTGCTGCCGCTCCTGCGGGCGGTGACAGCGCAGAGCCCGCAAGCGCCAGCTCTGCCGCCCCTGCCGCTGCTGCTGCCGCTGCTGCTGCTGCTGCCGCTGGACTGACTTCCAGCTGAGGCAGGTCGTGCTGGGAGGAGGCGCGTGAGGGCTGGCGTGAGGGGTGCTTGCTCTGCCACGCCTGCTGCTCGCTGGGCGCATCAAAGCTCAGAGCTGCGTGCACAGCCCGGGCCTCCTGCACAGTCGGCAAAGCAGAGAGTGGGGCGCAGGAGTCAAACTGAGGAAAGAGCAGCTGCAGCAAGGCTGTGGAGGCGTGCGTGTTGGTGCAAGTTAGAACCCTGGCACTGTGGCGGTAGCCCACGTACAGCCTCTTCCTACACAGGATGATAACCTGTCAATCCCAAACATGCCGCCCAGGCTGCCCGTCCTCACCTCGCTGTCCGACTTGACCAGCTGGGCATGCAGGCGTCCAGGGCCCAGCGGGCGCAGCAGCAGCACGTCGCCCACCGCCGCAGCCCGCGACTGCAGCACGGGGTGCAGCTTCTGCACAACCAGGGGAGAGGAGGAAAGGAGGAGCGCGTTCTGCAGCGCTGGGTATAGCAAGAGTCGGCGGCCCACAAACGCCACAGCGCAGCTTGGGTGTGCGAAGGCATCCACACCGGCTGGAAGGTTGGCAGGTGGTGTGAAACAGCACTCTGGTGCAGGGCAGGAACACAGGGACAGCCCTGCGGGGCGCGGCTCACCTCCAGGTACTGCGGCCGCGTCTCCTTCTGGGAGGCCCCCGTGTTTTGGTACAGCGCGTAGCTGACCTGGCGCTCCCCCTCGTCGCCCTCCAGCAGCAGCGCTGCGCCATGGCAAGGCAAGATGGACAGGATGAAGAGGCGGAACGGAACCTCAAAGCGGGCTGCACTGGACTGTGGCTCGATAGCAAGCAGTTTTCATGTCCACAAGGCAACCGGAAACCAGAGGAAGACACTTCAGATGTTCATGGCAGGTGCTAGCAGCAGTGACCAGCACGTGAATCAATCACGACCAGGTGCTGCCCGCCCACCCACCTGCTGTCTCACGGACAGTGCCCGACTGGGTTCGGCGGCGCACCGACTCCACCCAGGCAGTGCCCAGCAGCTCGCACGCCATGTCGCCTGCAGGGCCAGGGGTGCGTTGCCAGCTGAGTGCATGTATGGCGCCAACGGAACCCTCATGGCTAGCTGCAGACAAGCTGGCATGCAGCTGGTCTGTTGCGGAGCCACCAGCGCTGGAACATCAGCACCTCACCATCTCAAGTGCCCAGCACAGCCTCTCCAAAGCCCATTGCCGGCCCCACCCTCACCTGGCTGCGTCCAGGGCAGGCTGATCTGGCGGCTGGACACGGCGGACTGGCTGAGGATGAGCGCCCAGCGGCCGTCATCCAGCGGATAGCGGCACCACAGCTTGGCGGGGCGCTGCTTGCGCGCACGCCGCTCGGGCGGCCCGCGCGACGGTGGCCGTGAGGCGCGCCGCTTGCGCCCGGGCACCCAGCCGCCGTCACCCTCGCTGTCCTCCCCCGCGCTGCCGCCGTCCTGCCAGGCGGCCGAGGTCAGGGCCGCCAGGTGCTGCAGCGCTGCAGCGGCGTCCTCTGCTTCAAAACCGCTCTCCGCCTCCCCGTCGGCATCCTCTGCCGCCGCCGCCGCCGCCAACGGCACCGCCGGCGTCGGCACCGCTGCGGGAGGGCCGTCTGCGGCTGGGCCGCCCTGCGGTGCCTCCTCTTTGGGCGGCTGTGCGACTGGCGCCGGCTGCTTGGCCAGCAGGCCAGAGGGCAACCGAGCACCCAATAGCTCGCCATCCTCTATGCTCTCTATGCAGGCAGCCCGGCTGCCTACCAAGCTGGACTCCTGGCCTGCCGTGCTGACACCCTTGGCTGGCCCTTCTAGGCCCGGCTCGCCCTGCCCCAGGCCGCCCTTTGCCTGTACCTGCTGCGGCTGCGGCTGCTGTTGCTGCTGCTGTGCCTGCTGCTGTGCCTGCTGCTGTGCTGGCTGCTGCCTGCTCTCCTGCTCTGCATCCACGTCCTCATCATCGCTGGTTTCCACGCTGAACATGTCATAGTACAGCTGCAGGGGAAATGGGGTGGACAGCAGTGTTGTTGTGGTGCAGTGACGCATGTTCAGCAGCAGCAGGGTGCGGCTCAATAGCTCCTGCCAACATGAGCGAGCATGGTCCTTGAGGCAGCCAACCGTGAAGTCGAGTTTGCCAACTGCGATGCAACCCACTAATGTTCCCACCTGTTCTGCCAGCCTGCCGTCCGCGAGACTTTGGATGGCCTGCTCCAGCGAGGGCTCGCGGCACAGCTCTGCCCACTCCTCCCGCTCTAACAGGTCTTCCAGGCTGGCCGCCGGCAGCACGCTGAGCTGGGGCTGCTGCGTCACGTCGGCGCCGCCATCCCGGGCCAGAATGTGGGCTTGTAGCAGGTTGGCGAGGTCCTGAGCCAGCCCCACTTGCGCCTCATGCTTGTAGGTGCCCAGGTCGTGCCGCCGCCCGTCGCGGCTGACCCACGCCGCGGCGAGCCGCTTCGCTGCCATGCTGGGCTGTCCCTGCTCCTCCTAGCAAACGGCAAACCCTTGCATCCTGCACGAGACATGGGAGGTTTGGGCAATGCATGAGCACTGGTATTTGTCCCAGGTGGGCGGCAGCGTGTCGGGGGCTGCCGCCGCCGGCAAGGGTGCCTCAGGCTGGCGGAGGCGCCGCGGGCTCGGCAATTCAGCTCGAGCAAGGCTCACCCAGCAGAATGGCGGGCTCAAGGGCCGCCGCCGCTGCCTTCCCTGGCTGGTGACGCGGCGGAACGGGTTGCAGATGCGGGTGCGGCTACGAATAGCTGCTTGCACGGTTACCGAGCGGCATATGCATGTGCCAGTAACCCGGTAGAACAGGAGTAAAAGACCCCATGCAGCCCCCCTGCTGTGCAGCCTGCTGTGCCAGCCTGGCTGATGGCTGCTGCTCGAAAGCGCTCTTGCACGCCCCCCACGCTGCCCGTGCAGCGAATGCGCCGGCTTCAGGGGGCAGCGGTGCACGGTCCACGCGTTCAAGCTGTCCATTGCTCCAGGAGGCCTCCGGAGCACGCCACGCAGCTTCCCTTCTCGTCCGATCATCGCGCACCGCCGGGCAGGCCCCGCGCCCTTCTGGCGGCGCCGCCGCCATGTGCCGCCGCCACCGACCGCGCCTCCTGCTGTTGGCGCACGCGGCTCTCGCGCTTGCTGCCGCCATGGCATGCACTGCCGCCGGCAGCAGCAACAGCAACACGGCATCCAATGGTGATACGTGGGCAGTCATCCTGAGCAGCAGCCGCTACTGGCTGAACTACCGGCACAGCGCCAACGCGCTGGCCGTGTACCAGGCTGTGCGCAGGTGCGTTGGCTGGGTGCCTACGCCAGAAGGGTGTGGCCCTGCGCTCTGGTGGCAACAACACTGCCTTCTAACATTGCCACTATTGTCTGAGACCGCTGCCGCGTGCTTGAACCTGGCGTGTTCTCCCACCCCGCCACCCTTGCCACAGGCTGGGCCTGCCCGACAGCCGCATCCTGCTCATGCTGGCCGACCAGCCGGGCTGCTCGCCGCGCAATGTTCACCCCGGCCAGCTGTACCTGTCCCCTGGCGGGCGCTCCGCTGGCAGCAGCGGCGCTGCTGCCAATGCCACCTGTGCGGGCGACGACGCCAGCGGCCTGCCAGGCAACCTGCTGGCTGGAGATGTGGAGGTGGACTACAGAGGCAGGGAGACGTCTGTAGATGCGCTGCTGCGCGTGCTGACGGGTGAGCGGCTGCGAAGCGGCGCATGCATTGCTGTAATATCAGAGCGCCGGAGGCTCTGAGTGTCAGTGAAGCGACCTGCAGCGCCAGCGGCTGTGGGCAGCTGGGCAACTCATTCGGAGAGGGCCTGATCCTGCTGCTCCCCCGTGCAGGGCGCCACCCCACCGGCACTCCTGCGTCTAAGCAGCTGGCGTCGGGGCCCACCTCCCGCGTGCTGTTGTACCTCACGGGGCATGGAGGCGATGAGTTTCTGAAGTTCCATGACCAGGTACGCTCAGTTGCCCTGTCATGAGCCTGGCTGCTTTGCGCACCTGGCATGGCTGCTGTTGCTTGCTCACAGTACTGTTTGCCATGTTCGGTGCCACGGCGCTGCCTTTTGGTGCATTATATGAACAATTCTTCCTTCTCTTGACACTCCACTCTCCCGTCTTTCTACTTCCTTGCCCCCTTCCTTGCCCCATCCTGTGCAATGCAGGAGGAGCTGCTGGCCACCGACCTTGCATCCGCTGTGCGCCAGATGGCGGCGGCGGGGCGGTACGGCGAGCTGCTGCTGCTGGCCGACACCTGCCAGGTGCGCTGATGCTCGGCAGAAGTTTGCTGATGTGCAGCTGGATGGCATGCGTGCAGGGCTCTGACAGCACAGCAGCCCGTGCATACCTTGACCACCATGCCCACGGGTTCCATCCACTTTGCAGGCCTCAACGCTGTGGAGCCGTATCACCTCGCCAAACGTGCTGGGCATCGCCAGCAGCAAGCTTGGTAGGCTGCCGGGTTGGTGTCTGGGGGTGATAGGACCGAGGGTATCATGTAGGCGCTCTGGCATGTGAGCCACTCCCAGCCGGATCTCATCCATCCCCGCTCCATCACCTGCTGCTGAACCGCAGGCCAGAGCTCGTATGCCCACCACATCGACACCACCATTGGGCAGCACGTGGTGGATGAGGTCAGCCTGCCTTCCAGCGGTGGCATGCCAGCCGATTCCTGCTTGCTCTGCTTCAGTGCCGCTGGTGTGCTTGAAGGCTACTGTTTTTGCCACGCGTAGCTGATCAGCCTCCCAATCATTTCTCCATTGCACCGCAGGTCACTTTCTACCTGCACCAGTTCCTCACCACCCGCGTGCCAGCCCGCCCGGCAGCCAGCCCGGGAAGCACAGGCGCAGCGGGGGGCAGCGCTGGGGGTCGTGTGCCCTCCATGCAGCAGCTGGTGGACTTCTTGTCCTCGCAGCGCCTGTCCTCAGAGGTGCAGGTGCGCACCGATCTGTACCCACACAACCTGGCGGACGTGCCAGTGGCGCACTTCTTCGGGGCAGCAGGGCCAGCGGAGCGGCACACAGGAGTGGCGGCGCCTGTGCCTGGCGGCAACAGCGGCGGCGGCCTGGAGGATGCTGTTGGCGCCCTACTTGCCGCCGCACCACAACCTGGCGGTGTGTCATCAGATGCAGCAGCACATGCCGTCAGCAGCCGGCCAAAGCAGGCCCCACCGCTGTTTGCGCTGCTGGAAACAGCCGGCGGCAGCGGTAGCGATAGCGGCAGCCGTGGCACGCAGGCGGCAGCATTGGTGGCGGCCTGGGCGGCTATTGCTCTGCTGGCTCATCGCATGCTGCTTGTTTGATGTAATTGACTCGCCATAGGCAGAATAGAGTCAAGATTTGGAGGGAGACTCATGAACCGCATTTGAACGCCATGCGGGCGGCAGCGGCCGACAGCCTCCAGCTGAACTAGGCCTTGTTGAGTGCGTGGCGCGATCAGCTGTGCTCTGCTGCACCCCTGGCCTGCAGCCCAGCTCCCAGGGCGGCGAGAACCGCGTCCGCCTCCCGCACACGAGGCCTGCGTCAGCACGCTGCAGCGGCTCCCTGGGCACTGCCTGCTCCCCTGCACGACCACTGCTGCCAGCCAGATCAGCCCGGGCGCACGACTGGCTTTGACTCTCGTAGCTTGGACCGAGGGCAGCGGGGGGACAGCAGCGGGCCCCAATGAACGGATGGCAGGGCGGTTGGGCCCCTGGCTGGCCCACTGATCCAATGGCGCCAGCCGCCGCGGCCGTGGCGACGGGCTGGGCGGGAGCGGCAGCTGCGCCCGCATACGCGCCGGTCGGCTACGGCCCAGACATGCAGCCCTGGTCAGGCTACCCAGCAGCTTACGGCATGCAGCCGGGGCCAGAACTGTACGGCATGCCGCAGGCCGGGCCGGAGCTCTATGGCATGCAGCAGGCCGGGCATTACCCGATGGGCTATCCAATGCCCGCCGCACCCCCACCTCCCGTCCCGCTGCCGCCGCCGCCCTACATCCCGCCGCCTGCGCCCCACCACCACCCTGGCCCGATGCATCGCGGGCCGCCGCCGCAGCGCCGTGATCGGCGCAGCAGGCAGCGGCAGCAGGCCCAGCCCCCACGCTTCGCTGCGAGCCTTCCGCCGCCACCTCGCGTGGTCGAGGTGCGCCGGCCCTCACACAGCGCAGCACCCAGCACCCAGCGCCCCTCCTCTGCCACCCTCAGCCAGCAGAGCGCGGCGCGGGCAGCGCAGCCGGCCAGCACAACCGGCGCAGCTGCTGTGGTGGCACCGTGTGAGCCGGCACTGCACCCGCCCGTGCTGCCGCAAGGACAGCGCCTTGCTGCTGGCCCTGCAGCAGCCTGCGGCGGCGCACAGTCAGCTGAGGCGACCCCTGCACAGGAGCTGCCGCGGGAGCAGCCGCAAGATGGAAGCGGCCCAGCAGGCAAGTCCGTGGCAGCAGGAGCCGAGCAGCAGGCAGCAGCTCAAGCTGCCATGGCAGCCAATAAGGGTCCACAGCCTGCAGCAGGGCCTGCCATGGTGGCAGCTGCCGAGGTGGTGGATCAGCCAGCCGCAGCACCTGCAGTACATGCATCCACCAGCAGCACCAGCGGCGGCGGCGCAGCCAAGGTGCACCCGGCAGCCCAGGACAGCGGCAGCAAGCTAGCCAGCGCTGCTGCGGCCGCTGCTGCTGCTGTGCCAGGAGCAGATGTGCCAGTGTCCAAGGTGCAGCAGGCCGTGGCCACAGCGCCGACCGCACAGGCAGAGGCACGCAGCAAGGTGGCCCCGTGGCTGCAGGCTTCTCAGCGCCTGCCGCCATGGCAGGCTGGAAGAGCCATCCTGCAGGCTGCACTGCATCCAGGCGACCATCAGCAGGCTGGGCAGCTTGTAGTGGAGCAGCCGGCGGCAGGAACAGCCGCGGCTGCAGCCCCAGACCAGCTGGACATGCCTTGTGCGCTGCGTGCGGAGGCAGAGGAGGAGGCACGGCAGCAGCCGGCCCTGAAGCAGCACCAGCAGCAGCAGGAAGCAGCAGCTGAGCAGGCGCAGGAACAGCTGCCTCCACCACAGCCGCGGCCCCAGCAGCCCCAGCCGCAGCCCCATGGGCAGCACCAGGAGGGTCAGCAGCCCCAGGCGCAGCCCCAGGAGCAGCAGCAGCAGGGGCTGCAGCAGCAGGAGCAGCAGGAGGCGCTGCAGCAGCAGGAGCAGCAGGAGGCGCGCCCAGAGACCCCTGATCTGACCGGCCCCGACCACCAGCCCGACCTGCTGAGCCGAGAGGCGCCCGCCTGCCAGGTGGTCCTGGGGTCCATGTTTGTGGACAGGGGCCAGCTGGAGCGAGGGCTGGCGGCAGTCGAGCGCCTGCTGCTGGGTGCGCTGCGAGGGTTGGTCTCAAAGATTGTGGATGTGGCAGGGTCAAACGGCAACCTGTTTGGAAGAGCGCTGGCATGTGGCCCCACATGCAACCGGCCCTGTCCTTCGCCTCCATGCAGAGTGCCAAGCAGGAGCGGCATGTGCACTGCGGGGCTCGCTCGTGCGCATCTACACCCGCTCGTGAGCCTGCTGCCTTCTTGCCTGAACGGCTGTGTTATTATGCCAGCTGCTTGCCCCAGAAATTGCATCCGAGCACTCCTAAACCGCTCGCACATGGCATTGCCCGAGCCAGAGCAGGGCGGCGGTGTCCTTCTGTCCTCTTAACACATGCATGTGGCTGCCTTAGCTCCCGCAGGGGCGCCTACCTGCTGCGCCCCGTGGAGCACACATCGCTGGCGCCTGATGGCCAGCTGCTGCTGCACGTGGCGGTGAGTACTTGCTGGGCTGCATGCGTTGTGGCCCGAGTGCCTCTCTGACTTCCTGGTCAGTCAGCCTGCCGAACCTGCTATCTGCGCTTGTCTGATTGCACAGTAGATTCCGTTCTTTGCAGGGCCTGCACAAACCCGTGCCGGCAGGCAACGTCAGCGGCACGAGTCCCTGGCAGGCGGGCAGCAAGAAGGTGAGGCCTGCCTAACAGGCCGTCTTCCCTGATTGTGTGATGGATCTCTCTGCCTGGCCCTGGCCCTGCTGTGCTCATCTCATGTGATGCCGACTCAGCTCAGCACAAGCAGCAAGCGCTGCTAGGCACATCCAGCCCACCTCACACACACTCAGGCTGCCCTGCACCATGCTTGCCTGCCTGCCTCAGCAGGAGGCGGAGGAGCACAACACGTGGCGCCGCCGCAGCGGCCAGGCGCTGGCATTGGGCGCTGCCGCAGGCGTGGTGCACCGGCTGGAGGTGGCGGCGCTGTGGCAGGAGCACCTGCTGCACCTGGCGGGGCAGGCGGCGGCAGGGCCTGGTCATGGCGTGCCGCAGGTGGGCGAGGAGTGGAACAGTTTTGTAGAGAGGCTGTTCGCCCCTGCCCACTGGCTGGGTGCGCGGCTGCCGCTGGTTACTGGCATGCCGCCAACTCCGAGTCATTTGGGCCTCGATGGATCCTGTGGTGCTCAAGCCTTCGTTCCACCCTCCCCTATCGCTGCCCTCAGGACCAGCTGGACCAGTTTGGGGCCGAGCTGTCCAACACAGCAGCCATCCAGAGCAAGGCCGCCTTCCTGCTGTGCGAGGCGGCCTCCCCGGCAGTACCAGCCTCTGCTGTGCCTGCTGCGGCCCTCAGAGCTGCAAGTGTGGCAGGCGGTGGTAGCGCAGAGGCGGCAGGCGGCAACCTTGTGGCACGCCAGCTGTCTCTGCCGCCAGGGTTTGTGGCACCAAGGGACCCCCGACCGCGCCCCTCAGACACCACCCCACAGCCATCCCCACAACTGCCACCAGGGTTTGGCTCTGCTACCAAGGCGCCGCCGCCCAGGGCTCAGCAGAGCTCAGCAGCACCTGCACAGGAGACAGCACAGGAGGCAGCACTGGCTGCCCCACCAGCCGCAGCGGAGGCGGCAGTGCAGCTGACCGCTGCTGCTTGCCGGGCTGCGCCAGCAACAGTGGCAGGAGCTGCCACTGCTGAGGCGTCTGCGGGCCGCCCTCCCAGCAGGGACGGCCCTAGCAGCGGCGGCTCGCTCTTCTCTCTCATGGGCCGCCTCCTGCGCTGCCGCAGCTCGCCCGCCGTTCGGCCAAGCATGCCAGCCCTGGCCGGCACACCGCACAGCCGCCCCATGCCGCCGCCAGCTGTGCAGGAGCAGCCGGCTGCAGTGCTGGAGCAGCCCGAACGCAACTCGCCCAGCCCGCTGCCTGCGGCGTCCATGGTGGCGGCGGAGGCAGCAGCAGCGGTAGTTGCCTCTGCTGCCCGCAGCCCCACCCCAGACCTTGATGACCTGGGGGAGGAGGAGGAGGGCAAGGTTGGGGAGCAGCGGAAGGCAACAGAGGCAGCCAGCGGTGGCGGGGCCGGCGCCGCACCCAGCAGCAGCGGGCCTGAGGCCGCAGCCGCTGTTGTAGTGGCCGCAGCATCTGCGGCAGTGGTAGCGACAGTGGAGGCTGACCGGCAGGCCATTCGCGACCTGTTTGAGAGCAGCTCGGATGAGGAGGAGGAGGAGGAGGAGGCCGCCCCGCGGCAGAGCGGCAGCAGCCCAGCCCGGGCGCCCAAGCGAGCTGCAGCGCTGGGCGGTGCGGAGATGAAGCTGCCGCCAGGAAAGCGTGCCAAAACCTAAGCGGGCTGAGGTGGAGGTCCTGTCTGTTTCTAGTGTCTGTGACTTGTGTTCCCTCTGTGCATGTGCATGTGTTTCTGCTGCGTGTCTCATCATGATGAATCACACTTGCAAGCATGGCTTGCTTGCACACGTGGACAGCATGGCTAGGCAGGCAATTTGGCTGCCACAAGAACGAGGGTATGAAAACACGCGGGGGTATGTGTTGCGGCTGTGCAGGCGGGGGATGACGGAGGCATATGGCATTGCACAGCAAAGAGAAAAGAAGACGGGGGTGGGGCACAGTGTTGCATTGACAGTCTCATCCGCTAACGCTACCTGCTCATTCAAATGCGTTCGATTGTTTGGAAAGGGAGTGGGTTGTTTGGACTGCCGGCACTCCCCACACATTCATGGTGGTCATGTGGGCGCAGGCGCATGCATGTTCGCTCGTTCGTTCACGTGAAGGGGGCTGCCGGCTGGGCGTGGGTGGAGCTCGACATGCGGCTTGGAAGCATTGGCCGCTCAAACAATGCCAAACTGCTCGTACACGCGGGCCCGGAGCTTCTCGCACATGTCCTTGGCATCCTGCAGCCAAGTATGCCGGCACATCGGTGTACATGCAGCAGCGGTATCACAGGCCGGCAGCTGGGCACTGATGGGCACCACCAGACAGACGGCAGCCGCGTTCTCCACCCTCTAGCCTGGCTGCTGTCGCAGGCCTCACCCCCAGCAGCATGGCCGTGTTGTCGCGATAGAAGATGGGGTTGTCGGCGCCTGAATAGAATCCATGGGGAGGTTGGAGGAATGTTGGGGGCCGGTTTGGGGGCTGTCCTGTGGTTGCCAGCGCCAGACCAACGCCCAACTCGCTGCCCCAGCAGGAGTGCTCACCTGCATACCCCGCCGCCATAGTCCGCTTCATCACAATGACCTGTTGAGAGAAAGAAGCGCCGGAGACGGCTGACAGTTGGCAGGGGAGCAGCGGGATCAAAAGCCGCTGCACAATGCCGACCAGTGCACCTCGACACCACAACTGGTCGAGCCAGGCGGTGTGTGCCCTGGCATGCCCGCCCGCCTACCTGCTTGCTCCGCCACACTTCGATCACGGGCATGCCTGCGGAGCACGGGCATGAAGCGGGCAGAGCATAATGAACATGTCCAGACATGCATGCGCGCATATCATCCTGAAAATTTGGGCACGCCCTGGCAGCAGGTACAGCAACAGTCTGCACCACCAGCCCAACCAGCAGCAGCGGGCGTGCAGCGCACCCGCAATGACTGAGTCAGGGTCTTCCACCGCGGCTGAGTTGACGGTGTCGTTGGCGCCAATGACCAGGGCCAGGTCGAAGCTCTCCATCTCGGGGTTGACCTGCAGGGTGAGGAGCGGCAGAGCAGCACAAAGTCAATGACATGTCGAAACTAGCCAAAAGACGCGGTATGCCATGCTGTGCCTGCATGTGCCACACTTGGCCAGCCGCTGCAATCCACCCCCTTCCCCACCTCGTCCATTTCCTCCACGATGTCATCTGCAGGAGTGATCAGGGTCAGGCTGGTGTGGATGTTCAGTTACCGTGCTCACAACCTGCCTTACAAGCAGCAGCAGTCTGCAGCGGCAGGACAGAGCTAAACCCCAGCGGGCAGCTTCAGGATGCAGGCAAGCCCAGCACAGTGCTCACAGGGCACGCCCGCCTCCGCCAACAACACGTTGAGCTGGCCGGGCATGCGGCCCGCCACCGGGTGGATGCCGAACCTGGGGTTCAGGGATGGGGTGGGTGGGAGCTGAAGAGTGGGTGGGCGGGCGGGGTAGGTGGGGCAGGCAAGTTGTGTGTCTGAGACTAAGGGCAGATGCCACACGAAAGCAGCACACTGCAGCACTTGCCAACCTGTCAACCCGCAGTGCATGTCATCCCCTCCCACCACTCACTTGGCCTGGATGCCCTTGCCCCGAAGCGCCTTGGCCAGGTCGGCAATGGCGTACTGCGCGTTGGCGGCCGCCAGACCGTAGCCGGGCACGACGAGCACTTTCTTGGCTGCGGAACGATGGGCAGAGGGGCAGCGCAGGGGCAAGTTGGGCACAACAAATGACAAGCGAGTTGCCGGAATGACTGTTCACAAGTGCAGACCGCGCCTTTCCAACACAGGCCACCGGCACAGCAGCATGTGAAAGGAGCTCACCCTGGGTCATGGCCTCCACAGCGCCGGGTACATCGATCTCAGTGTGGGTGCCCTGTGGCAGTGCAGGCGTAACAGAGTGCCTCAGCTGCAGTGCATTCCAGAGCCTGCATACGACCCGCTGCAAACGATCGGCACCTGCTGCACTAGCAAGGCAAGAGTCCAACAGCCCCCAACGGCGTTATCTGTTTCATCCAATCTCCCCGTGCGCCAGTGAGCGCACCTGCACCGCAGCGGCGCTCTTGCCCGTGGGTGTGCCGTAGCCGCCCATGATGACATTGGCCAGGGAGCGGTTCATGGCCACGCACATGATGTCTGGAGCAGGTGGGTGAGATGGAGTGGGTGTGTAGGAGGGCGTTGGTAACAGCAGGAATGGCACTGTGCAGTCAGCACTCGGGCTGGTTTGTCGGCTATGCATGTCGGTCTGGCGCGGTAACATGCCTGCAGTTCAACACAGCATCGCATGAGCTCACAGGACAGGATGGCGCCGGAGGAGCCGATGAGCGCCCCCACACAAGTCAGCAGGTCATTCTGAAGCATGAAGCCCTCCGCGCACAGCGCGTAGCCGCTGCAGGACAGGCAGGGGGGGTGGGGTGGGCGCGTTCACGTGCAGCAGTCAAGGTAAAGCACAGGCCCCTTTGCACCAACCTGGGTGCCCCATGTCACCTCAGTCGCTTTCCACCCTTATTCACGCCCACCTGTATGAGTTCAGTAGGGTGATAACCACAGGCATGTCGGCACCACCGATGCAGGCGGTGATATGGGCGCCCAGCAGGCCCGACACCACAGCAATTGCCACTGCAGGGAAGAGCAGGGGCGGGGGTAGTTGGGGTAAGCGACAAGGCATGGTGCTCCAGCTGAGTCGTCAGGGCACAGGGTTGCACAGCAGGCTGCACGCCATACAGTGGCAGGCTGCAACCAGTGCAAAGTTGTCTACACACAGCCAGCAGCCCCCGCAGCAGGTGGCCTCACATATGGCCGCCAGGCCCGTGTGCACGTCCTGCGTGCCACGCGCCACAAACACGACCGCCGCCGCCACGCAGCCGCCCAGCATGCCGATGTTGTACCAGTTCTTGCCTGCATGGGGCAGGGGAGCTTTGGTTGCAACTGAGCCGGGCTGGTCAGAGGGCGTGAAACATGGCAAGGCTGGAAGGGTTGGTATAGCAGCCCATCAAACCATGAGCGCACCCCAGATGTTGAGGGGCTTCGAGTTGAGCAGGCCGTGCAGCTTGCCAAACGCCACGGCAGAGCCGGTCAGGGTGACGGCACCAATGAAGGTGCCCAGAATGGTGGTCGTCATGTGCACGCCGTCCATTTCGTGCGCATCTGCGGTTGCACACAGGGCGGATTGGGCTGAGTGAGGCATGGAGTGGCGGTGCAAGGGGTCCTCCTCGTACTGGTCAGCAACGTAGGCAGACAGCGCAAGGCAGCCCGATCACGATGACAGCCGGCATCCACTTCGCACAGTCTGTTCCTGTTCAGGCCTCACCTCCGGCCAGGTAGGAGGAGATGGAGGTGCAGACCGCGGCCAGGCCCACCAGCGAGTGGAAGGCAGCCACCTGCGGGAGGGGCAGGGGCATGGCGTGATCAGTGCTGTTCAGCCTATTGCAATATTGCGCGGATTCTGCAGGGTCAAGCCACGTATGGACAGCTCATGTTGCAGTCACAGGTCACTGTCCAACCTTCTTGCATCCCACCCACCATCTGTGGCAGGCTGGTGATCTTGATGCGCCGAGCAATGGCAATGCCCACCGAGGCGCCGATGACCAGGCACACTGCATATTTCGTGGGGAAACGTGAGGCAGCCAGTGAGAACAGGCTCTAGCTAGCACTGGTACAGCCTTCAAGCTGGTTGCCATGCCATGCTGCCGAGCGAGCGACCATGTGGCACCTCCCACCATCACAGCAACCCGGCCGCTCACCCAGGATCTGAGTGTAGGTCTTTGCCGCCACCTGCAGCGCGCCCAGCGTGGCCACCAGGCCCGTGCCCACGCCGATCAGGCCCAGCGTGTTGCCTGCACCGCAGAGAAATTAGGGAAGCAGGTCGCCTCACACCCTGCGGATCGAAACATGCATGAGCGCACACACCGAGTGTGCTGCACAGCACACACGCCGAGTGCCCCGCAGTGCCGAAGCCAAAAGCTCGCCACCCCTCTGCATGCACGTCATGCTGCACGCACCCAGGCGGGCGGTCTTTTGGTTGGCCAGGCACGCGATGGCGCCGATGCACAGGCCGGAGGCGGCCAGGTAGGTCAGGCTCTCCATCTGGCTGTAGCCTGCGGGCGGGAGGGCGGACAGTGCCAGGCATGTGGCAAACGGCTGCAGCTGGCGCGTACAAGCGAGCGCCGCACCGACAATGCAAACTGAACTTAGCACAGCACACAACCAGCCGCTGACCCAGCCGGCTCGTTCCCAGCACCCACCGGCAAAGTGGCCAGCGGCATATGTGGCCAGCAGGGCGGCGGCGGACAGAGCGTAGAGGCCGTTGTACTCGGGCGGGTCGGTTGGCCGCTTGAACATGTCCAGCATGCGCTGCAGGGGAGAGGCAGACAAGGAGAGGCAGACGAGTGAGGAAGGGTGGCGGAAGCAGGCATGGCACAAGGTGAGGAATTTCATTGCATGTGCAGGACGGTGCACCAAAAGAACATGCAACACGTTGAGCGCCAATAACACCCCACCTGAGTGATGGTGAAGCCGCCACCAATGTTGACGGCAGACACCAGCAGCGCGGCGCACGCCAGGCCCTGCAAGCGAATGGTAAGCGTAAGCCGAAGAAGGAACTGAGGGAGTGACCGTGAGAATGCCAACTGTCGGCTGGTGTAGATGCGGCATGCAACCTGCTTGCAGCCGAGCGGCCCCATGCCTGCGGCGCACCCACCTGGGCGGCAGAGCCGGGCAGGAAGCCTCCGCCCGCCAGCACCATGCCTCCCACGGCGGTCAGGCCGGAGATGGCATTGGTCACAGACATGAGGGGGGAGTGCAGCGCGGGGGTCACACCCCTGAGGATGGGGAGGGCAAGCGATGAGGTGTGAAGGGCAGGAGAGCACGCTGCCATCATTACGGCCCATGCAGCACTCGTCACAACCAAGTATGGAGCTGTGGCCATCGCAGCTGTCCCCTTGCATTGTAAGCGCACCACACGGTCTGGTAGCCGCAGATGGAGGCCAGGCCAAACTTGGTCATCATGGAGCTGAAGGGGAGGGAGGTTCGAAAGGGGTGGACAGGGGTGGGTTAGCGCCTCTGCTGCAGCATCATTTCATGATGAAAGTGCATGCACAGCGCCCAGCGTCCAGCGCAGCAATTGAACTGTCCACACCTCAGCTGTCCTCCCATCCTCCCTGTCCCATAGCCCTTGTCTTCCCACCCCACCTGAAAGCCGCGCCCGGCGAGGCGATTCCAAAGCCGGCCAGCGCCGCCAGCGCCAGCGCCAGCGAGCACGCCGAGTGCAGGGTGTCACGGAAGAGCTGCTGGGGCGTCCGCACCTTCTTGGCGGCCGCCACGGTGGCGGAGGCAGGCGGCGCCGGGGCCGGCAGCTGTGGGACAGACAAAGGGAGCAGGCAGGGTTGTTGGGGCCAGGAAACATTAGCTGCTGCGCAGGTACTACCTATGCGCATGCCTGGCTTGGCTGCAGAACCCCCTACCCACTGCAGTATCGGCAGTAAGTGCGGCCCCTCTACGCACCGGCAGCGGCGGGGCGGGCCAGCGCAGCTCGCCTCCCTCCAGCACCAGCGCGCCCCTGTGGGGAGGGGGTGGGCGGTTGAGGAGGGACATGGTTGGTTGGGTTGGTGTGTGGACTAAGCAACGTCTCAGGGCATGCAGGCATCTCCTCTCAAGTGTGAGCACCCCTGCACCTCAAAGACCTTTGCCCCACCCCGACGCACCTGACCGCGTCGTCCTTGTGGTCGATTGCCAGCTGGCCCTTGTGGCCGGTGAAGGGGCCCACGCTCAGCAGGAACTGCACAGCGGCGGCGGGGAGGGCAACGCGGGGTGGAAACATAGGTGCGACATGCAGTGGGTGGCTCTGGGGTGGGCTGGGTGGGCTGGACAGGCACAGGAGGAGCAGCTGTCAAGGCACTGAGCACATCTGCCACGCACCCAGCCACCAGCCCCACCTTGGAGATGTTGTTGCTGTACAGCGTGGAGGCCTGGGCGGGCATGCGGGAGGGCAGGTCTGTGTAGCCGATGCACGTCACGCCGCAGTGCTTCACCACCTGCAGGAGGGGATCAGAGGGAGTCAGGGTCAATGGAAAGAAGTGTATGGCTGCCAGCAGCCTTCTGCCATGACGTGGCAGGGCTAAGGTAAACATGCATCATGAACTCGCATTCAGCCAGCCGTGATGGTTGCCCATGTGCACCAAGCAGCCCACCTGGCCGGGCACCGTGGTTTCGATGTTGCCGCCCTGCTCCGCCGCAAGGTCAACCGTCACGCTGCAGCGGGAGGATGAGGGACGGAGGCCATGGTTGGGGCCGCTAACAGAGGGCATGAAGGCATGTAGGCATGTAGGCATGTAGGCATGACGCACATTCAGTCACGCCGAGGGAGGCAGGAAATGCTGGCCCAGCATGCCATGTCCTTCTCAAAGTCCCTGCACCCGATCAAAATCCTCAAACGCGTTGTGGCACCCACCCCACCCTCATGCAACACACAACCCCACCTGCCGGGGCACTGTCCAGTGCTCTCCACCATGTCCCCGTCTGAAAAGCACCAAGTTACGAAAAGCCAACCCTAATCCCATCCTCACCTGCCGGGGCGCATGCTGTCCACCATGTCGCGCGTGATGAGCACGGGGGCGCGCTTGCCGGGGATGAGGGCGGTGGAGATGATGATGTCCACGTCACGCGCCTGCTCCCCGAACAGAGCCATCTGCGGGGCAGATCGGGAGGCAGACAGGCGGAGAGGATCCATCATGGCGACCCTGTTCGGCTGACCATACATGACGCGTGCAGCCCTCTAAAAGCAAGTTGTGACATGACGCACTGGCAAATCGCTGACCAACCGGGCGGCTGTTTCCTCAGAGATGCGCACCTCAGCCTCGATGAACTGCTTGGACATCTCCTTGGCGTAGCCGCCTTGCCCCTCGCCACTCTCCTGCACCGACACGGTGAGGAACTCGGCGCCCAGCGACTTGGCCTGTAGACCGGGGCGGGTGGGAAGGTGGGAGGGCAGAGGATGAGTATGTGCAGCAACAAGCAAATGTCCTGCACGCTACTAGGTGTCTAGACGACCCCACGAGAACATGCATGCCACACCTAGGCCCGGCAGCCCACCTGCTCTTCCACGGCGGCGCGGGTGTCGAACACGCGCACAATGGCGCCCATGCTTTTAGCGCAGCCAATGGCGGCCAGGCCTGCGGCAAGGGGCACCAGTCCATAAACCACACGGCGGTCAGGCAGCTGCCGTACAGGGTCCATGTGTGCAGCCCCCAAGTGCGTGTGAAGTACCCCAACCCATGTTCAGTACAGTACAGTAAACACACCAAGCACCCACCCGCCACACCACCGCCAATGACCAGCACTTTGGCGGGCGGCACACGGCCCGCCGCCGTGATCTGGCCGGTGAAGAAGCGGCCAAAGTGGGCAGCCGCCTCGACTACCGCGCTGCAGGCATGGGGTGCAGGCAAGAGCTTCAATCGTCGAGCCGCGCAAGGGAAGGCATGAGGCTGCATCCCTCCAGAGGCCGGTGCTTCTTGCACTGCCTCAGGCTGCAGCACCCGCGGCCCATGCTGTCTGGCACTCCCCACATCCCTTCCCTCCTCACCGGTAGCCGGCGATGTTGGCCATGGAGGACAGGGCGTCAAAGGTCTGGGCGCGGCTGATGGTGCGCGGGATGCAGTCCATGCCTGCAGCCATGCCGTTGAAAGCAGTTGAGAAATTAGCAGTCGGGGGTCGGTCAACAACCGGCCCGCCCTGCCTTGCCCCAGCCAAGCTCCAGCCAGCCCCACTCCTCATGACAACATTGTCATGCACCTACTGCCCCCAACCATCGCTGCTCACCCAGCACTGTCACGTGGCGGGCAGCCAGCGCATCCACCAGCGCCTTGTTTTGAGCGGGATAAATGAAGGAGACGAGGGTCCCGCCCGGCTTCAGCAGCGGCACCTCGCTCGCCACGTCTGCGGGAGAGGAGGGCAGCGGCAGCAAGGCGTGTTCTGGTTTGATGTGGGTGCATGGGCGGAAAGGACAATGCCTCAGCAAGGCATGGCTGGATGCATGTCCAGGCATGGCAAGCTGATCCTAACAGCCACTTAAGTGCAGCGCAGCACCCACCCGGCTGCCGGATCTTGAGCACCACGTCCTGGCCAAACGCCTCGGCAGCAGAGCCCAGGCTGGCACCCGCTGCCACGTAGTCGCCATCCTGCTCAGATACATGGAAAAGAGGCAGGGTGAAGGCCTGGCTGTGGATGGTTGTTGGCGCACCAGCGCCGGCCGCTGGCCCAGGTGCAACCCAGCAGGACCGCACCAAGCACCGCCACAGCACCTTTTGCCCACGCAAGCGCGCACCGCAAACTCGGCGGCGGCTCCCGCGCCTCGTTCCACCACCACCGCCTTGAACCCGGCCTTGAGCAGGGCGGCTGCTCCGGCGGGAGTCAGCGCCACTCGCTGCTCGCCGGGGAATGTCTCCTTGGGCACGCCTGGGTGGAGAGCGGAGGGATTGCAGGATGGCCCTTGCGGAGCGGAGTTGGCAGGCCAGTGAATGTGCAGGACGGGCTGAGGTTGTGCAACCACATGGCAGCATGTAGTCCTGCCAAATCCCCAGCTGCTTCCCCTCAATGCAGCCCTCACCAATGGCCAGCTCCGAATACGGGCGGCCGGCGGCTGACGGGCCAGCAGACGAGGAGGCAGCCGCAATGGGTGTCACCGGGGGTGGGCTCTCCACTATCACATCAATCTCATGGGACACCAGATCGTTGCTGCTGCTGCCGGCAGCACCGTTGGCACCATTGGCGGTGGCACTGTCCGCAGTGCTGGCCCCATCGGCCTCCCCTTCCTGCAAGGGCGGTGGGCGGGTGCACGGGTTGGTGGTTTGCAGCAGCTGATGGGTTCAGCGTGTCAGGCAGGCCGTGCGGCAGCAGGACTGGTGGCCTGGGCAGCAACATGCTGTTGCAACCGTTCACAGAAATATTGCTGTGATGACAGGCAACAAGCAACACAAGCAACATAAAGCGCGCACCTCAGCCGCCAGCAGCGGTGTGGTGCTGTCTGCCGCCTCGGTGGCTGCCGAGCCGTTGGTCGCCTTGGCCTTGGCCTTGCCCTTGCCCTTGCCGCGGCCTGCAGGGTGCTTGCGGCAGGATGCGTCAATAGCGACACGCGTGCAGGATTCACAACTTCACCCAGCGCAGCACACCCACTTGCTTGCCACGCCAGCCACCCAAGATCGGTATGTGCCCACCTTGCTGCCTGTCCTGCTTGATGCCCACGAGCGCCAGCAGCGCCGCAACCACAGCCAGGGCCAGCAGTGCGATGGCTACATAGGAGGCCACAGCGCCAGCTGGCTGGTGCGGCGGCGCCGCCTGTGCTGCGGCCTCCAGGTCGGAGCGAGCGGCGGCTGCCGCCTGGGGCGGTGCACACAGGTGTGCCGCCAGTAGGGCCGCCCACACCGCGCCTGGGAGCCAGTGGGAAGGGGGACGTGCTGATGTTTGAGGGGAAGGGAAGCGCGACTTGCATGTGCAAGCATGGCAACCCGGGTGGTGGCAAGTCAGTGACAGGGCGGGAAGGAGGCGCACTGCACAAGGCGCCCCACCTGCGCACGCCATCCTGAGTGCGGCGCGGTCCTAGCTCCACAGCCTAAGTATGATACTATGTACTGTTCTGGATGCCTGCAGAGAGCGGATGCGTGGTGCAGTGAGGGGTTTGCTGCACTTTGAGCGAGCCGGCGCCCCAACCGTGGCGCCGAAGTGGCGGCGGCGACAGCGGCGGCGGGAGGAGCAGCAGCGTATCTTTGGCGCGGCGGCCGCTGCTGGCCTGATCTGGCTCGGCAAGCTTGTGATCGTGTCACGGCAAGGTGCCGGGGCGCCACGGTCGAGTTTCGAGCGACCGGCTCGTGGGGTGCACTGGCTGCTTCTCACCCTATCTCTTTCGGTTCTCCGGGTTGTCACAAGAGTCTGTGACGGCAAGCCGGTCTCCAGCAGGCTGTCCCTCGCCTGACTTGTTCTGCGCTTGGCGGCGGGTGTTGTGAGCCTCCAGCCAGGCTGAGCAGTCGATCAGTTGCTCAATCGGGATGCTAGAAAGCCACATAGCGAGGCACGTGTCACATGTGGCCCGCATTTCCACTCCGCTGTGCTGCGGTTGCTGTCACATTGCCGCCCTTTCCGTCCTCAGCTCTGGCATTTACAAAGGCAGGCAGCAGGTAGGGTTTTAGTTCCAGGGCACGTGAAGTGAATGTGAGCATGGTGCAGCATGATGGGTGGCAGCATCACGTGGGTGATGGGTGGGCAGGGGAGGTGCAGCAGTGCAGCGCACTATCGCGTTTGCAGGGGGTGAATGAAGTCGGACAGGGCCCTCCACAGGCTGCCGCGAGCCACCAGCGCCCGCCCGCTGCCCTGCAGGGTGGGCAGGCGGGCCGGGGGCGCAGCAGGTGAGTGGCGCTGGGATGGCCAGCCACTAGTGGCACTGTCTGTGCCGCCTAGCTGGGTGGAGCAAGCTGCGGCTCGCCGCCGGCAGCAGCCGGCTCTGGCGCCTCTGCCGCCTCGTCCGCTGCCACGTTGGCTTCTGCCCTGCCATCTCCTGACCCAGGCTGGCTTGCTGCGCCCGTTGCAGCCTCTTCTTCCGGTGCATCCGCCAGCTTCAGCCCAGCCATGGCCACTGCTGCCGCATCGGCCTGCTGCAGCTGCTGCAGGTCGTCCTCTGCTCCAATCGACTCGAGGCCCACCTCTTCCCAGGGCTTGAGGGTGGGCTTGCCGCGGTTCACCTTGTCCGCCTCCCTGCGGCGCATGGGAGGGCCATGCCAGAGATCAGACGATGGGTGGCGAGCCGCCTGTGCGCATGGCTGCACATGCAAAGTTTGTGTTACAAAAGCATTGCAGTCGGGAGCCAACACGCAGAACAGCCAGCGCAGCAGCACACTCACTTCTTGACGTCCTCAAAAATGTGCTTGACCTGCATTGATGGGGCAAGATGGACAAGGAGTGTACCTCACTGGACCAGAATGGATGGTGGCAGCCGCCCCAAACATTAGCGACCCGGCGGCATGAGCAACGCACCTGGTTACAGCTGATGCGCTTGAGGATGCGGTCAAACGGCGGCGGCATGTAGATGCCTAGCGCCAGGTCCTGGCAAGGGTGGGGTGATGCAAGCTGGACAGTCAGCCAGGGAAGGCAGAAGCTGCAAGGAGCGCAGCAGCAGACGCCGCCCACTTCTGTGCTCAAGCCGCACCAAGCTACCCACCGCCTACCGCAGCAGCATCGGCTTCCCACCTGATCCAGCGTGGACAGGCTGGCGTGGTCTGGGTCGCGCGGGTGCGGCCGGATCTGCCATCGTCCGTGGAACTTGCGCATGATGCCTGCGGGTGAGAGCAATGCGTTGGTGCATATCAACTGAAGCACATGTTCATGAGCTGAAGCCGTGGACCGCCCAGCATTGTCCCGCACTCGTTAGCTGGCGCCTGGGCCGTGCCTCCTGCACAGGCCTGCAGCCCTCCCAAACACAGCCTGCCGCAAACCTCACCGCTGGCGCCCCCCTCGGGGTCCAGCTGGAAGTCAATAACCAAGTTTTTGTCGTCCTCGTCCACCACCAGCCTGGCAGGGAAGCGGAATGGGCAGCTAGTCAGTGGGCTAGATGCGTCTCCTAACATTGGACGGAGCGGTCAGCGCATGGCATGTGTGGCACCTGCGCAGCTGGCCCAGCAGCTGCAGGCTGGTGTCTGCGTCGAGGCCAAGCCATGGCAGGTTGAGGGCAGCGCAGCAAACCATGCTAGCCTTGTGCCGAGCATTCCATGCTCAGCACTCACTTGGTGGTGAACTTGCCGTGCAGCAGCAGGAAGCGCCAGGACGCCTCATGCGCCACCTGCAGGCAGACATCCAGGTTGTTCCAAGTGGGATGGGAATGCAGCCAGCTGAATGCAAGCAGCCGCGCATGCATGCACAAGGACAGGAGGCGCCCACAGCGCTCTCATGCTATCATGTTCTCACCTTGACCTTGCGGTGCCCTCGCCCGTCGTCCTGCAGCACGCGGCGGTACACGCATCGGTCCATGTGCCGGAAGATGGCGGCGTTGTCTGCAGGGAGGGTGGGGCAAGCGGGTGGGCGTGTGAGCAGGCAGTTCACTGGCACATGCCGCTCATGGAGCAGCCGTGCATGCCGCTGATGCCGCTCGTGTAGCAGGGCACTCATGCCGCTCATGCCGTTCATGGAGCAGCCGCCCATGCTGGGCATGCCGGTCATGCCGGTTTCAGTGCAGCCTGACAGCTTTACGCAACCAATCCTGCCCCATGGCATGCGCACCTCATGATATGCCTGAAACCAGCAGGCACACCCTCGGCTCACCGGGGTGCGTGATGACCTGCTTGAAGAGCTTGCGGGCGGGCATGCGGAAGGCAGCCGTGGCCTCTATGTGGCACAGGAACCCTGGAGACTGCGTGACCTGCGAAACGATGGGACCCATGAGTGGGCAACTGGGTAGGCCAACGCAAGATGCACAGTGTGCACGCGAGAGCATCTGGCCTCGTGCCATGGCGCTCATGCCAAGGACCGGCCCGTTGGCCCCATTGGCACTCACCTTGATGCTCACGTCCTCATCCCTGTGGATCTCCTCATCTACCGCGTCACGCTCCTCGTCCTCCACCACGCTCGGCACAGGGAAGCTATTCAGCGTGCCTTTGCCCGAGCTGCCGCCGCCGCTCATCGCCGCCCCGCCAGCTGCCGGGCGGGTGTCGCCGCTCGCCGCCGGCGGTGGGCGAGCAGCAGGGCAGCAGAGCAAGCATTCAGCAGCACAAGGTGTGCATTCACCAGCCCAGCAGCCCACAGGTGCAATCATGGTAGCAGCTTTGCGGCAAAGGCACAGGCGCCGAGCCAATGGCGCAGGGCGCCGGCAGCTTCGCCCCGGCTCTGCTGCAGGTGCGCCATGCATCTGACCGCGGCCCACCTTCGTGCACACTCCTGTGATTCTACCTATGGGGTTGTCCGGGCCTGGCAGGTGCTGCTAAAGCCTGGCCGCCGCTGAACTTTGGGGTGCGGGTGCCGGGGAGCGCTGCGAGTCCCGCCGATCGCAAATAGAGGGCATCAGTACATTGCCGATGAAGCAGGTTGGTCGTTCCTCCGTCTCTGCGATGCGAGCTGCATGGGTTGCATGAAAAGCCTGGCCGTCCCCACGTGAGCCCATCATGGCATCCGGACTCTTGGCCGACTAATACCAAAGCGCTGATCAGCGCAGCAGTGCAGTCTACGCACCGATCGCCTCCCACCGGCTGGCCCCTCTGCACCTCTGTTTGCTTCAGGTGAGTCGCTAAGGCCATGTCACAGCGATCAGAACCAGGCTGCGCATCGATTGCGCCAGCTGCTGCTACCGCCGCTGCCGCGCCGCTGCCGCCACTGTGCTCCGCCGTCCCCACCCGCAGATGGATGAGCTGAAGAGCAAGCTCAAGGGCCTGCTGGGCGGCAGCAAGCAGGCCAAGGGCGCCTTCAAGGGCACGGGGCACAGGCTCGGCAGCGCGCCGCCGCCGCAGGTGGGGAATGATGCCCTTCCATTTACGACTGAACGCGGGTGGCATCGTCCTCTTGTGACCGTTGCCACCTATCCGCTGCACTGCAGGCGGGGCCGTCACGACCCACACAGCCACCCACGGCTGCTGCCGACCGCCGGCCTCGCCTGGTGGTGCCGCCGACCCAGCAGCAGCCTCAGCCTCAGCAGCACCTGCAGCCACAGGCGCAGCCGGCACCGCAGCGGCCCGCACAGCAGGTGCCACCACAGGCACAGCACGTCAACCCTCCCGCCACGCAGCCGCAGCAAGCGCCTCAGCTGCCGTCGGCCTCGCACTCGCAGCAGGCGGAGCCCCACAGTGAAGCAGCAGATGCGGTGTCGGTGGCTGTGGCCCAGCTGGCATCAGACCCTGCCGGCCCTGCAGCGGCCGAGGTGCTGGGGCGCCTGCTGGCCAACATCACCGCCGCACCAGGGGAGGCCAAGTTCCGGCGGCTGCGCCTCAGCAACCCTCGCATCCAGTCGGCTGTGGTGGATGTGAGCGGAGGCGTGGAGCTGATGCTGGCCTGCGGCTTCGAGGTGGTGTTTGAGGAGGGGCCGGCGGCGGAGGCCAGCGGGCAGGCGGGCGGTGCAGCAGAGGCGGCGACCGAGGGGTGAGGAGTGTGGGGAGAAGTTTGGTGTCTCAACTTAGAAATGCTTGGCGTGATGCATGTGGCGGCTGCTGTGCTGTCATGCCTGCATCCCTACTTCTGTCCAGCATGCGCCTCAACACACCGTTGGGCTCCCCTTCCTCCAGGTTTGCGGTGCTGCCTGATGGTGCCGACTTGGCGCCCCTGCGCCATGCGCTGCAGCTGCTGGCGCCGCTGATGCCTGCACCTGCTGCCGCAGCTGCGCCCACCGGCGGCGCAGCGGGTGCGCCAAGCAGCAGCGGTGCTGGCAGCAGTGCAGCCGTTCCACTCTCAGTGCCGCAGCAGCCAGGCCAGCCTGCACTAGCGGCAGCGCAGCCGGCGCGCCAGCCCCAGCGGCAGCAGCGGGAGCGAGTGTGGGACCCGCCCAGGGAGCGCAACACGCAGGCAAGCTTGACTTGAGTGCACACTCAAAGTGCAGGGCGCATTGGGCATTGCTGAAAGCTGATCGGGCAGGAGCCCACCTGTGTGGCTGCGAGGCACATGCCATGCGATCGCGTGTGCCAAGGATCGACCATCTGCCATGACACACAGCCGCTTCTGGTCCCGGCTGCAGGTGCTGCTGCCCACCTCTGTGGAGCGCGACGTGCCGGATTGGTTCTTCCAGCGGGTGAGGGCTCCCACGCTGGGCAGTGCTGGAACATGCTCATGTATGACCATCGATTTGCTTTGATATGA